>Ga0315550_1000090_pt1 | contig 54139 bp, 47 predicted proteins | sample SalMarSW160190MG_2_FD_203100 | JGI IMG/M metagenome (GOLD analysis project Ga0315550, IMG submission 203100) | Salt marsh sediment microbial communities from the Plum Island Ecosystem LTER, Massachusetts, United States - Salt Marsh Sediment SW1601-90 ...
GCGATATCTGCGTTAGGTCTTCCCCAAACATCTAATTCCGCTTCTATCATATTAGAAAGGGTTTGATCATAATAAATCTCAAGTGAACCAACATCAAGATCAATATTGAGCTCAACATTAGTTTCGGTAAATGAAGAAACTTGAAATTCGAGTGTGTCAAGATAGTTTAAATTCAGAGAGCCAAGAATTGCGAAAACTATGAAAGGTACAGCAATCAGAAAGATTATACCAACTGCATAACCAACTATCTTTGGTCTTTGTCTGATTGGTCTTTGTCCTTTAGGAGGTATATAGGGTTGACTCGGTCCTACATATTGCACTTCTGTTCCAGATTCTGGGTGAGGATCTGTTTTTATTGGTGTAGCTGCAGGAACACCTTTAATCATCTCAATTTTAGCTCCACAATTATTACAAAATTCAGCATTTTCTGCTAATTTTGCTCCACAGTGGGTACAAAAGCCAGTTTCCATAAATATCACATTGTACTAAATTCTAGTGCTAATTTTTACAAGAACTAATATAAACATATGCAATCACGATTAGCTTAAGAGCTATTAAAATAAGCTTAAGCATTTTGGAATTCTAACAGAAGTTCTCGTAGTTCAGAAATTCTTATGCTTAGTTTTGCTCTTTCTCTGTTAATTTCGTTAACAGGTCCTAATTGTCCTTCCCTAATTAATCTTTCAGCGAGTTTTTGATACTCACGAGACTGGAATTCCAACTCCCTTAATTCGAGATAATGTCTAAAATGATGTTCTGTAACGTGTACCTCAGTATCAGTTTCTGAGGAGTGCTCTCTCTTATAATTTTGATGATTTGATTTTCTAAAGAACATTTCCGACAAAATAAATATACCACCGACATTTAATTATCTTTCTAAATCACTGAAAAATATTTTAGCGAGTTTTTTTCAGCTTTTTATCATTATTCTTTTTCCTTCAAAAATCCATTTAGTGTTAGAATATAGTTCTAATTTTAGCTTATTTGCTAATTTTAGCTCTTCTTCATTTAGTGATGTTTCCTTAAAACTGAATTGCATCTGATTCTTAATTAACTCCAGCAGAGCAGTTTTCCATCTTTTCAAATCAAAATTCGCTATATTAGCAGTTGGAATATATGAACTTGATCTTGAATTTCGTTTTTTAAAAGTCTTTACTAACAAACTTCTTTCTAAATTTTCAAGATTTGCTGATACGAGAAGAGTTGCATGGTGAAGATAGATACTCTTAGTTAGATAACCAGCTGAACCTGAGACTTTTTTTCCATCAAGAAGAATATTGTTTTCAAGAACAGTTAACTTTTCAATCCCAATACTCTCTAAGCTTTTTTTCAAAATCTCTGTAAAGAATTGTTTATGTTCATTGAGATTCGAGATATCTTCTAGATGATTCCTCTTTATAAAAAAACTAATATTTGTATTTCCTTCATCCTGATAAACAGTTCCTCCGCCTGAAATTCTTCTTCCTATTGCTATATTATTATTAGAACAGAATTCAGTGTTAACTTCCTCTTCAAATTTCTGACCTCTACCTAAAACCACAGAAGGAGGATTTTTCCAGATTCTAATTGCAAGATCGTAAGCAGATTGAGAATGTAAAAGAACCAATGAATGTTCAATTGCTAGATTAAGATTAAGTTCTTTAGTATTATCCTCAATTAATCTCCCGAATCTCATTTCTAAAAGCTCTCTTAAACTAACTTTTGCGTTTTGCATTTGCCACATGAATTGCTTTTCCTAAAGCAGCTTCAACTGCTTCCATTATCATCTCAGGTAAAGTAGGATGAGGATGTACTGTCATACCAATATCTTCAGCTGTTGCTCCCATTTCAAGTGCTAGAGAGATTTCACTAATCAAATCGGATGCATGAGGACCAATAATTTGAGCTCCTAAAAGAACACCATTGTCTGCATCAACCACAACATTCACGAAACCTTCTTCTTCAAGCTGTGTTAAAGCTCTTCCTGAGGCTCTAAAAGGTGCTCGAGCAACTACTACATTATACCCAGCTTCTTTAGCTTCATGTTCGAACATCCCAGCATAAGATATCTCAGGATCTGTAAAAATTGCTCCTGGCATCGCTCTAAAATCAGCTTCAGAAGCTAATCCAGCAATTACTTCAGCAGCAATAATTCCTTGTTTAGTAGCTCTGTGAGCTAAAAATGGCATCCCAGTACAATCGCCAATTGCATAAATGTGAGAGATATTTGTTTGTTGTTTAATATTTGTAAGAATGAAACCTTTTTGGTCAGTTTTCACTCCAGTCACTTCAAGATTAATTTCAGAAGTGTTAGGGATTTTTCCAACACCTAAAAGAATTTTATCAGCTGTAAGATGAAGTATGCCTTTATCTTTTGTATCTATTTCAATAACTAATTTTCCATCCTCTCTAGTATTAACCTCAGTGACTTTTGTTTCAGTAAAAATTTCTACTCCTAGTTGTACTAATTTATCCTTCAAAACTTTAATCATGGAATCATCTACTCCATGAATAATATTAGATAAAACCTCTACAATCTTCACTTTTGAACCAAGTTTGGCATACACAGATCCTAATTCTATACCTATTATTCCTCCTCCTATACAGACAATTTCATCAGGGACATAATCTAAATCCAAAGCGCCTCTTGCACTTAAGATCTTATCATTATCGATTTGAAGCCCCGGAAGAGATCTGAACTCAGTTCCAGTAGCTATTATAATGTCCTCAGCTTCAATAGTTTCAGTGGAACCGTCTTCGAGTTTAACTTCTACTCTATGAGGATCGATAAAACTAGCAGAGCCTATAATTTTCTGTACTCTATTGCTACTAAGCAATTGATTAATTCCTGCTACTAATTTTTTAACTATTTTTCCTTTCCATTGTTGTAGTTGTTTAACATCTATTTTGGTGTTTTCAGTTGTTATTCCCATTTTCGGTGTTTCGTGTATAATTTTATAATAGAAATCTGCAGCTGAAATCAGGGCTTTACTAGGGATGCACCCCCAATTTAAGCATTCGCCTCCAATTGAACCTCTATCTACCAAGATTGTCTGTTTACCAAGTTGAGAAGATCTAATAGCTGCTGGATAACCTCCAGGTCCTGCACCTATAACAAGTACATCAGTCTGTATAGTCATATAATCACTCTATAAGAATCATTCTAGTATTAATAAGCTTGGATTTTCCATATATCGAATAAGAGCACTGGTGAATCTTGCACCAATTGCTCCATCTACTACACGGTGATCTAAACTTAGAGAGAGGAACATCATTTTTCTTATACCAACTTCTGGTTTTCCATCTTTTTCTATAACTACTGGTCTTAATTTAGCTCTAGTTAAACCTAATATAGCAACTTCTGGCCAATTTATGATAGGTGTAGCCATCATCCCACCTATATTTCCCACTGAAGTTATAGTAAAAGTTCCTCCAGTAACCTCATCTAGAGTTAGTTCACCTTCTCTTGCTCTAGTTGCAAGATCAGTAATTTCTTCAGCTAATTCCCACACATTTTTCTGATCAGCAGCTTTCACAACGGGAACCACTAAACCTTCTGGAGTGTCAACAGCAATTCCGATATTATAATAGTGTTTGATAACAATCTCTTCCTTTTCTTCATCTAACGATGAGTTCATCATAGGAAATTCTTTCAATGCTGGAATCAAGCATTTTATTATAAGAGCAAGGTAAGTCAATTTTACATCTTTCTCTTCTGCAAGAGATTTTCCAGCATTTCGTAGCTCATCCAATGCTGTCATATCTACTTCATCAAAATAGGTATAATGAGCAGCTTTGTCTTTTGAGCGCCTCATATACTGAGAGATTGTTCTACGTGTTCCTCTTAGAGGTATTATTTCTTCTGTACCTGGTAGAGATTCTTCTCGTTTGATTTTAATTGCTTTTGTTGGAGAGGACCTACTCATAACAAGCTCTAAGTCCTCTTTAGTTACTCTGCCTGCAGGTCCTGTACCTTCAACTTGTGAAAGATCTATTCCTGCTGTTCTTGCTCTTTGCCTAACAGCTGGAGAAGCTAATACTCGTGTTGAGGTTGAGGTTTGCACTTGTTTCTTAGGAATTACTCTTTTGAATTCTTGAGAAGGAGTAAACAATGAATCATCTTTTGTTTTTATTATTGGTTCAGGTTCAGTTTTACTAGACTTTTCTTTTGATTTTTGCTGAGTTTTTTGATCTGTGTCTATTTTAACCAACGTTTCTCCTACTTTAATAATATCTCCCACTTTTTTTTCAAGAGAGAGAACTTTACCTCCTACCGGAGAAGTAATCTCCGTGTTTACTTTTTCTGTATGAACTTCAAGAAGGACTTGTTCAACTTCTATAATATCTCCTTCTTTTATATGCCATTCGAGAATTTCACCTTCATGAACTCCCTCTCCAATATCTGCAAATTTGAATTCATAAACCATAATATCACCTTAAAAATTATACACCTCTTCAATTGCCATCATCACTCGTCTAGGAGTTGGCATATATTCATGTTCGTAATAATATGGAAAAGGTGTATCGTAACCTGTAACTCTGAGTATTGGACCTTCCATATATTCGATGAATCGTTCTGCTACAAGAGCTGAAAGTTCAGCACTAAATCCAGATGTTTTTGGAGCTTCAGTAACACTAATAACTCTTCCAGTTTTCTTGACCGAATTTTCTATTGTTTTAATATCCAAAGGAACAATAGATCGTAAATCTACAACTTCACTTTTAATTCCCTTCTTCTCTGCAATAGTTTCTGCTGCATCCAATGCGATATGAAGCATCGCGCCATAAGAAATGATAGTCACATCCTCACCTTCTCTAACAATTTTTGCTGAACCTAATGGTTCAACATAATCTTTCTCTGGAACTTCATCTCTAAAAGCTCGGTAAATCTTTTTTGGTTCAAAGAACAGAATTGGGTCCTCTTCTCTCATTGCTGCTGTTAATAGTCCTTTTGCATCATATGGATTACTTGGTATAACTACTTTCAATCCTGGTGTATGTGCAAAATATGCTTCTGGTGATTGAGAGTGATAATGCGCTCCTTTGACTCCTCCTCCATACGGAGCTCTAATAACCATAGGAAGTTTGAACATTCCTGCGCTTCTGTATCTAAACTTCGATACTTCTGATATTAGTTGATCCATTCCAGGCCAGATAAAGTCAGCAAACTGAATCTCTGCTACTGGATGTAATCCATAAAGTGCTAAACCAACAGTAAAACCTATGATTCCGCTCTCATTTAACGGTGAATCTAAGACTCTCGAAGCGCCATACTTCTTTTTTAAACCGTCTGTTACTCTGAAAACCCCACCATCGTCTCCTATATCTTCACCAATGAGAATTATATTATCATTTTTCTCCATCTCTTTATCCAAAGCCAGTCTAACAGCTTCCACAATTGTTAATTCAGCCATTATTTCTTCCCTCCATATAATTCGACAGCTTCTTCTTGCTGTTCCTTAAGATTCCAAGGCATTTCCGCATAAACATCTGTAAATACAGTGTCGATAGGTGGGGGATTCCTTTTTGATGCAGCTTCTATCAGCTCTTTCAATTCTTCATCTTTCTTTTTCCAGATTTTAGTGATATCAGTTTTACTAAGAAATTCTTTTTGCACTAAATAATCTCCGAAACGAGTGATTGGATCCATTTTTTCCCATTTTGCTATCTCTTCCTTTGATCTATACTTTGTAGGATCATCAGAAGAAGTATGAGGTCCCATCCTGTAAGTTATCGATTCGATCAAAGTTGGTCCTTCACCTTTTCTTGCTCGTTCTGCAGCTTCTTTTACAGTAACATAAACTGCGAGAATATCATTACCATCAATTTGTATACCTGGCATTCCATACCCAACTGCTTTATCAGATAATTTTTCTGCAGCTGTCTGCCTAGCTCTGGGTAGAGAGATTGCCCAACCATTATTTTGACACATAAAGATGGTAGGAGTCTGAAATACTCCTGAAAAATTCAATCCTGAATGGAAATCATTACTTGAAGTTGCTCCATCACCAAAAAATACAATTGTTACATTTCCATCTTTCAGATATTTTGCTCCATAAGCTGTACCAACAGCATGAATAATTTGTGTTCCTATTGGAGCTGATGGAGTTACAAAGTGGATTTTGTTATCTCCAAAAAGACCAGGTATTCGTCTAGCTTTCTGAGGATCTAAATCATTTGCAAACATGTGATTTACGATATCAGCTGGTGGAAGTCCGCGGTATAATGCACAACCATGTTCTCGATAAGCAGGAAATATCCAATCAGATTCCTTCAATGCAGCAGCAGCACCTACATGTGCTTCTTGTCCATGGATAGGAACGTGAAATCCGATTCTTCCTTGTCTTTGTAATTTCATACCTTTCTCGTCTAAGGTACGAAGAGTAATCATTATATCTAACCATTTCAGAAGTTCTTCTTTCGGTACTTCTGGCTCTAGTTTTTCATCTATTGAACCATTAAGTTTTAAGATCCTTCTCATATACATTCCTTCTTTTTTTGAAGTAGTCCAAAATGAAAGTAAAGGGAAGGGAATTCCCTTGAAGTTCTACTTCATTGCACACTTTCAATTGAGACATCCACAATTTATCTTTTAAAACTAGGCAATTTACAAAAATTAACTGTTTTTAGTATTCATAGGTTCTTTAAGGAAAAGAAAGCCAAAAGCCATTAGAAATCGTGCTCCTGTGATGATCCACAAAAATAGTACAATGGTTTTATATTCTCCTATAAGATGTTCAGTCACATCAGCTAATACTCCAGAAATCAATGAACCTAGGAAAGTTGTGATACCCATAAATAAGTAAAACAATCCTGTGTAGGTACCTTTTTCTTTTTCAGGTGCGCAATCTAAAATATAGCTGCTCTCAGCTACCATGTAAAAAGAATTACCAAAACCACTGATTCCACCACCTATAGCCATGAACCACCAATATGGTAGATACATTGCTGTAATTACTAGATTCAAAGGGATAAGAAACATTAAGAATCTGCCAAAATACAAAGTCCATTTTCTTTTTATTTTATCTATAAAAGGGCGAGTAATAAGTAAAGTCAGCATCATTACTATACTAAAGGTAGCCCAAATCCAAGTGTTTTCTTGAGCTGAAGCATAATTTACTCTAACAAAAGGGAAAATTGGCCATCCTAGTGACATCACAAAACCCATCAATGAACCAACTATAACAAATCTTCTAAATCGTTTATTATCTCTTAACGGAGTAAACGATAATACCGATCTTTCTTGGAGTTTTTCAGTAGGAGGCTCTTTGAGTAGAATACTGATTATACCTGTGATGATAAATAAACATGCAGCAAGATAAAGAACAAGTGAGTATTGATTGTGCTGGAATACACTTAGAAAGTCTGATTCAATATCATTACTAAATTTAACTATAGAAAGAAGTTGTGAACCAAATGATGTAAGATCTACATAATTGTAATAAGTTAGTTGAGGTTGTATTAAATCAGTTAATCCCCCTACAGCAATTAAACCAATAAATGAAGCAAGAGAACCAGATAGTGTTAGCAGACTAAATAATCCTGCTCTATTTTCCTTTTTTGTAAGGTCACCTACTAAAGCAGTAAAAGAGGGATTATATATCGCAAAACATAAGGAAAAAATGAAAACACCAACAACTAAAATCCATTGATTTTTAATGAAAGGGAATAATGCTAGAGAAACTCCTCCACCGAACAAACCGATTAATATCAGTGTTTTTCTTCCGAGAAAATCTGATATCCGACCAAAAGAAGACTGAAAAGCTAGCTGAATTAAATTTCTAATTGATGTGATTAAAGAAAGAGCAGTTTTTGATGAACCTATAACAACAGAATACATCTCCACAAACATTCTTCCTATCATTCTTGCAGATGTACCAAATGCAGAAATAAGAAGGAGGAGAATTTTCATTTTTGGAGTAATCTCTGGAAGTGAAAGAATTCCTTCGTCAACTAAAATAACGTTTTCACTTACAGAATCATTCATTTTTCTTTCACCGTCTAGAAAAAGATAGATAAGAAATAAACAGCTAGCAAATAACTTTTTTGGAATAAAAAAGGAGAATTATCTCTTAAGGTCGAAGTTGTTCGATTAGACCTTCCATAGTCTCTTTTAACAATCCACAACTAACCAAATATTCCATAATTCCTCCCATCTTTTCAATTTCCTCTACTATAAACTCGATATCTTCACTTTGGGTAAATTCATCTGTTGCAAGATAATCTTGTATGATATTTGCTTCTGGTGCATTTACAAGAAGTAGAATCAGACTAGATATTACGCCAGTTCTGTCTCTCCCAGCATGACAATGAATAACTGTAGCAATATTTTCAGGACGAGAGAGTATATTGAATATTTTTCTGATTTGAGTTTTGTTATAAAAAAGTGTATACCAGCAGAATTGATTGTAAAAAGACATCTCGCTTTTTCCTTCTCTAAGCATCACATCAGTTGGCATTGAGATATCCATATGAACCCAATAATAATTGAAATTATTTACAAATTCATCTTCATAACTAGAATACCCTATTTCGACAGCTGATCTTAAATCTATTATACTTTTTATTCCTAAATTTTTGAACTCTTGTAGAAGTTCTGGGGATTGATAAGAGATAGGAGAGGAAGAACGGTAGATAATATTCGGTTTAATATAGCTTTGATTGAAAATAGCAAGATCTCTGAAATTAGTGATTTTATTCTGAACTTTTGTTAAAATCTCGTTCTTATCCAAAGGAGCTTCCTCAATCAACAGTATATTTTACTTAACCAAGTATATATGAGGTTGTAAATATAAATATTTGTTTGGAAAAAGGAAAAAAAAGGAAAAAAGAGAAATTAGTCCTCTTTTCTTGCAAATAAAAACAATGTAGGTGAGCTTTGAATTAAAGGTAACGAGCTTAATATCCATTCAGGTAATGGAGGAGGATTGCTATCTAGCATCTCTTGCCAGCTTTCATCAGTTAATCTGTCAACCATCGGATGATGAAATTCGTAATAAGAGAAAGTTCCTCCTTTGACTAATCTTAGAGTGCCTGTTTCATCCTGAACAACAGCATAAATAACATAAGGATCACCACTTGCTACTTCTAGAACATTTCCTGAATTTGGATCTGTGTGGACATCAGCAATCACAGCCATTCTATCATCAGCTTCATTCACCCATTCTTCTGCATCAGGATCGTGGAAACTTGCAGCTGTTTCTATATAAGAAGCAACATGATTAATATATCTATAATCATCTAAAGTGAGTGGCACATTTTCCAATTCTTTTATACTTAGTTCCACAAGTTTGTCAAATATCTCAGCAATTTGCAGTAATTTATCACTGAAACTTCCGAAGAATAAACCTCGTTCATCCAAACCAGATTGCATAAGTCTTACTAGACTAGCTAACCTCGCATATACTTCAGGATAAGGTTCAATATAACCATATTTTAATGGTGGAAGAGATGTTTCATATGTATTGGATTGTTTAGCATAAAGAATTGTATCATGTCTAAGCTCAGCCCAAGAAGCAGAAGAGGTCATTAAAGCTTTATCTGACCAAGCATTGCTTAGCATGAATCCTGGAAAACCGAGTGATGCTGGCTCTAATAATGGGAATAGCGAATAGAGCCACAACCAATACAAATTTTGTGTCCAATCATATTCAGTTAAATCTCCAAATTCTGCTCTAAGTTTTAGAATTTGATCATCATAATCAGGGTAAGTAAGATTTTCATTCCTCATATAATAATCAGCTCTGGGACTTCCAAATACCGAAAAAACATCGAAAGCTGTAGGCATTAACCTAGCAGGAACCTTATCAGCTACGAGTTGCTGGAAGATATAAGAATCTGGAATAAAACGTTGTCCCATTAGGCGAAAACCTTGAGTAACATTTTCATGATCAAAGCCACTAAAAACAAACATGGAATTAATAAGAGGTTTCCTGTAGGTTTTTGCTTCAATAATAAAATCCTCAATATAACTTTCAGAAGCTAGACCATCAACTCCAATACCACCTAAATCTTGCCAAATTTGATAATATTCAGCTGGTGTTAAATCATCGGCTGAACCAACATAAAAGACTGTAGGTTCATAAATTCTATCCCAGTAATCCCAAACTGTTTCAGATGTAATTGAAGTATTAAAACTAGAGAGTAGTAAAATAGCCATTCTAGTATGTTCAATTCCCATGGCAGGATCACCAGTTGGACTTTGGAGAAGAAAACCCATCCTTCCAGCGTACATCATTGCTTTGAAGTAGTTTGCAAGTATTTCGTTACGAGTATAATGTCCACGAACGATATATTGTGTATAATCTTCTTCATAGCCAAAAATAGCAGAATATGCACGATTAGTATCATTAATCAAATCCAGTTCAGCTTGGGTAAGAGCTTCAACTTCAGGTGGGATAGTATTGGTTTCATTAATCAAATAGAGCATCACGGATAAATACGCAATATTCTTCTTGAGTGCATCATGAACTACAGGTTCAGTCACAGTGCTGTTTAAAGCTATCTGAGCACCTCTAAGAGTTAATAACATGGTTTCAAAATCATAAAAGAATCGCTCTCCTTCCAATACTCTGAGACTTATATCATAGAGTACATGATAAGCATGTAAACACAAATCTGTTGTTATGAATTTTGGAATTTCATCATCATAGATCCCGTAAATGTCTTCTTGACCATCATCCACTAGAGCAAAACCATAGTACTCAAGGAGTTCTTTGACATCGTTAGATATGTGCAGACCTTGTAAATTAACGTTAGAGAGACCTTCAGAAATTTCTGTTGGAATAATAGATGGAGTATAATCCAAACTTATAGGAGTATAAGATCCAAAAGAAGTACTAACTGAATTTTTAACTTGAAAAGTAGAAGCTGTGCCTTCAAGTAAAGAGGTAGGATCCCAATCAACATTGAACCTAGGTCCTAATTGAGGTAAGAAAATAGCGAGATTAGTTGCAAGTATAACTACGATTATTGAGGAACCAATAATCATCATTTTTTGATTTTTTAGAATCTTCATTTAGCTCACGAGAATTTTTTGTTTAAGTTAACCCTTTAACCATATTAATACTTGTTGTGTCATATTAAACACAATGGTTAAATCAACCAGAACCCATGAAATTTCATTTTTCTCCAAAATTACTTATTAGATAAAAGAGCAGAAGATAACATCTTTCGAATCTAAAACTATAATATCATTTCACATTGAGTTTAATGGTTTTGAATTGATTTGTTTTAGTTATAGGTTTTAGATTTTGACATTTGGCAATAAAATTTAGTATTTCTTCAGTTACTATTTCATGATATTTAGTGTTAAGTAACAAGTGCCCTGCACCTTTAACAGTCACACCAAGTTTTATCTTATTTTGAGCATCATTTATGAAAAAAGGTGTTGCTTTTTTACTTGTTGCAGGATCTTTTGAACCATTGATTATTAAGAGTGGTTTGGTGATTTGTTTAGCTTTTCTATTCAAATACTTGGATCTTCTAACAGCTTGAACAAATAAATTCATAGGCATTTTTTCGAAATTTGTTTTTTTCCAATTTAAGAAACCTTGATCAAGATATTTCAATTCTAGATCTTTTATTGGAGAATAAGGTAAGAATTTTATTTTTATCACTCGCGAAATAAATGAGAATAATCTAAGACCAAATGAAAATACTCCTCCTGTACTTAATCCAATTAAGATATCAGCAGAAGGATTAGATATTTCAGAGACATACATCATAGCAGAACCGATTGAAACTCCTATAATTATCAATGTCTTATATTCACTCCTTTTTTGAGCTATTTTTTCTTTACCCCATTCGAAGATTTCAGTGAGATTAAATTCTAATAATTGAAGATAGGTTTGTCCATGATAAGGAAGAAGAGGTACATAAACATCGTAACCTTGTTCACTCATAGTCTTTGCAAGATTCTTCATATCATATGGAGTCGATGCAAAACCATGGAAAATTAGTACACAAGTATTAGAGTTATTATTATACTCAATGTTCTTTGCGTATTTATTGTTAATGATTCTCACCTGTAATTCATGTATTATTTCATTATTAATTTTTTACAGTTGTTTTAAATTTTTCAGGATACTTAGTGAGTAAAAGAATCATTCTTATCCCCACATATGTGAAGAGTATCACAAAAATATAAGCTAGTGATTTCTGATAAAAAGCAAGTGATTCTATACCGCCAACATAGTAGATAAGGTCGAAAAGTCCAGTATTTACAATTCCTACAAAAATACCCAATAAACAGATGATTGGGTCAACTATCCATAATAAAGATTTTTTGTAAATAGATTCTTTTTCAAGAGTAACGACGACTAATCCCCATAAAAGAAAGATTAACGTTATAGAAAAGTAAGCCCCAAGAGCTACTGTTACATGTTGTTTCAAGAACAATCCAGCATCAAAAACACCTACTAACGATAAAAAGACACCACAAACTATACCTCCTATTGCCATCAAAATAACCAATATTTTTCTCCAAAGTTCTTGAGGATTGAAGAAGAAATAAAGTGAAGGGAATAAAGGTAAAAAAGCTATTCCTGTCAAAATAAGTGTTATATTCAGGGCTTCAGGATAAAGAGCCTTATAGAGCCATTCACCTTGTACTAAAACATCTTGTCGTACACCTAACTCCGAAATAAATTGAGTAAAGAAAGAGTAATCAGGATATAGTAACATCGCCACAGTAGTCCCTACAAGAAAGAAAAACGCTGCAGAGAAACCTGATATTAAACCTAATTTTATCCAGAAGATTCTAGTCTTGATTCTTGACACAATTTCTTCATTGTACCATTGTTTTTAAGATTTTAGTAGAATCTTCAGATTTATCTAATTCACAGATGTTTTTAACAATCTAGCTTTTTTCTCCTTCTTTAACAATAAAAAGAAACGGATGATTATCACACTCATTAATACAAAGATCACGTAGACATATATTTTCTGATAAAGAGGCATTGAGATAAAACCAAAAATCTCTGGAAAGGCTTGTCCCAATGTGCTATTAATTAGACCCACAAATAAAATGAAAACGGACATTATAGGATCAATTATCCAAATTTTTGATTGTTTGTATGGAGAGTTTTTATCCAACAACAAAACACCAATTCCCCAAGATAAAGCAGTAATCATGGCTCCTACATAAAACAATCCTGCAACTAGCATATGGGCATAATAAAAATATCCTAAATCAAAAACGCCAACAAGAGCTAGAGAAATACCAGAGAATACGCCCATTATAGATGTTCCAATGAAGAAGAATTTTTGATATTTCTTCTCAGGTTTTAAGGTCTTATACACTCCAAAGAAAAATGGAGAGATGAGTAAACCAGTAACTATCAATGTAATGTTAAAGACTTCTGGAAAATGAGCACTTGCTAATTTTGCTCCAGCTCCAACTGTAGTATACCTTATACCTAAGTCTGATAGAAATTGCTTATCAAATTTATATTTTCTTTCCATTATCATCGCAGTTGTACTGCCTACTACAAAAACAGATATAGCAACCGCTGCAATGGACATTATAGCTTGTGTGAATCTGTAAGAATCTCTATTAAAGCACACGGTTTTATCGTAGCTACAAACACTTTTAAAGATTTTAGTTTAGCATTTTTTAGTTCCTAAGGTAGTAAAAAATGAACTCTGTAATTTCTTCAAAAAAAATCTCTCAATTCCAGAAAAAAATCTTTAATTGGTGGGATAAAAACAAAAGAGATTTTCCTTGGAGAAAAACTGAAGATCCGTACAAAATCATGGTTTCAGAAGTAATGTTACAACAGACGCAAGCCTCTAGAGTGAGTGAAAAATACACTGAGTTCATTAAGAAATATCCTACAGATAAATCTTTAACTAAAGCACCTAAAGCAGAACTACTCACTATTTGGTCGGGATTAGGTTATAACAGAAGAGCTTTATGGTTACAAGAGGCAGCTCAAACTCTTACAGAATTGGATGAATTCCCAAGAAATCCAACAGATCTTCAAAAATTGAAAGGAATTGGGAAATATTCAGCTAATTCAATCCTGATTTTTGCTTTTAACTTAAATCTAGCAACAGTAGATACCAATATAAGAAGAATTCTGATTGCAGAAGGTTTTGCAGGTGAAAATACAACTGAGAAAGAACTCTTTCAGATTGCGGAAATGGTTTTGCCGAGAGGGAGGTCAAGAGATTGGCATAACGCATTGATGGATTATGGATCAACTCATCTTACAGTTTCTGCTACAGGAATCAGACCAAAAGCTAAACAAAGTAAGTTTCAAGGTTCTACAAGGGAAAAAAGAGGAATTATTCTCAAGTATTTACTCGAAAACAAAAACACCACAATGAATGAATTATTAGAAACATTAAACTGCACACAGAAGGAACTAAAAGCCATTTTACTTAAAATGGAGAAGGAAGGATTGGTTGTAAAAACAGGAAACAAATACGGGATTAAATAGGAAACATTTGCCTTTTGCCAAAAGATATATTATCTTATAATTTAGATTATTATCAAATGAGAGCATTATACTTAGGAAGATTTAATCCTCCACACAAAGGACATATTCATGCAATTGAGTATATTTTGAATCAAGCTGATATTGATGAAATAATAATTCTGATTGGCAGTGGAGAAAAAGCTTATTCTATTAGAAATCCGTTTACTGGTGGAGAAAGACTTGAAATGCTTTCAGCCCTAGTTAGAAAAAGATTCGATATCTCTAAATTTTACATAGCTTCAATTCCAGACATTAATAGAAATACAATCTGGCCAGCAAATGTAATCGATTTAGTACCTAGCTTTGAAGTTGTTTTTACTAATAATCCATTAGTACAGGAACTATTTGAAAAACTTGCTCACAAAGAAATCAGAAAGGTTCCTTTAGTTAGTAGAGCTGAATACAGTGGGAAGAAAATAAGAGATGAGATGATAAGAGGAGAGAAATGGGAGGATGCAGTTCCTGAAGAAGTAGTAAAGCTTATTCTAAAATATAAAGGCGTAGAAAGAATCAAGAAAGTCAGTCAATCTGATGAAGTAGAAGAAGTAGAACACAATAAAGTATAGTAAGAAGCTCTAACAAATATTTTTATTGTACAATTTCGTAAATATCATATGCATATTGACGAAGTAATTAAGAAGAGAAAATCAATCAGGAGATATAAAGATAAATCTCTCACTAAAGAACAGATATTGGAAGTTTTAGATGCAGGAAATCGTGCTCCATCTGCAAAAAATCGAGTTCAATGGCGCTTTCATGTTTTTCAAGGAGAAGCAAAATCAAAACTTGTAGAAGCATGTAGAGAAACAATTGATAAGATTCCAAAAATCCCATTGATGGCATCAGCTCATAATTCGTACAACATCATGGACAGAGCACCAGTAGTCATCATAGTAACACAAACTTGTGAATGGGGAGGTATAAGTCCTGAAATTCAATCAGTATCAGCTGCAATTCAAAACATGTTATTGAAAGCATATAGTATGGGACTAGGAACAGTTTGGATAAATGATGTTCTCTTTGTTGAACCAGTTATATTACAAATACTTGGTATCGAAATTCAAGAATCAGAAATGAGAGATAGTTTACAAGAATTTGGGAAAAATGTCGGTATACAGATAGGATATTCAGGTCCCTTAATAGCAGCTGTTGCTTTAGGTTATCCAGATGAAAATCCTGAGAGAGAACCTAAATTTGCTGTAGAAGAAGTGACAAAATGGTATAGATAAACGAAAGGAAATCATTTTTTATCTTTTTCTTAGTTGAAAAATTGCTTTTTAACTGGAAATAGAATATTATTGTAAAACAAATCTTCCTAGATTAATTTAATCAGAGCGTATTAAAAATAAAAAAGGATATAAGTATAAGAACGTATCACTAGATTTGAGAAGTGTAGTATAAGTGAAATTCTTTACGACGAAATATGTTGCAATTCTTTTCTCTTTTCTAATCGCTACAAGTGTTTTAATCTCTCTTCTAGTTTTATTTATGCCAAAAACAAATTTGAATCCTCATGATAATATAATCATTGAATCTGATGGAGATTTTTCTAAATATGGTTTTTCAGGAGAAGGATCTTCAAAGAAACCATTTATCATTGAAAATCTAAATATCACAACAGGAGAAACACATGGAATTTATATTAGTACAACAACCCTACACTTTGAGATCAGAAATTGTTTTGTTTCAGCAAAAGACTATGGGATATATATATCTGAAACAGCAGAGTATGCAGTCATAATTGAAAAAAATACAATAAAATACTGCAATCAAGTTGGTTTATATTGTGAAGAAAGTAAAGGAATAATTGTTCAACAAAATCAATTTGATAAAAATAATAAAGCATTTTCTTTGAGATTATGTAAGGAATCGGTTTTCACTAATAATAAAGTTACAAACAGCAAAGATTCTTCAACCATTGACTTATGTAGTGATTCAACGATTACAGACAATTTGTTCAAGAATAATGAAAAACAACCTCTTTGGTTATTATGGAGCTGGAATTCAATTTTGTCAGATAATATTTTTGAAAAAAATAGTGGTGGTATTTTTGTTCAAAATCCAGGAACAACAATAAAAAATAATAAATTCGACAAATGGGGTATAAAACTAAGTCATTGGACTTCTGAAGATTTCAGTACTTATGTCTTTGAAAACAATACAATTCAAGGAAAGGAAATTGCTCTTTTACAGAATGAAAGTAATTTATGTGTTTCATCAGAATTCTCTCAAATTTATTTAGTAAAATGTGAAAATGTTACAATTTACAATAAAGAAATTATAGAAACAACAAATGGCATAACTTTAGTTGAGAGTAGAAACATTACAATTTTGAATGTTAATCTAAACAAGAATGGAGACAGCCTTAACATATTTGATTGTGACAATGTAAATATTATTAATTCTACAATCAGTAATTCAAGTTCAGCTATCATATTGGATACATGTCCAAATTCAGTAATAACCTCTTGTAACATAATCAATAATGTGGAAGGAATTTGGATGTATAATAGTGATAATTTTACTTTTGTAGAAAATACACTCAGTAACAACAAAATTAGGGGATTAGAATTAGCTTATACTTATAATTGTACAGTAAGGTCAAATAATTTCACATGGAATGGAATAGAAATTTTAGGAGGATACACATATACTGATTCTGATAAACTTTTCCTAGATAATAATTTAGTAAACGGTTTACCTATTGGGATCTTTACAAACGAAACTGAATTGAATATCACTAGTAAATATGGACAGATAATAACCAAAGACTGTAATTCTGTATCTATTTCAAATCAAACAATATTTGGAGTTCAAAGAGGGATACAGATTTTTGGAGGAGAAAATCACACAATTCAAAATAATGAATTTTGGAATTGCTCGAAATTTGGATTAGTTGTTTCTGGTTGTAAAAATGCTATTTTAGAAAACAATTTAGCAAAGTTTTGTGGTGATGGAATTTGGATTTCGGATATGAAAAATGTAACAATACAAAATAATGAACTATATGGAAATTATAATAGTGGGATCTGTCAGTTTACAAGCAACTCTTCTATGATAAAGGATAATTATTGTATAGAAAATGAAGTTGGCATTATCAACTACTCTTCTAAAAATTGGAATGTTACAAATAACACACTTTATCAGAATGCAGAAGGTTTTCGAAACGAAGAGCATATTGGTACCCAAGGAGAAAATTTCTACAAAGAACTCTCATTCAATCAAATTTCAAATAATAAAATAGGAGTAAAACTTTGGGATTCGAGAGAGATAAGTGTAAAAAATAATGAAATAATCGCAAATAATGAAATTGGTATTTTTGTATGGGAATCATTTAATTGTAGTATAAAACAAAACAAAATAGACTTAAACGGATTTGGAATAAAGATAAATGTTTCAGAATCAATAATAATCTATCAAAACCAGTTTATTGGAAATTCTAACTATGCATTAGTTATTTACTTAGACTCTTTTGACAACACAATTTATTCTAATAACTTCATAAGCAATAAACTAGAAGGGATATCACAAGCATATGATGATTCAACAAATAGCACTTGGTTTAATCTGCTTACTTCTACAGGAAACTATTGGGAAAACTGGCAAGGTAATGGAAGTTATTTTATAGATGGTGAATCTAAAAGTGAAGACCCATATCCTATTGACCATCCTGTAATTCTTTTTTAGAATTTTTCATCAAAAAACGCACATATTTTTCTTTTATTTTGCACAAAGTTAAGAATTACTTCTTTGGAGGAAAAAAGTAGGTATCTTAATTTCCTACCAATTTCTCAATAAATCCAAGATAATTCTGACACCTGGTCCTCTACTTCCTTTTGGGTTGTAGTTTTTATCGCTACTTTGTTCCATTGCACCAGCAATATCTAAGTGTGCCCATGGAACATCCAAAGTAAATTGACTTAAGAAACGTGCAGCAGTTATTGCACCGCCTGGTCGTCCTCCTGTGTGTTTGAAATCTGCTATATCACTTTTAAGCTGTTCATCATAAACATCCCAAAGAGGCATACGCCAGATTCTTTCTCCACTAGTTTTGGAAGCTTCTTCTAATTTATCAACTACGAAATCATGGTTTGAAAAATAGCCAATAGCATGTTCACCTAAAGCAATCATCATTGCTCCTGTCAGTGTAGCAAAATCAAACATAGCTTTAGGTTTATAGTTCTTTGCTGCATAAGTTAAAGCGTCATTTAGTACCATCCTACCTTCTGCATCTGTACTAATAACCTCGATTGTAATTCCACTATAACTTGTAATAATATCTCCAGGATGATAGGCAGTTCCAGACGGCATATTATCAGTTGCTGGGACTATTCCAACAACATGTAAGTCGAGATTCAGTTTTGCTACTGCCTCCATAACTGCAAGAACAACAGCTCCACCAGTCATATCAGCTTTCATCAATTCCATACCTTGACCAGATTTGATACTTATTCCGCCACTATCAAAGGTTATTGCCTTACCAATTAAAGCAACAGTATCAGCTCTTTCTTTCTCAGCACCATATTCCATAATAATGAATTTGGGAGGTTCTTTTGTACCACGAGCAACAGCTAGAAAACTGGTCAAACCAATTTCCTCAGCTTTCTCTCTATCAAATACTGTAGTTTTAATCCCTAATTCTTTTTCAAAACGAAGTGCTTCATTTGCAAGTTTTGTTGGTGTTATGTAGTTAGCAGGACCCCAAGCAAGTTCTCTACAAAAATTAACAGCATCCGCAATGATTTTCCCGCTCTCTATTCCTTGTTTCATAACAATTTCATCAGCATCCGAACTAATAATTGTTAATTCCTCAATTGTCTTGTATTTCTCCAGATTCTTAGTTCTATAAGCAATATTTTGGAAACTTCCCATTATCATTCCTTGAACTAAAGCTTCTGTAGTTTCAGTAATTTCTACTACTCCTCTCGAGAACGAATCAAGAAAGATAGAAATTTCCTTTACATCTAAATCTCGTGCTTTTCTAGAAGCTGTTCCTACTACCTGTCTAATTGACTCTGCTGTCAACTTTTCTTTCTTTCCTAAACCTACTAAAAGAATTCTTTCCGCTTTAATAGCACCATTAGTATAAACTAGAGAAAGATCACCTTGTTTACCTTTAAAATCACCATGCTCAATTATTTTTTGAGCAGCAGTAGTTAATTCAGTAAAATGTGGATCTTCTTTAGCTTCTTCTAAAACACCAATAAACACTAAAGGTGTCTCAAAATCATTAAGATTAGTTTTCTGAAAAATAACTTTCATGAATAATCACACTCGATGAAACGAGAAAAAACCAATTAAAAACAGTTTTCATACGACTAATCCTACTAAAATGAATTTTAAAGAGAAATGTTCAAATGTTTGTACAACATTTTTTAATGTGCGTACAAAACATTTTATTAAAAGTGTCTTTGAACTAATACTTTCTGAAGTTAAAGAAACTTCGGTGAAATAAAATGAGTGAAGAAAAATTACTTGGAAAAGCTATTTCAAAAGGACTAAAAGGAAGTTTCATGAAGTGGTTCGCAATAGGTCTTGGAGCAGCAATAGTTTTAGGATCTGTTGTAGGAGTAAGTGTGTATTTTACACTACCTAATGGAACTGGTCCAGATAACGGAGGACCTTCAGAACCTTACTCTAGCCGTCTTGCATCCTCAATTTTAGGCTCTATTCCTAATGTATTATATATGGAGATAGGTGGTAATGCTACAGGTTTCATTGATGATCGTATGATTTGGTCTTCCTTTGAACGCATCGGAACTTCAGAAGATTATTATTGGAATACATCAGCTTTACTTGTCGATCCTGTTGAAGACATAAACTTTGTTATAACTAAAGAGCAAGTAGAAGGTGTTGCTCAAGCTATGTTTGATTCTATCAATGCCACTGAACGACTTGGAACTTGGGGAGAAGCCCCATATGAAGGATTAGGAGAACTTCCAAACATGAAATGGGTTACTGAACTGTTCTTAGAAAATGGTACAGTTATCTTACTTTACGTAAATATGGAATCCCTTATCTTATGTCAACAGACAACTTGGACTTTAGTAGGAGATTATTACGTGGTTGATAATATGAGCATGTATGGATCTGCTGTTCTCTCTCCAGAAAGTGCTTTTGATGACTATGTTGCAGCTATGGCTGCCTTATTCGAACCCCACACATAGAAGGTTTAAGTGATGACTGAACAAACTGAAGACATAATCTCTGCTTTAACTGGAACTGCATTGAGAGTATTTGTCTATTCTCTTAAGAAAGGGAAAGATATCGGTGTTAGAGAAACACATAGAGATTTGGGATTAAAAACTGCAAGTCATGCCCAGTACCATTTGCAAAGATTGGAACAATTGGGATTACTAGGACGAACAGAGAATAACAAATATTTCCTTGCAGAAGAGTATGAAAATCTTCGCAGTTTGAAGATAGGTATTCTAACTGAGATTTATGTCTTCAGAGGTTGGTTAATCCCTTCATTGGGACTTGCTTCTGGCTTCGTAGCTATGAGTTTAGTCATCACTTTACTTTTTTTCTTTCTTTTATCTGAGACAGTTGCTGTATATTTTTCACTTGCAGTAATGTTTCTAGCGATGATTTTTACTGCACATAGAGCGACTCAGATAATAGGTTCGTTTAAACAACAAGAAGAATAGAAATATTCATTCTTCAAGAAATTTTCTTACATATTCTAAAGCTTGTTTATTTTCTTCCCAAAATAACAATTTCTGCGCTTCTTCGTAAGAACACCACTTCCATTCTGTATGTTCATATGAATCAATACTTGGTAGATCTTTCTGATCTATTCTAGCAACAAAAACATATTCATCTAATTCAGTAGTTCCTTCAGGAAAAATATCCTTTGCTGATTCTTCAATTTTAATCTTGTAAGAGAAATCAGTTTTTATCAAGAAATTAGGTATAAAACCTGTTTCTTCGAGTAACTCTCTTGCAGCAGCTTGCTCTATACTTTCCTTTCCTTCTGGATGTCCAGTAACTCCTTGCCAAAAACCTCCCCTTTCTTCTGTTCTTTTTAACATTAAATATTTCCAACCAGCTTCAGATAGCATTACCGGATAAACTAAAACTTGTATAGGTATTCTCATGAAGCTACATTAGATATTAAAATTAAAATTATTTTGATTCTGTAAGAATCTAGGTTACTCGAGAATATTTAAAAATAAATGAATATTTTGTTAATTGAATAATATGAAAAACAAGAGTATTTCTTTATATATTATGTTATTTTTATTCCTCAGCCCTTTTATTTTGAACAACAGAAATAATCAAACTGTTCGTGCTTGGGGGCTTTTGACACACCAAACTATTGATACTGAAGCTATGACACTAGTAGAAGGTGACTGGGCAACTGTATTTGATTATTATTCTCCAGAAGTTATCGGTGGAAGCACTTATCCAGATCAAGTTCTTCAAGATTGGGATAATCATCTTTACTATCCAGTAAGTGGAGAGCACAATGCTCCTTGGAAGGTAACAGAGATGGTAGGCGAAATCAGAGATTTTGCTCAAAATGAAGAATGGGGTAATGTTTTCTTCTTTCTAGGAATAATTTCACATTATACAGCTGATATTAATATTCCTGTTCACACATATGACACTTGGTCAGGTCATAGTGCATATGAAACTGACATAAATTATAGTCTTGATGAACTTAATATCACAGCTTATGATTTTGGAGAGATCACAAATACTACAGAATTCATTATAGACTGTGCTACTCACGCATATAGTTATTATTGGACTATCAGAGACGCTTACCCAACTGGAGATACTACAGGAATTATAAGTTCAAATGCGACCATAAAAGCTATTACAGAAGAACAATTAGGAAGGGCAGTAGGTGCAGTATATGCTGTATGGAATTATACTTTATCAATTGTTACCGTTCCTACAATCACAGAAACTCCTGATATTGCAAAAGTACTCATTGATAAAGCTCATGAAAACGATTATGCTGCAGACGACCTTTTGTCATCATTCTATGATACACTTGATAGAGACGTTTTAGAAGTAGTATATAACTACGAGGAATTTAACACAACTGTTTTAGCAGGCGTGGATTTAGTAGTAATAACAGCACCAGTAACAACAACAGACTTCACTGCAGCTGAGATAACAGCACTAACTAACTGGTATGAAGCTGGAGGACACATGTTATTAAGTAGCAGAGGAGATTTTACGTATGATGTAAACTTTGAGACCATGAATGCACTTTTGACATCACTCGGTGCTGACATTAGAATGAATGACGATAATCTTTATACTACTTCAGCTGATCCTGAATATTACCAAGATTGGTATTGTTTCACTGGGAATTATAATCTAGATCCAGAAGTTGCTTATATTACTGAAAATCTAACCAGAAGAATACAATATTTCTCACCTAGTTCACTCTACTCAGAAACAGGTTCAGATAATGTCAATTGGATAATGTATGGTGAAACCTACTTCTACCAAAAAGATGAAGCTGCACCTGCACCAACAGTAGTCTATGATATGGTAAATGATAATACTGGAGGAGATATTATTCCAATTGCAGGTGTGGATGTTAATGGCTCATCATCACTAGCTGTATTTGGGTCAACCTGTTGGTCTAATTATGACTATGCTTTGACAGATAAGGATAATGTGTATTTGATTTACAATACTATTGAATTTCTGTTAGGAATCGATATAGAATCTAATGACGACTATGAACCTTATGTTGAACCCACTCCAACTCCAACTAGTTCTACAACACCTTCTGGAACTGAAGAATCTCTTTATCCAATTATCGGTATTCTAGGAGCATTTCTAGTAGCAACATTAGTTTCAATTCAATTTAGAAGAAAGAGAAATTAAGAATTCCTTTCTCATTCTTCCTTTATTTTTCCATCAAGTAACAGATTAAGTATTCTAATTTGGTCTCTTTATATTATAAGGATGAACTTAAACAACAGCTGAATAGAAATTACTTACGTTCGTTTTTCTTTTTATCAATGAACCGATAAACAGCACCCCACATGAAGTCGTCTTCTCTTTCCTTTACTTCAAAGTTATTAGTGAGCATCCAATCCTTCAATGCTTTTTTAGTCATATCATCTAGTTTGGTGTTAATTTCTCCTTCATAGAAACCGTCTTTCTTTAATACTTCTTTAACAGTTTTCAGAACATCTCCAGCTAATTTTACTTTATCCTCTGGTTTATCTCGTTTTAGAAGAGACAAATCATAAAGCTCAAACACCCTTCGAAGTTCCTTAATGGGATGTTCGTGGTCATCAACTCTAACATCAACAAGCTTGTCTGTTCCACCATCGTAAGCCCCTTCTTCTTTGAACACCATCACAGCAGCAGATTGTTTTCCTCTACTATCCCCACCAGCTTCTTGGCCAGCTTCTAAAACCGCAATTAATTTATCTACTAAATCACCTTCAGTTTCTCTAAAAGCTTGAGACATTGCAAGAACAGTTGTTTGTGACACTAAGATATTCCCTTGACATGCATAATTCTCACCAATTATGTGCCCTGCCCAATCAAAGCACTTTGAACCAGTAAAAGATGCTGCATTACCATATGAGTCTACTATACCTATTTGACGATGTTCTCTTTTTTCATCTTGACTTGTAAGCAATTTCAAAACTTCTTCAGCAGTTAATCCTTGTTCTAAAAGAGCTAGTCCTTTTGGACCATAACTAGTATTCACCCAAGCTTGAGTAGCTATAACACCAACATTAGCTTTACCCCAAGGGACTATACTACCAACTGCTACGAATTTAGATTGCACTGCAACTCCCCACTCTTTCTTTTCTGGATCATACGCAACTATTGAAAACGTCATTATTACCAATCCAAAATAAGAAATGCTAATAATAAACTTTATCTAAAACCAAGTTTTATCTAGAAGAAAATCTTACGAAAGTAATACGTTTTTAATTCGCTTTTTGTCGGAAGTAAATTGCAATCTAGAACGTTCTAACAGCTTAAGAACTAGAAATATAAAAGTACAGATAGTTATCTAGATGAATTCAAATAAAAAGAAATCTTTTAGTAAAAAAGAATATATCTGTCTGAGGATAAAATGATTTATGGAAGTCGAAACCGTAGTCAATTATCTAAAGAAACAACCACTAATGTATTTAGCAAACATAGATGAAGACAGACCTAGAGTTAGACCTGTTGCTCTTATTTATCACGAAGACAAGTGCTGGTTTGTAAGTATCACTGGGAGAAATAAAATCATACAATTAGAGAAGAACAATAATATTGAATTTGCTATTAATCCTCATGATGACGAAAAATTAAGTACTATAAGAGGGACAGGAAAAGCTGTTTTGGTCAATAATGCTGAAATTAGAAGAGATGTAGCAACAGCAATTCCTTGGTTTGATAATTATTGGGAATCATCTGAAGATCCAAGTTTCGTTTTATATAAGATAGATTTAGAAGAATTGAGTGTTCAAATACCAAAAATTAGAGATATTTATACTTTTAATTTGAAAACAGGAGAAAAGAGGGTAAAAAAAGAATAAGATCTTATCATAAGGCTATTTTTTCCATTTTACTCTTGCTTCACGTCTCGGAGGTGCTCTTTCAAATTTGAAATCAGGATAGCCTATAACAAATACACCGTAGACATTGTTCTTTTTGGGTATCCCTAGACTTTTTCTTGACTTCTTACTTCTCCATAAATGTTCTTGAGCAAAACCTATCCAACATGTTCCTAGTCCTAGAGTATGTGCAGCTAATATTCCATGTGTTATTGCAATAGCTGCATCAGATGGTGTCATTTTTGAATAAGGTGGAGCATGAACAATTACGACACAAGGAGCGTGGAAAAAGATGTTATCTTTACCTGCTGCCTTTTCTTCAAAAAATCTATTCAGACGGATCTTTGTTTTTGGATTCAATAACCTTTTTCGCAGTAAACCTCCTATGAATGGAGCGATCAAGTATTTCAGAAATAATAGTCTTTTCGCTCTCTGCATCAAGCGAGATACTCTATCTGATAAGTATGCAATATCTTCTGGTTTTGTTAATACTAGATAGTTCCTATTTTGTCTGTTACTTGCACTTGGAGAATACCTCATAGCTTCAATTATGCGTTGAATATTTTCTTCAGAAAGAGGTTTGTCTTTGAATTTTCTCATCGATCTACGAGAACGAATGAACTTCATGTAGTCTTCATACGAAATGAGTGTTGATGGGTTCTTTGCTTCCTCAAAATTATAGGGAGGATCTGCTTTTTCATAGAAGATTGCTTCAGTTGGACAGATAGCGATACAGTGCCCACATCTAAAACAAAATCTCAGAGGATCATCAAAAACTATCCTTTTTTCCATTTTATCTTCTCTTTTAACACTAAAAAGATTGACAGAACACACATCTGCACATTTTTCACATTTAATGCATTTCTCTGAGTCTATGCCTAGAATTTTAACCATATCAATCTAAAAGACAAATTATTAACTAGTATATAACATTTAATAGGAAAGAGAAGAAAAAGAGTTAAACCCTTTTCTTTGTTGAAATTATTCTGTAAAGAACTGACAACCCTAGAAAAACAAATGGTAAAATAAGCCATGAAAAATCTAGAGTAAATGTAGAAGACTCTGCTTTAATTGAAAAATCTTTAACAGAACTCTCTACTGAGTTATCCATACTATCTTCAACATAAACTGAATATTCTACTTCTTCAGTTCCAGCAGGAGGAACCACGTCTACAGAATATGATGAACCTGAAAATACCATTGCAAAGTACTGTGGTGTTCCCCCATCGTAACTTACTGAGAGTGTGACTTCGACTATAGGATAGAGAGAAGTCACCATACAAGTAAATGTTACTGTTTCTCCTGGTTGAGGATAGTAAGGAGAATGATAAAATGTTGTTATAACAGGATCTTCATTTATAGATATTTCTAAATTATAAGATTCTCCTGCTGCTCCACTGTAAAAATTAACAAGAATATAAAATATTCCAGAATAACCTGCAGTGTAAGTTATAGTTTCTAACGAAGAATAACCTTCACTATAATCTAACATAGTACTTTGGTCTTCATCAAAAAGATACAAATCAAGATCTACTACAGCTCCATTAAATGTGAGTGTAATTTCCATATTTATGCCACTTGTTAATTCTACATAAAAGAAATCCATATCATTTGCAATAAGAGAATATAGTGTATTTACTTCAATATGAGCGGCTTCTGTAATATCATCGTTTTCTTCATATCCGTCATCACTATATTCGACTATCTCAAGATTGAGTGTATAGGAACCCGACCCAGAATAAGCATGTAGAAGGAAAAATACTCGTGTTGCATCATCAATTAAGAATAAAACAACCTCAGGCTCGTCGTCCATATTCTCGCTTGATACATCAAAGCCATTTGGTAAACCCCAATAATGCTCTTCAGACCAGACATACAAATCAAAGTCAACATACATATCCATTGTTAAGGTTGCTTGGTAAGCATTGCCAACACCCGGATCAGGTAAATCTGCATAGAGATAAGTTAGATCTCCAGAGATCAAAGTATCAGTAAAAGGAGAAACTGTTGATATTTCAGGTAAGAAGCTTTCTAATTCTAGTTTCCATTGAAATAGAAAATCATCCCAGATAGTATTGATAACAAAATCAAAATCATAATAGTAATTGATGTAGCTATTTACCACACTCTGATTGGAGTAGATGTAGAAATCATTATAATAATTATATGGAATTGCAGGTAAAAAGAACCACATACCGTATGGATCTTCAATGAGATTCGATTCTGATACATAAAGGATTTCATCCAATTTGCTATCTAATGCACTTGCTGCTGCACTCAAATTTGGAATAGGAAGTAATGCAACATTTTCAACGAAGTCTTTGATATCACACATAACATCAGGGAAAAGCTGGCTATTTGAAATCATTCTTACATTGAAAATATCAGCAGCGTTAGTATCAAGTGCATTAATTAATTCAGAAGCGAAGTCATCAATAACTGTTTCAAGACCTGAAATAGCTGAAGTATCATATGCACTTAATGTTACATCAGTACTATAACCAGAGTAGAAATCGACATAATCTTCACAAGAATTCTGTGCTAGTTCAGCAGCTGTCATTGTTGGGTTAGTTAATAGCGCTAAGAAAGTATCATAATAATTCCACCCATACCCAGGTTCATTTAGCATGCTTGCAACATAGAAATCACAATAATCTTTCAATTCATACAGAACTTCAAACTGTCCCATAACACAAGCATCTATACCTAAGAAATCAAAATGATAACCGTCTAGAGCTGTCGAAATTTCGTCCACTAAGAGATTATCATCGCCATTATCTTCGTCCCAACAGATACCATCTAATCCTCCACCATGATCCCAGAGAATCAAAGCTGTTTTATCAGAAGGATAATTAGTCAAACCCCAATTGATAAAATCATCTAAAGTTTGTGGATCTCCCATGTTTTTTTCTCCTAAGGATACATTCATTGGAGAGGTGAAAGTGCCAACATAACTGTCTCCTACTATGGTATAATATCGTGATTCAGACCAATCGTTTGAATATTCTGGTGTCTCGTAGGAGGCAGTACATCTATCTACTATTGCTACTATATTAACATCTGCTGTTGTTCCTCCAGCTGCTTCCATTTCATTAAGATCTTCAAGAGCAAAATATTCCAAGTTATTATCTCCGCACATATACACCAAAACGGTCCAATCTTTGATATCTGCATCTGTGGATAATATAACATCATCCAAAGTCTTGCTATTTACAAACACGTAAGGTATTGCTGCTACAAGCGCCAACAGGATTAATGTTCCTTTCAACTTGTTTGAGAATCGCATAATAACTAAATGCACTCAAACGTTTTTAAGACTTTAGAAAATATCTTGACAGAAAATGATGTTATTACCAAATATTTATCAGTCTTTTAGAGGGAGATGTTAGCAAAGATGTGTTGATGTACATGAAAGAAAAATACGACACTCTACTCAAGAAATTCAAAGAATCACAGATTATTAATCAAATTGCCATGTTGTTGGGCTGGGATACTGAAACTAAAATGCCTAAAGGTGGCGTAATTCAAAGAAGTGAACAACAAGCATTTATTGCTAAATTAGCTCATGATAAACAGACTGATCCAGAGATTGGTAAACTTCTCAAAGAAATACAGGATCATCAAGATTATGAAAAACTCTCCTATATAGAAAAAAGGAATATTTACCTTATGCAGAGAGAGTATGATAGACAAACAAAAATACCAGGAGAGTTTGTTGCTGAATATACAAAAGCTGCAGTTATATCTACTGAAAAATGGAAAGAAGCTAGAAAGAATAATGATTTTAGCATTTTTAAACCTCACTTAGAAACTATGTTTGAAATGACAAAGCAATTAGCAAATTATCTGAATCCTGATCTTCCACCATATGAAGTTCTTTTAGATCTCTATGAGCCTGAAATGACTACTGAAAGATATAATGAGATATTCAATCCATTAAAAGAAGCAACAGTAGAATTGATACAAAAATGTCAAACTTCAGCTGTCAAACCAGACTATACATTACTGACTAAAGAAGTTCCTAAAAAAGTTCAACAAAAACTAGCGGAAGACATTATGAAACGTCTTAATTATGATTTAGAGAGAGGTAGATTAGATGAAGCTGCTCATCCTTTTACTACAGGAGATTATGACGATGTTCGAATCACAACTAGATATCAATTAAACGATTTTACAAGCTCTTTTTTTGCTGTTATGCATGAAGGAGGACATGGTTGCTATGACCAGAATGCAGATATCAAATTAAGATATCAACCTGTAGGAAATTATTGCTCGATGGGAGTACATGAATCTCAATCTCGATTTTATGAAAATATAATTGGACGAAGCAAATCTTTCTGGTTTTTCTATCTTGATAAATTTAAAGAGATTACTGGAGATATTTTCAAAGACATAGAATATGATGATTTCATAAGAGCAATAAACAAAGTTCAACCTTCGCTAATTAGAGTAGAAGCTGATGAGGTTACTTACAATTTACACATTATTCTTCGTTTTGAGCTGGAAAGAGATTTGTTCGAAGGCAAAATAACCATAGAAGAACTTCCTAAAATTTGGGATAAGAAAATGAAAGAGTTACTCGGTATAGATGTTCCTAAGGTAGCTGATGGAGTTTTACAAGATATCCACTGGAGTGGTGGTTCTTTTGGATATTTTCCAACTTATACATTGGGTAATGTATATGGGGCACAGTTTTTTGCAAAATTAAAGAAGGATATTCCTGATTGGAATATTAAATTGGAAAACGGAGAGATCAATGTACTAACTGATTGGATAACTGAGAATGTTCAAAAGAAAGGAAATCTCTATGATCCCCCAGAATTAGTAAAAGAAGTTACTGGAGAATATCCAAATCCTCAATATCTGATTAAATTCTTACAAGAAAAATATTCATATTTGTATGGGTTGTAATAACCCACCTTCTTTTTTGTAAAATAGTTGTTTTTTTATGTAATATTTAGAGAGATTACATATGAATGAAGATTACACTCCTTTAAATGTAGTTGCAGTATTTGCTCATCCAGACGACGAAGCTGGTGCAATTGGCACCTTAATGAATCACAGTGACAGAGGTGATAATGTGTATGTTGTTTTACTTACTCATGGTGAAAATGCTTCATCAATAAAAGGAACTCATGAAGAGATAAAACTTGTTAGACAAGGTCATGTAAACAGGATAGAAAAAATTGTTGGAGCAAAATATACATTACTAGATTTGCCAGACTCTGGTGTGTTCCCATCAGTAGAAAACGCGAAAATGCTAGCAAGAATCTTTAAACAATTGAAACCCGACATAATAATTACTTGGGGAAAGTCAGAGAATATTGGTGTAGGACATCCCGATCATCGTTATACCCACGACATCACCATGGACGCCATTTCATACGCTAGATATAATAGCGATGATGATACTGTAGAACCACATAGAAAACCAGTTAGCCTATACACACCTTATATAGGATTGGGTTCAGCACTCGAGAATAGCGTGTTTGTCGATGTAACTCAACAATATGATAGAATCATGAAGTTTTTCGATATTTATGAAGAAGCATATGGAGAATGGCCTGTTAGGGATTACAAAATCTCTGGTATGTTGATGATAGGATCGATGGGATACGTAAAATATGGTGAAGTTTTCAAGAAAATTCTCTGGCGTAGCTCAAAAGAATTTCTTGATTAACTTCATTTTTCAAATAGTAAATAATTTGATTTTTCTTCTCCAAAGATAATTATTTCTCCTATATCGATATATTGTTTCGTCTTACCTTCTCTTTTGACGTTTATGTACCAAGTATCATGTCCTCGCTTTTCTGCTTCGATATGAGCGATTTCATAATCTCCTTTCTCGAAATTGAAGGTTTCGCCATCATCTAAATAAATATCTGCCTGAGCTTCAGTCTCTCTTGGATAAACGTGTAAAGAAATTTTCTGATTTTTTATCTCTCCAGTATGTTGAATACACTCATCAATAAATGGGATAATTGAACCTTCTCTAACGAAAATGGGTACTAAATCCAAAGGAACATCGATTTCATGTATTTTACCGCCATCAAATCTCTTATTTCTATTGAAACTATACCACTTACCTGCAGGGAGGTACACTTCTCGTTTTCGTTTTCCCTTCTGTAAAACAGGGGCAACTAAAAGATTATCTCCAAACATATATTCTGTTTCAGACCATTCAGCCATGTGAGCAACTGGATCTTTTGGATAATCTATCCATAAAGCTCTGAAAGCTGGAACCCCTGTCAAAAAAGTCTTATGGACCACATTATAGATATAGATAATAAGAGAATATCGAAGCTGGATTGTTTTTCTTATTATCTCTTCTGTTTTCTTCCCAAATATCCAAGGTTCTTGTGAACACTTTTGATTAATAGTATGATTTCTAAAGTATGGATATAATATTCCGGCTTGATACCATCTAGTTAGAAGCTCAGAAGAAGGTTTTCCTGCAAAACCACCGATGTCAGGACCAATCATCAATTGGCCAGAAGCTGCCATATTCAAAATCATCGGAATTGAAATCTGAAGATGTTCCCATTCTGCGTTATTATCTCCAGTCCATGTTCCTGCATACCTATGAGTTCCCAAATAAGCAGCTCTAGAATTGATATAGGTTCTAGTGTTTGGGAGTAATTTTTGCAAACCTTCATATGTTGCCTGAGCCATCAGATGAGCATATTGATTATGGACTTCTTTGTGGAGTTTAAAACTTTCATCACCTGGATGAATAACTTCATCATCCATAGTACCTTTATCACTGAAGATTGAAGGTTCATTCATATCAATCCAAAATCCTCTGATACCAACATCAGTTAAAGCCTTGTACTGACTTCCAAACCATTCTCTTGTTTTTGTTTGTGTAAAATCAGGAAAATGACAATCTCCAGGCCAAACGGGGCCAGTAAAAACAGTTCCATCAGGGTTTAAACAGAAATGTTTTCCTCTGATTCCTTCTTTATATATTTTAAATTCTGGATCCACTTTTACTCCGGGATCAGTCATAGCCATTAATCTGAAACCTTCCTCAAAAAGATCATTAGCAAGTTTTTTAGGATTAGGAAAATTTTTTTTATCCCAAGTAAAAATTCTATATTCATCCATATAATCAATGTCTAAATGGATAAAATCACAAGGTATCTTTCTTTCCCTAAATTCTTTAGCTAACTCTCTAACCTCAGTTTCAGAGTAATAGGACCATTTACTTTGATGATGTCCTAAAGCAGAAATTGGAGGAAGTGATGGTTTTCCGAGTAATTTTTGTATTTTTGTGAAAACTTTGTAGACTGTAGGTCCTATTATTAAATAATAATTAATTCCTCCACCTTGTACATAGTACTCAGAAGAGCAATCGTTTTCTTCACCTATTTTCATCTGACTTCTAAATGGATTGTCATAAATTAAAGCATAACAAAATCCATTTGGTCTTACAACAATTTGGATAGGTTGTGTTTGATACAATTTTCCATCATGAACATCATAAGCAAAAGAATCTGTATTCCAGAAAGAGATAGTCTCTCCCTTTTTGTCTAAAGGACCACCTTTTTCGCCAAAACCATAATGATTTTCGCACAATACTTCTGGATGTTTTACAGTTTTATACCAGCCTTCTTCATGAAAATTAGGGATGGTTTCAGTGAAAATTCCAAAACCAAAACCGTCCTTGAAAGTAAGTTTTGAATCCTTTTGGTCAATTTCTATAGATGCAAACTTAATTGTTTCTAATTCTTGATTAATAGACATCAATTCGTCATTGTTTTCTACCACGAGTGGAGGAGGAGTTTTATTTTTAAGTATAACAGCATTTGTTTGAGGAATTTTTCCTAAATCTTTTGAAACTTGAATATTTAATATACCATTATCTAGGGAAGTTATTTTGAGTTTACCATTCTGTAAAGCAACTTCAATATTGTATTTTTTTGCTTTATAATCAATAATTTTACCTAAATTACTCCATTTAGATTCATCTTCAGGTAAAACTACTTTATTATATTCTATCATCTTCTTCCTGAAGATTTTGTTTATAGCAAACTTTACAAGGAAAAAAGGCAATTTTCCAACCATTTCTGAAGACATTATATTACATTTTTTATTAAAATTCAAAAACTTATCGAGAAAACACAGGAATCATACCAGATAAATGATTAAACCAGTTAAAAATGCAATTAAGGTTATAGACATAATAATAAAAGAGTTAGCTGGAAGAATCCTTAAGTCAATAACAACTTTATTTGTAAAAGGTGCTAAAGGTTTCATTTTTCCAGACAAAAGATCTAAAAGATAATGTGAGAAATAAACACAAGAAGCAAGTATTCCTAAATACCAATATTGAGTGAAACCAAAAATTAAGAAACTTAATCCACTAACCACCAGAACTCCAAATGGTTCATGTATCCATGTGTGATATATGAATTCATCCCTATCATCAATAGTTTTGAAATAAAATTTTATGAGTTGAGGAATATTCCATAATTTGATATCTGGATTATTTCTCTTGTAATAGAAAACATGATCATAATCAGGTAGAATTCCAAATACGAATAACACAATAAGAAGAAGCCAAAAAGGTGCAGTATAAAACTGAACGAATATCAGACCTATAAGAACAGCCACACTTCCATGTGTTACAGAATCCATAATGTCTGAACTGTAAAGTGAGTTAAAAATTTTCTCAATCATCCGTTTCTCAATCTTTATTTAATTGCAAGAAAATAATATTTTGATGGATTGTGGTAGTTTAGATAGGATTATATCTACTCCTTCGACTGGAGATGATAACAGAAGAGAAGCCTTACGTCAGCTAATATACAATGGCTGTTTATCTTCATTATATACTCACGCTTTTACCTCTTCTCGTATGGATTGGATTAGGAATTTTTCATTACTAGCACTAACCAAGTTTGCTTCGATAAATACTGAAGTTGAAGAAGTAGCTATTACCCTCCAAGAAGAAGAAATTATCATCTCAAAAGGTTTAGATAGAAAAGAGTTAAGAAATAAAGCAGCAAGATTGCTCTTTCTTTTTACATCTGCGCCAAAAAAACCTAGAGCATTCAAAAAAATATCTTTAATGGGTTTAATAGCTGGAGAACACTGGGATTACTGTGATGAACTAGAAAAAGATTCCAATACAGAAAATTGGATAGTAAAAACAATAAAATCAGCAAAAAATGCAAAAAAATAAAGAAGAGAAGAAAGGTTAAATGATTAACTGAGCCTTTTCTTCTGTGAGTTGAACTGCTTCTTGTGCAGCTTCTTCAAAAATAGAAATTTTGAACTTATTATGCAAAGGAGATACTTTTGCTCCCCATTCTGTCATTTTATAGAGTGGTTTGGCCATAAATTTAAGGCCACCAGCTAAGTCACATGCTTTTTTAAGCTCGCCTAAGGTATTATCATCAAAAGTTCCAAACCAACTAGCAATAAAGGCATAAAGATAAAGACCTCCAAGCGTGCCTATAAGTAATATTACAACAGAAGTAATTATCTCACCTTGCCAAATTAGACGGAACAATCCTTCGAAAATTCCAAATAGGATTCCAGCTGATATTAGAGGAGCTATTATACCTTGCCAATAGAGATCTTTCCACTTGAATTTGAAATAATCGTTTCTTCTTATCATTATCCACATGAAGATGTTTTTGATGATTAAAGCAGGGAAGTAAGCAAACATGATAGAGACCATAGGGGAACCAAAGGTTTTTGTAAACCACACATGCAGTGGTATAAAGGCAGCTAGTAAACCTGCGCGTATACTTTGTTCTATCACCCAACTTATAGCAGCCCATCCGGGTCTGTCAGAACCCGCAAAATGCCAATCACCTAGCCATGAGAAATAACCTATTGAATGGAAGAACAAGAACCATATAATCAAACCTGCTGCAGGTTTCCATTCTTCTCCTGCACCTCCGATTATAAATCTCCAGCCTACTGCCGCCAACGTCGCTACTAGATACCAGTCAAAATAAGCACTCCATTTGAGCGAGCTCACTGAATAATATCTAGTTAAAGCTTGTTTCTTTGCATGATAAGATTCAGAAATCGCGGGAAGGAATCCATTTGCAAATAAACCTACAAGCATAACTATTGTTGCGAAGTTCCAAGCTATTGAGAAATATCCTTGTTGTTGTGTATAATTTGGTAAAAAGGTAGACAAGAGGAAGAGTTGAATAAACCATCCTAAAGGTGGTAATATTGCACCTACCATCCACTTAGTTCCAAATTTGAAGGCTTCTTTTATTTCTGCCCACGTAAAATCTATTCTGAAAATCGTTTTCAGTGAGAACCCAAGCCGTTTGAACATCCAAAGACCGACAAAGAACGTTAACACTTGAATGACATAAAATCCCACACTGTATCCTATAGCTCCTGCTAATCCGTCTCCAAAGATGGGATTATTCCCTAAAGTAAATCTGAAAAGAACTACAACTAGATATTGTACTGTTATGTTGAAAACACCATACAAGAGTATATTTAAGATTTGGAAATAATCAATCCTATTCATAGCTTGGAAAAGGTACATGAAAACCAAGAAAAATGCAGGCCATTGGAAGAAAGCGTGTGTTACGAACAACCAAGACATGTGAGCTAGAAAAGTTTTTGGAAAAATCATCGAACCTAAAAATGATATTAAGAACAATTGTGCTATCCCTGATAGCATCTGAAACCAGACAAATAATTGAACATACTTTATTGCATGATCTGGACGCTTAACTCTATGTTCACTAAAGAATTTCACTAGTACTACTGACGTACCAAAGTCAAAGAATAACCATAAAGCCTCAAAAAACTTGATTGTGTAATCATAAAAACCTACAGCTTGAGGGCTTGGAAGTATTAGTAAGGGAAACACTAAAGCTGACATAACTGCATTAGGCAATATTATTAATAGACCAACAAACAATTGAACTAAAAATCCACCAAGTTGCCGATGCATTCCCACTTCTTCCCATTTCTCAGTTTTTTCACTTTTACTGATTTCCTTGAGATCTTTTTCGTGAATTGGAGTATTTTTCGAGTATCTCTTTGCGAAGACGATACCAATCACAGTAACAATAATAGTTAAAATAACAGAAACTCCAAGAACTATAGTTGCTGTGGAATGAGGAACAGGCGAATAATCCCAATTTGCATATGTTTCAACTGTTTCACCATTTATAGTCATGATAGTGAGATATAACATATAGTTGAAGTATGGCCACTCAATCAATTCTGGATTTATGCTGAATATAGGAATCATATTGAATGCAATCAACCTGTTATTATCTGTTGTACTGATTAAAGCAAGTTCGGGATTAGCGCTAGCTTCTGAGGCTTCCACCAAAATAGTTCCTGCAAGAGGAACCGTAGTATAATTGGTTATCATAGGTACTGAATTCCAAGGAATATCGTTAATAATAGGATGTGAATAAGAGAGATTTACTGGAATAGGTAATGAATCTCCAGTTTCAATTGAACCTGTACTAGCAGATGCAAGTCCTAATGAAACCAACAACGTAGCATCAGATGAAAGATTTTCATAGATAAAAATAGCAATTCCACCCGCGAAAGAATCTAATAAAGAAACCTCAGAAGGTGTGGGAGCATAGTCAAAAATCAACACCGAATCATATGCACTAATGTCAGTTCCCACCTCTGTATCAACAGTAATAACAAATTGAGGATCCAATTCTAATCGCTGCATGAAATCGTTATCAATACCATTACCAACAACTAAAAGATCGATAGTGACATCAGCTTTAGTTAGCGATATTACAGAACTGAATACAAACATAACAAGTAAACTAATGACTAAGGATAGTGTAATTTTCTTATTCATAAAAACACCTTTAACCACCCGAATGTTCAACTAGTATTTATTGTTTGTTGAAAAACTATTAGAAAAATAGTATTTTAAGGAACATAATCTACAACATATCCTTCTGCTTCGAGGAAATCTTTGTAATTTGTTAAAATTGCATTACGTAGAAAGGAAACTGTTTCAGCATTTAGAGAACCTGTTAGTAATTCTCTGAATCTTAAGAAAAATTGTACGAGTATCTCATCAAAAGCCTTCATTCGCTCATTTGCATGTATGAACCTAAATTCGTTGATAGGTCTTACTTTTTCCTTTTCCCAATCTCTACAAGAAAGTTTTAGTAGAGCTTCCAATGTGCCTTTATTCATACTCGGAATAGCATTAAAGACACAATCAAGTAGTTTTTCGAAAATTTCCACTTGACCTTTATTGAGCATTATCTTTCTAGAACTAATGAGAACAGCATTTGTTTTTCCTTGGTCAAGCTCAAAAGTAATACTCATTGAGTTAATTTTATTTTAGTTATCTATAAGTGTTTTCAAAATTGTTGTATTTTTTGGAAACAGAGAGAATTAGCATCATGAATATATTGCTAAAAAAATATAAACCTGTTTCATGAATTAAACTTATGGCTGTTCATTTTCCCAAACCTGGTGACTATACTAATGAAGTGTTTACAGAAGTTTTAAAACGAATAAAAAAAGGGGATATTAGACAAGTTATTGTAGCTACAACTTCAGGAAAAACCGCTTTAAAAGCTGTGGATATATTTAAAGAAGTAAAATTAATAGCTGTAACTCATCAAGCAGGATTTCGAGAACCTGGAGTATTAGAAGTTCCTAAGGAAGTAGTTGAAGAATTAAAAAATAAAGGTGTAACTGTGGTAACAGCCACTCATGCTCTTGCAGGTGTTGATCGAGCAATCCGTAAAAAACACGATACTTGGATGACTACTGAGATAATTGCTGAAACTCTTCGTATTTTAGGTCAAGGAACCAAGGTTTGTGCAGAGATAGTTATGATGGCAGCTGATGCAGGAGCAATTGAAATGGAAGATTTAATAGCAATTGGAGGGACTGGAAGAGGAGCAGACACAGCATGGGTAATTAAACCAGCACATTCCCAAATGTTCTTTGATATGAAACTAAAAGAATTAATATGCAAACCGTAGGATAGGACTAAGAATGGGATTAAGTGTTGATATAGCTCCACATAACTGGTTAATGATAAGTATAGCAGTATTAATCATCTTAGCAGCACTTAGTACTGTATTTATTTTGAAAATGCTTGGTCTTGAAAGATGGCAAATAAGAAAAATAGGTCATATGATTGTAAATGCTGTCGCAGCATTCTATCCTCTTCTTTTTAACAATTTCTTTGATTTAATCATATCTTTAGCAATTGCTATAGGGGTCATTCTAATTTTATCTGCTATTCCACCTATTTGGTTCTTACAAAGAATATTCAAAATGTGTTCAAGAAAAGAAAATTTCCCTTGGGAACTATTTATTAATGCTATTTTGATGGGTATTACTATGCTTTTAATCCTGTGGTTCTTCAAAGAAGAAGATAGGTTATTTGTATTTACTGCAGCATACCTAACAGTCAGTTTAGGAGATGGACTTGGTGAGATGATAGGAAGACCTTTTGGTAGATTAAAATATAAAATCTTCAACCAAAAAAGTGTAGAAGGTTCTTTAGCAGTTTTTGTAGGAACATTTATTGGTTTAATTATTGCCTTTGGAGTCTATCAGATGCTTGGACTTCCTGGTGTTTGGTGGAAGATGGTAGTAGTAGCCATAATTGCTGTGACAATAGAAGCGTTCAGTTTCAGTTTTATAGACAATGTGACCTTACCTGTAGCAGTTGCTGCTTCCTTATATCTACTTTTTCTCCTGCATTAGAGATTTCACAAGCATGACAAAATCTCAGTATAGGTTATTTTTTAGCAGATAACATGTAGGTAGACTTACTCAAACGTTGCCACTCAACAGAAAAACCACAATTTTGGCAAATCTCTTCTAACTTGTATGGAGAAAGAAAGGTACTGCCAAATCGAAGAACCCATTCAAAAAAAATCAAAAATCTTGTTCTCCATTGGTCTGGATCATATTCTCTAATGAACAAGCGACCTTCAGGTTTTAGTATATTATAGCAATTTGCAATTGTATCATTCTGGAAATGAATATGATGTAGAGTATCGTTTAAAAAAATTTGAGGAATTGAATTCTCCTTAAAAGGTAGATTTTCACCTACACCTTGTACAATTAGCAATTGCTTTGATTTTTGTGAAGCTTGTTGCAACATTTCAAAAGATCTATCAAGAATTATACAACCATTAGATTGATTATCCAACTCTGTGGATAATCGGCCTGTTCCTCCACCAAGATCTAAAAGTAATTCATCAGGATTTAATTGAAGAAATTCTCGTATAGTTTCTAAAGCAAAACCTCTAATAATTTTATCGTAGATGCTTGCGATTCTTGAGAATAAATCCATAGATTTAACTAAAAGCACTTACATAAAAAACAATTGGAATAACAAAAAATAGATGAAACTATCAAATTTCAGTTGGCTATTCATCATCTTTATACCAGTATGGTTTTCTTATCATACCAAAAGCATTATGTGCAGCTATAGCTCCTTGAGCAACAGCTATTACTATTAACTGATATCGATTAGAAACAATATCCCCCACTGCAAAAATACCAGGAATATTGGTTCTCATATCACTGTCAACTATTATAAATTTTCTATCAGTTTTAAGTCCCAAATTCTTAAAAAGTTCCAAGTTTGTATGCATTCCTACTGCTAAGATACATTTATCAACTTTAAGCTCTCTTTTCATATTAGTATTAATATCTTGAATTACTGCTTTTTCTAATACATCATCTCCATTAAGTTCAATAAGCTGATGGTTATAGATAATTTCAGCTAAATTATCATTTATAATGTCATCTACTTTAGTTTCAGCAGCTCTAAAACTATCTCTTCTATGAACAAGGTATATTTTTTTAGCGTCCTTAGCAAGCATATAGACAGCATCGATTGCTGTATCTCCTCCTCCCACCACCAAAACAGATGATCCTTTGAACAGTTCCGGATCAGTAACGAAATTGTATACTCCTCTGTTTTTAAGCTTAAATCTCCTCTCATTTTCAATTCCTAGTTCAGAAGGACTAGAACCAGTTGCAATAATGATACACCTAAAGGTATATTCTCCTTCATGAGTCACAATTGTAAGAATGTCATCAGATTTTTTTACATCAATAACTCTTTCATGCTTAACTTCAGCTTGAACTTCTTCAATTTGAATTTCAAATTCATCTATCAATCTTCTACTTAAAATACTTGGAGAACCGGGATAGTTTTCTAGAATTTTCCGTCCGTATAAAGTATTAACGATACCACCAAGATTTCCTCCCTCGAAAACTGTTACTTTTAAACCCTTATATGCTGCGATTATCGCAGCACCCATTCCCCCGACTCCACCGCCTATAATGCCTAAATCGCCATAAAAATCATCAGAAGGATTCATGGTATAACTATAATAAACTTACTAATAATTCTTTTGTACTTACAAGGATTTTGCTAAGCAAATAATGAAAAGAAAGAAAAGAAGAACAAAAAAGAAAAAATTAATCTTCTTCCTTTTCTGAAAGGTCTTGATGAATAGCTTCTGCAGCTCGTCTTCCGGCACCCATTGCTGAGATTACGGTTGCCGAACCTGTAACTATATCTCCTCCAGCATAAACAAATTTCTTACTGGTTCTTCCTGACTCATCAGTTACGATATATCCCCACTTATTTGTTTCAAGCTCAGGAGTTGTTGCAGTAATAAGGGGATTTGCGTTCCCACCTATTGCGATAACTACCATATCAGTATCAAATTCAAAATATTCTCCTTCAACAGGTATAGGTCTTCTTCTGCCAGAATCATCAGGTTCTCCAAGTTCATATTTTTGACATTTGATTCTTGTAACATTACCGTCTTCATCGCCAAAGATTTCAACTGGATTTGAAAGGAGTTTTAAGATTACACCTTCTTGTTCAGCATGATGTAGCTCCTCTGCACGAGCTGGCATCTGTTCTTTAGCACGACGATAAACTAGAGTTACATTTTCTGAATCTAAACGAAGAGCTGTTCTAGCAGAATCCATTGCAACATTACCTCCACCTACAACAGTGACATGTTTTCCTTTCAAAATGGGAGTATCATATTTTGGGAAAAGATAAGCTTTCATTAAATTAGAGCGAGTAAGATATTCATTTGCTGAATAGACTCCAGTAAGATTTTCACCAGGGATGTTCATGAAAGAAGGTAAACCAGCACCTACTCCTATGTAAACTGCATCAAAGCCATCTTTTTCAAACAACTCATCTATAGTCTTAATTGTACCAATAACATGATTAAAGCTGAATTTAGCACCTAGTTTTTCTAGATAATCGAGTTCTGATTCCACTATTTCTTTGGGTAACCTAAACTCCGGAATACCGTATACTAAAACCCCTCCTCCTTTATGAAATGCTTCAAAAATAGTGACTTCATATCCGAGTAGGATTAAATCACCAGCAACAGTCAAACCAGAAGGACCGGAACCAATAACTGCTATTTTCTTACCATTTGATGGAGGTATTTTTGGCAATTCCAACTCACCAGCTAATCTCTGATAATCAGCAACAAAACGTTCAAGATTTCCTATAGCTACAGGCTCAAATCTTCTACCTAGAATACAAGAGCCTTCACATTGAGACTCTTGAGGACACACTCTTCCACAAACAGCAGGTAAAACATTGGTTTCTTTGATTTTCTTAGCTGCATCAATAAATTTGCTTTCTACAATGAGAGCGACAAATTCAGGAATTTTTACACTTACAGGACATCCTTCCATACATTTAGGTTTCTTACAATTTAAACAACGTTGTGCTTCCAATACAGCTTCTTCAGGTGTATAGCCATATGGTACCTCTAAGAAGTTTTTAGCTCTAATTTCTGGTGGTTGTTCTTGCATCTTCACCCTTGGAGGTCTAGTAGGTTTACTTGATTCTTCAGTCATCGCATTCACCTTCCAGATATAGTTGTTCTAACGCTTTACAAACATGAGGATCTTTCTGATAAGCCATCATCTCTTCTTGTAAGTATGAGCCTTTTCTTTTCATCATTAAATCCCAATCTACCACATGTCCATCAAATTCAGGACCATCAACACAGGCAAACTTCGTTTCTCCTCCAACACTTACACGACAGCACCCACACATACCTGTTCCATCTAACATTATAGCATTCAAAGCTACCATAGTAGGTATTTTATAAGGTAGTGTTGCATTTGAGCAATTCATCATCATAAATGTGCAACCTATGAATTTTGCATGATCAAATTTGTAGTTACGCTCATTCACGAGTATATCTACAACATCATGTACTTGTCCAGTAAAACCTTTAGTTCCATCTGAAGTTGCAACAAAAAGCTCATCAGAGATAGTTTTAAGTTCCTCCTCGAAATAAAGAAGATAACTGCTTCTAGCTTCAAGTATAGTGATGATTTTATTACCTGCTTTCTTTAGTGCTTTAGCTAAAGGATAAATTCCACCTATACCATAACACCCTCCTCCAAGTAAAACTGTACCAAAATTATCAATAACAGCAGGAAGGCCTAAAGGTCCAACAACACTGTAAAACACTTCCCCAGCTTGCATATTAGCTATTTTTGCTGATGAAATTCCTTGTTCTTGAACGAAGACAGTAATTGTTTCATCAGAGGTATCTGCGATGGAGATAGGAATTCGCTCACTTACTTCATCAGACATGAGAATTATAAATTGTCCAGGTTTAGCTTTTTTAGCAATATCAGGTTCGTAAATTTCAATTCGATAAACATTTGGAACTTCTTCTATTTTATTTATTATTTCATACAACATTTATCATCACCACGGTGTTTTCCTATTTTTTCTCGCTTTTAGCAAGATGTCAAAATCAGGAACTTTGTCAGATATAGCTGTTCCTCGATAATTCAAGTAATATTTGTCTATTTCCCTTAATGGAGCTGAATAATTAGAGTTAATCATATCGGAATTGATTTCATCGGTATTTTGGAACTCAAATCCTGACAGATTAAGGTCTTCTGCTAATTGACATAGTATTTTCCAATCTGGTTGAGCTAATCCAGGAGCAGGAACTATAGGTTCTATTTTTCTAACACCTTCTTTGGTCGTAATTGAACCTTTTTCTTCAGTAAATGCAGTAGTAGGTAAAACTACTGCTGCTTGTTCAAATCCAGTTGAAGGGAAGATATCTTGTAAGATATAAGACTCAAGAGAATCTAAAATAGAGGAATCAAAAACTCCTTCTGTTGTATAGAGTACTTTAATTTTCTTCTTAGGAATAACTTCTAATTCTTCTTGAGAAGTAAAAACATTTTCCAATCCAAGAGCTTTAGCAAACTTGTTAAAGAGGTAAAATGCTTCATCAGTAAGGAAAGGACTGAGATATAATGCAATTTCATTTACTGGTGTTTCCTTAAAGATTTTTGCTACAGTATTTGCTGCATCTCTCCAATTACTGGGAAATTGTTTGTGTGTTCGCATAATTAAGGGAAGCTTTAGACGTTCAGTATCATTAAATAGTACAGGAAGACAGAAACGACCTTTAACACATATGTTATAATGAGATGGTATGTGATCGGGATCAGGTCTAACTGACATAATGTAATTCCATTTTGATTCCATCTCTAATTGACAACCTTTGCTACAGAGCATACAAGTTGTGATAATCCTATTATCTGGTTCTCTATACCATTTCTGATTTCTTGCTGAAAGAGCTCCTGTTGGGCATACATCTACACAAGCTCCACAAAATCTACATTCTGTTAAAATGTGAGGTTTCTCAAAAGCTGTACCAATTTTTGTTTCGTGACCTCTCTTTGTAAATACTAGTACTCCTGCTCCAGCTAAATCTTGGCATACTCTAACACACCTACCACATAGAATACAAATGTTGTAATCTCGGTCAAAGAATGGATCATATCGTTCAAGTGGCAAACTTTTGTAAAGTGTTGGAAATCTAACAGTTTCGAAACCTATTTTTTCTCCAACAATTCTTAATTCACAATTATCTCGATTAGGACAAGTTTGACAACCAGTTATGTGACCAGATTTTTGAAGACCACAATTTCTCTCATTACAAGATTCTGCCATACTACAGACAAGACAAGAATTGGGGTGCTCAGTCATAATTAACTCGTAAATCGATCTTCTAAGTTTATTAATTTCTTCAGAATTTGTAGTAACTTTCATGTCTTTCTTGGCAGGGGTTGTACAAGCAGTTGTGAACCCTCTCATACCTTCGACCTGAACTAAACATAATCTACAAGCTCCAAAAGAATCTAAATATTCATGATCACAAAGAGTAGGGATGTATATATCGTTCGCTCTCGCTAACTCTAAGATAGTTTTACCTTCCTCAAATTCAATTTCTTTACCATCTATTACTATCATGCTACTTCACCAAACTTATCCACTTTAATTATCGCATCCGTTGGGCAGTTTTCATAGCAGAGCCCACATCTGATACATATGCTTGCATCGATAAAATGAGGACCTTTTTTCTCTCCAGTTATTGCGTCTACAGGACATTCTCTTTTACATCTCTGACAACCAATACAAGCATCTTCAACTACTTGATAACTGATCAATTCTTTACACACTTTTGCTGGACATCGTTTTTCTTCTATATGTGCTAGAAATTCATCTTTGAAATATCGTAAAGTAGAAATTACTGGATTCGGTGCAGTTTTACCTAAATTGCATAAACTCCCATCTACAACGGTATGAGCCAATTCTTCAAGCATGTCTAAATCTTCAAGTGTTGCTTTTCCTTCAGTTATTTTTGTACAAATATCAAGCAACTCTTTTGTACCTACTCTACAAGGAACACATTTACCACAGGATTCTGACTGAGTAAATTGAAGGAAATATTTTGCTAAATCTACTATACATGTATCTTCATCTACAACAACCATTCCACCAGAACCCATGATTGAATCAGCTTCCTTAAATGATTCAAAATCTACAGGTAAGTCAAGTAGTTCTTTAGGAAGACAACCTCCAGAAGGTCCTCCGGTCTGAACAGCTTTAAATTCTTTATCCTCTAATACTCCTCCACCGAGTTCATAAATAATCTCTCGCAATTTTGTCCCCATTGGAACCTCGATAAGACCAGAGTTCTTGATTTTTCCAGTAAGGGAAAAGATTGCTGTTCCAGGGGAAGATTCTGTTCCAATTTTTCTGAATTCTTCATAACCATTTCTTAAAATCCATGATGCAAAAGCCCATGTTTTTACATTATTAATATTAGTAGGGTACCCCCACAATCCGTGTTCTGCAGGAAATGGTGGTTTAGATACAGGCATACCTCTCTTACCCTCAATTGACGCAATAAGCGCGGTTTCTTCCCCACAAACAAATGCACCTGCACCTTCTTTTACTTGAATATCAAAAGAAAAGCTACTTCCAAGTATGTTATTTCCTAAATAACCTTTGGAGCGAGCAGTTTCAATTGCTTTTCTAAATCTTTTTACCGCAAGCGGATATTCTGCTCTAACATAAATGAATCCTTTTGAAGAACCAATTGCATAAGCTCCTATTGCCATTCCCTCCAATACACTATGTGGATCAGCTTCTAAGATGCTTCTATCCATGAATGCTCCGGGATCCCCTTCATCAGCATTACAAACAACATATTTTTCTTCACCTTGAGCTTTATAGCAAAATTCCCATTTTAGACCTGTAGGAAAACCTGCTCCTCCCCTTCCCCTTAGTCCAGATTGTTTTATTAAATTTATAACTTCTTCCTGAGACAATTTGAGAGCTTTTGCTAAACCAATATAACCACCTGTATCAATATATTCTTGAATTCTCTCTGGATTGATTTGACCACATCGAGATAGAATTAGACGCTGTTGTTTCTTATAAAATAATATATCATGATATCTCTCGATTTTGTTATGTGTGGTTGGGTCTTCATAAAATAATTTCTCAACAGGTTGATTTTTCACAATATGAGATTCAACTATAGTTGGTACATCCTCAACATTAACTTTTACATAGAGTGTATCTTCTGGAAGAACAGATACTATTGGACCTTGAGCACAAAAACCATGACACCCAGTGAAGGTAACTTCCACATCTTCAACATCTGCTTTTTTTAGTTCTTCCTCAAATCTATCTTTTATTAAATCAGATTTAGATGACAGACAACCTGTTCCTTCACAGATCAGTATTTTCCTTCCGTTTTTACTTGAGTCAGATTTCAAAGTACTTCCTCCTCTTTTTGAAATTTAGTAAGTATTCTCTTCAGTTTAGCAGAAGTGAGACTACCAAACACTTCATCATCAATAACCATTACAGGAGCCAAAGCACAACAACCTAAACAAAACACTTCCTCAAGACTGAATAAACCATCTTCTGTTGTTTCTCCTACTTTCACATTGAGTTCAGTCTCAATTTTATCCTTGATTTTATTACTTCCTCTGACATGACATGCGGTACCCATACAGATTTTTATTATATGTTTACCAGGTTTGATAAACTTGAACTGCGAATAGAAGGTGGCAACGCCATAAATCCAATGTTCTGTTACATCAAGCTGAGTAGATATATAGGCAAGAACAGATTCAGGTAGATAATTAAGTAAATCTTGAGTTTCTTGAAGTATTTGAATAAGATTACTCTTATCTTTATTTGCTGATGTAATAATCTGATCTAATTTTTGTTTTGTTTTTTCATCTATTTTGAAATCAGAATTCACGTTCTTTTGTTGAGTAGCTGAGCTCATCCAATCTCCTCTTAATAGGTTTAAACTAGCTAAAAGCGGAATTTCCCACTATTATACTAATTCTTAATTCAATTCTACGCGCAGTTCTATTATGTATTTAAATATCTATTTCTATATACAATTAGAAGCTAAATTAAAATGAAATAAAGACATTCTAAATTTCTATTTCTTCTTAATATGTAATTTTACAAATAAATTTACTAGACACCCTTTAAACCAGATTAATGTTTAGTTGAGAACCTTTGATACATAGTCTTTAATAACCATCAAAGCTTTGCAATCATCATCGTTATAAGTGATTGCTCTATCCAGAGATTTTCTGTCACGATGTAGATACCAGTTATCAAAAAGAACAATACTCGTTGCACCATCAACCATTGGTTCAAACCACTCAAACCCCAACCATTTCGCAACTTCTTTCAAAGTATAAGTATAAATGGGAAGTATAATTTTATCCTTAAAAATAGGAAAAAGATCAATTGAATTTTCCAAAAGTCTGTTTATACGAGCTAAGTTCACATTATATTTTTTAGCTAGATTTGTAAAGTATTGAGGTTCAGCAAGAGACCAATGATATAAAACATAGTCATTTCCCAAGCTCTCAATATAATTAAGAAATGAAGATAAAATTTCTTTTTCTTTTTTAGGTGTTTCAGCAAGAAAATGTTTGTAATAGTGCTTTCCCCCTTCTCTTACTAGACAACCAATAATCCAAACAAAATCATGGTGTGATGAACCTTCCAAATCAACAAAAAGCTCAATTTTCTTTTTAGGAAAAGCATACTTTCCTCTTATTCTTTCCTTTTCTTCAATCAGAGATTGTGCTTGTAATAGAAAATATTCTTTTTGCTCAGGGGTAACATTTTCTAAAAGCAAGGAATCTCCAGAGGCTTGAGCTAAACTTGGCACATCTGTAATATTCTGTTCTTCTAATTGTTTCTTAATTCGCTTACCAATTCCACTTATTAAAGTTAAATCGAGTTTCTCTTCAGCTAGTTTCTTACAATATTTTCTCCATTCACAAACTCTACAATTTCGTGTATAATTAGGAGAAATCTTAATCTTCCCTTTAAGAATCTGTTCGATTTTTTCTATATCAACTAACAGTTCATCTTCATACTCTTCTACATCGATGTTAAGAGAATCCTCTTTTCTTTGAATCAGAAATTGGTTGACTCTGGTTTCTTGTATTCTTGAAATAATTAAAGAATTGAGGATCCCTTCCATAACCAAAGGCTTTCTAACATGTTTAACATTGCGAAGAAAAACTGGGATATATGAATACGAGCCAAAAACACTTGGTTTGTCTACTTTCATTATTCGATCAATTTTTGTAAAGTAAGGATCAGAATATAACCATGCTTGATTTATAGCAGTTTTTCCCTCCTTCATTTTTTGAATGGTTTTTATTGAATTTGCGTTTATCTCCTCTGTGCTAGGAAGTTTAATAGATCTGTGCTTACGTTTTCCAAGAATTGGATGAACATCTCTCTCCTGCTCAGGTCCATATTTGTTTAAATAAAAATGCATTTGACATTTATAGAATAAACGGATATCGTAGTTGCTAATGAGCATTAAGTAAAAGATAAGTTAGATATCAAAAAAGTTTTGGAATTCACAATTTTAAAAAACTAAAGGTTTTTGAGCATATAATCTATCCCTGGTTCAGTCCCTTGATGTAACATAAAACCTCTTGGACTTTCTCTCTTTGTGATTTCTCCGGCTATATTAGTAAGCATAATCTTCCTAACTTCTTCGAGATTTCTAGTATGGCCTAAGGTCCAAATTAATTTGGTATAAGCAGCAGAAGGTAACATGTTTTCTCCTTCGATTACACCTCTTGCAAGCATATCTCTACCTGTTTCATATACTCGAAGTTGAACAAAGCCATATAAAGGTTCAACCACCATAATAACAGGGATTTTTTCTTCTTGACATCTCTCTAAAGCAGGATAGATATCAGTAGCTACATGTCCTAATCCTGTACCAATGATAACAACTCCATGATATCCCAGATCCACCATGGATTCCAGCAAATCAGGATTCATTCCTGGGTAAAAGTATAACATTCCAACTCGTTCGTCTATCTTTGCGTCTAGATAGAAATCTTCAGCTGAAGAGCGTGGTTTGATATCTTTTTTCAGCCATGTAACTCCACTATCATCAATTTTACCTAAAGGAGTATCACTTATCGTTCTAAATGTATCTCTTCTAGCAGAATGCATTTTTCTACAACGGGTAGACCTATGAATAAGATTGTAACTATCACTTGGTGTTCCATGCATACATATGGTAACTTCAGCAAAATTCTCGTATCCTGCAAGTTCTGAGGCATATAAAATATTTCTAGGCCCATCAGATGAAGGACGGTCAGAACTTCTTTGACTTCCAACCAAAACAACGGGAATAGAGAGATTTCTGAGGAAATAAGATAAAGCACATCCAGTAACACACATAGTATCAGTTCCATGTCCTATTACTACTCCATCGGTTCCAGATTCAATTTCTTTGGCTATTGCTTCCGCGGTTTTTACCCAATATTCGGGTCTAAAATTTTCACTAAGTATTTGATACAGAGTTTTAGGTGTAAGATTAACAGTTGAAGTCAACTCAGGAACAGCAGAAAATAATTCATCAGGTGTAAAAGCGGGGAGTACAGCACCAGTTCTATAATCAAGTCTTGAAGCTACAGTACCACCAGTACCTAAAAGAGTCACATCGGGAAATTCTTTTTTGAATTGTACGTCTACATGTGGGAGTTCATAATGACCTTTTTGATAACCAATTTCCTTGACAGTTGTCTGATCATCAACCAATATACCCAAATTATAACCAGTATCAACTTTGATAGTTATATAGTAATCGTTAGTATGTTGGCTACGTGGAAGGAGTAAGCCTTCATAATGAGCATCCCCTTTCTTGACTTCAACTCTACTCCAAGTTCGGATTTTATCTCTTATGAGTCTTTCTCGAAGAATACCTCTATATCCCTCTGGTTCTGTGCTGGTATTGTTATCAGTCATCAGTCTACCTCCTTTAACATTAGATTTATTTTTTCCACTATTCTTTCACCTGGAACAGAAAAATTACATTTCTTTAAAATTTGAAAAACAATTTTTGGAATTAACCGTCTTCTATTTTCAGCAGAAATTATTTTATCTTTGCCACAAAGTTCTAGTTGGTTGGCTATAATTTTATCTAATTCTTCAGAACTAAGAATCTTAAAATTAAGTTTACTCTTAATTTCTTCATCAGTAATATCAGGTTTTTCAATAACAAAAGGTAATGCTAATTCTAATTGTTCAGGAATAATAATGTTATCAGCCAATAATTTAACCAATTTAATTATTATTTCACTATTAATCTCTATCTCTTTCCTTCGTAGCTCTCTTGGCAAATCAATTAACAGTTTATATGTCAAATTTGCATCTAAGCTAACCTTATCTACAATTTCATAGAACATATTTAGTTTTTCATCTCTGATTAGCAAATCTACATGTTGCTGATCAAATTGGAATCTTTCATTCAAATCAGCAAATACTTCCCATGGACGCTTACCAATCTTCTTAGCTATTTCGTGAACTCTCTCTAAAGAAATAACAACAGGAGGTGTATCAGTATCTGGATAAATTCTATCTTTTCCATGAATAACTCTAAGAAATTCTGTATTTCCATTATACATATAACGTCTTGTTTCTTGAGGAACGCCTTTTAAAGCCAACTTTACTCTTTCCACAATTTTCTTCATTGCGTGCATAGCATTTCTCTCTGAACCTGCTACAACAATTAAACTATCTTCAGGACTTAATTTAACAATAGATTTTATTTTTTCCAGAACAGCGTTATTAATCGGTAGAGTACAAGGATGAGCAGATCGTTTTCTAACTGCATTGTCTACTAGTTCATCACTATGAAAATGATGCTCTCTTAAAATCCCTGTTATAAGCATACTTTTCTCGAAAATTTCTTCACCAAAATCTTTGTTAGGCTGAACTTCTCTCCCAAAAAGATCTTTCATTTTAGGAAAAACTGTAGCAAAATATTTCATATCGTCCTCAAATAAATGACTGATATCAACATATGTATGCTCAAAATCCTCTTTTTGAATTCCTCTCTCTAACATTTCATTCTTTATCTCAATAAGAGCATGTTGACGTACAACTTCATGTCGGCACATAATATCAAAGTGATCTAAATTTTGAACACCTTTGATTTCGGCTCTATCTCCACCTGAAATGCTGATGTTTACATCTTGTCTTGCACTACCTAATCCTCGTCGTCCAATTTTACTTATTCTAAGTACTCGCCCAATTTGCATGGCTGTTTCGATCAATTCTTCTGGTGTATCTACATCAGTATATTCAGTAATTACCTCAGTTAATGGCATACCTAATCTGTCTAAATTAAAATAGACAGTTCTATTAGCAGTATTATCCCAGTTTACCCTTCTTGCAGCATCTTCCTCAATAAGAACATTAGTAATTCGAACTTTCTTACCTTTAACTGGAACCCATCCATCGCGAGCAGAAATAAATGTGCGTTGGAAACCAGTTGTAATTGACCCATCTAGATATTGTTTTCTATTTACAACTACTTCCTCTGCATAAGCGGAACAATGGAAATAAGCTGAAAGAGATATTCCTTTTTCAATTGCTTCCATATCTGGAAAGAATGGAGGTGTTTCATCCATCTCGTAGGTGCAAGTATTTCGTTCATTAGCAAGATAGATAACTTTGTAACCTTTTTCAAATTCAACGAGCATCCCTGGATCAAAATCACCCATTTCTCCTAATACTGGTCGAAAATATCTATAAAAACTATAGTCCATATTTTCAGGATCTTCCTCCAATATTAGAGGACAATTACAAAATAATTTTCTATTTGAGCGTAGTTGATGATGAACTTCTAAGCCTGCGTGAAATCCTAATTTCTTAAAATCTAGATTATTTGGATCAATCATTTGAACTAAAAAGAAAAAAATTCAACAATGTTAAAAGGTTTCGTTATTATGCACAAAATGCTCATTTTCACATGTTTGCTGAGAAAAATAATTCAAAAGCTTGTAAATATAAGACAAAAGCAACTTTCTAAACAAAATCTGACCTTCTTATGTGACGGGAAACATCAAAATAATTATAAGCAATAAAATTATGTGGTTTGTTAGAAAGCAATATGACTAGCTACAAGTATACTTTCAAAATTTTATTGCTTGGAGATGGGGCTGTTGGTAAAACTAGTTTAGTCCAAAGATTTATTCACAACAAATTCCAAGCAGGTTATTTGATGACTATTGGTATGGAGCCGTATTCGCGCTTTGAAACGATAAAGGACACAAGAGTATGTTTGCAATTATGGGATATTGCTGGTCAAGACCGTTTTGCTTCAATGCGTCAAATCTTTTTCAAGGGTAGTCTGGGAGCACTAGTTACCTATGATATCACAAGAAGACAATCATTTGAAAATCTTCAAACATGGATTAAAGAAGCTCAAACAGAAAGTCCTCGTATAATGTTAATGCTTGTAGGAAATAAAAATGATTTAGGAGATCTTCGAGATGTTTCAACTGAAGAAGGAAAGAAATTTGCAGAAGAATCTGGATGTATCGGGTTCATTGAAACATCAGCTAAAACTGGGGATAATGTTGCAGATGCATTTCTTGCAATGGGAGAACAAATCTTAAGTAGCATTGAAGCAAGAGATTGAATTCAATTTTGCTTTAATATTTTGTTTATTCCGCGAGTTGTTGTCTAATTCTACGCGAGCTTATGATTATTCCTGATTCATCGTATACAAAGGGAATAACCAAAATCAGAAGTTGATCTAAATTACTGAGAGTTCGAAGCTTATTTATATCTACAGCAGTTGGATAAGTTTCTTCAGTTACAACAATACCTTCTGCATCCTTAGCAGTTAAAGCGAAACCATATCTATCTTCTATCTTAATGATTTCAAATTTTTTAAGATTTCTTGACTTCAAATATTTCTCTAAATCATTTTTCCTGACATCATATGGCTGCATTAAATCAAGGTGGGGATCACTTCTTCTAAGACTCTTTGCAAATTCATCCGTAGTTAATCCAATTCTAACATAAGAGCCAAAACTTTTAGCTGCTTCAAGTAATGCTTTATGTCCTGGGTGTAAATGGTCAAAAGTTCCTCCTAAAATTACTTCTTCTACCCAAGGCATTTTATCACGTCAGTAACTTAAAGGGAATGACACTCTGCTTTAAACTTTGCTAATTATCTTTATTGTCCATTTTTTTAGGTATTCCTATGTATCTTGGTGTGGATTCTAGATATTGTATATAGGTATCACCATATTTCTTAGTCAGAAAAGCTTCTTCAAGAAGGACAGTCCAATGAAAATAGGGAATCGTCAATATGAAGTAAATCAGAAAAAGGATACTTCCAACAGAAACAGGAACAGACCAACCCATTAAAACTAAACCTAAGTACATAATTGTTGTTCCTACGTAGATTGGATTCCTCGAAAAGTGGTGAATTCTTGAAGTGGTTAAACCTTTATTCTTTGCAAAAGAAAATAAAGCAATCTCCCCAAGCGACAAACCTACAATGAAGATAGGTAAACCGATATAATATAACAATCCATAACTAACTGGAACGAAAAAAGTAATAGCTAATCCTCCAAAAAGCCATATTAAAGCAATAACAACAATTTTCTTATCAGCAAACAAAAACTCAGGATCATCAAAAGGTTCACCACGTTTGTGATTTGCCCACACTTGTGTACTATAAGCTATAATATAACTAGCTAAATAATAAGGCCATAAATTATAAAGAATTGCCATAATCTCTCACTCAAATGTTCTCTTGTTTAATATTTTAAAGTACCTTGGATATAAATTTTAACTCAATAATGAAACTTTAAAGATAGAAAATGTGGTGCCCCGAGCAAGATTTGAACCTGCGTCTACGGAGCCACAATCCGCAATTCTGCGGCTAAACTATCGGGGCTTAACTTACTTTCTTGTTGTTAGTGTGTTTTAAAAATATTTTTACTTGGTTCAAGTTTTGACAGTTATATTTTTGAATAGCTCATTTTAAAGTAACTTAATGAATTCAGGAAAAATCATTGTCCAATTACATAATTTCAGTAGCATTAACCATTGTAGAGAGTTTGTTAGAATAGCTTTGAATCTAGGTGCAAGAGATATTATTCTATCTAAAGCTACGGGAACTGCAGCAACTACAGGTGTTCCAATAGCTCAGAAATTAGCTCACTCACAAAACGCAAATCTTCTTTATCTTCAAGGGATTGATGACGCTATTGAATTGGTTAATCCTGAAGAAATCTATCTTTTTATTAAGAGACCTTACTCTAAAGAAGTCTTCAATGAAAAAGAGATAACTAAGTCTTATGCAGTTGGTAAGAATATTCTTTTAATTTTTGGAGGTTCAGAACCAGGACTCACCAAACAAGAGTTAGAGAAAGGAAGAGCAGTTTATTTTGATAAATTGAATGAGATAGGTTGTTTAGGAGAAA
>Ga0315550_1000091_pt1 | contig 54082 bp, 87 predicted proteins | sample SalMarSW160190MG_2_FD_203100 | JGI IMG/M metagenome (GOLD analysis project Ga0315550, IMG submission 203100) | Salt marsh sediment microbial communities from the Plum Island Ecosystem LTER, Massachusetts, United States - Salt Marsh Sediment SW1601-90 ...
TGGGTAGACAAAGGTGTTTCCAGCTTGATAGTTTATCCCAGATGTCAGCACTCAGCCAAGCCACCAACGGCCAGAGATCGAATTGAACGGTTACATGGGGATGTTTCCAGGGTTGAGTTATTCGCCCGGCAGCCCGTAAATGGGTGGGATGTTTGGGGAAATGAGGTTGAAATTATCTCTCCAAAACTGGCTCCCCTGGCTGATTATATTGCCCCGCCCTATGAGGTTATTGTGGATGAGGATGAATACCAGAGTAGCGAAACCCCGGCAGTTTTATCAGGAATGCCGCCGGCTGCCTACGAACCAGGCGAGCAAATGGCACTAGTATAAAAAACATTGAGCGTAAAATCAAAATGGAGGTTACAAATACTATGCAAAAGAAACAAAGTCCAATCATTATGAACTGTGCGGATAATCGGCAGGTTGTTGACCAGATGATCAAGTGCAAAGTGTATGATCTGTTTATGGAGCAATCCAAGCGGGTTCGCACAGACCGGGCGCGGCTATTGATGCAGCATTATGACCAGCGTGAGGGGGTGTTATATTTCTTCTTGTTGTTTCTGAATCACCCTAAGCCGAAGGATAACGGCTTTTTTATGACCTTTATCCCCGACGCTGCCGGGCTTGATTCCGAGATACTGGATGCGATCAAGGCGATTGTGCAGGACTCCGGGCGGGATAGGGAATTAAAAACGTTGTATCTGGATACCCCGGAAATTAGGAATTAAGGAGAATGTTAAAATGGGATTAAATAAGTCTAAAGGTAATATGTATGAATTTGTAACTCATACCTGGAACACGATCAAGGGCGAATGTCCCCATGATTGCACGTATTGCTATATGAAGCGGTGGGGAAAATTAAACCCTGTTCGTTTGGATCGTAAAGAATTCAAGACAGATTTGGGCAACGGAAATTTTATTTTTGTTGGTTCAAGCTGTGATATGTGGGCTAAAGATATTCCCTATGAGTGGATAGAGGAAACGCTTGCCCACTGCCAAAAATATGATAACCGTTATTTATTCCAGACAAAAGACCCTATTAGAATGTTGGGTAAATTTGACGGGTTGAACGCGGTTGGATGCACTACAATTGAGACGAATCGTTGGTATCCTGAGATTATGCAAAATAGCCCATCTCCAGATTTACGGGCTGATGCTATGTCAATGCTGGATGCTGACCGGTACGTGACCATCGAGCCGATTATAGATTTTGACTTGCATGAGTTGGTAGAGTTGATTAAGATGTGCAGACCAAAGCAAGTTAACATTGGCGCGGACTCTGGTAATAATGGTCTGCCTGAGCCGAGCGCAGACAAAGTGCTGGCCCTGATTAACGCCTTGAGTGAGTTTACTACGATAGACCAAAAGCGGAATTTAGGCAGGGTATTGAATCATAAATAGTTAAAGTCAAGAAAGGGCAGATCAAAAATGACAGTTAAAAAAAGTACTACCTTAGTGTGTAATCATTGCAAAAAAGAGGAAACCTTCACTGGGGATAGACCGGCTGAACCTGGCCCATTTTTTATAGAGAAGGATGGAACCGCCTACCTAAGCGGTAGTCTTTATCAGCCGCCCCGTCTATGGTACATAATTGAACCCGATAGTAGCAATAGCATTGTTTATGCCTCGGATGATATGATTAGCGGGAATTTTTGTTCGCTTGAATGTATGCGCGATCATATCATCCGGGCGATTGATGATAGGGATAACCCAAAACCAATGAAACTCGTGTCTGTAATTACAGAGTGAATTGAATCAGGCTACTTTTTATGGTATCATTTCGTCAGTAGTGAAAAGGAAAAAATGAAAAAGAGAGTGCGGAAATATTCCATAGAATTTAATTATGATATTGTATCCAGGCTAAACCGAGCCTTGATAATAATGGTAATCATTATCATTGTGCTAATTTTGGTTTTGTTTGGATTTCTTTGGGCGGTAGAGCATTCATACATACCGGTATTATAGGCGATCAAAAAGAGTTGACAGTATTTCTCATCTGTGATACCATTTCATAAGGCGATGGAACGGGCAAGCGCCATTACTCGTTGCTTTTTCTCCTTTTTGATTGACCAATAACCGGGCGCACTCGCTTTTTCCATTGCTAAGCGATTCCCCGGTTATTGGTTTTCTTAACTCTATTTTTTTTGGGGGTCTATTTTGTCACCAGAAAGTCAATACCTTATCACTCTATTCCTGTTGGCCCTGATATTTATCTCAACAATGGTGGTTTTAATTGTAGCCTTAAAAACGCAGCAACTTGTCAGTCATACTCTCCGGCAGATAGAGGACCTCCATACCTGGGTTGGTAAAGAGGATGAAAATGGAGTCAAATTGGTTTACTTTAGCCGCAGCATGGCTGATACCCTAAAAGACTTGGGGGACAATATACATTTACAATCAGAGGCGATAAAGGAGCAAACGGAAGCAAGCAACCGTTTGCATTCTTTTTTAAGCGGCGTGAAGTTTGGGGGAGAAAAAATATCTTAAAGGCAGCCGGCAGGGGTAATCGTGACGCGGTTTGCGCCGTGACTGAGTACGGTATAGCCGTATGATTGTTGACGTTACCCGATCCCCTGCCGGGGAAAGTGGGCTTGCATGCCCGGTGGTCTGTACATCCTCCGCAGACCATTACCCGGCAGGGGATTAAAATCAAAACACTTATTACTGTGAAAGTGCAAAGAAATGGACAACATAACAAGGGCAAGAATGGCAATAATTTTCAACGAGTGGGCGAAACGTTATACGGAGAATCCGGCCTGGTTTCTTGATGTGCTTGATGAGAACGGGCACCCAATTGAGGACTATGGAGAGCTATGCGCTACCTATTTTGACAAACTAGCAAGAGAATTGGATGCACACGGCAAATTGCCCCAACCTTGGCTCGTTACAAGCCTTTAAAATCAAAACACTTATTACAAAAAAGGAGTAAGACAAAATGTATAAGACTTTATCTGTAGTTTTACTGGTAGTCATTCTCTCCCTGGCCCTGGTGGGCGTAGTGTTGGCCCAGGATGTGCCGGACGTACCCACCCTGCCGCCGGATGGCACGGCGGCGCAGACTGTGAATCAGTGGATTGATTATTTCTCTGCGCTTTTGGTTATGCTGGCGGCTGGTTTGGTCGGCTCGGCAATCACCGACATTTTTAAGAATTGGTTTCCCTGGGTTAATAAAGAATTGCAGGATAAAGCCAAGCAGGGCTTGACCCAACTTTCTGCGTTGGTTATTACCGGTGGGTTTGCATGGCTGAGTCAATTTCTTTTACCATATACTGATGTGTTGGACACTCCTCAAGCTGGCGGCGTTTCCATCTGGCAGGGGCTGGTAACTTTGGTGGGCGTGGCCGTGGCGATGATCGGTGGGCAAGTATTCTATCTGGCTAAGAAAAAAGCCAAAAAGTAGGCAGTGGTTATGGACTGGAACGAAAAAGACGCGGAGGCGTATGGCTTTTATATCGCCAATGGTGCGCCTCTTTTTGAGGAGACCGGTCTGACCTTAATGCACCCAGCTTCGGCCCATGATCAAAAGTATTGGGCCGTGCTGGGTGTTTTTAGTTTGCCCCAAAGAGAGAACCGAGTAGCCGTTTCCTTGTTGAATGAAGATGGTCAATACCTGGGGCCAATCAAGGAAGCCGTTGGTTGGACGTGGGGTGGCAGGCAAGAAGACGAGGTTGCCGGGCCGATTGAATTGAAGGCGCAGCCGGAGCGGGGCGGGATTGGGCTTGTTGGCTCCCCGCTTAGTATATGGGCTAAAGAGAGCGGTTTGCCGTCCGATTCGCTGCTTGGGATCGAATCGCCTTGTTATGTTGTCTTTGGCCGGGTTGCGGCTAAGAATCCGCCGTCGGATGACGAGCCGGAGCCGGGCGACGTTGCTGAATTTATCGCCAACACTATCGCCGCTATTGACGCGCAGGTGGGTAAGCTGGATTTGGCGCGGGCGGCGCTGATAGCGATCAGGGATAGCCTTGCCGAGAAAACTTGATATTATCGGGAATAGTCCGGTATTAAAGCCTGGGGTTGCCGCTCTGGGCTTTTATTTTGCCTAAAAGTTTAAGGTAAATTATGTAAATTAACTATTGACGAGTGACAATAAGTATGATATACTATTGTCAACTAACAATAGTTAGTTATTAGTTTTACGGAGGAACAAAATGAGCAACAAGACAGTGTTTTTCGGGATTATGGCAGGTGACTTATTTGGCGATGTTGATCCAGAGGCCGAAGGTTACGATGGACAAGCCAGTTTGGAAAAATACGGCGAAATGTGCAGCGATGCAATTATTGCTGGATTTAAAAAACACGGCGAACGTGTGACCACTGAGTGGGAAAGTCAAAATGTTGGTGGTGTAGTACCATTTGGGTTAAAAACCAGGGTTGACGGCGAAACTGATCACGAGGATGTTGATTTTGTCGATAATATTATTGGTGAGGTTTGGCAATCGTGGGAATGGGTGGTGGAAGTCTGATGCTAAACGAGCGGATCAACTATGAAATAGAAACCGCTCTCGACACACTACTGCAAGACAAGCCGGGTGGCACAGTCACCCGGCAACGTCTACAAGCCGTGTTAGAGAGATTGGCGCAACAGGTAGCAACAGATGCCAGAAATGACACATTGTTGAGCCTAAAAACCTCTGCTGATGTGGCAGAAATATATCAATGTAGCAAGCAGGCTATCAATGCCAGAGCTAAACGGCTCAAAACTCGATTTGGTAATTTTGGCTGGCAGGTTAGCTCTGGGATGTGGATATTTATACCGGAGGAGGTTGAACAATTGAGGCCGGGAAAACCAGGGAGGCCACCAAATGAATAAATCCAAATGGAAGGTCGGTTATAGTAGCGCGACTGGCAAATATGTACCAGTCCCATTATTTGGAGATATGAATTACAGAGACGCCAAGGCCGAGTGCAATCGGCTCAATAAAATCAAAGCGGACGCAAAGCAAAAGAGCGAAAAAAAACAAGATTGACAAACCGCAACCGAATATGATACAATCCCCTTGAGCGGCAACTCCAGTTATGAGTTGTCGCTTTTTTGTATGGAGATCAGATGCTTTTACCATTCGGGCAGAAAGCTAGAATAACTCACCAATATCTCAAGGGTGAGGTGGTCTGGATCACCGATGCCAGGCTGAGCTATTTCATCGGTCACGACTGGCAGTACAAGGTCAGAACCGATAAGCGGCTTCACTGCGGATACTTCCTCTGGGGCGGCGCGTGGTTTGATGAGATGTACTTGGAACCACTGCCGGGTGATGGAGTAGTGCCGTCTTATCTCAATATATCTGAGCCGGAAACGTGGCCGCCGGTGGATGACGATGAACTCCCGCCGGATGACGAGCCTGAACAATATCCGACAGAATGGCCGGACTTTGGCCCAGAGTTGGCGGCGTTGGATGGGGTGATTGGGCAGATTGATAATATCAAGGAACAGCTATCATCCATTATCTAGTCGCCTTCTTCCTGGCCCTGTCCATCAACGGCGTAGCACTGGCCGAAAATAATAAACTCGAAGCCGTTGGCGAAACCAGGCGAGCCGGACTCACGGCCATTGACATCCCGGCCGGCGTTGAGATAAGCGCCTATGAGTGCCGGGTGGCGCTGCCCTGGCGGTATGGTAATCTGATTGGTAGCGAGGTGTACTTTCTGGAAGATACAGGGCGGCTCTATGGGCCGTGGTTGGTAACAGATATTCAGCAGTCGGCGCACGATGCTGACCCGTTGCTGAATATGGAGAATAACGGATTATTAGCCGACGTGGACTGTGAAGGGATGGTGCATCGGCGGGGGCAATTATTGGTGAGGTATAGATGATGAAATTACTTCAACTTGTGACGGGGATACTACTTCTTTCTGTCATACTACTTGCTTTGGTACAACCTCAACATGCGGAAGTACGCATTGAGCATGAGGGGATGCCGGATTATCTAGAGATAGACGGTACATCTGATGCGGTTCTTGTGACGGGCCACGAACCGATTGAATTTAACCGTATTGACATTATCAACACCGGGCCGGTAACGATAACCGATGGCACAACCACGGCGGTTTTTAGCGGTACGCTGATTATTAAAACATCCGGTGGGGTTGATCACATTGATATTGATCCGGTTTCAATTTTTGAGATAGACGAAAATCCGCAAAATTAAGAAGGTAAATTGTTACGTGGCGGCGTGCGTCCAGCATATAAATTTGCACCCCTGGTTTAGTGTGATCACCGGTGAAATATGTGTGCAACTTGTCCCTTGATGAAACTTACAATCAACTAAGCGGCAATCAATTTGAGCCGTCTGATCTTCACACATAGAATACCGCTCAGGCGGGGTTGTGTTGTGGCTACCAACTGTCTTGCTTTCGTGGTATGTATTGAGTAATTTATTAAAGGATTGCGACTCTTGTAGTACATCCTCTAGTTTTTGTGCCTTATATGACCTCGCACTATCGCTTAATTGTACCGTTCCGTGTAGCCACGCAAGAGCGCCCCAAGCCTCACTAGACAAGTTTTCTATAATTTTCTCTGCTTTAGATAATAAATATCTTAAGTCATCCTCGTTAGTGCTTGACACGTTACTGTTGTCTAACCTGATTTTGGGGGCAGTAATGAGTGGCTTATTTGCAGAAAGGAAATACTTTTGCTTATATTGCCCCGTTTCAACCTCTTTTTGTGTAATGCCACGATAAACAGCCCAGCCGGGACATTTTGGGCAAACAATGGAACCCATAATTTGAACGTCATCAAGGTAGAGGGTTTTGCAGTTTACGCAATAAGCATAGGTTTTTAGTTGACGCCGTTTAAATTCCTTTTTTAAGGATGGTATGTTTTTCATTTTTGCTCCTCTGATGCTAAATTATGGTGATTAATATTTTCATTTCGTATAAAATGTATTATGCGAAATATGACGCGCCTATAGGGAAATCCATATCGCCAAGATAACGGTTGAATTTACGCGATACGGGTTGGACTCGTACCGACCAATAGAATTAACTTTGCTACCCCGGCAATGATTTGTTATATGGCGTGGGTGTGGCCCAATGAGTTAATTGTGGATGCTCTGAGTTAAGCCGGGCCACTACTTCTTCAGCTTGATTTACAGGTAAAGCAAGCGTGCCACCCCCACTATAACCAGTAATTTTGCTTTTCCAGTGTATATATTTTTTAGACATTTTGGCCCCCTTAAGCCATATAACGGCGGGCCATAACCCGCCCGCTTTTAATAATTCAATAACCACCAACTACCCCACGCAAGGCATTACTCAAGCAGCCGACCCGCTCTTGGGGTCGGCGTTGATGGCCTTGTTAGGTTGCGCTTCTCGAATTTTATCATAAATTTTTTCTATACCGTATCTGTCTGGATTTCTCCATTTCTGAGAATTACGCAACATTATCCATTGTTCTATCGCGTCCAAAACAAGCAACGGGTTATCATAATCAAGACCCTCAAATAATTCCTCTTTTATCTCTGGCTCACGCCGGATAGTATCTATCCATACGGCTCCCATTATGACTTTCTGCATCATTGGGACAAGCGCCCTCATGTCCTCTTGGTATTCAATATAACCATCAATGCTGGCTGTTTTTGCTCCCATCCCATCGTTTGGGAATGGGACACGGGTCAAAATGTTATTTAATCGTAGTAATATATCACGCTCATTTGTGTTCATAAGATAGCAACCTAACTCGTTATTATTCCGACTGTCTAATACTAGACATTGCTTTCTTTTATTCCGGCCCTGGCTCTAACCGAGGACACCCAAAAGTATTGTTGAGATCACGCGCCCGGCCCGGCTGATTGCCGGTTGGTGGGCTTCTCTACCATTCTGGTAATTCGATCTCAGTTCCTTCGGCTTTGATGTATGCCTTGAGCCATTCCATAAAGTCGCCAACTTCTCTACCGGCAATAATGCGCGGAGAGGCGTACCACTCATCCATATCATCATCGCTTTTTGTTAGTACGTATTGGGTAATCAAACGATCTATGTCGTCAAGAGTAAATACCATTTGATTGCCCTGTTGGGCATTGTCTGCATTATCTGTGTGAATAGCTTCATAGTATTCATCTTTTGTGCAATCTCTGTCAAGGCAAAAACATAGAGTACACTTAAAATACCTACTGATTTTGTCAATGCAGGGGCCGTGCCAATCGTGACTACAGCTTAATTGTTGCCTTACCTGTTTTTCTGTGCCGCCATAGAAAATTGTCATTGGTTCACCTAATAATAAATTTACACCACACTAACATCACGCGCCCGGCCCGGCTGGTTGCCGGTTAGTGGGTGGCCCTACGGGTTCGCGTAACCAACTTTGGTAATAAATCATTTGGCACATCCCACAAACCAAGCTGCCCACGGCACGGAATAGGTTCTACCAATTTTTGGACATCAGCTAACACCCACCCGATGGGACCAAAAAACCATTCATTCTCAACGAGATCACTTGGGTGATGTAGCACAATCCCGACCTCAAAACATTGCTCATTAACCCAACTTATTATTTTTGCAGTAGCTACAATTGAGCCAAGAGGCAAATTTGCGGGAAGCGTGACATGCTTCACTCTTTGGATAGCTGAATATCCGAGCGCGTCACTTTTCTTACTCGTATGAATGGCAATTCTTTTGCCAATAATCCAATCTGGTGGTTTCCAAGTCCGGTTTTCAATTCGTTTGTCCAAGTCTGTAATTGCATAAGCCCACGGTTGTTTTATCGTTAGTGCCTTCATAGCTTCACCTTAAAATGAATTTACACCACACTTGACATTATAATACAAGTATCATACGATGTCAAAAATCACTAAAAACAATTAGATAATCGGCTATTGTAAACTAAAACCATCCATGCTATAATCTGAGATAGGCAATGGAACGGGCGCTGATGCGCCTGGTTCCATTTTTTATATCGGGGGCATGTATGAACCGGTTACAGGACAAGCTGAATGAACTGATCGAAATATGGACAGAGGCCGGGCAGTGGTCGGAGCCTGATCTTAGCGAGTGTGTCCAGTTCATCGTTTTGGAAGCCGTCGAATCCCTAAAAGCCTCAATCTGGCTCGACCCCCCTTTTGTTCGTAACAATCCCCGGGCCATTGATCTGTTAGACCTGGATAAAGAGGTGGCCGACACCCTGTTTATGTGCCTCTATTATTTCTCTCTCCGAGGACTGTCAGCCGATGAGCAGGTTCGGGCGAAGCTGGCAGAAATGCACCGCAAGAGAATGGAGGCTGCCCTTGCTAATAAATAAACCCTCAAGCGTATCAAAAAACTCCCCTTTGGCCCAAAAAGCAAAATATGTGATCAAAAATTACGACAGCGCCGAAGTCCAGCGAATCCTGATGGACGGGCGGCACAGTAATGACCGGCTGCTGCCCCGGCACTTATTTGAAGATGACCGGGCCTATACTGCATTTATTGATCTAAATGAAGAAATCCAAAACTGTGGCCCGGTTATTGCTTCCGAGGTATTCTTCAAGGTGTTTTTATTTCTTGCCGGCGAGGGGTGTTTATGAATATTCTTGACCCGTCAACGATCCGCAATATTAAAGAATAGTAAGGGAGATGAGTTGACAAAGACAAAAAGAAGTCGTAAGTTAGACCCAGACAGGGTTGCGATTATACTTGTTGAGGCTCTATATAATGATGACGCGAAAACTGCGGAACGGTGGGGCATAACAACCAGGACGCTACAAAACTACAGAAGAAGGCTATCAAACGATGTAGAACTTTCGCAAAAATTCGTCCTTAAAAAGAAATTATTTGAATCTGATTGGGCCGCAGAAGTACCATCAACGATCAGAGAGGCTATGGAATTCATTAGAAGGGCTGCAAAAGAGGCAGATCACAAGGACGCTGAAGTTATACACGCCATTGCAGGGGCAATGAAGGTAACAGCCGAAATGGGGCTAACGAAAGAAATTATAGATGCTAGGCTTGGGCAGTTTAGACCAGATAGATCGGATAGAGAAGAAGATAGACCGGTGGATACCGTCGAGTCCGGAATCATTATTGATCAAAAGTAGCGCCGAAAAATGGGAACCAAGTCCCGGCCCGCAAACAGAGGGATATTATAGCCCTGCTGATATTCTTGGTTATGGTGGGTCAGCCGGGGGCGGTAAAACTGACCTATTGCTTGGGCTGGCAAAAAATGAGCATACAAACTCTGTAATCTTTCGGCGCGTATTTCCTAACCTGCGGGCCGTGATTGAGCGCAGCCGGGAGGTTTTTAACCCGACCGGTAGGGATCATCAAAAAGACACGTACAACGAGAGTTTGCATCGCTGGGCTTTAGATGGCCGAATACTTGAATTTGAAGCATGTCAGTACGAGAAAGATAAAAACAATCAACGGGGGCGACCTCGTGATTTTTATGGTTTCGATGAGGTTACGGAATTCTCAAAGTCGATGGTCGAATTCATTATGGCCTGGCTGCGGTCTACTGACCCGGATCAACGCTGCCGGGTAGTGATGACCTTCAACCCGCCATCTGATGACGTGGGGACGTGGGTTGTAGAGTATTTTCGGCCCTGGCTGGCCTATCTGCACCCTAACAATTTTACTCATCCGAACCCGGCCAAGCCCGGCGAATTGCGCTGGTACGCGGTACTTGACGGGGAAGAAACCGAATGTAAGGACGGCAAGCCCTTTATGTATAAGGGCGAGAAGATACAACCGCTTTCCCGGACATTCATTCCGGCAAAGTTGGATGATAACCCGTATTTGAGGGATACCAATTACCGATCAATATTGCAGTCAATGCCGGAACCACTCAGGAGCCAATTATTACATGGTGACTTCTCGGCGGCGGCGGGTAAAGACCCCTGGCAAGTCTTGCCCACTGAATGGGTCAGGCTGGCTCAGGCCAGGTGGTTGGAGAGAGAAAAACCGGACGTGCCATTAACGGCGGTTGGTGTGGATGCGGTGCGGGGCGGGCAAGATAAACTTGCGATCTGCAAGCGGTATGATAACTGGTTTGATGAGGTGTATGGATTGCCGGGGGTAAATGTTGAGGATGGCCCGGCCCTGGCCGCTATTGTTTGGCAGGAGTTGGACGGGGAAAAACCGTCTTACGTGATGAATATTGACGCGGCCAGCATTGGGGCCAGCGGCTATGATTCGCTAAAGACAATGTACCGGAACGTGATCCCTCTTAATGCCTCGGAGGGTTCAGACTATCGGGACAAGTCAAAAGCGTTCAAGATGCGTAATACCCGCGCCGAATACTACTGGCGAATGAGGGAAGCTTTAGACCCGGAGCATGGTGACGACATAGCCCTTCCTCCCGGTAATGAAATTGTAGCCGACCTGTGCGCGGCCCGGTGGAGCCTGACGGCGGCAGGTATACAGATTGAGAAGAAAGAGGACATTAAGGATCGGATCGGGCGAAGCCCGGACAAGGGCGAGGCGATATTATTTGCTAATATGCCCAAGCCAAAAGGGAAAGTTCCCGGCATATTAGCTCAGGGAAAAGTAAAAGTGAGGTTGAAAAAATGAACATATTTTCTATTTTTAAGCGCCAGACAGGCCCGATAGAGTTAGACTTGAACACACGCTCTGCGGAGCGCAAGAAATATGCTGCCCGCGCCCTGGCGAAGTCGATGGCCGGTCGGAGAACCCGGCTAACCACCGACGCTGCCTATGAATCTTCTATGTTCGCCTCGTTTGATTATATCGAGTCGCCGGAGTCGTCGCTTGAGAAATGGCGGCGGCAAAATCTCAATGACCAGACTTTGAGCCGGTTGTCTGCGGCTGACCTGGTAGAGTTGATGGCCGATGTCAGCCCGGAGATTAGCCGCGCCCTATGGGACTTCTTGCGCTTCTGTAATCCTGGCTGGAAAATTAAGGCGATGGTAAGCGAGAACGAATCACCCGCCGGTAAAGCGGCTATAGATAAAATGATAAGTGGTCTTGAAGACCTTTACGGCTCTTTTGATGTAGTGATAAACCGGCTTTTTATTGGCGGCTTTTTACGGGGGGCTTTTTTGGGGGAAGTGGTACTCGACCAAAAGGGGCGGGAATTTTTAGACTTTGCCACGCCTGACCCTTATAGTGTGCGATTCAAAAAGGTCAATGATCCTGACCGGGGCACAGTCTGGCAAATGGGCCAATGGCAGAGCGGAAGCTGGGTGAGTCTGGAAGTGCCAACCGTGGGTTACGTGCCGATTGACCCTCTACCAGGAAAGCCCTACGGTCGGTCTATGGTCGGATCGGCCATCTTCGCGGCTCTGTTTTTGATCGGGATGTTACACGACATTCGGCGGGTCGTGGCCCAGCAAGGCTACCCCCGGCTTGATCTATCTATTGACCTGGAGAAGCTAATTGAGGCAATGCCGGACAGTATAGAGGATGATCCCACCGAGTTCAAAAATTGGGTCAACGGTGTGGTTGATGAGGTCTGCGACGAATACGGCGATCTGGAACCAGACGATGCTTACGTACATACCGATGTGGTATCAGTCAATAGGCCGGTTGGGGCTATTCATACTGATAGCCTGGGTGCGGTTGATGGCTTAATACGCAGCCTTGAGAGGATGGCGACTCGCGCCCTGAAAACAATGCCCCTGCTGATGGCCTCCAATGAAGCGGTATCCGAAACTCACGCGAATCGACAATGGGAAATACACGTTGCCGGGATCAAGTCAATTCAACATTTATGCGAGAACCTACTGGCCCGGTTATTTACGGTAGCCCTGCACGCGCAGGGGATTCAGGCAGACGTCGAATTTAAGTTCTCAGAGTTGCGGGCCTCTGAGGAATTGAGGGACGCGCAGACAGAGGCGATTCTAATTTTAAACGAGACGGCGAAATATAATCAGGGTTGGACTTCTCAGAACGAGGGCGCGCAGCAGATAACCGGCCACGATGCTGATGTGCCGGGGCCGCGTATGTCCCCAACCCTTGTTGATATTTATCAGGGCGACGGGGAGGGTGAGGAGCCGATCCGACAATTGCTGGCAAAGTCTGGAGTTGAGTATTATAGAGCCGTCCAGATCGTGCCGGAGGGGTCAGAAGTCCCGCTGCCCCTGCTGCCCGATGAAGTAATTATCGGAGATCGGGAAATTGACGCGGCCATTGAATTGTGGGATGAGCTAATACCGCGCCTTTACCGGGGGATGCTGGATGCTGAGGTAGTCGGGCAGACTGACTACGGTGAGAACGGACGGGGAAAACGGGCCGGGGGTAAACCTGTTTGGGAATGGCGGCAGGCGACAAAACGATACCATCATAATCCCACCAATCAGTTTATCGGCCAGCGCCGGATGGTTGAGTTGCGGGACGAGTTTGCCGAAAGACAAAAAGAACGGGTGGCCGACAGTGAGCTAAATGACCAGCTATTGACCGGCGACATCTCTATTCAGCGGTGGGTATTGGGCCAGCGCGAAATAATCAAACAAACATACATTGACCAGTATGTAATGGGCAAGGGAGGGCGCAACGCTATGACCCAGGCCGATTGGGGCCGGGTAGGGCGTATGCTGCGGGATCAATACGGCTATCTGCAAAACTTCGGGCAGGACATAGCCGACGGTAAAAAGAGCGTTGCCCAGATACGCAACCAGGCGAGTATGTACATCGATTCATCGGTACAGGCATTTGAACGGGGCAAGGCTGCCAGTTACGGGAATTTCACCTTACCGGCTCACCCAGGCGACGGGCAAACGAAATGCCTGGGGCGTTGCCGGTGCAAGTGGCGCATCAAGGAAACCGACGAGGCGTGGGAATGTACATGGGTGATTGATAGCGCGGCTGAAAATTGTGAGGATTGTCAGGGAAACGCCCGAAAATGGAACCCGTTGATCATTGAAAAAACGCGGGCCAGAACCCGGCAACAGTTAGCGGAGGTATTAAACAATGTGTGATGATAACTCAGTGAGTACCCAAATAGGCGGGGTCTTATGCCCCGGCTGCAATGGCACGATGTTGCGGGATCGAATTGACAACACCTTGACCTGCCGGAATACCGGCTGCAAGTTTTGGAAGGTTAAATTTAATCCACCCGTTATAAAATTAACACTTGCAGAGGGGGAGAAATGCCAAGCGATAAAAGACCCACGTTTCCAGCTGCCCCGGTAGTTGGCCGGGGTGTTAAGCTAAAGGCCCCGGCTTATATACCACTATGGGGCATTAAGCTGGTGCAGCGCATAGCTCAGTTCACCTCGAAGCCGGGAATCTATCCGGCTACCCTGATTGTGGACAAAGATGGCAACCGGGAGTTGGTTGTCGAAGGCGGGAAAAGGGAAAGGTTAGGGAAGTGATGAATCTTAAATACCAAGTCATTCGAGCGGGTAATAAATAAGTGGACAGAGCAATAATAGTCATTGTTTATCTTTTGCCGGTTGTATAAAATTGTGGTATAATAACTGTGGGGTGAGCGATGACAATTTTCTATGGCGGCACAGAGGATCAAGTAAGAAAACAATTACAATGTAAACACTTTTGGCGCGGACTTAATGCTGATAGAATCAGCGTGTATTACAAGTGCGTTCATTGCTCTTGCTTAGACAGACGTTGTACCGAGGACGAGTATTACAAAGCTCTACGAATAATGGAACAAACCCCCGCGCCAAGCCCATCCACCCCCCCTCAATTAGGTAGCTTAAGGGGAAAAAAGAAATATCACATTTGTACAATGTGCACCCCCCATCATATTGATAATTGCGAAACCTGTTTTGGATTTGGTGTTCTTAAAAAGCGCACTCAAGATGGTATTATTCCTGTCAGGGCTAGTCTTATTGAAACTATTGCGGAACGTGACTGCGAGGCTTGTCCAGAGTGCCAGAGTACTTTATCTGGCCCCCCAAGCGAAAGACTCGCCACCTATACAGGCGAAGAATATTTTTACGGCCTAAATGATTACAACCCATTTAAGCCTGGGGATAGGATAGACGTTGAGTATGGTGGTGGGTTGCGGCTTGTTGGAACCGTAGTCAAAATAGACGGGTTGAGAGTTGTTATTAAAACAGAATAGGAGAGGCAAGGCGATGGATAAACTTAAGCAATTAATACAAAAATGCAAATGTGGAGTATATCTTACAACGAACGAACACCGTGATCTCTATATGACGGTGGAGGATAGACTTCGAGAGTTGTCTGACTTTGATAACCTTCCAGATATTGACCCCGAAATAAAACAACTGATGATAGAAAAAAATACAATGATTGAACTTCAATTCTATCCAGTTACGCCGATTGGTTTTTACCGCCTTTTTCATTGGGATTTAGACCTCGCATTGGATCAGGCGCTAGAATGTATTGATACCTAATACGAACATGAGAGGCAAGGCGATGGCAGTAAAAATAATAAACTATGATTTTACAAATAAACTATGTGAGGCGCTTGGCTTGAGCGGCGCTTATGTTCGCCGGATGGTGATTGATACCGGAAACCCCGGCGATGCAATTACGATTTATACCGAGTCCTTTGCTTCCGATAAACTGTTACAAGTTGACTGGTCTGCTTTGAAGGGGCTTGATATTGAAGTGATTGACGTATCTACGATGGGCGGTGATTCCAATGGGTGATTGCATTTTCGCCTTTTTATTTTTCTTTGCCGGGTTTATCTTCGGCGGGGTGTGGGTAAAAATTGGCATAGAGAAAAGCGGCCTCAAATTCAAGTATGCCAAAGGTGGCCGGTGGGAAGTTGTTGACGATACCCGAAAGCCTGAAGATACTTCCATTGGCAAGTGCAAGACGTGCGCTTTTCGTGAGAATGACTATTGTATGAATGAAAAGTTACGTGAGGATGACAACGAAACTTTCCATTTGACCTTTGAAGAAAAAAACGATTGTCTTATTTACAGCTATGATGATGGTGGAAATTTTTGGGTAGGCGAAAACTTCGGGTGTGTCCACTGGGAAGGAATTGACGATGACAAGTAGACGTGATTTTTTGAAATTAGTTGGTACTTTTTTGGGCGGCGCTGTGGCTGGCGCGGTGGGTATTCAGGTTGGGATTGAATCAGACAACCCGTTCTCTATTCATCCCTGCGATATTTGTGGTAGCCCGGCTGTTACTATGGATGAAATAACGCGTGTTCACGGAATCGAAATGGTGCACGAAGTTTATTACTATTGCGACCAGCATAAGGATTTTTACAAAGATAAAGACAACCCGCTCTATTATTGTTCTGATCTGGATGATAATTTATATGTTGGAGGATATTTTACCACTCACCCATACCAGCCTTACAACACAGAACAATCAGATAGAAAATTTATCCCTCCAATAGATGGCACAGACTGGGTACAAGGTTGTGATCTATCTGAGTTTCTCAGGATTCCACATAGCCTGGAGGGGCCAAATGAATCATAAGCGCGGGCATATCTACGGCAGGCCGCATAAGCGAAGTTTGGCGCAGTCTTTGATTGCTCCCTGGGAAGGGTGGAGACTTAATAGAGATAGGCAACTTGAATTTGTCGGCTTTCCGGTTTCTACGCGCGGGCATATCCTGGAGTCCCATACTGAAAAGAGCGCCGGGCAGGATGTCAAGGTGATTGACAAGTATGAAATTGATGGCGTGGTGGTGTTGGAGTGATGAGTAAGGCTGAGAGATTTCACTTGGCTACATTGATTATTTGTTGTAGTTTATTTAGTACTAGCAATACAGACAGAATGTGGGTTGATTTAATTGTACCATTAGTGCCCTGTCTTGCTGTTGGATTTATTTTTGTGTTTTTCACTGGGGGTAAAAAATGATAGATAAAGATTACATTAGCTCAGATGATTTTGATTCGCAAAAGCCTGAAACGTGTCCCGGCAAGGTAACATTAATAATAAACGGGGAAGAATTAGGAACGGTAACTTTTATTAAGGGGAAGCCGGACAAGCGTGTAGTTGAGGTTACATTAGATGGTCTAGTCTTGGAATCTCGTGATCTTGTTGATACGACTGGCCGGTGTGAATTTGTTTTCCCTGGACAGCACAGTATATCATTTGATGCCCTAATTGTTTTAAGTTCTGTCAATGATGAAACAATTGGGTTTTTAACCATTGTTACTTTAAGCCCCATTGGTTCACCTGTTGAACATTTAGATGGTGAAGCGTTTCCTTTTCCCTCGGTCGCTGATTATATTGCCGAGGGATCGCAATGGCTAAAAAACAAGATGGCATTTTAATATGAATGAAAAGCGTATCCCGGTAAAGGTAGTTAAGGTTGTTTGGCCCTGCGAAGCCTGCGGCAAGGGAGAGATGGAGTATGTAAAGGGCAATAGTCATCTGACTATAACTCCATTTAGGGAGCATAAGTGTAATGTTTGTGGGCATACAGATGACGCAAGAAATAAAATTTATCCCCGTATTGAATATGAGCGGGTGGACGAGTCGCCTGCTTTCCAAAAACCGCCGAAGAAATTGTATCTCTCAATTTTTACAGATCGCTATAACGATGTTTATGTGCGTGTATTTGATACGCCAGAAAAGGCTATCTCGTATGCGAAAAAATTAGCTAAAGACTATGCAATGCGCCCCGAAGACATTCAAGAGACAATGTGTTGTGGAAGATGGTTATACAATTGTGTTTTTTCTCCCGAAGGTTATAGTGTTAGGGTTGAGGAAAGCGAACTAGTGAACGAATGAAAGATATTGATTTCACGGCCTCGATACTGTATATGCGCTATAGCTCATTGGTCTATTCAGTCATAGCACTTGTTTTGCTTGTAATGTTTGGTGAGGGAATTGTGGCTAATAGCCATTTTCTGCTTTGCCTGGGCGCTTGCTTTGCTTTAGTTGGAATAGCAATATTATTATTCCGTGGCTTAATTACTGGGGGTAATTATGAGTAGGTGGGCGAGAAGCTTAACGGTAGGCAGCCGGGAAAGCCCCGGCGGGGACGGTAAGAGAAAAGCAGTCAGGTGCAAACTGATTGATCAATCCCGTATAATTGCAGGTTAGAGTCCTGCCTCGCCCCTTGCGGTGTGGTTTTTACTACTTCGTGCCTAAAGTCAGGATATGTCCGCTAGTTGAAATATCACTAGTTTAGTCCTGGCAACTACGCCGCATATAACAAATCGTTGGTGGGCGAATTGCTACCACCGCGATTTTTGAAACATACTCGCCGGCAGAGTCAATAATCAAGTGGCTTGCGGTGCTGGCCCGCAATCGCCACAACTCAGTGTTCCGGCTGTATTTGGACGCTTGACAGATCAAAACACCTGTGATACCATACCCATAACTAAATAAATGCCGGACACCCCCGGCAGCGGAAATTGTGACCCCTAAGAAACACAATTAAAGACCCGCTATTTAGCGACGTGACCTAATGAATCCACGCCGCCGAGTTTAATCGACTCGGCGGTTTTTTGTTTTTGCTTACAAAAAGGATTTTATAACATATGTTTAATTTCTTAAGGCCAGTTGTTCTCAGTGGCTTTGCCCTCCTGACTGTTTTCTCTTTTCTGCCTCCCGCTGCCGGAACTGATGTCCAGGCCAATGTATTCACCAACGCCACGATCACCACCACAGCCCAAAGCGAGGTTGTCGCTTGCGGGCAGGGGGCCGGTTCTATTGGCCGAAAGACTCTGGTGGTTGAGAACAAGGCGGATGCGGCCAATGGCGCGGTTACGGTAACGGTTGAGCTTAGAGACGCAATTGCCGGAACTGATTTCACCTCCGGCTATATGGCAAACGGCGCGGTAGCAACCGGAACCATTACCTATACCGCCAAATATCCTACTGATGATATTGCGGCCAGGTTTTGTAATGTGTCGGCGGTGTCGGCTTCAACCTCAACTATAACCGTAACACTGCGGAAGGAATAACCTATGTCGAAGTCACAAAACATTTTCCGCTTTCCTGCCAATATCCTTACCCCTTCTTTGATGGCCGATACTGACCGCGACAACCCTCTGATGCAAGCCGTTAAGAATGAATTGTCTGAGCAATTGGACGGGGTTGAACCGTTTTTCTGGCCTGCGGAAATTAGCTCGACCCGGCTGGACTCGTATTTTACCCATATGGCCGAGTCTACCCTGCGTAACTTTGCCAGTGATGCGGCAGATGGCCGAACGTTCCTGGATAGTCACGACTCCGGAAAGTTAGGTTTTGGTCAATCCTATGATGGCCGGGTAGAGATCAACAATGGCTTGACCCGTGTAGTGGCCGGTTTTTATACTGTGCCGGGGATTAGGTTTGGCGGAAATCATAGCTACGAGTCAACCGATGACTTCATTATGGCTGTTAAGACCCGGCTGGCGCGTGATGTGTCGGTGGGCTTTTATGGCGGGGAGCATGTTTGTGATATTTGTGGGGGTAATTATTTTGATGCTTCTGAATGCCCTCATTTTCCCGGTGTTAAATATCCGGTAGGTGATCAGGGTAACCAGGTAGTTGTTTGCACCCTCACTATTGAGGATGCCCGTCTATCCGAAGTCTCGGCGGTTTACGATGGAGCCACGCCTGAAGCAATGATCCTTAAGGCGGAGCGGATGAACAAGGCCGGGGATTTGGATCCAAAAGTTGCCGAGTCCCTGCGAACACAATACCGTATTAAATTACCGGAGCCGGTCAGCCGGTTTGCCGGTGTTGATATTAAAGACAAAAGGAGCAAGCAAACCATGAACGAATTAGAAGCCATTCGCGCCGCATTACAAGAAGCGGCGGTGAAAAACGCTGAAAAGGTAGTTGAGGGAGTGCAGGAGTTGATTGATCGAGCCAATGCTTTGCAGGGCGAGAACGATAAACTCACGGTCAAAGTCACCGAACTGCAACCCCTGGCCGACGATGGCCGGGCTTATCGGGGCGACCTGGTTGAAGAGGCCCTGGCCGAAGGTGTCCGAGCTATGGGTGACGAATTCCCGATGGAAACCTACCGGGGAATGCTGGAAAGCGCCGGGCTGGATCACATCAAGCAGGTTCGGGACACGCTCAAAGCCCAGGGTGACAAGAATTTCCCCGGCGGGCGGCAGACGGCAGATGAAACCGAAACACCGGAACCGGAAGGCGGGGAAACTGAAGAGGTTTCTGTGGTTCCCGACTCCGCTTACGCGGCCTAATTGACCGTAACCTTAAACAATAAACATTCATTAGCATTTTAACGAAGGGAGTTTTATAAAATGGCTGATCCGAGAGACAACATCAAATTCGATGACATCAAAGCAGTATTTGAAACGTACATAATTGATGACAGTTCCATCACCTACGACGCAACCGAAGACCGGGGCTGCGCCTCCACTATGCGTGACATGGCGGTGAGCCTGTCTGCTGCCGGGACCGTACAGTTAGCCGGGGACGCGGAGCCTGTTGTTGGCAAATTGATTGAAGTCTATGCCGATGACAAATGTCTGGTTCAGGTTGGCGGCAATTTGACCTTGCCGGGTGGTAGTGGCGCAACTCTGACCCTGGGGTATGCGATTGTCGGTGATCTGGGCGCGGGTTCTGCCGAGGGCTATATTCGCATTTCAGACGGCGCAACTGCCGCCGAGATTGCGGGCCAGCGCGGGCAAATTCTGGACGCCGGGACTACCACAGCGGTTGTGGTGAAGTTCCCTTAACCTATTCTGCAAACAATTATTGAAAATTTTACGCAACAGGAAATTTAAGTAGAGGAGATCACATTATGACCAAAGCAACAATTACCCGTATGTCTCCGGCTGATATTGTATCCCAAATGAGAGGAAACCCCCTTGAAATTGTAGGCGATGCCTATAAACACGAGATGAACCTCTCTGCATTTCTGGAACGCTTGACCCCTTCCGAGAAGGGCGATAAGCTGGATGCGTTTGGCCGGGTGTTGAAAGAGGCCGGGATAGTTTTACGCAGTGACCCGCAGGCCGGTTATTGGGCTTCCCCAGCCTCTGAATTTCTCAAGGACAAGGCGACCCGCACCCTGCTGTTTGAGTATGCGTCCCGTATCTGGCGGCGCGTGGCTTATGGCAACGGCAACCGGGCCACCTATCTGAGCGGGGATAATCCTCCCGGCTCCTGGGATCGGCCCTACTATGACGCCCAGCAAGCCCGATGGGATGAGCAATTGGCCCCGGCGATTCCTCTCTCTGAGATGGTCGCCATGACCACGCCCATCGACGGACAGGATTATCGCGCCTTTTATATGACCTACGATGCCACCGCCCTGCGGCTTTACCGGGTCGGCGAATCGGCTGAAATCCCCATTGCTAACCTGGCTGATTCCGAGCATACTATCACGCTTCACAAGTACGGGCGTGGAATGCGGGCCAGCTATGAGCAGATGCGCCGGATGCGTATTGACAAGCTGGCGATGCAAATTCGCATGATGGCCGTGCAAAATGAGGTTGACAAGGTAGCCGCAGCCCTGGCTATCATTATCGCCGGGGACGGAAACAGCAATTCGGCCACGACTCACGATCTGACAACCCTTGATACTGATGCGACCGCCGGAACCTTAACCATGAAGGGCTGGCTGAATTTCCGCAAGCAGTTTGCCAACCCCTACAAGATGACCACAGCTTTAATGACTGCGGCGTCGGCTCTCCAGTTGGAAATGCTCAACATCGGCAGCGCAAACCTGGCTCTCTTGCAATTGCAGGGGAGTGACATCGTGGGCACGATCCGGCCCATTAACCGTACTGCTGACGCGGTTGGCTACGGCTGGACATCTGATGCCCCGGCCTTGACCATTACGGCCTTCGACCGGGCATGGGCGTTGGAGCAGTTGGTCGAGATTGGCGGCGACGTGGCCGAGACTGAACGCTTTATCACCAGTCAAACCGAAGTGCTGACAATCACCGAAGTTCAAGGCTTTGCCGTGATGGACAATACGGCTAACCTGATCCTTGACATTAACGCATAGATGAAACTTTGGCTGGCGGGGAAGATCAACCCTGACAATCCGAAGGAATGGCAGTTCATAGGGGTGTTTGGCGGGCAGCTACGCGCAATCAGGGCATGTAAAGATGAAACATTCTTTGTGGCTCCGGTGGAAATGAATCAGGAATTACCCCTCTCTGTCCGGGATTGGCCGGGCCTGTTTTACCCGATGGCTGGAAAGGAATAGTACAATGCTAAAGAAAATTAAAGTAAAATCTGGCCGGAATGATCGTCAGGTGGTTTTATTTGAGAAGCATAAGGATCATCCGAGCGGCCAGGCTTTTGTTTCCCAGCCGGACAGGGTTTATGAGGTGGCTGAAACCCCGCTTGTTTTGAAGCGGTTGAGTCAAAATTGGCTGGTCAGAGTGGAGCAGAAAGCAGCGGTGAAAAAAGCGGCACCGAAAGCGAAGTCGGTAAGTGAAGCAGCCGAAAAGTAGTTCGATTTCTACTACCCAGGCAGCGGGAGAATTATTCAATATCATTGATGTCTCCCATTATGAGCAACATCAGGGCCATATGTTTACGGTTGACGCGATCAACCTTGCAATGGCTGCAACGGACACCATTGCCCTGGCTTTTAAAACGCCGCCGGAACAAGAAAAGACTATTCATATTTACCAGAACTTTATCGCCCTGGCCTCCGGCCATATGGACATTGTCGAAGGGCCGACCTGGACAACGAACACCGGATTATTGGTACCAATTTTTAACCGGTATCGGGAAGCTACGATGGACGCCTCAATTGTTCTTGAGGATAAAACCGCAACCCCGAATTTCACGGCCACAGGGAACATTATTCTCGATCCAACGGCTTTAACGGGAGGCACTATCCTTAGAACCATTTACGGGTTCGGGAAAAAGGACAAAGCACCCAGTACCAGAGACGAAGCACATGGCTGGATTTTAGCGGCTGACACAACCTATGCTTTTCTGTTTACCGCTGATGACGGAAGCAATAAGGCCCAGCTTACGCTTAATTGGGCCGAAACAATAATTTAAGGAGTCAATGATATGAAAAATCAAACACACGTTAAGTTTTTAATCTTCGCGCTTTGCCTGTGGGTGTTATTTTGTGTAACGCCCTTTGCCTCGACGGTCAACGCCTCGGTGCAGGCAGGTATATCCAATCTTGACCGCCTGTATTTAAGGGCAACCTCAACCGGCCCGATTCTCAATGTCCGGCAAAATGGAACCGGCGACATCGTCCGTTTTCAGGATGGCGGATCAACCGTTCTAAGCATCGGTGATGGCGGCATGTTTACTATCGACAGCGGCGCGATGGTATTCGGTCAGCAAAGCGAAACCGTTACAGCGACCTTTATCTTGACTCCGACAGCCCCTTTTATCCTGATCACGTCTGATTCGGCTTATACCTCGTCAACCGATACGCCGGTCATCACGACCACGGCGACGGCTAACCAAATGTTGATGATCCAGAATGGCAACGCCTCTGATGCGTTGACCGTTGACGGAACCGGCGGCACGATAGAGTGTAAGGCCGATGTTGTTCTGGGAGCCGGGGACATTATGACCCTGATCTATAGTGAGTCAGATTTGGTATGGCACTGTCAAAGCGTTTATGATAACAGCTAAAGGCTAACCAATGGCTATTTTATCCTCTGACGAATATCCGGCGATCAGGGCGGTGCTTGACACCGACCTGAATGATAAAAATCTATATGATTCTACGATTGCCCTGGATATTTATCAGGGGGCGGCTGATCAGGATGTATTAGACCTTGACCCCGACGCCGAGAGCAGAACCGGCACCGACGCCGAAAGAATCTTGAGAGCCGCTATCTACTTTTGTGCTGCCCGCCTTGCCCCCGCAGTAGTGAGGATCACGAGTCTGAGCATTCAGGCTCGTGATCTCTCATACAGTAAACCGGTATTTGACCCGGAAAAAAGGGCGGCTGAGTTGCGGTCAATGGCAGAGGAAGAAATCAACGAAGTATTGCACCCGACTGATACGTCTTATTCGATGCCAACGATGTTCGCCAGGGCCGAGGGAAAACGAGGCTGGTAAATGCCGGGGCAATTAAAAAATATAACAATCGTTGGTTACAACCGGCTAATGAATAGCCTGCGGCGCATTGCAGCCGATAACCAGGAAATTGGAGACGAGCCGGTCAGGGCCTTCTCCCAAGAGATGCGGGGGGTATTAAAGAGCGAACCTTACCCCCCCAAAAGACCCGGCCAACGATCTGTCAGAACCGGGCGACTAGCGAACAGCTGGAAGGTTGAAGGGCAGGGGCCGCCGGCCAGATACCGGATAATCAACACGGCCCGAAGCAAAAAAGGCAAGTTCTATGCCGGGTGGGTTGTTGGCATAAAACAAGCCTGGATGCACAAGGGCCGCTGGTGGAAAGCAGTGGCCGTGGTTAAAAAACACAGCCACAAATTAAGTGAAAAGTTAAACAGTATCTACAAGGAATTGTGGGGTAAATGATATGTTAAAAGCAACTAAGTTAGCTATGAGTATTTTTTTCGGGGCCTTTATTTTGATTGTCGTTTTAGCGGGGCTTCCTCAGACCGATGTTTCCGCTAATCCCCTCGATGCCCCATTGATGACAAGAGCAATTGTCACCACTACCGAAGTTCTGTATGACGGGGTTGATGTTGATCTATTGGCGGCAACGGCTGACGGGGAGAAATTCACCAATACCGGTAAGGAATTCTTCTTTATCACCAACGACTACACGGATACGGTGACTGCAACCTTTGTAACTGCCGGAACCTTTGGCGGGTTTGCGATTGAAGACGTTACCGTGCCTATCAGCGCCAGTTATTCCAAGCTGGTTGGCCCGTTCAATATTGCCATTTTTAACCAGAAAAGCGGCGATGATAAAAATACCATCTACGTCAACTGGGACTCGGTGGGGCAAACCGGCATTGCCAGTATAACGGTACGCGCTTATAAACTGGATGACGGCAGCTAATGGCCGAACAGGGGACAGGCGAGGCACTGGGGGCGCTCAAACGGGTTTTTGAGAACGTCAACCCGGCCCCGGCCCAAAGCCAGGCGGGTGTCTGGATTTACCCGCAAGACTTTGAATCGATTGAATTTACGACGCTGCCGGTAGTTGTCTTGTCAGAAGTGGTCAACAATCAGAACCAGTGGCTTTATGACGCGCACGATTTAAGCGAGTCGGTCTGGGCAATTGAGGCGCTAGTCTTTCTCTATCCCGGCCCGTTGACCACGGAACCGGCGGCGCATGAGGCCGAAAAATTACATAATCCCTGGCCCCTGGCTTTGGCTGACATCCTCTACAATCAGCAGGATTTATACCGGACGGTGGTCAGGGTTGGGCAGGGGAAAAAATTATTTGACTGGACGGTGGGCCAGATAGATTTTTGGCAGAAGGTATTTTGGGGGATTCGGTTTGTGCTGCCGGTCAGCCAATCACACAGCCATTAAGGACGGGTAATATGAGCAAAAAAAATGTTGATCTGGAAACCAAACCACTCAATGAGCCGGATGCTTCCGCAGTGGAGGTGTCAGGCAACAAGGGAAAAGACAAACCGGTTACAGTTGATGAGCTTTTCCCGGATAGCCCTGGCATAGCGCGGGCGCTTAAAAAATCCGGGGTCAAGACCCTGGCTGAATTAAAAAACAAAACACTTGATGAAATTTCAGCAATGCCGGGGATACAATTTACTCGCCTACAGAAAGTCCAGGAGGTTTTGAAGCGTGGCTGATGTAACGCTGACCCGTACCAGTCTCACCAATGACGGCGTTGATCTAACCGCCGGATTGCAAGCGATGGTAGCGGCTGATACCTATTATTACGCCAACGCTGACGGCGCGCCGGTCATCTATCTGATCGCCACTGACACGGTAACGGTCACGATTGAAACGCCTTTTACGGCCTCCGGCGAAAGCCTGCCGGATAAAACGATCAATATGGTTAACGAGGACGTATTATTGCTCAAGCCTCGCGTTAAAAAATATTACAACCAGACTGACGGGACGGTGAAAGTCACCGTGACCGCAACGGGCGTCAGTATTGGTATTTATGTACCATAATTAGACTGATAGCAAGGAGATAACAAAATGAGTAAATACGATGGCAAAGGCGTAGTTTTGGAGTGGGATGCAGCAGGGGGAACCGATTACACAACGATTGCCCAAATTTTTGAGATCACCCCGCCCGGCCCTTCCCGCAACTCAATTGATGTAACCGCGCACGATTCAACCGATGACTGGAAGGAATTCATCAAGGGCATTAAAGACGGAGGCGAAGTTAGCTTCGGATTGATCTATGACCCGGTTTTAGGGACTCACGATGCCTCAACCGGTATTCTGTCAGATTGGGATGAGGACTCAACGATCCCGACATGGCGGATCACGTTCCCGGATGCAGCCTTAACCAAATGGACGTTCCCCGGCTTTATCACGGCTACGACTCCGGCGACCCCTCTTGAGGATAAGATGACAATGGGCGTTACCTTGAAGGTAAGCGGGAAACCGACCCTGGCCTAAAATAAAATTTAATAAATAAGGTGGGCAAAATGGCAGCAGAGAAAAAGAAGTTTTTAACAAAAGACGATATTTTTAATGTCCCTCTAAGGATTGAAGAACTGTATATCCCTGAATGGGACGGGGTTGTTTTTATCAAGGAAATGACCGCCCTGCAAATTGAGCAAGACGGCCAGTTTATGATCAAAAACAACGGCAAGCCGGACTACAGCAAGGCGATCCAGATTCCGACTCGCTCCTGCGCCCGGCAGGTGGTTGACAAGGACGGCAACCGGCTATTCTCCGAGCGGGATATTAACGAGCTTCGGCAGAAGCATGGTTCGGCCATTACCCGCATCTCAAAAGCGGTGCGGGAGTTGTCCGGGCAAGGAACGAAGGCTGGGGATTCTGAGATAGCCCAATGGCTTGAGAAAAACTACCCGGAAACCCTGGCAGAATACCGGGAGGAAACCGGGGCTATTGCTGAGGCCGAGGAAAATTTTACGCCAACCCCCTCCGACGATTCGCCTTCGGATTAGCTACCAAGCTGGGCGGGGATAACGTTAATGTTGACCTGATGCTATCCCGAATTCCAGCCTCCATGCTTTGGGAGTGGATAGCCTATAGCCGGATCGAGCCGTTTGACGAGGAGCGGGCAGACCTGCGGGCCGGGATTGTGGCTTCAGTTATTGCCAATACCAACCGCAAGAAAGGTTCTCCCCCATTCAAAGCCAAAGACTTTATGCCTAAATACGGGCGGCGACAACAGCAGTGGCAAGATCAATTAAAAATAGTGGAAATGCTCAACCAAGCCTTTGGGGGAGATGACCTAAGAACCGACGAACAAAAGGAATGGCAACAATAAAGGCTTGCCATTCCTTATTTTTTAATAACCGTTAGGGTTTTAATGGACCAGATAGATTTAATTGTCAAGATGGCAATGGATACAAAAGAATATGCTGACGGGCTGGCCGAGTCGACAAAGGGAACAACGGCCTGGGCCGGAGCGTTGGGAACTGCGGTCTCTGCCGGTGTTGCTGTTGCTGTTGCCGCGCTTGCTTTTTTGGCTGGAGCCATCATTGGCATAGGGGTTGCCTCGTTTAATGTCGCCAACGAAACCCAAGAGGCGTGGAATCAGTATGCTGCCCAGACCGGGGCGGCAAATGAGGAAATGGAGCAGTTTAAACAAACTGCGCTTGATATTTATTCCTCAAACTGGGGGGATAGTATAACCGATGTCGGGCAGGCAATGACAACGGTAAAACAGATCACCGGGGAAACCGGCGATGAGCTTGAATCCCTCACCACAAAAGCCTTGATAATGCGGGATGTCTTTGGCAAGGATATTAATGAGAGTATCCGGGCGGTTGATATAGCCGTAACCAATTTTGGAACTAATGGGTCACACGTTTTTGACCTTGTGGCTGCTACGATCCAAAAAGTGGGTGATCCCGCCGATGATCTCCTGGATACCGTTGGGGAGTATGCCCCCATTTTTGCCGCCGCCGGTTATTCTGCTGATGAAATGTTCGGTATCCTGCAAGCCGGGGTAGCGGCCGGGGCCAGAAACTTTGACGTTGTAGCAGATGCGGTCAAAGAATTCCAAATAAGAATTATTGACGGCTCCGACCAAACCGAAAGCGCGATGAACACCCTACTCGCTTCAACGGGCCGGGTAAGCGACGAATATGTCACCCTTGAATCTAAGTTAAAAGATACCAGTGATGCACTGGAAGCAAACACAGAGGCGCTAGACAGTGCCGAGGGCGCATATGCTGCCAGTAAAGCGGTTGTTGATGACCTAAGCCGGGCATTAGGGGAAGCCAAACGGGCCTTGAGTGACCTTTCCCATCCTAACCTGGCCGGGATGGAAGCATACGACAATCAGCTTTTTGAACTGGAGCAGCAGAGTAAAGCCGCAAAACTGGCGATGTTGGATATGGTTCCAGATGGCGATGCCTATGAAGCCGCCAAACAACAGCTTGATGATATTAACAAAGAGATGGACAAGGTTGCCTTACAACGTGATCTTCAATTTGACCGGCAACTGCGGGATATTGAAAAAGCGGCCACCGAAGGGCAAGAACCCCTGACAACCTATGACGAAGTGATGGGCCAGATCGGGGCTAAAAAGGGAGAGATAGCAGAACTTGAGGGGGCTTTTGCCGGGGCTACTGCCGAGATGGAAGGTAACGCGGCGGCGGTTGCCGCACTTGAATCTGAAAACAAACGACTGACCACAAATATTGACGACCTCAAAGCCGGGTTGGAGGCTATTGGCTCACCGGCTGAACAGTGGTTAAAAGGGCTTGAAGATGGCTCCATGTCCGGTAAGGAGGCAATGGATCAGGTCAACCAGATGCTGCGGGAATCTGACCAGGCCACGCGAGACGCGGTTGGGCCACTTATTTACGGGACAAAATGGGAAGACCTGAAAGATACTATTATTCTGTCAATGGGCGAGGGCGTGCATTACGCCCAGGACGTAGACGGAGCTTTAGCCGATGCCGGGGAAACGGCCCATCGTGGACTAGGGTGGGCTTTCGACCAGCTTAAAAAACGAGCCTTGACTTCCTTGCAACCACTTGGCGATGCTCTTTATGACTTAGCTGAGAAAATTATGCCTTTCGTAGGGGAAGCATTTAATTGGTTTGATGAAAAGCTACCCGGTATTATGGAAACCGCCGGTTATTGGATTGGCTACTTAGGTGATGTCATCGCGTGGGACGTTGTACCGTATGTGAATAATGAATTGTTACCGGTATTTATGGAGTTTGCCGATTGGCTGGTAGGCGAGGGAATACCCGCCTTTGTGGAATTTATCACCCCGATCATTGACCAGGTTGTGCCGGGTTTAAAATTGCTTGGCAGTATCGCAATGGATATAGCAGGGTTCGTTTTGCCGTTGCTTGTGCAATGGTGGCAATTCCTGGCCGATCATATGAACATTGTAATGCCAATTATAGCGGCGGTTGGTGTGTTGATCCTGGCCCTCACCTCCCCGGTGTCTTTAGTGATTGGGGCCATTGTCCTGCTGGCGACTGCATGGGCCAATAACTGGGGCGGGATTCAAGAGAAAGTCCAGGCCGTGATGGACTTTGTAATGCCGTATATCCAGGCGGGCATGGCGTTTATTTCCAAGGTTGTGTCTGATGTCCTGGGTTATATTCAAGGCTGGTGGAAGGCCCACGGCGAATCGGTGATGGCCCTGGTCAATGCCGCGTGGCAATTTATTACATTTGTAATTGATAAAAACCTTAGCACTATCTGGACGGTTATTCAAGTTGTATTGGCCCTGGCTCAACAGTTTTGGGAAGATTGGGGAGAGACCATCATGACGGTAGCTGCCCTGGTATGGGATACAATAACCGTTATTTTCTCAACGGTCTTTGATAACTTAGGCTATCTCCTGGATGCCTTTGTCGCTCTGTTTAAAGGAGATTGGAAAGGATTCGGGGACGCGCTGGGGAGTATCTGGCGTAACACATGGGGGGCAATAGAGGATATTTTGAACAATGCCAAAACAGCCATAATAACCGTTATTGTCGGTTTTATCTCAAACTTTATTGATAACTACTGGCAACCCTTTGTAGATGGCATCTCCGAAGCCTGGGATAATGTTTGGAACGGACTTGCGGATATTGTTAACGGGGTAATGGATACGGTTCAAACAGCGATCCAGCCGGTATCAGATTTCATTGATGATATTTGGCAAAAGATTCAAGGAATTCTTGACACCCTGCCGGGCTTGCCGAGCTTTGGCGGGGAGGCGGCAGCAAATAACTTTGCGGCCAATGTTCCCGGCGGACGGGGTGATGAAACAAACAACAACTTCACCCAGATCAATAATTTCTCAGGCTCCGGTTTTGACTCAACCGGTCAATTTGCACAGACGAAGGCGCTTCTGACAACCTGATAATTTTGTGACACAATTATAGTGTAGATTCTATTCACAATTTATTACTGCGGAGGCGCAAAAAATAAAACATCTATTTAATATTTTGGTGGTATTAATTATGGGCATGTGGCAAATCACGATCCCGGAAGCAACAACGAATCTAGATAATAACCCCTCGTTTGAAAAAAGCGTCAGCAGTTTGGCGGCGGCAAATGGCGCGGCCATTGCTCAAAGTTCAGACGAACAGGCTATCGGGTTTTATTCGGCCAAAGTAACCCCCACGGCTGCTACTGATGACGGGGTTTACAGGGCTTATACCCTGACCGCCTCAACTACCTACACATTTAGTTTTTCGGTAAAGGCGGTTGATGGCATTGGTTATAAGGCTTACTTTTATGATGTAACAGCAGCCGGGCAATTAGGCGAGGCGGTTTCCTTTGTCGGTGACGGGACATGGCGGCGATATAATATCACCGTAACTACAAGCGCCAATACATCATATCGGGTTTATATTATTAAAAATGGCGATGCCTCAACCGGGGCATTTTATCTTGACGCCTTCCAGTTGGAAACAAAGGGCCACGCTACCACATATGGCGATGGGGATCAGCCGGGATGGATTTGGACAGCCGGAGCGCATACGTCAACCAGCGCCCGCAGTGGGCAAAGTACCGCCGGGGGGCGAGTAGAGGATTTGGGCCAAGACAAGTATCCCAAAATCCGTCATGCTCTGGGCGTTGGAGCAGCGCCTGTTGAGATCATAGATACGCTTCCGGCTCAAAGTGACGGCGGCGATTATCAGGATACTTTGATCCGGCCTCGGCAATTCCAGCTAATCGGCTATGCCGAAGGCAAAGGCAACGGGATAGATGGCCGGATTGACTATCATAGAAAACGCCGGAACCTACTACAGGCATTTAACCCTCACGGTGTAACCCCCAAGCAGCCGCGCAATTTACGTTACCGGGTAGATGGAAACTCGGTGATGATCCGGGCCGATTATGAAACTGGCTTACAGCGGCAAAAAACCCCAGACGCTTTTGCTAAAGAGGGTTTCAGCCTGGGCCTCAAGGCTCAAGACCCGTTTTTTAGGGCCGTAATGGGCGTAGCTAATAGCGATAATGGAGCCAACGGGATCGACGGGCAAGGGGCCAGTGTGCTAACCGCCCAGAGTACCGTTACCGATGCCGATTATATTTTGCAAAAAGGAATTACCGGCGAATGGGCAGCAATGGGAACGGGGTTGAGTTTACCCATTCCTGGATTGCCAGATGGTGAAATAACCACAATGGCTATTGGCATTGACGGTTTCTTTTATATTGGCGGTCAGTTCTCTTCTGTTGGTGGAGTTGCTAATACAGCGGGGATAGCCAAATGGGACGGGACAACCTGGTCAGCGTTGGGAACTGGGGCGAGTGGTGGCAATGTTCAATCTATTGTTATGGATTCGAGTGGCGATTTTTTTGTTGGTGGGAATTTTACATCAATGGGTGGGGTTGCTAATACAGCGGGGATAGCTAAGTGGGACGGGACAACCTGGTCGGCATTATCAACGGGAGTTGATAATAACGGTGTTTATGCTCTTGCCATTGATTCAAGTGATAATTTATTTGCGGGCGGGAACTTTACCTTAATGTCAGGGGTTGCAAATACGGTCAGGATAGCCAAGTGGGATGGAAGCAATTGGACACCTTTGGGAACGGGAGTCAATGATATTATTTATGACCTTGCTTTTGACTCAAGTGATAATTTATTTATTGGTGGGTATTTTACTTTAGCGGGTGGGGTTGCTGATACGAATAAGATAGCCAAGTGGGATGGAAGCAATTGGACACCTTTGGGAACTGGGGCAAACAATACGGTTCATGCTCTTGCCATTGATTCAAGTGATAATTTATTTGCGGGTGGAACTTTTACCTTAATGTCAGGGGTTGCTGATACGGTCAGGATAGCCAAGTGGAATGGATCAGCTTGGTCGGCGTTGGGAACGGGAGTCGATGACGGTGGAGTATGGTCTATTGTTATAGATAAAGGTGACGATTTATATTTGGGGGGCAATTTTACCCTAATTGGGGGCGACTCTTTTGCCGGAATAGCAAAATGGAACGGAAGTACTTTTTCGCAGCTTGGCTCAGGAGTCGATGCTATTATTTTTGCAATGACAATAAGCTATGATGGCCAGCTATACATTGGTGGTGAATTTTCTTCTGCTGGTGGGGTATCTGATACGGACTATTTTGCTAGATGGACAGGAGTCGCATGGCGGACAATTGCACTGTCCACAAAAGCTATACTGCAAGCCACCGATGGAAAAATTTACATGGGTGGTGGTTTTATAAATGCCGGGGGCGTGGCTAACGCTGACCGGATAGCTTATTATGACCCGGAAACCATAACATTTATCGCTTTATCTACCGGGGCGAATGGTATAGTTAATGCTATCGCCGAAGCACCCAATGGTGACATCTACATAGGCGGATCATTTAGCCTGGTTGGAGGCGTGGCCGATACCGTTGGAGTAGCTTATTGGGATGTGTCTGCGTCCGTTTGGCTTCCTCTTGATACCGGGATAAATGGCACAGTGCTATCGCTGGCTTTTAGTCCTGACGGTGATCTATACATCGGCGGTTTATTTGAGGACGCCGGTGGGGTTGCCGATACTCAAAATCTGGCGATATGGGACGGCAGCGCATTTAATGCGCTATCAGATGAGCCTGACGGGGCTGTCAATGCCTTGTTGTTTGACAACGCCGGGACTCTCTGGCTGGCCGGGACGTTTGAAGATATTGGAGCCACAAACGTTGACTACATTGCCAGTTATAATACCTCGACAGACACTTTTAGCGCCCTGGAAACCGGCACGAATGGTTTTGTTAACGATTTGGCTTTGGGGCCGAATGGCAATATTTATTTGGTAGGGGCTTTTACCCAGGCCGGGAGCATAGCCGGAGTCAATTATGTCGCCAGGTGGAACGGGACTCAATTTAGCGGGTTCGGGAGTGGTTTTAATAATGTTGCCTTTACGGTTGGGGTTGATGGGGATGGAAAAATCTATGTGGGCGGTGCATTTACCACAGCCGGGGGGGGTGAGTTACCGGACAAGGTGGCGGTATGGACAGGCTCAACATGGACGAGCGTTGACGTTGACCTGCCGGGGACGGCTACGGTTGAGGCTATTTTGGTAACAAACGTTAGTATTTTTCTAGGCTTTGATACCGAGGGCAGCGCAACGGCTAACGGGGTAACGAGTCTCACTTATAATGGGGATGCTTATGGCTATCCGGTAGTTACGGTCAATGGGCCGGGAAGATTGTACGAGATAACGAACATCACCACCGGTCAGAGTATTTATTTTGACCTTGACCTGGAAGATGGCGAGGTTTTAACTGTTGACTTGACTCCGGGGAACAAAACAGTAGTGAGCACATTCCGGGGGGCGATTCCAAATGTGGTTTTAGAGGGTAGCGATTTGGAAACATTTTACCTCAACCCTGGGGCCAATAGCATGTCGATTCTATTAGACGATGCCGGCGGGTCGGCTTATATGTTATGGGATGAGGTATTCCAGAGCTTTGATTCGGTTATTTATTTGCCGATAGTGAGTGGTTAGATAATGATAAAAGCAGCTTGGGTACAATCCTACGCATACGGGGCGACGAGCGTCGAGGACATGAGAGAGTCAATTAGGTACGATACACTAGAGTTGATTGAGATAGCAGGATATAACCGGCTTTATATTAAATTACCGGCTGAGTTGTCGGACGGTGTTTTTCGTGACTCCAAAAGACAATTTGAATTGTTCCTGTCTGAGTTGCCGGATACTGTCGAAAAGCACATCGGCATTTTTAATGCCCGCCCGCCTGGTGTAGAGGAATGGGTGGATTTTAGAGACGGCGAAGTGCGTTTATCTCAAGAGCAATGGGTTGCCGAATTATTAGCAACATACCCCAATGTTAATGGGATACACTTAGACGGTATAAGATTTCAAGGTACTGATTACAAAGTAGATGGTTGTCCAGTTAACGATCCTCAGCGCCGCGAAGCTGTTACCGACACGGTGCGCCGCATCCGGGCCGTGACTGGTGACAAGGTTTTAACAGTGGCATCCCGGCAAATTTCCAGCGGGGGTCATTTAAGCGGCGGGCCATTCGAGTTTTGGGAGAAGGACATCCCCTATATGCTGGAGGACGGGCAAGATATTTTGTCTTGGATAGATAATAACTTGATAGATTACGCCGTGACGATGACTTATACCGTAGATATTGATTACTGGCTATACGAGTTAGAATGCTGGAAAAGCGCCGCACCTGGGCAGTTTCTAATTGGCATTGGCTGGGAGAAAAACAAAAACGTAGAGGCCACGATGGAGAAAATAACCAGAGGAGAGGTGCGGGGGTCGCCTGGTTTCTGCGTTTTTAATTTATACGATTATCCACCCGATGTTGCGGCAGAGCAAGAGCTTGCCGATGCAATTGGCGCGATATAAAAAAGGAGAATAAATTGTGGCTGGCAGCGGCGCAGCTAAATATCCGGTATGGCTACTCAATCCACAGGGTCAGGTCATAAAATTATTGGATCGATTCATAAAACTAAAATATGTATTAGCTACCAACGGAATCGGCGTAGCCAATATACAGCTGAACCCGTCCTTTGACATGAGTATGGTACAAGAGGACAGCCAGTTAATGATCTATCGCCAACTCCCCGGCCAACAAAAATATCGGGACGGGGATGCGGTTTGGCTGGTACGCGATTGGGACTGGATCATGTCTCAACGGGGACAGGAACAAATAGGGCTGGTGGGGTATTCGGCTAATGAGATTCTAGACCGGGCCATCGTAGCATACGCCGCCGGAACAAGTCAGGCAAAAAAAAGCTCAACGCCCGTTGATAATTTAATTAAGGCACTGGTACGGGATAATCTTGGCTCACTGGCTACTGATGCGGATCGGGATAAGTCCGACTATTTATTGGTTGAAGCTGACTTGGGGTTGGGGCCTAGTACAAGTAAGTCAATGTCTTGGCGACAGCTATTACCAACGGTGCAAGAGTTAGCCGGTGATGCGGCTAACCTCGGTACGCCCGTATATTTTGACGTAATCCGGCGTCCTGGGGACAGTCAATTATTTACCCTGGCAACCTGGGCCGGCCATCGGGGGGTTGACCGGACAGGTGATAACCGGGTCATTTTATCGGTTAGAAATGGGACGCTATCAGAGATAAAATGGCAGTATAGCACCATTGACGAGCGCAATTATATTTATGTAGGTGGGCAAAATCAGAAGTCAGACCGGATCATAGTGGAGGTTGAATCGGATCGGGCTAACCTCTCCCCGATGGCCCGGCGTGAATTATTTGTAGATGCCAGAAATTCTACCAAGGCCGGGTTACAATCGGATGGGGAAGCGGCAATTAATAAATACCGACCAACTGAAACATTTACGACAAAGATCAGGGATACAAAGGCGATCCGGTTTGGACGTGATTATAATTACGGCGATATTATTATCGTGGACATAGGGCGGCGGGTGGTCAATGTGCGGGTTGATGCTGTAGAGGTTGAGGTAAGCCGGGGACAAGAATCAATCAAGGCACAATTGAAGGTGGTATGATGTCGGATTTGGTTAAAAAAATTGTAGAATTACAACAGGAAGTTGAACGGCTAAAGACACGGGACGCGCACCCGTATAGCAACTATTCGGCCACGGCTGCGCCTGGGGTGAACGATGATGCCGACGATGGTTATCAGCCCGGTTCGTTGTGGATAGATACGGTAAATGATAACGCCTATGTTTGTTTAGATTCTAAAGTGGGGGAGGCGGTGTGGGAACTTGCCAGCCCCAGCACAATCCTTAATTCTATAATTGGATTTAATCTAAGCTCGGCAACTGAGCTAACGATAAAGGTGGGGGCGGTAACAAAGACCCAGGCTAACCACACTATTGATACCGAGTCAGACGCCGCAACTGATGATTTGGATACTATAAATGGCGGCGCTGCGGCTGATATTCTTTTTGCCAGGCCGGAAGATTCAGCGCGAAACGTAAAAGTAACAGAGAATGGGAATATCTTCATTCCCTCCGGCCCAGATTTATATCTCGATAATACGAGCGACATATTAGGGTTACTCTTTGACGGTACGGACTGGCTAAATTTTGCCAATCCGTTTGGCCGAATGTCTCTAATTGCGGAACACGAACTTGCCGCGCCGGACACCGACTTCACATTTGCGGATATTCCACAGACGTTCCGGCATCTGATGATGTGGCAACAACTCAGAACAGACAGGGCAGCCGTGTCGGATTTACTATACACACAAATAAACGCTGACGCCGGAAATAATTATGATGATATAGCCATTGTGGGAGGAACCGGCGGCACGTCAACCAGCGCCAACGCTGCCGGGGCTTGGACTTTCACGGGATACACAGCGGGGGCCAATTCAAGGGCAAATAACTTTTACCCAACAATTACTTTTATCCCGAATTATACAAACACAAATTTTGAGAAAAGTGGGCTGACTTTATCGGTTAGCTTTGCGGACGTTGCGACTGGAAATATGCGGCTAATTGTTGACGCCATTCACTGGCGCAGCAGCAACGCCATTGCATCCATTACGTCACTACCAGGCGTTGGGCCTAACTTTGTGGAAAATTGTATTTTTCAATTGTACGGGGTGTTATAATGAGTACCACATTAAAATGTAAAACAGGTGAAATAAGTAAAGTTCCCCAAACAGCCACCGAGTTAGCCGAGGCTGATGCGCGGCGGGTAGAAATAGCGGCGCGGGAGGCGGAAGAGGCAGCCAAGAAAGAGAAGAAAGAGAAAGCGTTGGACAAGCTACGGAAGTCGAGCGCCCCGGACATCAAGGATTTATTAGTGTATCTGGGGGCAGGCGTCATTGAGTGAGGGCTTTACAATTGATCTTATGAGCCTAATGTCTTGGCGAAATAAGAACGTATTTCGCCAATCCTATCCAGGTAAATTTTAACCACTTCCTGACCAAATTCATTATTTTCCAACAAATCGTTCTCGAATGACCCTAGCGCGTCGTATAGAGTTATAGCTTGTGATTCTGTCAACTTGATTCCATTTATTTCAATTGTAGATGGGTTGGCAGAGAAAAAATGTTGAAATCGTAAAGCAGTGCAAAGTTCGCCTATAATAGTTAGCTTTCCGTATTTCGGGGATGTCTTTTTGACAATCTTTACTTGCTCTTCGTTGAGACTGCCATAAATTTTTGCTAATTCATGCTCAATATCCGCGATAGTATCATCGGGGAGTAGGCCCTTCCATTGTCTTTGAATTTTCTGAATCTCTTCTTTGCTGTAAGGTTTTTTCATTTTAATCCTCCAAGTTTTCCATTTGATCAAGCATATCAAGGGCCATTTCCCTCATGTTCTCATCTGCCGAATGGTCTGATCCATCATTATCTGACCCGTTAACATATCGTAGATTATTAACCCTTGCTTCAATTGCGCTGACTACCTCCAATATCTTGGGGATCAGCTTTATTTTATCGGCCAGATTTGCAAGGTCTAAGGCGTCCTCCATATCTTTATATAGGTAAAGGGCCTTTTTTGTTGTTTCGCTTTTTTTCCCTTTTTTGTTGGGATGATTAAGCCATTCTATCAAACCTCGATCATTTTCAGGATCAAGCGAATAAGACTCGTTATGCGCCATGTTATCTCCTAACTGCCAAATTTTGCCCAGCCGAGGGTCATCATTCCCATTGCCTCGGCCCAGCGCGGGTCGTTAACAACTCTTGCCGGGGCATATCTTTGCGCCAGGGTATGGCCTATCTCAATGGCTCCCCCGCCGCCGATTCTAAAATCATTGATAAACGGCATAACGGTTTTTGAGTTCCAAACGCTGTCGATCAGGGAGAATGAGGCATCAATATATGGAGTAAGTACGTCTTTTACCAGATCGGAGATTGATTCCGGCCCACTAGATAAAAGAATCTGCTTTCGCTCCATTGCCTTGATCCATTCCTGGGTCGGCATTTCGATGTCATACTTCCGCCCGGCAACATAAGCCAATTCATCCACAGCGTCAAGCAACCCGCCTTCTTCGCTGTTGGTTTGATCGGTAATAATTCTCCCGGTTTTTCCAACCGTTGCATAGGTTTTATTTCTTCCCCCAAGGCCGAGCCATGCAACCTGCTCGCCATCCTTTATGCCATCGGCCATCAAAGCAGACCAGCCCTGGATCGTAAACAAGACATTATTTATGTTAACGATCAGCGATTTTTCTCTCTGAGGTATATCCACAAAATGAGTCCCCCTCAATACCGAGGCTATATCTTCCCGGTCTTTATAATCCTTGCGGGGTAACCCGGCAACCAGATCAACGTCAACAACGCGGGTTGAATAGCCAACATGCCGGGCGATAGCATACAAATTCATTGCCTCATAATGGGGGCCGGTATACCATTTCAAACCGCCCTTGCCCCAAATAAAATTGTGGCATTTGTGTTCCTCGGTACTCCCCCCGACAAACCATTTACCATAATTAGTGGACACCTGCATTAGATCAGGATCAGGAGACAGGAGGTCTTTAACCTCACCCAGTACTGACTCAAACTCAAGGCGGTGAGGCTTTCCCGGCCTGGTCTTATAAATGCAAATACTCTTTGTTTGCGTGGTTCCAATATCATTTACGACAATTATATCTGTCATTTCCTTGCCCTTTCGATTGTTATTATTTGTTAATATTATACAATAATATTCAGGATGCACAAAACATAGTAGAGCGTATTTTAACGGTTTCGCCCCCTCTTGGGGGGTGAATTCTCCCCACCACCCCCACCTGTTTAATTCTCGACAATTGACCAACTGCCGGTATCATCCGGCGGGGTAGGGTTCACGGCCACCGGAATATCGTACAATTTCCAGAGCAGATGGTTGACGGTACGTAGGTCACCATATCTCTTCGTATTCACCCGGTCTGCTATAATAATTCTATGAGCCTCAAGGAACGGCCTCACTCGCCGGGCCATAGTCTCGCCCACCGCCTTGGTTTCATTCGCCAATATCAGGTCTTTACAATTGCGCCACGCCCACGGTTTCCCTCCAGACACGTTGCCAAGTTCATCCATTCGATCATAGGCGTGCCACATCACCAACAAAACCAGATTGGCAAAACGGGTATCCTCGGTATTGGCCCTGCCCACCGGCGCGGTCTGCGCGGCGAGTTGATCATACCTCATCGCCTCAATTTCAAGCTGTTTTAACTCAACACGGTTCTGTAAAAACATCCCCACCAGATCGGCCAAAACAAACTTCGCTATCATAATCACAATTGAAACAATAAGCATGGCAACGATGAATTGTGCCACCGCCTCCCCCGGCTTACGCGCACCCAGTTGCGAGGCAATGAATATTGCGCATCCCCACATCACCGGCAAAAATAAAATAAGCGCACCTGCCCCGGCGAAGATAACGCCTGGCCAATTTGTGGCGTATTGATGAATAGTCGGCGGCTTGTCGTTTGGTAATACCCCCGGTGCTGTATTTTTCATTTTCCGGGCCATAGTAGACCTGCCCATATTCGAGATAAAAAATATAATACCAACAGGTGAGGTAGTTGAAGTATCCTATAATAGATCGTGTAATTAACCGAGCGAATTGTCAACAGCACCGCCAATACCGAGGCCACTAACATCCACGCGATAGACAGGGGGAGCCAAAATTCACGCCGTAAAAATACGTGATCAATAGCTGCCCCGTCTGACCTAGCGGATAAAGATAAAGTTATAGTGTGTTCGGCTTGCTTCATATTTTATGACCAGGATAACGGCAATGGCTATTAGTTGGAACGGGGGCGCTTTGGGCAGTTCGCGGGGTCTTTTGTAGTAATTGCTCTCGCACAAGCTACTGCAAAACGTGGAAGACATGCAGGATTGGAAATCAAATTCTCGACCACAAGAATAACACTTTACAATGGTATTCATTTTTGCGCCCCCGCAAAAATTACGATACGTGTTTATTTAACGACGACGGGTGAGCTAACGCGCCCGCCCGTGATAATTGATTAAAAACCTACTCACCCACGCAAGACACCACTCATTTAGAGGCGTGGCTCTTGGGGTCGCTGTTGAGCGATTTGTTAGGGGGATTTCTTCAACGGCAATAGGAATAAGATCCCAATCAGATTCACCGGGAGCGTCCCAGCCCTCATATGTACCGCGCTCAAACCAATAATCTATTTTACACCTATAAACACCTGGCTTAGATGGGTATTTGTCTATTGATTGGGTGTTATCCTCTATATGCTCCCCATCCAGCAGGCCAATCATATCTTTTGGTGCGCTAACAACAAACTGACCACCATAAGCCGACACAGCTATAATCACGTTTTCAAAAGTTCTTATATGTTGCATTTTATCCCCCTAACGCTAAGTTGTGGCGATTGCGGGCCAGCACCGCAAGCCACTTAATTATTGACTCTGCTGGCGAGTGTTTTTTCAAAAACCGGGCGGTAGCAATTCGACCACCAACGATTTGTTATGTGGTAGCCTCTGTCTTGCAATTAGCAAGATAGCTATCAGCCGCCTCTTTTGCTTCTGCTTCTGTTTCAAAAGCATGTTGACCGGCAGAATTTTCTATGATAATTCCTCGCACTTTTCCGACGTACTTGTGGACGAGTGACCGATCTAAAACTTGTGTTATTCTGCCAACGGTAGCCCGTCCACCAGAGAAGAATGCTGCTTTTGACTTCTTGTCCGGTAACGCTTCTAAAATTTTTAGATTTTTTGTATTTGATAATTGTGCCATTGTTTTCTCCTGTCCACATAACGGTTGAAATAAGCCGATTGCGGCTTTAACCTACTATATCTAATACATCACCAGATAGCCGATAATCACCATTCAAATCTTCATCTGGTAGCAATTCGGCTTGATTGATTTGTTCTGCGGCGCATTGCTGGCAATAGTATCCAACCAGAACAATGTGTGTACCGCAGTTTGGGCAATGCTCATAATGCGCCGGGCTATTATGGTACTGTTCAGAATGGCCGTGTTCGACTTTTATATTTGGCTCTTGGCAGACAGCACATGTTTCAAAGGTGATGTTACCATTAAGGGTTATTGATGATGGCATAGTACCTCCAATTTTAAGATGCCGCAGAACGGGCCGCATTTCAGGGGCGCGCCCATTGCCCCACTAAATAAACCTACTCACCCACGTGAGGGGACGCCGATAAAATGTGTCGCTCTCGGCGTCCCCTGCAAATGCTGGTTAGCGGGACGTGAAACCAACTATACCAGAGGGTCAGGTTCACTATTTTGCAGGCGGTCAAATTCCTCTAATTCGCGTTTTGCGCTTTCCTGAGCGTGTATACGCTCAACACACCGGGCGATAACCTGAGTATTATGCCGGGTGGCAGGTAATCCCCACCACCCGGCCAACTCAGCTATCATTCGGAGCGTTTCATCATCCGCTTGATAGCTGAATTGATTCATTGCAGCAACAACTCCGCAATCTCCTCGGCGGTGGCGTCGTTTAAGCTGTAGCCGGTGGCGGTTTCGAGGCCATTGCTGAGGTCAACAGCGATTTCGTCATATTCCTCGGTGAATGAAATATCGCTTAGGTGGGCTTTTGGGTAAGCCTCGTATTCGCCATTGCTCAATTTGAGTACAACCGCCCCGTTCATCCAATTATCGGCGTTTTGAACTGCTTCTACTGTTGCGTTAAATTTTGTAGCCATTTTTTATCTCCTTGACTAAATGCTAATGTTTAATAGATATGCCTAATTATAATACGATTATCGTATGTTGTCAAGGGGTTTTTGACATAATATACAAAACTCGTCAATAAATTTAAGGTTCACTCAGTCTCGCTAACTATTTATTAAGTGAACAACAGTTCGCGCTAAGTCAATAACAACGAAACTGTTACTATATTCCCCGATCTCCCTTTTCCCTGGCATATTTCCTCCATGCCTCAGCCCGTTCATCTGGGGTCAAGTTTAACGCCTTGATTTCCTCCGGCGACAATGGCACATAGGCGGAGACCCCGACTCCCTGCGGCCTTGTCGGTTTCCGCCCATAGGGGTTGCCCCGCTTGGCCCATGTTCCGGCTTCCATTTCTTTTTGCATCCGGGTCAATTCGGATTCGGGAATGAGATACCAACCCTTTTGTGAACCGTATTGTCCTTTCGGTTTCTTCTGCCTGATGGCCTTTAGCTTGCCGGTAGAGCAATACTTTTGAATAGTGATAACAGAATAGCCGGTTTTCTCGGCTACCTTGTAAGTGGTGTAATGGTTTTGTCCTTCAAGTTCAATCATAGTCTGCCTCGAATTATATTAGAATTGTAATTGATTTTATCATAGAAATGGCCCCCCGTCAAGTCTGGAATGTCTAAAAAGCGCCTGACTAGCTAGGGTAAGAACACACCATCAATTCTCTATATAATCCCCTCCTGTTCGATCTGGGGCGATTCTGTGGAGGAGTAAGTCTTTTTAATTTTTCTGATCTTATCCCTGATAGCCTTTGAAACATTCCCGATATAACCCTGCTGCTTTGTTTCTAGCCACGCTTGATAGATCAGGCTGCGGCGTAATCTAATAACGGTTTGTTTTTGGCGAGTGGGGTTGATCATTTGTAGAACTCCTGGATACTCTGAGTAGCTAAGTAAATTAACGGTTTTGGGAACCCGGGTTCCCAAGAATAAGTGTTGGACTCCCCCGGTTAGGCGGTCTTTAATTTAGGCCAAATGGTGGTCTTGCCAGCCATAGTGCCGATGGTGGCAGTAATCACAAATTGGCGGTTGGTTTGCTTCCTCTGCTACCTGCAAGGATTCTTTTACCTCTCCCGATTCAACCAGTTCCCGGTCAGCGTCCAAACCCTGGAACATCTCCGAGATGGCGGCGGGGAGGGCTTGCGCCTCGGTGCTGCCGTGTACGTTCTGATACTCCACAAACATACTGATTGTATCTGACAAAATCCGATAAAGCTGCTCGCTTGTAAATGTGTATTTGACCCCTACTTTTCCCTTTTCTATTTCTTCCAAAATGTCATCATAGCAAAACCCCACCTTGGCCTTTTCAAACGCTTGCCCGGACGGGCAGGTAGCCACAATGGTAGACGTGCCGTAGGCTTTTAGAATATGCTCCGGCGTTTCTTGGGGCAGATGAACAAAACAACGATGATTACAAAATTTACAGTACGGACCCATTTTTTACTCCTTCATCTAATTGAATAACTTAATTGTTTTTAACTCTGTAGGGATTATATCATAATAATACCATACTGTCAAATTACAATCTCAATAATTGTTATGATTTTTGAGGGTTAAAAATCCCCCCGGTCAGATCAACCGGGGGGAGCCTTATTTTGTAATATCATCCAGGGGCTTAAAAAGTTTCCTGAAATCGTCTAGCGTAACCGGATCACTGCTATACTGCCGGATTACAGTTTGGGCAAAGAGCAGCCCGGCCAATCTATGCGGCCTCGCTTTCGGGGAACAACGGCTCAGGCTGCTGTTCTTTTTCCCAATATGATTTGGCCTGTTCGAAGGCTTCTTTTCCGGTTCCCTCATAGAGATTCATACCGTCCCAATCTAGCACCCCAACTGCGGAAAAAAGAACTGTAATTGGGATGTTGTGGTTGGCAAGATTCTCTGCCATTTTTAATCGATTCTCCTCACTATCTGACCAGTGCCGAGGGGGAAGGGGTGGAAGTTCTTGTTTTTCCTCCAATGGCACGCTCAACGACTCAACTTCAAAATCCTTGAACGTTATCAGCCTGGCATACTCTGTACCGTTTTCGCCTTGGCCGGTGGCCCGGCTGAACCAAATACCATTCCCGAATTTCCCGGTGCCGGAGCGCCGGATAAACTGGTGATTGTTCCACAGCACAACGTTGACGCCATGCTGGTCACTGGTCACAACTTCCGCGCCGATACTGGCCCAGTCAAAGGTTTGGTAAGCGGCCATCTTACGCCGGTAGTTAGGGGAAGCCTCGCCATGCTGGGCCAAAATTTGATTGAGTAAGTCAGTTTGCTTTTTGAGTTCTGCTAAAATCTGTTCATTCATTTTTGATTTTTCCTCTCTAATTTATTTGATCATCTGTGTATGCTTGTTTGGGACAAGGGGAGGCAGGAAAGCCCACCTTTCTCATAGTTGCCATATACCCAACAAACAACCCCGGCTTCGTCGTCAACATAACGAGTGATGTTATAGCGTATATCGTTAATACTTTCCGTTTTTAACTGTTCTTTTGGCGGAGGCGCGGAACATGCGGTCAAGATAAGCGCCAGTAAAAAAATAATTAACCTTTTCATTTCAAATCCTCTCTATGGGCCACAAAGCCGGTACTAGTACCAAAAATTTTAAACTGTCCATTATCAACAGCTACATTTAGTATACCCAAAAGCCTGGTTAGGCTGGCCGGGGTAAGGTTATACTTTCGCGCTGCCGGTAGTTTATCATATGTAATAGAGATAACGGTATTTTCTATCAGATTACAGCTAAAAGCATTTGTTTTCATTTCAAAGTCCTCTCTAATAATGACCGGCCTCACCCCTTAGCCGATCTGAGTCATTGGTGGGGTGGCTCATTGGGCCAAAGACCCGCGTCCACTATAACCGGCCTCGCTACCGGTAGCAAGCCTCCCACTGCACAGGATAAAAGCGAGAGTATTAGAGGAGGGAGACAATATCAGGGATGCCACCATTTTTAATTACAAACTCCGGGGGTCTGCGGGTTCTTCTGGGTCGTCATATTCGGCGACCTCCCCGCAATCCAAACACTCGACCGACCACCCTCGCCAGTTACGGGTCACAACTCTTTGGGCTGCCACATCTCCAGAACCACACGCCGGGCAGGGGTTGTTTTTTTCGATTTCATTGGCTAACTGTTCATCTGTTTGATACCATTTAGTCATCTTAGCCTCGCTGGGAAGATAACTGACGTGGTTGAATTGTAACCACTCCCTCGGATATAACATCAAGGGCCTCGCCAGTATCAATAAGAATAGTCGTTTCCGGTCCACACACCATAATACTCAACACTTCGGCATTGATATTATCACCGAGTAAAATGTCACCTTCCCTTAGTTGGTCTGCGCGTATTGATTGTGTTACCATAATTTATCCTCCACTCCTGTTGAGTTTTTAACATCCTGGGTGATCTGGCCTAAAGTACCATCGTACCCATAAATGTCTTTCCCAATTTGTACTCTCCATTCTCCGTTTCTTGGGTCTTCGGTTGGAAGCCGGCGGCGCATCTTAACATCCGGATTAGATTCCAACTGCCAAACCCGGCCCCCGCTCTCTAACCGTTTGACCGGCTTCCAGCCGTGGAATAATGGGGAGTCGCTGATCTCCGGGCCACTTCTGTGTTTGTATCCGTTTCCCATAAAAACACCACCTCTATATCTAGGGTCAGCCATTTTGCCCCGCCTTGCTCATATTTTCCGCAAAATTAGAGCCAACCTTCCATTTTCCAGCGAAATCAGTTGAGACTACCGAGTCGTCCCTACCCCAATATCCCACGTACCAGGAAGACGCGCCCCGGAATAACCGCAGGTCATCATTTGGCATTCGGCGTAATTCAAACTCTGTGCCGGGGACATCTATCATCTGCCCGGGTCTAATGATCGGCTGGGCCTCTATCAATTGTTTTACAATTTCGACCTGGGTTGCCGGGGGTAATAATTCCGGTTCCGGCTGTGGGTTTAACAGGCGATCCATTAAAATCTTCAAGCCCTGGGCCGGGGACATTTTGCCCAGCAGGACTCGCCGGTAAAGATCGGGAGCATGGCGTTGCAATTGCAATGCTTGATATTTCTTGCGCCGCGCCGGGGGAAATAATTTGACGGCTGCATAATTCTGTGATAAACTTTCCATGTAATGACCTCCATCGTTACGCTTAATTGTTTTGGGGTTTGCTCTGCAAGCCCCTCGAAATTTCAACAGGGTTAAGAATTATTAACCCTGTTTTATTATAACTGATTTTTATTCGATTGTCAAATTACGATACATATAATAAAGCGAGAAAGGAAGCGTAGAGGATGGAATTGCACGAACTGACAGGGGAAATTGAAGCCAGGATCAGACGGATTTCACAGACTGAGAAGTTGTCGATTGCAGAAATAGCGGAGCAAAAATTTGGTCTAACCTTTTCCGCGCTTTACAAATACATGGGCGGCGTGCGGGTCAAACCTCGCAAGATTCTGATCAACACAACCGGGCTGCGACGGCTAGGCCCGTATTTTGCCCAAACCGGCGATATTGAAATGCTGAACTACCTGGCAAGCTACGCTCTGGGGGTTGAGGTAGAGGTGAGAGTAAAATGAGCCAGCTAGAATTAACTGTAGTTATGCCGTACATTCCCCAGACCAGCGTTAACGCCTGTTACGGGCAATCACGGTGGGGTGGAAAATATCTCAAGCCGGAGGCCCATTGGTGGAAAAACATTTTTCGACAGCGACTGGGAAACCAATTAGAGCGCGGGCAATTAAAAAACATAACGCCTGATGTAAAAATAAGGCTTTCGGCCTTTTTCCCCCTGCAAAAAGGGCAGAAGCCGGACGCGGAGAATTTTCTCAAATTGGCCTCGGACGCTACCGCCGAAGAACTTGGCTTTCACAGTGACCATACCTTTATAACCGGCGTGGAGCAGGTGAGCCATAGCAAGGACAATGGCCGGGGGATATTGGTTTACGAGATCAAAATACCGTTAAAACTCAAGGGGTGAATTATGGAAATACCGGAACTGCCGGAGTTATCGTTTGAAGTAACTTATAATCCCGAAACTGAAAACACGGCGATTATAACAGAGCTATTATCAAGAGCGAGGACGCAGCATTTCAGGTATAGGCCGAATGGTGATAAATGGTTCCTCGCTGATCTTGAGTTCAAGGGGTGGGTAAACGAGACAAAAGACGGTACAGATGAGGATGGCAATATACTTGTTGATGTTGGCTTTGAACTTCTCCCCGGCTCATTTGTAGATCGTACAGACCAACGGCTTTATGCCAGAATCCTCCGGTATCTTTATAGGTTCCGGCGGCTGCAAGGTGCTATTGATAAAGTGGCAGAACTATACCGGCCAAAAGTCAAAACCTGAATTTTACAATCGGACAAAAACGAGTATAATGCTATTACGTAGCATAAAATTATTAACTATTAACGGAGGATATTCTAATGTCTCAAAAAATTAAGTTGGCAGAGGCGCTCTTGCGCCGCAAGGAATTACAAAACAAGGTTGACCAGTTGCGTCAAATCCAACGCGACATGTTGTCTAAAATGGTATATAAGCGGCAAAAGGTTTCCGAGGATTTTGACGACATTGCGGCGCAGATTCCTACCCTGGAAGCAAACCAGGTAACGGCTGAATATGACCACTACGCCAAACAATTACGTTTGGTTGATGCGGCTATTCAGCAAGCCAACTGGACAACTGATATTGAAGTTGGCGTTACCGTAATGCAGGACTACAAGGCCGAAACCGAATAATTAAATTATTGCCGGGTTGATAGTGGTAACAATCGCGTTGGGGTAAAGGCTGCTCGGTGCCTTAAACCGGAGGGGAAGGCCTACCCCGTTGCAACTGAAGCCGAACAGTAAAACGGCCATAAAGCGGTACTTGATGTCACTGGTTCAAATCCAGTTAGGAGCGATTGTTCCTATAGCTCAGTGGTGAGAGCGCAAGTCCTTAATGTAGAGGTCGGGACTCTCTTTAAACTCCTGGTAACTCCGAATATAATAATCTTTTACAGATTACACCCGATTGGCCGATTAAGATTACACCCGATGTCCGATTGTAATTATTCCGACTAACCAAACCCTGGGGTTGTTACCACTATCAACCCGGCAATTAAGGAAATTCAAAAATGAACACCCAAACCGATCTAAGTGACCTTGAATTATCTACCCGGCTGACCGTAATGCTGGACTCCAGAATTGCCATAAAGCGGCTGGCAGATCAGCAGCCGAGGGACTCGCTTGAGAGAGAGTTGTACCTGGCCGAGGCCGAGCGATTGGCCGATGAGGCGCGGGAATTGGAAGCAATATTGAAATTGTTAAAAGTGGGGTGATGAGCTAATGTTGTTCATACCAAAAATTAAGCCTAAATTACGATGTGTTATTTTGGGACACGTATACAAATTTGATTGGTGGGGCTATCCGGTTGACTGTCCGGTTTGTGAACAATGTTTATACATAGGTGGAGGCTGGCCTAGTCTGAATTTGCAGCGCCGGGGCAGTGGAATTTATTGGAGGATCAGAAGCGCAATGAATCTCTTATTTGAAAGCGATGAGATACCGTTTTAGAAATTTAAGTTGACAAATTCGGCAAAATGCTTAAAATAGAGAGTGTAGTATACAAACGGCTGTCGCAGAGCCTATAGCAAACACGCACAACAAAAGTTAACCACTTTTTTGGGTTGCCTTTTCGCCCCCCTTTGTGTGTTTAGGGACTGCGAACAGGCGGAAGGCAACCCAAAGGGGTGGTTATTTTTATTCCCCATAGACGAGGACAAAATGAGTGGAATATACCGAACAGTCAAGAACAAAGAATACTTCCATGCCAGCAACGAACCCTTCAACGATGAACGTCTATCATGGGAAGCGAGGGGAGTTATCGGGTATCTTCTCAGTAAGCCGGATGGCTGGGAATGCAGAAATTATGATTTATTAAATAAAGGGCCATCAGGGGAGCATAAACTAAAACGAATCTTGGCAGAACTCCGGCAGTATGGGTATTTGCGACGTTACCGGGTTCATGCGGATGGCGGGAGATTTGATTGGGTAACAGAGATTTATGAATCGCCAAAACTCAATCCAACCATAGGGCGGTTTTCCACCAATGGTTCACCCACAGATGGTTCACCCACAGATGGAAAACCGCCCTGTATAGATAAGACTGATTTAGATAAAACTGATTTAGATAAAACTGAAGAAGAAGCCCCCCCTCCCCCTAAAAAAGAAAATGGAAAATACGAACCCTGGCAACTATTAGCCCGGCAGGTTGCAGTAAATTGTAAGCATGATCTGAAGCTTCTTCGTAACGGCTCATTAAAGAAAGTATCACAACGTTGTGATATTGCCGGCCAATCCCTGGCCGAGATAGGGGCCACGGTTGACAACCTCAAAGATCATGCCGAATGGTGGTATAAAAACGACTGGCGAGGCAAGCAAAAAGAAGATGGAATCCCCGGCAGTCCACCGACCCCGGAGCAAATATTGGAGACCTGGGGCCAATTCAAAAATGGCTGCACCAGTAATGGCAATGGCCGGGTGGCTGCACCTTTGACCCCGGCGCAGATGAAACGGGCGGAACAAATCAGGCAGGAAGATAAACAATAATTTGACAATCGAATAATAATCTAGTATAGTATCTACACCATCAACAATCATCAAATATTAACTAACCATCAAAAGGATTATTATGGCAGGAATTAAATTGTTTAGAATGAAAATTCATTGTATGTATTGCGGTTCAAACTATGTCACCGAGCCATCATACAAACCCGGCAATAGCTACGGTGGATGTTGCCCGTCATGTGCAGTGGAACAGAAGTCAATTATTCGCCGGACTATAGCCGAATTTCAACGGCTGCGTGGGAAATAAAACAATTAAGCATAGACGAAAGTTATAAAAACAATGGAGGCATTACCGTGACAGAATCATTACCAGGAACGATCCCCGATAGACTACAACCCCATAGTGTTGAGGCCGAGCAAGCTGTTCTGGGCAGCCTGGGCCTTGACCCCGGCCTTATCGTAAAAATCGCTACGGTACTTAATCCGGCTGATTTTTATATCGAAAAAAATGGCTGGATTTATTCAGCTATCCACGATCTTTGGAATGAGGGCATTCCCGCCGATACCGTAACCCTCAATGATAAATTGGAACAGCGGGGCCAATTGGCCCAGATTGAGCCGGGCTATTTTGGCGATTTGGTAAACCGAACGCCGACCTCTTTTCATATCGGCTATTATGCCAAGATCGTGCGGCGTATGTCAGAACTGCGTCAGCTTGGAGACGCTGCCGGGGAGATCGCCCGCCTGTCCTATCAAGACACCGAGGATACCGGCGAGGTTATGGGCCGGGCCGAGGAAATATTATTCAAGGTCACTTCTCAGGATGTAACTAACGGCCCCCGACCACTGCGGGTGGGCATTGAAAAACATTATGACCGGGTAGATTATCTTCAGAATCACAAGGGGCAGCAAATTGGAATCCCTACCGGTCTTTATGATCTGGACAAGTTATTGGGCGGCTTGCAGCGGTCTGATATGATCGTTATGGCCGGGCGAACCAGGATGGGAAAAACTTCACTGGCCTTGAATATTGCCCTTAATGCGGCCAAGAATTATCAACGCCGGGTAGCTGTTTTTAGCCTGGAGATGTCAGAGGAACAACTGGCTCAGCGTATGATCAGCGCGGAAACCGGAATCGATTCTATGCGACTCCGCAACGGCGATATTAAGGAGGATGAGTGGCCGGTATATTTGCAGGCCACTAACATGCTGGCCGCCCTCCCTATTTTCATTGATGACACCCCGGCTATTTCGGCTTATGACCTGCGGAGCCGGGCGCGCCGGTTACAAGCCGAGCATGGGCTTGATCTACTCATTGTAGACTATATGCAGTTAATGAGGGGGGATAAAAAGAGTCAGAATCGGGAGCAGGAAATAGCCGGGATCAGCCGGACGATCAAGGCCATTGCCCGTGAGTTGAACATCCCTGTTCTGGCCCTTAGCCAACTCTCAAGGCGGCTTGAATCACGGAATGACAAACGCCCGATGCTTTCAGACTTGAGAGAATCCGGTGCGATTGAGCAAGATGCTGACGTGGTGCTGTTCATTTACCGGGATGAGATTTATAACCCGGATACCGAATTCCCCAACATAGCCGAGATCATTGTGAGCAAGCACCGCTCAGGCCCGTCGGGTGTTATGTCTGCCTATTTCAAGAAACATCTAACCCAGTTTGTTGACCTGACTATAGAGCAGGCAGACCCGCAGGCGTGGGTGATGGAGTATTAGAATGAGACTATGGCACCCCCTTATGATCCCCCACCTCCCCCACCGGCAGCTACAAAGCCAGCATTGCGAAATCTGCGGGATGCGCGGCAACGGCTGGGGTAAGCCCCACGCGACGGTGGACTATGTATGGCAATATCCGCCGGGCTACCTATACCGGTATCACGTGCGGGTGATGGATGAACTAATCCGGCGCGGCGTGAATGTTGACCTCAAGTGGTACGATAAACGATACCGGGGCCGCAACTGTAAGCCGTGGATATTTACCGGCCCAGAGAATGACTACCCGGAACATAACACCGTCTACCTGGCAGAGTGTATCCTTAATCTAATGAGCGGCGAGAGGCCGGGCGGCGGGCGTAAAAACAAGGTGCTTAACCCACTGTTGGACGGGGTGGGGGTGATGCGATAGTGCAATATTTAGGTGGCAAGTCCAGAACGGCAAAACAAATCGGCGCGTATCTTAACGCCATCCGTAAACCAGGGCAACCATACTGGGAGCCGTTTGTCGGGGCCGGGTGGGTATTAGTACAAATTGCGGGCGGTGACAAGTTCGCCAGCGATGCAAATGCGGCCCTGATTGAGATGTGGAAGGCTCTGCAAAATGGATGGGTGCCGCCGGATAACGTGACAGAAGCAGAATACAAAAAAGCTAAGGACGGGGAAGGATCGCCAGAGTTACGGGCATTTATAGGGTTCGCGTGTTCTTATGCTGGTAAGTGGTTTGCCGGATATGCCAGAGACAATAGAGGACAAAACTATGCAAAACAGAGTTACAATAGTTTACTTGAGAAATCAAAACACATTTACGGTGTCAATTTCTTTTACGGTAACTTTTTAGAGTGCTATATTCCGGCCCGGAATTGTCTTATTTATTGTGACCCGCCATATGATGACACAACCGTTTATGGTGCAACGGGTAATTTTAACACCACTCAATTCTGGCAGCGGGTGCGCTGGATGGAAGAGCGCGGTCACACTGTTATCGTGTCAGAGTATGAAGCGCCTGATGATTTTAGCATCGTATGGGAGCATCGTACTAAAACCGATATGCACACCAAGAACGGGAAAGACCCACGTATTGAGCGGCTTTATAGACTTGGCAATCACAGCAAGATTAACCCAACGTTGTTTGATCTTATTGGATAATTAAAACAACCACCATGCAAAGCAAAATAAATTCATACTATCGAAATCAAAACAATTATTTAATAAAAAGGGCAAGGTGAAAAAATGGATAAGTATCATGTAAAACTAACGTTTGATGAACCGATTTTAGGAACAGTCCCAAAAGACCCGGAGATTTACAGCAGTTACATAGCCGGGAAAGCAGCGCCGCCGCTCGATGAATCCAAACTTAATGAGGAATTGGAAACGGTTGAGCATGTCGAAGAAAAGGGATGGACGGGGTTTCACAAAAAAGACGACTCACCTATCCTATACGACTATGTCATTAAGGGCTTTTTCAAAGATGCTTGCAGTATGTTACGCCGGGTTACGGGGTCAAGTAGTTCAAAAATGAAGGCCCACAAAAAGATCATTGACGGGTTGGTATTTGTGGAACCTCGCCAGATACCAATTACGGTTAATGGGGAAGTGGAAGTTTTGGAGCGCCCCCTTCGCGCTCAGACCGCACAGGGGGAGCGGATTGCCCTGGCCCGTTCTGACACCTGCCCGGCAGGGTCAACTATTGAATTTGATGTTGTTATACTTGGCGGGGTTAGTCAAGGCGTGTTGACCGACTGGCTTGATTACGGTTCCATGCGTGGCCTGGGCCAGTGGCGTAACGCCGGTTATGGTAAATTTCGGTATACAATAGAAAAACTGTAAGCAATGGCAAAGCGGGGTTAGGCAGAAGCCTTGCCTGGTGAAACATGGCGATGCAATGGCTTAGAATGGTGCAACCTAGCACCGCAATGGCAAAGCGAGGTTAGGCAGATCACAGCAAAGGCAAAGTTTAGCCAAGCGAAGACGAGCAAGGGCAGTACAAAGTATGACTTTTCAACGCAAAGCAAAATAAATTCATACTATTAAAATCAAAATGGAGGCTATAATTATGATACGTTTTCCGATCCCTATGGAGTTCCCGCTTAGTACGCCTCTCTCAGCTTTGCCGGAGCGAGGGCGACGGGTCGATATGGAAAATGAGGTTATCAGGGTTCGGTTTATGACCAGGGCCAGCCTGCAAGAAACCGTTGAGGCGTTGCAATTGATCAACCTGGCGGTCAGTCTGGGAGGGGTGGTGAATGATGAAATTATCTGAGAGGAAAGCGGCCTATTATCTGGCCCTTGAGTTGGTTGAGAAGATAGACCGGTTTGTATGCGGGTCGCACCTTCGCACTATTGAAGGGAAGTCGGTCTTTACGCTGGATCAGGCCGTGTGCGCGATTCTGGAAGATAAACTCGCGCCGGTTGGGGGGATGAGATGAAATTAACTAATTGGTTTAGTTCGTCCGGTCATTACAGAATAATTCACGCCGACCCTCCCTGGCGATTCAAGAATTGGAGCATGAAAGAGTTAGTTGAACGCGGGGAAAAATGGGCCAGGAAAAACGGGCGCAGCCCCTACCCGGTAATGACTACCGACGATATTTGCAAAATGCCTGTTGAGAAAATAGCGGATAAAAACTCCCTTTTGTATCTCTGGGGAACATGGCCAAAATTGCTCGACGCCTTGCAGGTGATGGACGCCTGGGGCTTCACTTTTACTACTCAAGCGTTCACCTGGGTTAAACAAAATCCATCCGGCATTGGCTGGCATTTTGGATGCGGCTATTATACGCATGGCAATACTGAATTTGTCTTGATTGGCAAGCGGGGCAAGGGGGTAAAGCGGGTAGACAAAGGTGTTTCCAGCTTGATAGTTTATCCCAGATGTCAGCACTCAGCCAAGCCACCAACGGCCAGAGATCGAATTGAACGGTTACATGGGGATGTTTCCAGGGTTGAGTTATTCGCCC
>Ga0315550_1000092_pt1 | contig 52354 bp, 42 predicted proteins | sample SalMarSW160190MG_2_FD_203100 | JGI IMG/M metagenome (GOLD analysis project Ga0315550, IMG submission 203100) | Salt marsh sediment microbial communities from the Plum Island Ecosystem LTER, Massachusetts, United States - Salt Marsh Sediment SW1601-90 ...
GGGGTCGAGCAGTCCCCGCGAGAGCGGCGAAGCGGCCGTCGAGAATCAACCGGGCCTCGCCCGGCACGACAAGAGTGACGCGGGGTGGAGCAGCCCGGTAGCTCGTCAGGCTCATAACCTGAAGGTCGAAGGTTCAAATCCTTCCCCCGCAACCAACGAAATCAAGGGGTTGAGCGAAAGCTTGACCCCTTGGTTCGTTTGGATTTACCCTTGCACAGTCCTTACACATTCTGACGCTATTCCGGCGGAGACGCCCGCCATGCCCACGCACACGATTCTCGGCGGCAAGGTTCACGTCTACAAACGGCCGAACAGCAGCCACTGGCAGTGCTCCACCTACCTCGCCGGCCGCAACCGGCGGATCACCACCAAGCAGGAGAGCCTTCAGCTCGCCAAGGAATTCGCCGAGGACTGGTACCTGACGCTGCGCGACAAGAACCGCCAGGGCGAGTTGCTTACGGAGAAGACTTTCAGACAGGCCGCCGCGCAGTTCGAGCGCGAATACGAAATCATCACCGAAGGCCAGCGCAGCCCGCGCTGGGTCGAGGGGCACAAGGCGCGGCTGCGCCTGCACCTGATCCCGTTCTTCGGCCCCATGGGCCTGTCCACGATCACCGCCGGCAAGGTGCAGGAATACCGCGTCCACCGGATGACTCCGGCAGAGCACCCGAACCCGCATTCAAAGAGCAACCGGCCGCACACTGGCAAGGCCCCGTCGCGCAGTACGCTGCACGATGAGATCGTCACGCTGCGCCAGGTGCTCAAGACGGCACAGCGCCACGGCTGGCTTGCCGCATTGCCGGACCTTTCGCCACCTTACAATACCGCGAGCAAAGTTTCGCACCGGGCCTGGTTCAGTCCTAAGGAGTACAAGCAGCTCTATACGGCGACACGGAACCGCGCGCGCAAGCCCCCGCGTCCCGCGTTCAAATGGCACGCCGAGCAGCTTCATGATTATGTGCTGTTCATGGCCAACACCGGCCTGCGGCCTGACGAAGCGAAGAACCTGCAACATCGCGACGTGGAGATCGTCACCGACGAATGGAGCGGCGAGAAAATCCTTGAGATCGAAGTACGCGGCAAGCGCGGCGTCGGCTACTGCATGAGCACGCCGGGCGCGGTGCGCCCCTACGAGCGGCTGCGCGATCGCGCGAAGCCCGTGGACGCGGATGACGATGATGCCGCCGATCACGACGGCGTAAAGGCCGATCCGAAATTCCCGGAACCCACCGATCAGGTGTTTCCCGGCAACCACATCAAGATGTTCAACAACATCCTTGCGGAAGGAAAACTGAAGTTCGACCGCGACGGAAATCGGCGCACGGCCTATTCGCTACGCCACAGCTATATCTGTTTCCGGCTGATGGAAGGGGCAGACATCTACCAGATCGCCAAGAACTGCCGCACGAGCGTCGAGATGATAGAAAAGCACTACGCCGCTCATATCAAGACAGCGATTGACACCTCGGCGATCAATGTCCGGCGCGAGCGCCCGCGGCCCGCGAAGCAGCAGCAGGAGTTGGCGCGGCGCGCGAGGCGCAATCGCGCGGATGACAGCAAGGGCGCAGGCGAGAGCTGAGAAGCCCGATTCCTCGGCCCGGATCAGAGGGGCGGATTTGCCACAAACGCGCCACAAGCCGAAACGGGCCAAAACAGACAATGGCGGATTTCTGCGGGTTACAGCGGACTCGTATTTTGTGGCAAAACCAGCCCCGAAGGAGTGATTTCTTTCCGTAAACCTTTACTAAACGATTGATTTTGTTTGTGGAGCGGGTGATGGGAATCGAACCCACGTAACTAGCTTGGAAGTCTATTTAAAACACCAGTGTTTCTGCGGCTTCCAGAGGACTCGCCACAGATTTGCCACATGGAATCTTGAGCACGTCGGACAGCAACTCTTCAGCCGTTTGTTTCTTCGTTTCTTCCCTGTCCTTGAGAAGGTGTCCATAGACGTTCAAGGTGATCTCGATTTTCGAGTGCCCCATCGCTTCCTGAATGAACTTGAGGTCCTTGCCTTTCTCGATCAGCTTTGACGCGAAGTAGTGACGCAAGGCGTACGGTGTGTACTTCGGCCGCTCCATGTCACGCCCGCGAACTTTCACTGTCTCCATCAGGCCGACTTCCTTCATCAGCGGAATCCACGCGCCCGCTCTGAAGTTTCCTAGATTGACCGGCTTGCCGGTTTCAGTCGGGAAAACCAGGTCCATCTTTGAGTCAGGGCACCGCTCTTGCCATTCAAAGATCATGTCCGTTACCAGCGCCGGCAAATAGATCGTGCGTCTGCCTGCCTTCGATTTTACCGGGCCGATGACGCCGGTCTTATCGGCACGCTGCCGCACTTCGACGCGATCGTCGTGAAGATTGCACCACGGCAGACCGCGATATTCCGATGGCCGCATTCCGGAAAATCCAGCGAGATAGATCATCGGGCGATGACGCGCCCAGCACTTTTCCATGAAATCGTTCTTGCTGCCCATGGCATCGATGGCTGCATAGATGTCGCGCATTTCGCGATCGGACGGAATCTCGACCTCGGATTCTTCCGTGTCATAGCGTCCGCCACCCTTAATGCTGATCCCTGCCGCTGGATCATGCGCAAGGTGACCCTGGTGTTTCATCTCGATCATGACCGAATGGAACGATGAGAGCGTCCGGCGCGCCTGATCGCGCGTCTTGTTCTCCAGCAGCCAGTTGCGAAACTGGATAACGTCAGTGGGTTCGAGTTCCTGGATCGGCTTCGGCCAATCGTACTCCTGCATGATATGGCCGCGATGCCGGTACTCCTTGAAGGTTTCCTTCTCAACCTTTTCCCGGCCGTCGCGGCCAATCTTTTCACAAATGTCGAGCCATAGCTGAACTGCATCGGGGACGGTACTTACGGAGCGGTCGGTCGTGTGTTGTTGCGCGCGGGCCTTGCCGCTTTCGACGAATTCGCGCGCCTCCTTCAGTGTGCTGAAGGTGGCGTAGGCATGGCCTGCTTTCGACGATTTACTCGGGTATCTTACTTGGTAAGTCGTACCTTTCTTGCCTACCCTTTTTCTTATGTCTGACACTATTTCTGCATGTTAAATAATAATCCAAATAATACAAGAAAAACCGCATATTTATTGACTTCCAATATTCTCTGCCTCAATTTGCAGCTCCCTGTAGATTCTGACCAACGTGCCTTTTTCGATCTTCAGCTTCCCTTCAATCGGATCAACGAAGAACGGCAGCTTGCGTCTGCCGGTCGCATCCTTGTCGGCGGCGCGCTTCATCTGGCGCTCGTTCAACTGGATGCCCATTTCGGCGAGCACCTGGCGGGCCTGTTTTAGATCGATGTAGCAAGGCGGTTTCAACGTTATTTGCTCCTTCCCGCCGGCTACAGATCGTAGTCCTTGCAGGCCGGCCGGTAGTGATGCGTATCCATAAAGTCGATCGTGCCGCCCGCCGGGCGGACCAGCCTCACCGGATCGCCGTATTCGTTCGTCGGGTACAGCCGCAGCCGCGGCCCTTTGACGAAGCGTATGTTGTAGATGTCCTTGAGAGCCTCGATGTCCGCAATCACGGCATCCCTCAGCTCGTTAAGGCTGATCGTGCCAAGCTCGGTGTAATCGATTGTCAGTCCGCCTGAACTAAAATGCTTCTTCTTCATAATCATCTTCCCAAAATCAAATTTCGCCATGCTTCCGCATGCCCTTTAGTATATTTACATAATACAACTTTTGGTTAGTATTCGCAAATAAATCATATGCGGCAGAGCAGCAATGATTCTATTGTAATTTGCGCTGAGCCTGACTTTTGGTGTATTTGAGTTTTAAATCTTAAGTTGTTCTTTATAACTTCAGCGTATCATTAGAATATCGGGGAGTTAGAAAGCGGATTAGTACAAGGTGTGCGTTGGTACTACCACGCCCACCTTGCGGGGGGATTTCCCATCCCCCGCGGACCCCCCAGGGAATCGCTAAGCGATCCGCGCGCTGAAGGCACGCACACCGCCAAGCGATTGGTCAGCCGGCACGGGCATCGAGCCCCTTCCGGCTGAATGGGGAGATTGCAGCTCTCCCCAAACCCCATCGCTCAAAGGGCTTTCGCGCCCCTTGAGACCCACGCCCAGAAGGAGAATTCAGCTCTCCCTCTGGACACCCATCGATCAGGGCTGTCGCGCCCTGAACCACGACCAAAGAGCCTTCGTGCCCTTTGGAAACCAGACCAGCCGCCCGCCGGCTGGACCCCCGGCAGGGGAAACCCTGCACCCCAGGCATTGGCCTCGGGCACGGAAATGCGCGTGTGAGCAGGAACCTTGGAGCAAGGTTCGCGGTCACGCGCCGTGCCTTGAAGGAAGGCCATGCCAGACCAACGCGCGCAAAATAGGCGCCCGGCGCCGATTTCCTACCGTCCTCCGCAGGGCAGGACGGAGGAATTGCACGCGTTTGTGGCCGCGTCCGGCCTCTCGACCAACGCCTTCATCACGGCCTGCATTTTCGGCCGTCTAGGCCGTCGTATCAAAGCGGAGCTGCTCAGCGAGATTCTCGATCGCACAGCGCAGATCGCTGATCTGCTTCATGAGCTGTCGATCGCCGGCACCGCCGATGCGAAGGCCCTTGAGGCGGCGCAGGACGAGCTGAGCACGCTGCGCGCGGCGCTGTTCGCCCTGATGGGGCGCAGGCCATGATCCCGTTTGCCTCACAGCGCGGCAACGGTCAGGACCTGGCCACGCACCTGATGAATGCGCACGACAACGAACAGGTCGAACTGTTCGAGGTTCGGCGCGCGGTCGCGCGTGACCTGCACGGGGCCTTTGCCGAATGGGAAGCCATCGCAAAGGGCCTTACGCGATGCCGCCAGTATCTGTGCAGCCTGTCCATTAACCCGGACGAGCGGCAGGGCCGGCTGACCCGCGATCAGTATCTCGATTACATCGCCCGCGCGGAAGAAGCGCTCGGACTCGTCGGCCAGCCGCGCGCCATCGTCTTTCACATCAAGCAAGATGACCATGGCCGGGCGCGCGAGCATTGCCATGTCGTGTGGTCACGCATCGACGTGCCGAACAAGCGGGCGGTGCCACTGTCCTTCTTCAAGGACAAGCTGATGACGGTGACACGCGCCTTTGCGCGCGATCACGGCCTCGCCCTGCCGGCAGGCTATCACCGGCAGGACGATGAGCAACGCCGCAATCGGCAGCTCAGCTCTTACGATTGCGTCAAGCAGAAGGAAACCGGCATCAGCCATGCAGAGCGCATGGCGGCGGTGAGTGATGCCTGGCAGCGCAGCGATAGCGCCCGCGCCTTTGTCCATGCGCTTGCCGATCTCGGCTATATCCTCGCGCAGGGTCGCAACGAAACCCGCGTGGTACTGGTCGATTTTTACGGCCACACCACGGCGCTGACGCGGCTGATCGATGATCCGTCCGTCCGCGCAAAGCATGTGCGCGATTTTCTCGGCCCGGATTATGCGCCGGACAAGCTGCCGACCGTGGAGCAGGCGCAGGCGAGCGCTGCGCAGCGTCGCAAGCTGATCGAGGCGTTCGAAGCCGCGCGGGCGCAAGAGCATGAGGGCCAAGCCCTAATCCGGCAGCAGGAAGAGCGGCGGCAGGCGTTAGAGCGCGAGGCGCGCGTCTTGCGCCAGCGTCAGCATGAGCAGCGCATGCAGCTTGCCGCTACGCAGAAGGCGGCGCGCCAGAAATTGCAATCCGCTTACCTTGCTGAAAACAAACGCATCCGGCTTCAGCGTGCCCGGCAAAAGCCGAAGGGCCTTGCCGCGTTTCTTGGCCGGGTCACCGGCATCGCGCTCATTACAAGGAAGGTGCAGCGCTACTGCGACCGCAAGCGATACGGTGCGTATCTTGCCTTGCGCGCGGCGCTTAAGCACCGCCAGAGCGATGAGCGCGACACGCTCGCGCGTGGCCATGAATTACAGACCGCCGATCTGCGGCGCAGATTGCGCGCGCTTGACCTGATCGATCGACGCGAGCGTCAGACGCTAACGACAGCGGCGCAGAAAGCGCGGCGACAGGCGATCAATGCTCGCCATATCCACATGCCATCGCTAGCGCCGGTGTTCCCGCCTGAAAACGGCGCGAGCGTGCGGGCCGTACGCGGGCCGCACGGCAACTCACTTCTGGCGCGGGAATTCGAGGGTGCGGCAAAAGGCCCTGAAGCGATCAGGCTTGCCGATGCGTTCGGGCGGGTAGCCGGAGGTGGTGAAAGCGAAAGTGACGGGGAAGGCGATAGCGAGGCACCCGCGCCCGCAGTGGAGGACAAGATCGAACGCAGGAAGCAACGCCCGAGCCGCCGCTTGCGTCAGTTCAATGCAGCCGCGCGCGGCAGCGATGAAAGCGAAAGCGGCAGGGAAGGGGATGGCGAGTCACCCACGCCGGCCGCCGAAACCAAACCACACCGTCGCAAGCGCCGGAAGGTCAATCTTGAAATAACCTTCAATGAAGCGTCAGGCGCCGAAGACGATAGCGGCAGCGGGGATGATTCCGGCAGCGGTCCTCGCAGGCGGCGGCGCCGGAACCGGCCGCGTGATCGCGATCCGCCACGGCCGAGCCGCACGCGAAAGCGCGATCCTGGCCGCGGTGTTTAGGACCTGCTCCGCTGATTATTCGCCGGGAAGGTTATCCCGCAACCTTTCCCATAGGGCGCGCTCGCGCTGGTATCGATCCGCTGCGAGCGTCTGTTCCTCGGCAGTCATATCCGCAAGAAAGGCGAAACCGCCGATGCAATCAGCCGTGATCTGGGCTGGATCGATAACCTGTGTCCGCCGGACGAGCTGCCTCAGATCATCCCAGTCGAAGGCAGTTCCGTCCTCGAACTTGGCCGTCAGCGCCGCCGGGTCGAAGGCGTCATTCGCCTGCCAGAGCTTGAGCACAACGAGGCGGCGGATCAATGGCTGATTGAGGGGGCGAGTCGCAAACTGGCCGAGATCATGGATATCGCGCGCCTTATTGCGCTGATAGCAGGCGCGGATTTTCTCGGCGATAATTTCGTCAAGTGCCAGGCAACCGAGGTCCGCTGGCGCGAACGGCAAAAACCGGAAATAGCTCTGATCGCATTGCGCGCGACGGTCAGTCGCAAGCGTCGGCGTTTCCCGCCGGCTAATCTGGAGCTTGATCTCGCTCTCCCCGCCGGTGTTCCACTCATGCACGTAGACAGGGTTCACGCCCCATGACAAGCCGTCATCCGTTTCGTAGAAGCTGTCATCCGGGATGCTGAATGTGATCCCGTGAAACGGCTGCTCAAACGCTTCCATCATCTCGAGGATGGCATCTTGGTGGTCATGCTCTTCCAGGCCCGTAAAATCCAGATCGGTTGAAAACCGCCCCCCTGCCCCGATGAACATCTTGCGCAAGCAGGTACCACCCTTGAAGGCAAGCCTCTCCAGAATTCTTTGCTCCGCCAGAAGTTGGAGCAGATAGGTCAGCACGATCTCTTTTTCTGCGATCATGATGTCGCGCAGACCTGACTCCCTCGAATAGCGCTGGACCTCGGGACGTGTCAGCATGCTCATGTCCCTCTATTTACCCGCTGCTGCCGCGCCAGACCGGCGCTCTCGCGCAGCTCTTCGTTACTTACATTGACAGTAAGCTGCCAGTCGCTTTGATAGCCGATAGCCCCGCGCTTGGGCTTCTTCGGGCCCAGGAAGGATTTGCTCTTCCCTATGGCAAGTTCGCTCAGATGCGCCCGCATGCCCTCCGGCATATCGGCGCCGACATGATCGACCAGCCAGCCGAACCGGCGCACAAGCGTTTTCGATCCGATCCGTTCCAGATAGCTTTCGGCCTTGTGCCAGTCGATACGCCGGCAAGTCATTGCGAATATCGTTGCGGCCTCACCCTCGCCACCGGCGAGGCGAGGCCGGTCGATGCAATCGATCGCCGTTTTTTCGCGGTCAGACATCATGACCTGATAGCCGAGAATATCGACCGGGCCGAATCCGAAGAACTTGCGCTTCACCGGGTTGACGATACGGACTTCGGTATCGAGCAGGTGCCGGTCGCGCACACGCACCGGCGTGACGAGCCATATGATATGGCGGTGCTGTGTCGTTAGTCCGTAATGCGTTGCTGCCGTGCCGTAGCCGAAGTAGTAAGGATCAGCAATTCGGCTGGCGAGCGCCAGCACGTTGCCTTCGCCAAGGCTGTCCGGCCCCATCTCCGGGGGGATCAACAGGTATCTGCCCCAGCTTGCGCGTTCCAGCCACCCTTTGCGGCGCAGCGAGCGGATCACATGGTCCGCGGCCTGGGGCCTGACACCAAGAATATTGATAATCTCCTGGCGTCCCACTTCCTTAAGTCCATGCTCAGCCAGAGTGAGCACGACGCGGCTTTCCTGGGACGATAGGGAGCGGGTAGCGAATTCCATAGTCTTTTCCTGCACAAAACTTCACAAAAACCTGTGTTTTGATGAAAAAAGTATCATATCCCGCTATCTGGGTCAAGTCTTTAATGTAACACAACAAAGGAAATAGCTTTGTTTCGCGCCAGAACGTATCGAGAAAACGCCCAAAAGCTGCCAAGTGGCCGGCCGGCGGTCAGCCGCCAAAGCTTGCGATCATGACCGACATGACGATGATCAGCATGCTGCTGCCGCCGATGGTCACCATGATCATTGGCGGCATGATGATGCTCATGATGGTGGTGTTAATCATCATGATGATCACCAAGACGACCACGAGCGCTAAAATTTCGGATACACATTTGTGCATCCATTGGTTACACTCAGCCCATGTCGAATAAAGACGCAGGACTGCGTATTCGCGTTGAGCGCGTACTCCGGGACGAGTTCCTTGAAGTCTGCCGGGCGCAGGACAGACCTGCCGCCCAGGTGATCCGGGAATTTATGAGGCGTCACATCGCCGAGCACAGGGCCGATGCCCAGGCCAGCCTGTTTCCGGCGGGGGAGACAATAAGACGGAGCCGATGACGATTGATGGCGAAGCCAACTAAGAAAACTCCAATAGTCGAGCGCGTGGCCGATCAAAGCCCCGATTTGCGCGACGACCTGCTTAGCCAGCTTCACGCCATCGCGCCGGAAGCTTTCACGGAGGGGCGACTCGATCTGGACAAGCTCGGTCAGCTTGCAGGTGATCTAACCCCAGAGGGGCCGGAGCGGTTTTCCTTCACCTGGGCCGGCAAGCGCGACGCCATTTCCATGCTCCAGGTACCGACACGCGCCACACTCAGTCCCAATCCAGACGGCAGCGTAAATTTCGATGACGGTCTGCACGCCTTCATCGAGGGTGAAAATCTCGAAACGCTCAAATCGCTCTATCGCGCCTATTACGGCCGCGTGAAGATGGTTTGCATCGATCCGCCGTACAACACCGGAAACGATTTCATCTACCCGGATGATTTCGCCGATCCCCTTGACCACTACTTCCGCATCACAGGCCAAAAGGGTGAAAGCGGTGAATACCTGACCACGCAGACAGAGAAGACCGGGCGCATCCACTCCGCCTGGCTCTCAATGATGTTTCCGCGCCTTGTGCTGGCCCGACAACTGCTTTGCGAGGATGGAATCATCACCATCAGCATCGCCGATCATGAGCTGCCTAATCTTAGGCTGCTTATGAACGAGGTATTTGGCGAGGAAAACTTTATCGCCCAGTTTGTTTGGAAGAGCCGCAAGTTTCCTGACTCCCGATCCACAACGCAGGTGTCCGTCGATCACGAATATATCCTCGCCTACCGTCGCAGCTTTGAAGGCCAGTTTCGCGGCATCGAACGCGACGAAACCAAATTCAGTAACCCCGACAATGATCCCCGCGGCCCCTGGATGAGCCGCAGCATGCTCGGTCTGGCCACCGCCGAGCAACGCCCAAACCTGCATTTCCCCATTACCGATCCCGCCACCGGCATCAGTTTCGACCCGCCGTCCAACCGGGGCTGGCGTTATTCCAAGACGCGAATGAGCAAGCTTATCGAGCAAGGGTGCATCCTCTTTCCGGCCAATCCTGAAGGCCGTCCCCGCGAAAAGAAATTCATGAAGGACCTGCAAACCGAGTTCATGGCTTTTCCCAGCATTATCGATGATGTGTTCACCTCCGACGGCACCGCGGAGATCAGGGACATATTCGGTTTCCAGGCATTTGATTTTCCCAAGCCTACCGAATTGATCCGGCGGTTCGTCGAGCAGGTCACATCCGATGAAGACATCGTCATCGACTTCTTTGCTGGCTCGTGCACAACGGCGCACGCCGTCATGGAGCAAAACCGCCGCGACGGCGGTCAGCGGCGCTGCATCTGTGTTCAGCTTCCCGAGACATTAGCTCCGGAGAGCGAAGCTGCGCGCCACGGTTTCCCCGACCTTGCAAAGCTTGGCCTGTACCGCATTCGCAAGGTCATCGAAAAATTCTCGGATGCCGACGCCGGCTCATTGATCGGTGAGAACGGCAACGGCCCGCTGCTGGGTCTGCGCACCTTTCGGCTTTCAGAGTCGAATATCCGCCGCTGGACCGGCGTTGAATCCAAGGATGCAGAAGGCTACGCGGACCAGCTCGACGCTTTTGCCGATACGCTTGCCCCCGGCTGGAAACCGGAAAACGTTATCTGGGAAGTGGCCCTGCGCGAGGGTTTTGCGCTGACTTCCCAAATTGAGAAAAGGGATGTTCAGAATCAGACCATCTGGCGTGTAAGCGATCCCGAGCGCGAACAGAGCTTTCATATCTGTCTTGACGACACGCTTGGCATCGAAGCGGTCCGGACCCTGGGTCTGACGCGTGAGGATCTCTTTGTCTGCCGCGACAAGGCGCTTGACGATACGCTTGCAGCCAACCTTGCACTCCAGTGCCGCCTGAAAGTCTTGTGAAGCAGCCATGGAGTTTCGCTTTGACGCCGCCCAGGAATATCAGCTTTCCGCCATTGAGGCGGCCTGCGGCCTGCTCGATGGGCAGCCGCATGTGCGCAGCGCGCTTGTCATTCCTGATGGCGCGTCGTTTTCAGTGATCGCCAACCGGCTCGATATTTCCGCTGACAATCTGCTCACAAACCTTCAGGCCGTGCAGGATGAGGCCGGTCTCAATACCGATACTGATTTGCAGAGCATCACCGGCGCTATCGAGACTGCCGCGGGGCAGAAAGAGGTGCAATTCCCCAACTTCTCGGTCGAGATGGAGACCGGCACCGGCAAGACCTACGTCTATCTGCGCACCGCGATGGAACTATACAAGCGCTTCGGCCTGCGCAAATTCATCATCGTCGTCCCGTCGGTCGCCGTGCGTGAAGGAGTCTTGAAGACACTTAAAGTGACGCAGGATCACCTGAGAGCGCTCTACGACAATCCGCCTTACCGCTACTACGTTTACGATTCATCCAATCTTAGCCAGGTCCGCCAGTTCGCCTTATCCGATGGTCTTGAGCTGATGGTCATGACCATCGATGCCTTCGCCCGCGCCGAGAACGTCATCCGGCAAACGACCGACCGGCTTCAGGGCGAGCGCCCGCTGCATTTGATCCAGGCATCCCGGCCCGTCCTCATTCTGGACGAGCCGCAGAACATGGAGAGCGAGAACCGTATCGCTGCGCTCGCCAGCCTTGACCCACTCTTTGCATTGCGGTACAGCGCCACGCACCGCAATCCATACAACGTCATCCACCGCCTCACGCCGTTCGAAGCCTACCGCCAGGGCCTCGTGAAACGTATCGAGGTTGCCTCGGTCATTGAGGAGGATAACCAGAATCTTCCGTTTCTGAGGCTCGATGAAATCAAGGTCCAGGCCAAGAAGCCCATTGCCCGCCTTGCTGTCCAAAAGCTGATGAAGAGCGACGCCATCAAGGAGACTGTTCTCACCATCAAAGGCGATGACGACCTTGAGAAGAAAACGGGCCGCATCGAGTATCAGGGTTTTCAGGTCGAAGAGATCAGCTACGGCGGCAAGTTCATCCGCTTTGCCAACAACGTCGAACTGCGGGTGGGCGAAGCGCATGGGGTTGAGAAGGAAGCCATCTTCGAGGCCCAGCTCCGCTATACGATCGAGGAGCATTTACGCAAACAAGCCCGCCTTGCCGATCAGGGCATAAAGGTCCTCTCGCTGTTCTTCATCGACAAGGTAGATAATTACGTTGCTGCCGACGGGACGATCCGTCAGCTTTTCGACCGCATCTTCAACGAGGCGAAGACCGGGTACCCGGAGTGGAAGCAGCGCCACCCGGATGAGGTGCGCGCGGCTTATTTTGCGACGAGGACAAAAAAGGGCGGGCTGACCGAATACCTCGATACGACCGGCAAGAGCAAAGCCGATGAGGAAGCGTTTGCGCTTATCATGCAGAACAAAGAGCAGCTCCTTTCCTTCGAAGAGCCGGTCTCATTCATTTTTTCGCATTCCGCGCTCCGCGAAGGGTGGGATAACCCCAACGTCTTCCAGATTTGCACCATGCGCGAGGTCGGCTCGGATAGCGAGCGACGGCAGCAAGTCGGACGCGGCGTCCGCCTGCCGGTCAACCAGGCTGGCGAGCGCATCCGCGATGAGCGCATCAACGTGCTTACCGTGATCGCAAGCGAGACTTACGAGCGCTTTGTTGCCGAACTGCAAAGCGAGATCGAGGCCGAGTACGGCAAGGAAGGCGCGCCACCCAAGCCCGCCAACGCACGCAAGAAAAAGACACTCAAGCTGCGCAAGGCGCATATGCTCAAGCCGGAATTCAAGGAGCTTTGGGAGCGCATCAAGCACAAAACACGCTACGCCGTCACCATCGATCCCAAAAAACTCATCGAGGATGTCCTGCCCGATCTGGAGGCGGCGCAAATCCGCAAACCTCGCATTGCCATCTCCAAGGCTGAGCTGATCGCCAATGATGACGACACATTCGAGGCGCTCACCCAGAGCGGGGCGCGCACAGCCATCGATCTCGCCGGGCGCTATCCGCTGCCGAACCTGGTGGAGGTCATGGAAAATCTCATGGAGAACACTTCGCCGCCCATGCGGGTGAGCCGAAAGACCCTGCTTGAGCTTTACCGCCGGGCAAAGAACCGCGCCGCCGCTCTCGATAACCCGCACGAGTTCGCAACGGTGGCGGTTGGTTTCATCAAGAACCGGCTTGCCGATCAGCTCGTAGACGGCATTCGGTACGAGAAAATCGATGAATGGTACGAGATGACCCAGTTCGAGGCCGCTATCGAAACCTGGGCTGATTACATCGTGCCAAGCGTCGAAAAGAATGGCGCCGGCGGAACCCATCTCTATGACGGCGTGCCCTTTGATTCCGAGACGATCGAAAAGCCCTTTATCGAGGCGCTGGAAAGGCGCAAGGACGTAAAGCTCTATATCAAGCTGCCGTCGTGGTTCACCGTCACGACCCCGATCGGTGAATACAACCCGGACTGGGCCATCGTCATGGAAAACCCCGAAGGCGGGGACGACCTGCTTTACCTGGTCCGCGAAACCAAGGGGACACTGAATCTCGATGATCTGAGGCCTGACGAAAAGCGCAAGATCGCCTGTGGCAGACGCCATTTCGGCGACGCGCTGGATGTCAATTACCGCGTGGTGACTGACGCCACCCAGCTTCCCGGCGGCGGCGTATAGACCATGGCCACGCAAGCCTAGCGAGTCTGCAATGTGATCCAGCCGGCCCGAGCCGCTAACCGTGAGGCAGCACCAGACCTGCTATTGTGGCGGCGTCTGAGCCAAACAGATTTTAACGCGATGAACGGGCAGGCCGCGCCGCACGGGCATGGCGGCGGGGCTATGCACATCGCACTTGGCGTTCAGACCGAAAACTTTCCCGTTCAGGATTTTCTGACAACCGCCAACACCGAGGCGACGATCAGGACGGAGCCCTGGCCACAGCACCATCGCGCCGCCAATCTAACCTTTTCGGGAAACCCTGACCGTCGCGGCGGCGAGTGGCGCATTACAGATCAGTACACTCACCGGCATCCAGCCTGGACGCGGGATGCTGGATTCCCGGCCGCATACGATCGCGCCAACCCCCCTTACGTGCTGATCTTCAGGGTGCAGGATAAATATCACGTTCGCCTTTCAACGCAGGCCGGACTTCTTGCTTTGGGTCCTGACACGCCGCGACGCCTTCGTTCCGATCCCAAGGGGATATCAGACGTTTCCGCCGGTCTTCTCACGCAGTTCGGCATATCGGCAAACACGCTGCTTGACTCGTTCGCGCAGCAACAAGCACAGGCGATCGAGGCATTCGATCCCGCAAACATCGAAGACGCCCGCGAACGCGTCTTCGCTGCGATCCTGCGCAGGCAAGGCCAGCAAGCCTTTCGCCGCAGGCTCCTGCGCGCCTACCGGAATCGGTGCGCGATTACCGGCACCCAAACTTCCTGGGTTCTGGAGGCAGCCCACATCACCCCGTACCGCGGGGCGCAAACAAATGCACTGTCAAACGGACTCATTTTGCGCGCGGACATTCATACCCTTTTTGATCTCGGTCTTATTTCCATCGATCCCAATACGCTGACTGTCACGGTCTCCAGCCTGCTTGCCGGCACGGAATACGCGCAGTTGGAAGGAAACCGTCTTGCCCGACCAGCACGGCGATCGGCACGACCCAGCAACGCGGCCTTGCAGGAGCACTTCAATACGTTTCGTAGATAGCAGGCGATGATTTATGGCCACGGCGACCGCTCAGCCCCCGGCTGCCGTCGATCCCGGATTGAACGGCATTTGGTCCCGCGCCGGCTGGACCGTCCGGTGCGTCAGGTCGCGCAAATGCCCGTCGACCACGTCATAACCGTGTGCACCGTTCACCAGGCGGAGCAGCTCTGCAATGACAGCGGCGCCGGCGATGGCACCGACGAAGGGTGCACCGACCGTGCGTCCGGCGAGCTGCGTCAGGCCGCAGCGATCAGCGCCGCTTGCGGCCAGTGACCTGTATGCGGGTAGGTCAATGCGGATTGCTTTGTCCGCGGCAACGCTATGCCAGATGTCCCGCGCCTTGCGCGCGCCGGGGAAGACGTGGGCGCGAAAGCCTAGGAAATCGCTGGTGCCGCCACCAAGGCCAGCCTCGATTACTCTGCCGAAGCCGACATCTTCGAGCACTGCGCGAGCGAACGCGTTGTCGACGCCACACAGCGCGACGGCCGGGTCCTCCGCGCCGACGCGAAAGTCAGAGGTGAAGCGCCGCTCGACGATCGCGGTCCTGAAGCCGCGGCGCTCGGCCCACCTGGCCATCGCCCGCGTCTTGTATTGCCCGATCAGCGCCTGATGCGTCAGCAGGGACGTGCTGTCGTTCGATTCCGCCAGCACATCGAAATCCTGAAGCACGAGCCGGACCTCAAAGGGATCGGCAAAGGGCAACAGCCCGAGCGTCCACAAATAGGCCTGTCCGAGATTGCCAAGGCCGATCAGCCACAGCGACGATGGCAGGCGGCTGATGTCCGGGCCGGCCGCATCGGCATCACGCCAATCCAGTTCCGGCCGCCACAGAGAAAGTCCGGCAATGCGCCGGCCGGCTGCGGGCTGGCCGCCGCGCAAATGCTGGAAGGCTTCGGAGACTGCGAGAGCACCCGCCAGCACGCCTGATGGCACGAATTCCCGGCGCTCGCCAAGGCGCATGCCGTCGGCGCCCGCCGGAACGATTCCGCCGGCCCAGCCGTCGAAGGTCGTCCGCACGGCGAACCGGTGCCCGGCCTCTGCTGCGCCGTCACCGATGATAACCAGCGGCGCATCCCGCCGGACGGCGTTCACCACCTCGCCGCCAAGACCTGCAACCGCTTCTTCGAGCGTGTGGTATGGCACGAGCGGCACAAGGAGCGGCATGTCCTCGATGCCCGCAACTTCGATGCCGCCCAGCAGGCTGCGCCTGCCGGTATTCACGACGGTCAGCAAGGCCGCCTGGAGCGTCGGGGAATGGCCGACATCGGCACCCGCAACGACCCCCAGCCGGTAGCCGGCAAACAGGCGCTCAGCATCCTCGACGCTCGCGGCTTCGCCGGTATCGATTGCGAGTTTGACCAGCCTGTTCAGGCGGTCCGCGATCAGCGTGGTATCCGGAGCATCCATCATTTAGGCCTCCTTGTTCGCGATATGCAGGTGCCGGGCAATATGACGGCCGCCCAGGTCGCGCCAGTGGTGGCTCCCGCAATACTCGAAGAAGCCCAGCTCATCGAGGGCGACCGGCGGCCGCGCGAAATACGGCACGATCAGCGCCAGATGACCGCGCTGGGCGATCATCGGGTTGTCGCGGTCGGCGAGGCTCTGAAACGCGCCTTCCGGATGGACATGGATGTCGGCGACAACCGACAGCCCGCTCGACCGGCACAGCTCCCACAGCGGGCCGAAACTGGCTGCGCGCATGACGACGACGCCGGTCCGATAGGCGTGCGGATCGAGGTCATCGTAATAGACGACCTGCTTGACCTGCCGGTCGTGCTCGCCGGCGAGGCCGAGAAGAAAAGCCCCGCTTTCATGGTGCTCGCCCGTACGCCGGTGAAGCTCAGCCAGAAGCCCCTGCCAAAGCGGCGGCGGTATGTACAGGTTAGGATCACGCAGCACGCCGCCCTCCATAGTCCTTCGAGTTCAGCAGCTCGTGAAGGATGCCGAGATACTTGCAGATGCCCTTGGCCGGGTCCCACAACAGCGCCGGATGTTCGTGACGCCAATTCTCGTGCCCTTCGATGGCCTGGCGATCGCACGGCAGGTAAATGGACGTGCCCTTCTTCCAGCCGGGGTTGAACGCGAGCGCCAGCCGTCCGCCGCCACCCGGCCAGCGATTGACCGGCAACGGCGCGCCTGACTCCAGATCCCAGAGCCGTCCGCTGACCGCCGTGTGCGGGTAATCGGCGCAGTCGAAACGAAAACCGTATTCCGCCCCGTCGCGCGCCGTAATGGCCACGGTCAGATGGGGCCAGTCCAACCCCACGAAACGCCACCAGCCCTGCGCGGCGGCGCTGCGGAAACGCCCCGACTCCAGATGGAGCCGGAGCGTCCGTTCATCGGGGGGGATGACCTCGGTCGCCATGCCTTACCCCTCGACCCGCTTGAGCGGGACCAGATCGAAGGCGAGCCGGCAGTCCGGGCACGTCGCAAGCGCGCCGATATGGGTGTCCGGCTCGGGGCGGTCCGTCGTGCCGGCGAGCTGGAGCACATGCTCCGCCGCATCGCCCGGGTCCATCCCGAAGGCCTTGATCGCCGCCCACTTCTTGACCGCCGCGATCGGCGTGCCCGGTCCGAAGCGGTGCTCCTCCGTCACGCCGTTGAAGGTCACCGCGACCTCAATGTGGCGGCAGCGGTGAACGTGCAGGTGGACCGGCTGACCGTCATCGCGTTCGGGCAGCTCGTCGCCATCCTTGAGCGGCTCGTCGCTGTCCTCGGCAAAGACGTGAAAGTCGCCCTCGGCCTCTTCCCTGCGGTGACGCGCCGCCGCCGCGAGCAGGTCACGGACCTTCTTGCCGCGCTCGAGCGTCACCAGCTGAATGTCGGGGATATGCTCCCCCTGCAAAAGAATCTCGATCTCCTTCACCGCCATACTCCTTTTCCTTGCCAACGGAGCGTGGCGGCCGGCCTATCCGGCTCTGCATCGCTCCATACTAAGGAAGTCGATGCGGCGCCCGAAAACCGGAAACCGGTCTCTCAGCCGTCAGAAGATTCGGCAGGGATGGCCGGGCAGATGAAATACTGCGGGCAGCGCGGACACGTCCGGTCGTCCGGCTTCGCCGGGAAGCGCCCGGCACGGATGCCGGCGATCGCCTGGTCGTATTTTTTGAGCCGGTTGCCGATGACTGTGCCCGACATCGGCATCGGCACGGCGTCGTCGGTCGTCAAGTACAATATCTCCACACGCGCGCTGCCCAGCTCCTGTTGCGCCGCGTGATGGTAAAGCGCGTAGATATCGTCATCGGGCTTGCTTTTCGGCGGCCGGCCCGTGCGCAGGCGCCGCACAACGGGCCCGTCCGGTCCGCTTTCGACATGGTCGGGCCGCAGCCTTATCCGGCCGCCGGGTCGCGTAATGACCCAGTCGGCATCGAGCAGTTCCGCGCCGCCGGCCCGCCGCGCGAGCGCCCGCTCGATGATCCCGTTCGCCGCGTCCCGGTATACTGCGGCATAGGGGTGATCGGCCGGGCCGATTTCCTGCCACGACGTGTCCAGCCTCGCCATAGCGTCTTTGCGGGGCACTTCCGTCCCGGCTTCCAGACCGCCCATCCAGCGCAGCACCGCGTAGACCGCGCGGTGAAACTGCACATAGGCATTGTCGTCACGGGCGCCGCTCAGATCGAGGATGCGCTGATAGAGATAGGCCCGCGGGCACTTTAGGTACTGATCGAGATCCTCGGCGGGATGCAGATCGTGGCCGGGCGCAAGGTGCGCCAGCGCATCTTCGTCCGCTTCCGGCGGTCCAGCGTCACGCCAGCGCGCAGGGCTGTCCGGCGGACGGGGCAGGTGGGCCGCCAGACCGGTGAGCAGGGAGGATGGTGCCGTTCTTCGGGCCGCACTGTAATTGACCGCGCGAGAGAGATTGAGAATGTCGCGTGCACGGGACATCGCCACGAAGAACAGGCACTCTTCCTCTTCGGCGTGCGAATCCTCTGGGTCTTCGGCGAGCATCCCGGCCGGCGGCGGGCACGGATTGTATTGGCGCTTGATCGGGAACATCTGGTTCCCCAGCCCCGGCAAGTACACGACGCTGAATTCGAGGCCCTTGCTGGCGTGCACCGTCAACAGCCGCACTGCGTCGATTCCGGCCGCCGCCGATGGCATCTGCCGCAACTGCCGTTCCTCGCCGAAGGATTCGAGCCGGCGAATCCATTGCAGCAACTGCTGCCGCGGATTGCCGCCGCCGACCGGCTTGTGTTCGATCGCGAACTGCAGGAGCTGGAACAGCGCCAGACGCTGCTGCTGGCCGGCGATTCTGTCATCCGCCAGCGCGGCATCGAGATACCGGCTTTGCGTGAACAGGTATTCCGATAGCAGCGCGCCGGGCGTGGTGCCCGGCTGCACGAAGGACAGATGCGTAGCGAGCCGTGCGAGCCCGTCACGGCCATTCGGCGTGAGCCCTGCGATCTCACCCAGCCGTGCGAGTGCGTCGAGCGGGTAGATGGTCTGCGCCTTCGCGAACGCCAGCACCGCGCGGACATCACCGAGAGGAATACCGTATTCCGGAAACGTTGCTACGCGCAGCAGGCCGCCGCGCTCAGGCTCACAGGTGAAAGAGATCAACGCGAGCATGTCGCGGATTTCAGGGCGCTCGAACAGGTCGCCAAGGTAAAGAACCGGGACGCCATGCGCTTCCAGCCGCGCGGCGAAGCGCGCGAGGTTCGTATGGGACCGGCACAGGATTGCCTGATCGCGACAGGCGATTCCCTGGTTGCGCCGCCGGTCGATCTCCGCGGCAAGCCCGGCGGCTTCCGCCGCGAGGTCGGTGGCGATCTCCATGACGATCTCGCCGCCCTCGTGCCCGCGATTGGCGGTCCATTTTGCCGGGAGTCCGCCGGCGCTGGCTTTCATTTTCGGGCCGAACGCTTCGACCAGCCGCACCACGGGGTCCTGCGATCGGTAGTTGATATCCAGCGAAAGGCGCCTTGCCCCCGGAAAGTCCTTCTCGAAATTGCGGATGTTGACGGGCGAGGCGCCCCGGAACCGGTAGATCGACTGCCGCGCGTCGCCCACCACCCAAAGGCTCTTGCCGTCCCCGGCGAGCAATTTGAGCAGGACGCCGCTTGCGCGGTTCACGTCCTGATATTCGTCTACAAGGATATGCTTGTATTGCGCGCGCAGCGCTTCCCCGACTTCGGGGTGTTCTTCGAGCAGCCTGACCGGCCGCACGATCAGGTCGGCAAAATCGACAACGCCTTCATTCCGGAGGATTTGTTCATAAACGGCGTAAATATCGGCGACCTCGATCGCCTTTTCCGCCGCTTCGCCGGCGTCAGGGTCGCCTTCGGCGGCGGCGAGCATCGCTTCTCCGAAGGCGCGATATTCCTTCGGCCCGATCAGCTCGTCTTTCGCGCGCGAAATCGCGCTCAGGACATCGCGCAGCGCCAGCGCAGGATCGTAAAGCCGCAGATAGTGATTGAGCGGCAGCGAAGCCAGCCTTTGCTCAAGCAGCAGGAGGGCATCGCCGGGATCGGCGAGTTGCACGTTGGCATCCAGCCCCAGGAGATGCCCGTATTTGCGCAGCACTTCGAGCCCGAACGCATGAAACGTCCCGGCCCAGATGGCCGGCGCAGCCTCCGGCGCCGACAGCGCGACGCGCTCGCGCATTTCTTCCGCAGCCTTATTTGAGAAGGTCAGCGCGAGGATCGAACCCGGATCGGTCTTGCGGCGGAGCAGCCAGTCGATACGGGCAATCAGCGTCCGTGTCTTGCCGGTGCCGGGGCCGGCCTCGATCAGGTGCGGCCCGCCTTCGGCTTCCGCCGCGGCTTTCTGTGAGGCGTCAAGCGCGGGCGCCTTGTAGGCCGGCGCTGCCGCCGCTTCGATTTCGGGCACGAGCAGTGCCTGCGCAAGCTGCTGATGGACCAGCCCGGCCGGCACACCGAGGCGCTTTGCGATCTCCGCCGCCGGGAGACGTTCGTTGGTATACAGCCGGCGCGCCTCGCTGCAAGGCAGCAGGAATTCGCGTGCGAAGACATTGGCCTGGCACTCCCTGCGCTCACGCGGTCCATAGCCCTCGACGCGCTGGATGCCGAGTGGGATGCGTTCTTCCGGCATCGTCTCGTCGATATCCGCAGCGCCGCAGGCGCCCGATGCGTTATCGAGAAAGCGGTGCGCGAACTCATGCGCCTGATAAAATGCGGCTTGTTCGGCCGGCACGCCCTTCTTGTAGAAGATCGCAGGCGTCGATGGATCGAGGATGGCTTCGGCGCCGCACAGGACAGGGTCATCATCCGTAACAGCCTGCCGCGGGATGCCCGTCAGAACGGTCGCCCCGTCGAGCAGGGCGGCGGCCGATTTCCCGCCCTTCGCTTTTGCGCTCGCTTCTTCGTGCGTGCGCCGTGCGAGCAGCCTGACGGTATCGAAGCCCTCCATCGGTCAGCTCTCTTTGTCGTCCGTTACTTCATCGAGCCAGCGTGCTTTTTCTGCCTCGGTTAAGGATGAGGCGCGCACGGCGTCCGCAAAACTCTGCCGCCCCGTGCTTGCCGGTTTATCCCGCGCCAGGAACGCCCTCCCGGCGAGGGCCTGCGGTGGCAGCACCAGATAGGCCGTAACCGCGGCGACAGAGTTGCCAAACAGCCGCGCGATATGTTTGACCAGGCGCGCCGGTATTGTTTGCGGCTCGATTTGCCGGCTGTTCAGCTTGCTGACCAGTGCGAGGTCCAGACCGCACGATTTGGCAAATTCCTGCGCGTTCATTCCGGCCCGCTCCGCTTGCCCGGTCAGGCTGTCGATCGGGCCGTCGCTTTCTGCCTGGCCGCGCGCCTTCACATCGCGTTCATAAGCCACGTTCAGCACGTGGCTCATGGTGCGCTCGATCAGCACTTTCTCCGTCTCCGGCCCCAGCTCCGGCGCAGGCGGCAGAACGAGCTGCTGCGCCCAGGCCGCGGCAAAATCCACAAGCTCCCGTCGGTACTGCGGATAGCGTCCCGCCCATTCCGCCAGGTTCTGTGCAGTCGGGCCGTCATTTTCGGCGACGAACTCATTGAGCACGTCATCCAGCGTCATCGTGTTTCTATTCTCCATCGTTTTTCTCCCGGAAACCGGCCAGCAAGCGCCCGGCCTCCTTCAACCAGTTGCGAATCGTCCGCCCCGAGCGCCCATAGTGCCGCGCAATAGTCAGCTCGCCGTCAGGATCATCCGCCGGATCATCCGCGCCAATCTTCATGCCGAAATAGTGACGCAGCAAAAAAACCTCCCGCAGGCGCGGCGGCAGTCTGGAGAGCCCCTCCGTAATCGTCATGAACTGCTCGGGCGATAGCTTGGTATCGGCTTCCTGTTCGAGCCGCGTCCGCCCTTCGGACTCGCTTTCGCCGGAAAAGCCCGTATCGAGGCTCTCAGTGTCGCCGCTGTGCCGGAATGCTTTCCGGCAGGCATCGATTCTTTTATTGTCGAGATACTTCCAGAACCGCACTTGCATGAAGTCGCCGCGATCATCCGCGGCGAACAGGTCTTCGACGACCTTTTTCATCACCTCGCCTTGCAGGTCCTCGCGCGTCTCGCGGTCGAACCCCCGGAACTGACCCCGGAAATAAGGCATGCAGCGATCGTAGAGCAGCCGGAACAGCGCATCCCGCGTCTTGGCATCGCCACCGAGAACAGCCCGGCGGATAAAATAGACCAGCGCTTCCGCCGACAGGAAATCCGGTGCGCTCTTGTCCGTCCGCCGTGCCCGCTCGATCAGCGCCGCCGGGTCCAGGATGATCGCATCGGCGATTTCCCGCTCGGCTTCCGGCAGGCGCCGGCAGGTTCCCCGTGTCAGCGGTCTCACCTGCGGCGGTTCGTCGGGGTCCCCCGAATCTGCCGGCTTCTCCGGCTGCGAAGAACGTGCTTCAGCCATGGATTATCCTTTCGTCTAAATTCTTAGTCGGCCCGGTTGCCCGAAACCGGAAACAGATTTTCAAAAAAATCTGCGCGCCGGGAATGCCGTCGGCCTCGGGCGCAGCAATATACTCAATAGTCCCCCAACCAAAGGGGAAGTACAACCTGGCGTTGGTGATTCATCCTCCCGGCTTCGTCGTGTCCCCACGCGGGACCGTTCTTATTTCCTTATGGCCCTGCTGATATTCATCTGAGCCGGGAACGTCCCTACGGGCCGTTGCCCCAAACAGGGCTTCCTTAAGGCAGCATTATGTGGCGCGTCCCCGCTTTCGCCTTTCGGCTTCAGCGCGGGACCGGGCTGTCGTGAACCGAACTCCCGCTGCGCCTGAAGGCTGCGCAGGATTTCGGCCATCCGGCTTCCATCCCTCGCACGTTTTTTTAGGGGCCTGCACGCCGCGCAAGCGCCGGCGCTGCAAGCGGCCGCTCTTTTGCGGCGGACGATTGTCCGCCTGTTTTTGGGGGTCTGCGACCCCGGGGCCGTCAAGGCAACCCCTGACGGGGCGGACGCGGGGCATTCCCCGATCTTCCGCGCTGCGCTTGTGCAGATCGGGTGATCCCCCTGTCCCCGCGTCCGGCCTGTGACGGCCCAACCCCCGCTCATTGGCGCGGGCCTAGTCCGGTTTGCAGCAGCAGCACGCGCTGCGCGCAAACCGGAAGACTAGGAGCAAGACCAATGAATCAGGATGTATATGAACGCGTCACCAATCGGATAGTGGCGGAGTTGGAATCGGGCACACGCCCGTGGCTGAGACCATGGAATGCGGAACACGCGGCGGGCCGCATCACAAGGCCGCTGCGCCATAACGGAATCCCGTATCAGGGAATCAACGTCATCATGTTATGGGGCGAGGCCGTCGCGAAAGGCTACGCCGCGCCGATCTGGATGACCTTTAAGCAGGCGTTAGAGCTTGGCGGGCATGTCCGCAAGGGCGAGAAGGGCAGCCTTGTCGTCTATGCCGACCGCATCCGCCGCACTGAAACCGATACGGACACCGGCGAGGACGTGGAGCGCGAAATCCCCTTCATGAAGGGATACACGGTTTTCAACATCGAGCAAATCGACGAACTGCCCGCGCGTTTCCATGCGCCCGCGCAGCCGCGCCTTGATCCCGTGCAGCGCATCGATCATGCGGAAGCGTTCTTTGCTGCGACCGGGGCCGACATTCGAACCGGGGGCAATCAGGCTTATTACACGCTCACGCACGATTACGTGCAGATGCCGCCGTTCGAATGTTTCCGCGATGCCGAGTCCTATTACGCCACGCTGGCGCATGAAACGACCCATTGGACTCGTCACCCGTCCCGCCTTGCTCGTGAATTCGGGCGCAAGCGCTGGGGCGATGAAGGGTACGCGGCCGAGGAATTGGTGGCCGAACTTGGCAGCGCCTTTCTTTGCGCCGATCTCGATTTGACGCCGGAGCCGCGCGAAGACCACGCCGCTTATATCGCCTCATGGCTCAAGGTGCTCAAGAACGACAAACGGGCGATCTTTACCGCCGCATCCCATGCGCAGCGTGCCGTGGATTACCTGCATGGCCTGCAAACGGCGCAAGCCGTGGAGGCGGCGTAATGCCTGTCCGCCGTAGCCGTGGCGAAGGCGGAAAGCGGCCCGATACCATCATTATCGAGGGACGCGCCTATTCATGGCGCGCGATCTTGGAGGCGCGCCGGGCGCAGCTTGAGGCGTGGCGCAAGGCGCAGCCGCAGCAGCCCGCGCTCTTTACGCTCAGGGAAGATTGCCGCCCCAAGGCCCAACGCACCGCGGCCGGGCGCTATAAGGAGCCGACATTGCTATCCATCATTGGCGACGCGGGCGGCTGAGGCCGCCCGTGTCATATCGACCGGCGCACCTGTCACCGCTTAAAATCGCCTGAGTCTTCATGACGCCGATTCAGGATCGGTTAGCCATGACCGATGAACAAAAGCGTGTTAAGCGCCGCTGCCGTTTCATCGCCCATCTCCCATTCGCTGCCGCACCAGTCCTGCTTGGCCGCCAGGCGCACCAGCATAACCCCTTCGGCGCGGCGCCCGCCCCGTAGGACATGCAAGTTGCGCACACAAATATAGAGAAAGCATATAATAGGGGACATTTTAATAAATTAACTATCCACTAAGTAATTAGTGGTTAAAATATAATGAAGAACAAAATGGATATAAAGGAAATGCGCTTATTTTTCATAACTTTGCCAATTCTGCTTTTCACAATCTCAGCGCCCGTATTCGCGGGAGATCAGGCGGTGGGCGCATCGAATACAACGAGCCCTCCCGCTGCTCCGGCAACAGCTCCCGCGCAAGCGCAAAGGATGCTCGCCTGCATAGACGCTGCCGGTGATGTGAGCGCGATACCATCGGTAAGCTTTAGGAACGGCCAGAGCAGCACGGGCACCTGCACGATCGGCAGGTTGATGGCCATCACGGAGTTACATGTCCAAAGCATCCACGGCTACCCGCCGCCGCCGCCGCCGCAAAAATGAACCAAGGGAGGACCCATTCGCCGCATCGTAACGACATTCATTCTGCTCTTTTTGCTCGGCGCGATTTGCTTGGCCTTCGACGCGCCTGCGTACGCCGACTGCCCGGACCTCCCGTCCGGTACGCAGCCCGCGGGAAAAATGCGCTACCAGGCCGATAACAAAGTCTTCGAATATTGCGACGGCACCAAATGGATCGCGATGAATCCGCCCGGCTCAGGAAGCGGCGGCTGCACCAACCCCACAGGCAACGAAGGCGCCATCGTCTACAACACCGACCACCGCGTCCTCCAAGGCTGCGCCGGCAACAAATGGATGGCCATGGGGCCAGTGGTCGGCAGCAGCGGCGGCTTATCCTGCAAATATTCGGGCGATTTTCTTTTTACGAACCCGGGGACCAGCAGTCTTACGCTTAGCCCTGACACAGCCGGCTGCGCTTTCACGATAACGGTTAAGGGCGCCGGCGGCGGCCACAGTCTTTACGGCACTGATGGTGGTCCCGGCGGCGGGACGCAATTTGACTTTGCGCCCGGAGCTTCCGGGACATTCAACATAATGGTAGGGCAAACAGGACAAAGCGGTGCCGCTGCGACCGGCGGCGGCGGCATGGCGTTCGGCGGCGGTGCAAGCGCCATAACCTTCAACAGCGGCACCACGGAAACCGTTCTTGCGGTGGCGGGTGGCGGCGGCGGCCCCGGCGGCAGAGATGTCAGCGGCGGCGCCGGCGGCAGTCTCAATGGCTGCGGCCAGGACGGCCCGAACGACAACACAGCAGCCGGCGGCAAGGGCGGCTGCAACAACGTGGGAGGCGCCGGCGGTGGCAGTGGCGGTACCGGCGGCAGCAATAGCAGCAATGGCGGAAGCACTAGCTTTGCCGGAGGAACGGGATACGCGGAGTTTGATATCTCCGGGGGCGGCGCGGCGGTCTATAACCAGGGAACAGGTGGTGGCGGCGGCGGCTATGGTGGCGGCGGTGGCGGCGACGGCGGATCATGCACAAGCAGCTATTGCGGCGGCGGCGGCGGGGGCGGGGGATATCTCGATACGGCCATCACGTCGAATTCTTCTTCTGTCGCCGGTGCCCCTGCGAAAACCGATGGCTCGGTTGAGATTTCCTGGACCGGCAATGACGCTGCTCCGCCGCAAACATTCACTACGCCGGGCACTTACACCATAAACGTGCCCGCGGGGGTGATCGCGGCCACGATTGAGGCTGGCGGCGCGGGCGGCGGCGGCAATCAGGCAAGCGGTAGCGGCGGCGGCGGCGGCGGCGGGGGAAGCGGCGTTACACGCACAGCCGGCGGATCGCTGATCGTGGCGGCCGGCGGCGGCGGCGGGGCTCAAACATCAAGCCGCGGCGGCGGCGGCGGCGGTTATGCCTCCGTTAAAAATATATCGGTCACGCCCGGCGAAAGCCTGACGATTTACGTTGGCGGCGGCGGATCTGGTACTTCCAGTACAAACGGCTCTGCAGGCGGTGCCTATAGCGGGGGAGCCGGTGGCTACAGCGGCTCGCCCAATGGCGGCAACAGCACGTGGGGCGGCGGTGGCGGGGGTTATTACCAGGCCACCGGCGGCGGGGGCAGTTCCGTTTATGGCGGCGCGGGTGGCCACGGCAACAGCGGCGGCAGCAACGGCACCTCCACTTATGGCGGCACCGCCAATAATGGCGGCGGGGGCTATGGTGAGACAATCATCTACGGCAGCGCGAGTTCCGGTGGCACCGGCGGCGCCGGCGCCACCGGCGGCGTGTACCCGGCGGGCACGGGCGGCTCTTACAGTCTCGGCGCAGGGACGGGCGGCAATGGATGGGTCATGATCGCCTGGCCGCAGGCTTGCACCAACCCCACCCGCGCCGAAGGCGCGCTGATCTACAACACCGATCACACGGTCATGCAATATTGCGACGGCGCGGAGTGGATCGCGATCGGGAAGAAACCGCCTCCGCCCTGCGGCGGTATTGGCGGCACTTGTGCCGACGGCAGCATCTATATCGGCCAGGTTGGCGGCAACGATATTTACGCGACAACATCCGCCTATGAAACCACTACATCATGGAATAACGGCGCGACGAGCTATCAGACGACGAACGTGACAAGCACGACGGATGGCCCTGGTAACACGGCGACCCTGGTCGGCGATACCGGCTATACGGACGCGCCCTATCAGGCAGCAGCTTATTGCGACGGCCTGAGCGCCCTCGGCCACAGCGACTGGTACCTGCCCGCGAAGGATGAATTGAACCTGTTCTGGAATGGTGGCACGCCAGTCGGCGGTGTGGACACCAGCGGAAGCCGGTACTGGTCGTCCACCGAGGACCTCAACTTCAGTGCGTGGTTTCAGCGCTTCAGCGACGGCAACCAGGCCAACGGCGGTAAGAGCAGCACAAACTTGGTCCGGTGTATCCGCCGCTGAGCGCGCCCGGACATGTCCATCCGCTGCGTCCGTAAATAACCCGCCCGCAACGAAATACAAAAATTCGGGACCTGCCCGCACCCTCGAACGTGAAAATGACGCGAGCTCGGATGGCGGAACCGCGCATCCTCTTCCAGCCGATTATCAGCTAGAGCGAGCGCCCTTTTGGATGGCGTCTACCAGGTTGCAAGAACGAATGCGTTCTCTTCCGATCGACCACAATTGCATAGCCGACCATCTTCCTTCCGGTAAAACAACGCATTATGAGACGAGCAAATAGTAATAGAGGGTTCAGACGAGAGCATCCCATCGGGCAATCTATGTGATCAAAAGGAGCGTGCAGAAAGTGACGTTTTCTACAGTATATTCCCCTCTCCATACTGGAATACATATCGCTTTTCACGGAGCGCGTGAAAGCAGTGCTGCACCTTGTACATTTAAAAGTCAAATCAGAATAGACAACGGTGTTAATTTCGTGGGTCCATGCTGCTTTGGTTAGGTAAGAGGGTTCTGAGCCTATGTGGAAGATGCCGTTTCCTGCATAGCCGACCATAACCCCGAGCGCGTCACGAACCGGTCGAGGCTCCAAGTCTTGAGAGCTTTTCTTCTTTCGCGCCATCGAAATTTCATCGGAGCAACAATGCGCCCGGTCTACAAACGCGAGGCAGTCAGTCCATGCCCCAATTTGGTGCCGATTCTGGCGCTTGCCGGATAGCGAAGCGTCTAGTGTCGATTTTGATGCTGCACTCGTGGAGTCGTCAAGGCTGACCCTCTCTGGTACCGTTTTCTTCGCCTATGCGTGTCCGGCGGCTGAGCGTGCGGACGCCTGATCCGCTTTCACGCTGGTTTCTTATTTTTGCCTTTCAGCACCATCGCGGGTTTTTCTCGGGCCTGTTTCGTTTGCGCCGCTTTCTCTTGTTCCCTTCCTGCTGTCTTACAGGCCATCCCCTTCATTCACGCCTTTTTGGGGTAACCCTGCATCCGGCCATCCCCTTTGCCCAAACCGACCCCTTCGGGGTGGAAACGGCCGCGACCGTGTTGCTTCCTCCTGCGCCAAGGCTTCGGAGGACGAGACGCTGCCCGCACCACTCGCTGTTTCCAGATTTGGGCCGGGTCTGTGCGCGTCTGCGACCGGGACCCTGCAAGGCCGTGATGGGCACGGCCGCTAAGCAGAAAGGAAACGAAAATGTCTAAGAAAACGAAACAACGTCCCGTCGAAACCCTGCGCGATGGCGCCATCAAGGCGGCGATCTGGAAGAACGAAAGCGAGAAAGGAGCCTTCTTCTCCGTCACCTTCGCCCGGACCTACAAGGACGGCGACGGCAACCTCCAGGACACGGACAGCTTCTCCGGCTCGCAGCTCCTGCGTCTTGCCCGCTTGGCGGACAAAGCCTACGACCGCACGGCCAAGCTGGCGCAGGCCGAACGTGCCAAGGACGATACCGAAGAGGAAGAGGCCGCCGCGTAGGCGGCCTCAATCCTTCGCGGCGAAAGGCGCTCCCTTGCGGAGCGCTTTTCTTTTTCCGCGCGCTCAAGTGCGCTGCGCTATCGCAGCCCCGGCCCGCAGAGCAGGCCGGGGCGCGCGCGCCCTAGAAAGGGCGCGGGCCGGCGGGCGGCTTCGGCGCGCTGGCGAGCGCGGCGGCGCGTTCGCGCTTCTTGCGGCGCTTCTCTTTCTCGCGCTCGGCGTCGTCCAGGATGAAGATCATCCAGATCAGCAGCCAGAACGTGTCCGAACCGGGCGTGCCGAAAGCGGCCTTGGCGAATGTGGTGCGTAGTGAAGTCATTTTTTCCTCCGTTTTGCTTTTCAGGCCCGGCCAGTCCGGACCTTTCATGCCGCCACGGAAGGAAGCAGGCGGGGACGAAGGCGCACCGGCCCACGAATTCGTGGAGCGCCGCAACGTCAGTGGAGGACCTGACGCCGGAAGGCTCAGGTTGCGCCTGCATAGGTACCGTCTGTTAAGCCGTGGAATGAAAGAGGTCCGGCGGGCCGGCGCCGTGCAATGACGGAAGGAAAAGGAACGAACAGCGCCGCATCGCCATCAAGCCCGGCACGCGCCGGCTTGCGCGCTCTGGATGCTTTCCCGATGGTTAGCCTGGATCGTACGCCTTGCGGGCTATTTCCAGTTTTCAAGCCCGCTGTTCTCGGGAACCAACGCCGCGCTTTCCAGCTCGTCGATGACATCGCGCCAATACCGGTCCCTGTAGACATCGCCCAGGAACCGCGCCAGCTCGCGCGCTTGCAGAACATTGCCTTGCGAGCGGTAGAGCTGAAGCGCCATCGCTTTCGCATCCGGCAGGTTTTCCTGCACGGCGCCTTCCAGCTCTTCGCACGCCGCCGCCCACGCTTCGCGCAGGGGGATGCCGCACACCTCGACCATGAAGCGCACCGCCATCAAATAGTGGAAGCTTTTCTCCCCGTTCTTATCGAGCCAAATGTAAGTGCTCCCGTATTGCGCCCGGTCGCGCTCGGCCTGTTCTTGAACGGCATCAGGCACGCCGGAGAGCAGACCGAACATGGCCTGGTAACGCTGGAATGCGGCGCCAGCTTCTTCCCTCACAGTCAGCCCTCCGGCATCTACCGCCTAATCCAGCGGCGGCTTGATCGTTTGCGCGACGGGAGTCGACGGCTCGAACCCCGGTGACGCGCTTGCCTTCGACGATGCTTTCTCGATCGCCCACAGGACCGCCTGCCGCACTTCGAACAGCGAATTATGGTTTGGCCACTCTACGCGGCTCACCAGCATCACCTGCTCGGCGCCGCCGGTGCCGAACCAGCCCATCAGGCAGTGCTGCTTTTCCTTCCGGCTTGGCTTTCTTTCCCCGCGGGACATCCGATCCTCACGCGCGGCTTCTGCGTCAGGGTGTTCGTCAACCGTCAGGTTCGATAGGCGCGTAAGCTGGCGACTCGCCTCCGCCTTGCCTTTTCTCAAAACCCGCAACTGGTCAGTCCCGAAATCCAGCTCGATCGCCCGCTTTACCTTCCACGGTTCCTTGAAATACAAAACCCATGCTATGAAAAGAATCGTCCACGCGATCATCCAATAGGGAACCTGCGGGCGGGTCACAATCCCACACCCGGCCAAGCCGCCCAAAAACAGCACAAGCACCCCTACCGTGAGGAGCCCCTGCCGCCAGCCTTCGGCGTATTCCTTGTTGTCGAAGGCGATGGTGTAGATATTGCCGTTCGGCCCGCCGCGCTCGTAAACCGCCGTGTGCGGAAAATCCGATGCCGTGCTGATCCGTGTCCCCATCATCGTCCCGCCCCCCTGAATAACTCGTGCTTGTCGTAGTAAGCCTTCTGCAAAATCATCGGCGCGTGGCCGGCGGTGATAATCAGTTGGCGCAGCCACGGATCGGCGCGCCCGAACACGAGGGCGATTTCATCCGGCTCCAGGATCGGCGTGGTGCGCGGCGCGTAGTTCACGCCCATGGCACCCGATCGTGCCGCGCCGGGCGTGACGTGCGATGACGATAATTGCTCGATCGTGGTCGAACCGAGCCGCTTGGAAATCCATTCCAGTGTGGTGAGATCGTTGTTGCCGAAAAACTGCAATATGCCGGCATTGCCCATGAAGGTTTCCCAGCGGTCCTTGTAGAGCGCCTTTAGCTGCCCCAGGTCTTGCAGGATCGGCCAGAGCTTCACGCCATAGCCGGCGATTTGCCCGGCCGCGTCCTCGATCTGGCGCATATGGCCGAGCGCCGCGAACTCATCGAGGACGAACAGCACCGGGCAGCCTGCCGCCGGTGGCACCTTCGTCGTTTCCATCGCCTGCAAGGCAAGATTGACGAACAGGCGCAGCCACCGTCCGCACGGCCCCATGTGGCGGCCCGGCAGGCACAGATAGACCGTCATAGCCGATCGTTTCAGGTCAGCAAGATCAAAGCTCGGAGCGCTTAGCGAAGCCGCGATTTCAGGAAAGGCCAGCGGGCGCAGATGGCGCCTTGCGGTGGACAGGACGGAATCGCGTTCGCGGTCCGGCCGCTCGAAAAAATCCGCCGCCGCCCGGCGTACCGCGCCTTCGGCGCTTTCGCGCATACAAGCTTCGAGCACTTCCATGCCCGTCACCTTTTCGCCGTCCTGTGTTTCGAACAACGCGGCGACCGCCGGATCGTCCCGGCTTTCCCCTTCGGCGAGCAGGTCGCGCACCTTCACCAGGCTGCGCTTTCCCTTGAACCGGTCTGCGGTCGCCACGTCCAGAATGACGCCCTCGATGATCGTGCGCGCGCTTTCATCCCAATGGGGATCGCCCGCGCCGGGCAGGACCAGCGCGTCGGTCATCAGCACCGCGTCTTCGATCATCGAAGCGGGACGCATCAGGGCGACGGGGTTGAACCCGCTGTAATAGCTCGCGGGCAGTTGCGGCTTGCCATCTTCGTCCGCCGTCGTGCCGAACGGATCGACGACGACGACGCGCTGCCCGAGCTCGCCGGCCCGCACTTGAGCGGTGGCCCGCGCCAACTCGCCCTTGGGATCGATGGCCAGTACCGAGCCCTGATAGCGCAGCATATTGGGAATGATCGCGGACCGGCCCTTGCCAGTACGGCTGCCAGCGATGGTGATGGCGTGCTGGTCGGTCTTCACCCCGATCGGCACGCCGCCCTGGGCATAACGCTCGCCGTCTGTTCCGTCCTTATTCTTGACGCGCTCGATCCGGGCGCCCAGCACCCCAAGAAACAGTTTGTCGGGCTGGTAGGCGAAGGCCTTTGATGCCGCGACGGCCTGCGGGTCCTCGAACTCCGCCGCCGGGGCTTGCATGTCGCGCGGACCGATACCGGGCACGCCGCGCGATAATCCCGAGAAGATTTTCGCGCTCATGAATGAATAGTAATCCACGTTCCGCTGATCGCGAAGCTTTGGCCCGTTCTGCGCAATTTGCCGGCGGCCTGCCAAAGCAGCGGCGCCGTCAAAAGCAGCCCCGTGAAACGGTCCCGTGGCGGTGGAAGGTGGCCGCAGTCGATGTTATGCGCGGATTGCTTCGCGGAGCCGCTGTGGTAACCTCGTTTCACAAAAGCGCGGATAGCAAGATATGTTTTTGTTGCACAAAAACTCTTGCATCGGGGCTCAGGCGCCGCCCCGAAACCCGGCTTAGGCGGGCTGGCGGGCGATGCCTCGCCCGGTAAAACAGCCCGCCGAGCGGCGGACGGTGTCGCTCTCTTGCCGGGTGACGCCGGCAGAGCGGCTGCGTATCGACGCTGCGGCCGCGCAGGCCGGTCTGTCACCTTCGGAGTATCTCCGGCGGCAGGCACTCAGGGGCCGCGTGACCGTCCAGGAAAAGCGCGCGCTCGATCCTGCCCTCTTCGACCAGATTCGCCGCATCGGCGTCAATCTCAATCAGCTCGCCCGCCTTGCCCATAGGGAGGGCAAAATCCCGCCAGCGCTTGAACGGGCCGCCGCCGCGGCCGAGCGGCTGATTGCGCGCGTGCTGACGCCGGAACCCGGCCCTGCCGTGGCGCAGGGCGGGGAAGACGAACCGGGCGGCGATCATGGTGCCTAAAGTTGCCGCCAAGGGGACAAGCTTCAAAGGCGCGGGACTTTATTATCTGCACGACAAGGACGCCCTGACATCCGAGCGTGTCGCCTTCACCTACACCGAGAATCTCGCAACGAACGACCCGGAACTCGCGATCAAGATCATGGCGCATACCGCCATGCGGCAAAACGAGATCAAGGCGGCGAATGGCGGCGCGCGCACCGGGCGCAAGCTCGCTTATCCCGTCTACACCTACAGCCTGTCATGGGCGCCGGAAGAAGAGCCGACCCAGGAGCAGATGATCGAGGCCGCGCAAGAGACGCTTAAGGTCCTTGGCCTCGCCGGGCACGAGGTTCTGATGGTTGCACATAGTGACATGGCGCACCCGCATATCCACCTGATCGTCAACCGGGTTCACCCGGAGACCGGCAAGGCGGCCGTTCTATCCAAGGATCACCTGGCGCTCTCCCGCTGGGCGGAGGCTTACGAAAGAGAGCAGGGAAAAATCCGCTGCGAGGAGCGCGTGAAAAACAACGAGGCGCGGCGCAAGGGTCAGTTCGTCAAAGACCGAAGGAGCCTGCGCCTGGGGCACTTCCACCGCTGGCGGCGCGATCGCGTCATGGGCGCGGTGGCGGCGCGCGAGGCCGCGGCGCGGGACCTTGCCGCCCGCCATGCCCGTCGGCTTGAGGTACAGCGTGAATATCACGCCGGTTGGAAGAGGGCGCTTTACCGGCAAAAGGAAGAGCGCATCCGGCTCCTGCGTGAAGACCTGAACCAACAGAATCGCCCGTACTGGTCAGAGCTGTACCGGCGCCAAAGGCGCGAGAAGAAAGCTCTCAATGAGGCGCAGAAGACCGCAGTCGGCCGGCTTCGCCATCACCTGCATTTACGGCTCCACGATCCGAGGAACAGCAACCGAAGCGGGCGCCGGGCGATGGTTGCCGATGCGATGCGCGCTGTGTTCGGAGCGGATAACCCGCATGGCGCTCTGGCCCGGAAGCACGAGGCCGAGCGCGCCGCTCTTTCCAACGCCACCCGCCCGAAGCTGAGGGAGGGAATCCGGGAAATCAACCAACGCTACCGGCAAGACGTGGCCCGGATGAAAGAAGCGGAAAGCCGCGAAAAGCTGCGGCAGAGCCTGGCGGCCGAACGCGACGCGCTTGCGCGCGAGCAGAGCCGCGAGAGCCAGCAGCTTGCGCGCGACATCAAGACCGGCCGCGACAAGGAGCAGTTCCGGGCTGAAGGGGGCAAAACGGCGATGGATGAGTTCAACAAGCGTGTGGCGCGGCGGATCAAGAAGAACCGGGAGCGCAACGCGCAGCAGCGGGGCAAGGATCGTGACGGCGGGCGCGAGCGCGATTAGGCTTGCATGCGGAAACTTTCACAGTCTCTTACACATTCACAGTTCGCGCGAAAAAATCTTATATAGTATCAACATATTAGAATATAGGCGGAAAGTCTCATAACCTGAAGGTCGCAGGTTCAAATCCTGCCCCCGCAACCAAAATTCTGAAGATATATCAGCAAGTTATCATAAACGCCCGCCGAACCCCGGCGGGCGTTTTTTGCGTCGGGGTACCACATGGGTACCACCTGAAATCAAGCTCGGGCCAGTCCCTTTGCGTCACGGCAACCGGATTGGATGCCCTGCCATTGCGGTCGGAGGCTATCGCCTCTCCTGTCATCTCTCTCAATAACCATTGTTCCGAGCTACACAGACCATTCGTCGTTGCGGTCCGCCACGCTTCCTGTATTTTCTCATTTACGGACAAATTTCGCGGGGTTCGGTCGTGGACAGCGACATCATGACGATCAAAGAAGTCGCGGACTATCTCAAGATCACCGAGAAGACCGCCTACCGGCTTGTTGCTGCCGGCGACTTGCCCGGCTTCAAGGTGGGCGGGTCGTGGCGCTTTCGGCGCAGTGAGATTGACCGCTGGATCGACCGACAATCGGCAAAACCCACTGGGGAGCGCACCGGGTGATTACCGACTATCACACCAAGCTGTTCGTGCATGAATTGAGCCGCCGCCATTGGGGCGGCGCAACGATGACGACTGGGTTTGTGGTCAAGTGAACGCCGTCGAGATTGAAGAAGCCGTTTCCCGGCTTGCCGAGCAGTCTTTCGATGCTCGGGAGTTCCCGTTCGCCTTCCTGGAGGCGTTCGGAAATAAGGCCACAACGATCAAGCGGCTGCGCAGCGGCGCATCGAACAAGTCCGATCTGGGCGGCGTGCTGCAAACCAGTAACATCCACATCAAGGCTTGTGATCGCGGCGCGGTCACAAACACGCTTCGCGCCCTGAAAAAAAGCCCGGCCACGGCGAAGGCGCGCGCCAAATTCGTGCTGGCGACGGATGGCGAGTGGCTGGAAGCCGAAGACCTCAATTCAGGCGAAACAATCGCTTGCGCCTTTCCGGACTTCCCCGAGCATTTCGGGTTTTTCCTGCCGCTCGCCGGGATCAGCACCGTCAGGCAAATCCGCGAAAGCGCGTTCGATATCAAGGCGACGGGCCGCCTGAACAAGCTCTATGTCGAGCTGTTGCGGACCAATCCCGATTGGGGAACCGCTGATCGCCGGCCGGATATGAACCACTTCATGGCGCGCCTGATCTTCTGCTTCTTCGCCGAAGATACGGACATCTTCAATGGGAGCGGTTTGTTCACCGCTACGATCGAGCAGATGAGCGCGCGGGATTCGTCGAACACCCATGAGGTGATCGGGGAGCTTTTCCGCGCCATGAATACCAGGCCGGAAGATCGGGCGGCGGACAATTTCCGGCCTTGGGCCAACCAGTTCCCTTACGTGAACGGCGGGTTGTTTTCCGGCAGCACGGAGGTGCCACGGTTCAGCAAGATGGCGCGTACCTATCTTCTCCATATCGGCAACCTAGACTGGACGCGCATCAACCCGGACATCTTCGGTTCGATGATCCAGGCCGTCGCGGATGAAGAAGAGCGCGGTGCGCTCGGGATGCACTACACCAGCGTGACGAACATCCTGAAGGTCCTGAACCCGTTATTCCTCGACGACCTGCGGGCGCAGCTTGAAGCAGCCGAGGACAACCCGCGCAAGCTTCTGAACTTGCGAAACCGCATGGCCAAAATCCGAGTCTTCGACCCTGCCTGCGGCAGCGGAAATTTCCTCGTCATCGCCTATAAGGAGATGCGCAAAATTGAGGCGGAAATTAACCAGCGGCGCAAAGAACCCGACCGGCGAACCGATATTCCGCTAACCAATTTCCGCGGGATCGAGTTGCGCGACTTCTCGGCTGAGATTGCACGCCTGGCCCTCATCATCGCCGAATATCAATGTGACGTGCTCTATCGAGGGCAGAAAGAAGCCTTGGCCGAGTTTCTGCCACTCGACGCCATGAACTGGATCACATGCGGCAACGCCCTGCGGCTCGACTGGCTGAGCATCTGCCCGCCCACGGGAACAATCGTGAAGCACCATGCCGACGACCTGTTTCATTCACCGCTCGATCAAGCGCAGATCGACTTCGAGAACGAGGGTGGTGAGACCTACATCTGCGGCAACCCGCCGTATTTGGGCGGACAGTGGCAATCCGATGAACAGAAGGCCGATCTAAAAGCACTTTTTGAAGGGCGAACCACGCGTTGGAAGTCACTGGATTACGTCGCGGGCTGGTTCATGAAGGCGGCAGATTTTGGCATGCACACCGATGCGGCGGCGGCTTTCGTCTCCACCAACTCGATTTGCCAAGGTCGCCAGGTGCCGGTCCTTTGGCCGCTGATCTTTGACACAAGGCACGAGATCGCCTTTGCCCACACTAGTTTCAAATGGGCCAACCTCGCCAGTCACAATGCCGGCGTGACTGTCGTGATCGTGGGCATCTCAAACAATGCACGTTCGGTACGGCAGCTTTTCTCTATTGGGCAAAATGGTGAGACGCTGGTCAGAGAGGCAGAAAATATAAACGGATACCTAATCGCAGGACCGAATGTCGTTGTCCATGAAACCAAACGGCCCCTAAGCGAAGTTTCGGAAATGGCTTTTGGAAGCATGCCAAACGATGGGGGACACCTGTTATTGACGCGAGCGGAGTCCGAAATGCTGAGGTTATCCCCTGGAGACTTCCTTAAGTTCGTGCGCCCGTTTTGGGGCTCGGCTGAATTCATAAAGGGAGTGCCTCGGTTCTGCTTATGGATTTCTGATGAAAACCGCGGCGAGGCAATATCGATCCCATGTATTGATGAGCGCGTTGAGAGTGTCCGGCAGCTCCGCCAAGCCAGTAAGAGAAGGACAACGAAAGCACTCGCCGCTGTCCCTCACAGATTCGGAGAGGTGAGGCAGGAAGGGAACGAGATAACGATCGCAGTTCCAGCTATTAGCTCTGAAAATCGTGATTTCCTGCCGTGTGGAGTTTTACCAAAGGGCCATATCATTTCGAACAAGGTATACGCTTTATTCGATGCCCCGCTTTGGAATATGGCGCTGATTGCTTCGCGCCTACACTGGGTCTGGATTGGCACTGTCTGTGTTCGGATGCGAACCGATTTCTCCTATTCCAACACCCTCGGCTGGAACACCTTTCCCGTTCCGATGCTCACCGAAAAAAACGAGGCCGACCTGACACGCAGCGCCGAGGATATCCTCTTGGCGCGCGAGGCGCACTTTCCGGCAACAATCGCCGATCTCTATGACCCTGAGGCGATGCCCGAAGATTTGCGCGACGCGCACGAACGGAATGACGAAGTGCTGGAGCGCATCTATATCGGCCGCCGGTTCAAGAACGATACCGAGAGACTGGAAAAGTTGTTTGAGCGGTACACGGAGATGACATCCAAAGAAGGATCGACCGGGACCAAGAAGGCAGGGGCACAATGACAAAAGAAACGCAACGATCAGTTCCGTCCGTCTCGGTCTCGTATGCCCGGACCGGCAGTTCTACCAAATCCAACGAACTCGGCATGCGTCCGATGCAGGAGCGCGCGTACGAGAAACGGGGCGAGCAGTATCTCTTGATCAAGTCGCCGCCCGCGTCGGGCAAGAGTCGGGCACTGATGTTCATCGCGCTCGACAAGCTGCATAACCAGGGCCTCAAGCAGGCTGTCATCGTGGTGCCGGAAAAAGCCATCGGCGCGAGCTTCTACGATGTGCCGCTGAGCCAATTCGGTTTCTGGGCGGATTGGGCGGTCGAACCGAAATGGAACCTCTGTAACGCCCCAGGATCGGACAACGGCGGCAAGGTCAAGTCGGTCGGGGCGTTTCTCGAAAGCGATGACAAGGTTCTTGTGTGCACCCACGCCACCTTCCGGTTCGCGGTGGATAAATACGGTGTTGCAGCCTTCGACGACCGGCTGATCGCGGTGGACGAATTCCACCACGTTTCGGCAAACCCGGATAACAGGCTTGGACAGCATCTCGGCGAGTTCATCGCGCGCGACAAGGTTCATATCGTCGCAATGACCGGATCCTATTTCCGGGGCGATGCCGAACCCGTGCTCACGCCGCATGACGAAGCGAAGTTCGATACCGTCACCTATACCTATTACGAACAGCTCAACGGCTACAAATATCTCAAGACGCTCGATATCGGATATTTCTTCTATAGCGGCTCATATTCCGATGACATTCTGGAAGTGCTCGACCCGGACCAGAAGACAATCATCCACATCCCGAGCGTTCAGTCTCGCGAGAGCACCAAGGACAAGATCAAGGAAGTCGAACACATCATTGAGGAACTCGGCGAATGGCAGGGCACGGACCCGGCCACGGGTTTCCAGCTTGTCAAAACCACCGACGAACATGTGCTGAGGATCGCCGATCTTGTCGATGATGAGCCGTCGAAGCGAGACAAGGTGTCGGCGGCCCTGAAGGACCCGGCGCAGAAAGACAATCGCGATCATGTCGATATCATCATTGCGCTTGGCATGGCCAAGGAGGGCTTCGACTGGATTTGGTGCGAACACGCGCTGACGGTCGGGTACCGGTCGAGCCTGACCGAGATCGTTCAGATCATCGGACGAGCAACGCGCGACGCCGAGGGCAAGACCCGTGCGCGCTTCACAAACCTTATCGCCGAGCCCGACGCCTCAGAAGATGCAGTGACCGAGGCGGTCAACGATACACTGAAAGCGATCGCCGCCAGCCTTCTCATGGAGCAGGTGCTCGCCCCGCGTTTTAACTTCACGCCCAAGAACCCGAACAGCGGCCCGGTCGAAGGCTACAACTACGGTGAAGGCGGATATGACCCTGACAAGTGCAATGTCGGCTTCAACGAGGAAAGCGGCCAGTTCCAGATCGAGATCAAGGGGCTCACCGAGCCAAAGAGCAAAGAGGCGACGCGCATCTGTCAGGAAGACCTGAACGAGGTCATCACGGCCTTCGTTCAGGACAAGACCGCGATTGAGCAGGGCCTGTTCAATGAGGAAGTTGTGCCCGAAGAGCTGACCCAGGTCCGCATGGGCAAGATCATCAAGGACAAATACCCGGAGCTTGACGAGGCGGACCAGGAAGCCGTGCGCCAACATGCGATTGCCGCATTGAACCTGACACAGAAAGCCAAGGAGATTGCCGTCGAGGGCGACAATCAGGAAAAGGCGAATACGGCACTGATCGACGGAGTGCGGAAATATGCGATGGATGTTCGCGAACTCGACATAGACCTGATCGACCGCATCAATCCGTTCGGCGAGGCCTATGCAATCCTCGCCAAGACGATGAGCGAAGAAAGCCTGAAACAGGTTGCGGCGATCATCGCGGGCAAGCGGGTGAACCTCACTATTGAGGAAGCCCGTGAACTGGCCAGACGTGCCTTGAAGTTCAAGCAGGAGCGCGGACGCGCGCCTTCGATCGCGTCGGCCGACGCATGGGAGAAGCGCATGGCGGAAGGCGTGGCGTTCCTGGCGCAGAAGACGGCGGAGGCGAAGAATGGCTGAGCTGTCCGACGAAGAACTGCTGGAAGCGCTTGGCGTCACGGCCGAGCCGAAGAAGAAGGCGAAGCGCACGCCGCGCGAAGAGCGCATCATCGCGGGCTTCGAGGATATACAGCGCTTTGTGGAAGAGCACGGCCACGCCCCGCGCCACGGCGAGGATCGCGACATTTTCGAGCGCATGTATGCCGTGCGTCTCGACCGGCTGCGGAACCTGGCGGAATGCCGAAACCTGCTCGAACCCCTCGACCATCAGGGGCTTCTGGAAGGTGGCGAGGTACCTGCGGCCCCGGATGCCGAAGACATCGACGATGAAGCTCTTCTGGCGGAACTCGGGGTTGAAGCCGAAACTGCCGACATCACAGACCTTAAGCATGTTCGCTCGACCGCCGAGAAGCGGGCCGCCGAGGAGATCGCGAACCGCACCGCCTGTGAAGACTTTGATCAGTTCAAGCCGCTCTTTGAGCAAGTGAGACAGGAGCTCAAATCCGGCATACGCCGGACGCGCCGTTTCCAGACGATGGCGGAGATCAAGAAGGGCGAGTTCTTCATTGTCGGTGGGCAGATTGCTTATGTCGCGGAAGTCGGCGAAGAGTTCGTCACGCAGTATGAGCGGCGCGACAGCCGATTGCGCGTCATCTACGACAACGCAACCGAGAGCGATGTGCTGCTGCGTTCCCTTCAGCGTGCGCTTCACCGCGACGAGGCCGGACGGCGTATCACCGAGCCCGCGGCCGGGCCGCTGTTCTCCGGCGAAGCCGGAGACGACGATCTGGCGAGCGGAACGGTCTATGTCCTGCGCAGCAAATCCGACCATCCCGTCGTCGCGGAAAACCGCGACGTGCTGCACAAAATCGGTGTCACCGGCGGCAACGTCGAAAAGCGGATAGCCAACGCTTCTAAGGATGCGACTTTCCTGCTGGCAGATGTCGAGGTCGTCGCCACTTACGAGCTATACAATATCAACCGCTCGCGGCTGGAACACATCATCCACAGGGTCTTCGAGCCCGCGAAGCTCGATATCGAGATCAAGGACCGTTTTGGCAATCCGGTCATCCCGCGCGAATGGTTCCTGGTGCCGCTCTTTGTCGTCGATGAGGTTATAGAGAAGATCAAGGACGGGACGATTTCGGATTTTATCTATGATCCGAACTCGGCTAGTCTGAAAACTGCAAGTAAACAAAGATGAAGCAAAATATTAACGTAATAACAGGTGCCGGTCGATTGGATTTCGTGTCATTGAGCGCGAAGTTCTCGCGTGGGAAAAGCATATTGGTTTACGGGGAAGAAGGCTGCGGCAACCTAATGCCACGCCAAGTTTGTGAATGCTTGGAAGGACACAATGGCTGAAACCCAGATTGAGTGGACGGATGCTACCTGGAATCCCGTTGCGGGGTGCTCGATTGTCACCGCAGGATGCACCCATTGCTATGCGATGGAGATGGCCAGGCGTCTCGAGGCGATGGGCGTCGAGAAATATGCGGGGCTGACGCGGAAGACGGGCAAGCGGACGGTTTGGAATGGCGTGGTGCGGGAGGATCGTAACGCACTGGAGATTCCATACCGCTGGAGGAAATCACGGAAGATTTTCGTGAACTCCATGAGTGACCTTTTTCACGAGCGGGTTAGCGACGCGTTCATCCTGGATGTATGGCAGGTGATGCGTGACACACCTCGTCACAACTATCAGATACTGACCAAGCGTCCCGAGCGCATGGCGGAACTCGTCGCCACTCGCATTGGTAATGTCCTGCCCAATGTCTGGTTGGGGACCAGTGTTGAAGATGCGGATGTTGTTCACCGGCTCGAACATTTGCGCAAGGCTCCCGCAGCGATCCGGTTCATTTCCTTTGAGCCGCTTATCGGATCGGTCGGTGCGGTTGATTTCTCCGGCATCCATTGGGCGATCGTCGGTGGGGAAAGCGGTAAATCGGCGCGCCCGATCCGGGAAGAATGGATTGATGAGATTTATGCGCAGTGCGTGGCGGCAGGAACGGCCTTCTTCTTCAAACAATGGGGAACCTGGGGCAAGGACAACAAAAAGCGTTCAAAGAAAGCGAACGGACGTGAATATCGGGGCCGCACCTGGGACGAAATGCCGAATGCGCCGCAGGTTTCGGCTACGCAGACTTAAGATAGACGGGGCGAGAGAGAAAGCTTGGTAGAGAAACGATACGAATGGGCTGACGGAGCCAAACTCGAAGAACATTCCCGCCGCAAGCATAAAATCTTGCGCGAGTATGTCTTCGACTATCTGAGCGTGCGTTGCAAGCTGCCCCAGCAGGAGCGTTTTCGGCTCGCCATTGTTGACGGCTTTTCCGGCGGTGGGCGGTATCAGTGTGGCACGGCCGGATCGCCGCTGATCTTCATGGAGGAACTGAAGCGCGCCGTCGAGGCGGTGAATACGCAGCGTATGGTTCAAGGTCTGGGCACGATTGAGGTCGAATGTCTTCTGATTTTCAATGACGAGAACCGTGACGCGATTGAGCTATTGAAAACACATGTTGCGCCGGTACAGGCCGATATCGCGCAGACCTGTGCGAAACTGCACATCCGTGCGGAGTATCTGAACGAGCTTTTTGAAGACGCATATCCGAAGATCAAAGGATTGCTCGATCAAGGCCGCTATCGAAGCGTTCTGTTCAACCTGGACCAATGCGGTGACAGTCACGTCGAACGGAACACCATCCTCGACATTATGCGCTCTTACCCCTCTGCTGAAATCTTCTACACCTTTATGATCAGCTCGTTGCTGGCCTTTCTCCAAAAGAACCAACCGGAACAGCTTCAGGCACGGCTCAATCACCTGGGGATGACGAGCGCCGACATTGACGCGCTCAACGGAGTGATGAGCAGGAATGATTGGCTTGGCACGGCGGAGAACATTGTGTTCGACGCGTTTCGTTGGTGTGCGCCCTATGTCAGCCCGTTCTCAATCAATAACCCGGATGGCTGGCGATACTGGTTGATCCACTTCGCCAACGCCTGTCGGGCCAGGCAAGTGTACAACAACATCCTTCACGACAACGCCAGCCTTCAGGCGCATTTCGGACGCTCCGGTCTCAATATGCTATCCTACGATCCCCGGCATGACGGGATGCTCTACCTCTTCGATGATAACGGTCGAGCATCAGCGAAGGACCAGCTTTTGGGCGATATTCCACGCCTCGTGGCGGAGTCCGGCGATGTTATCCCCGTCATGGATTTCTACGAGAGCATTTACAACGTCACTCCGTCGCACGCCGACGACATTCATGCCGCTATCATAGATAACCCGGATTTGGAGGTAATCACTCCGGCTGGCGGCCCGCGACGGAAGCCTAATACGATCGCTGTAAATGATGTCATCAAATTGAAGCGGCAAATCAGCTTCTTCCCGATGTTCCTGAGGGCGGGAAGCAAGGCGTCCGGGGGAGAAGAAGAATAACGGCCTTGATTGGCCGCATCGCTTTGCAGATGGAGCGGGAACCGCATTAATGAGGTTGGAACACATCAGCGTACGGAATCCCTCGCATGAGACATACAAACTGACAGGATTGGCGAGCTGATAGACTTTTCTAAACTGCGAACACCGAAGGCGGCGGATGATCCCATCGAGATATTTGAGCGGCTGCCTAACTTGCCGGGCGCACTGAATGACCTCTGGTGTGGGCAGGCGGAAGTCCTGTCTGAGGGATGGGCCGTATGAAGATCGAAAGCGTTACGATACAACGATTTCGCTGCTTCGGGCCTGACGCAGTTACAATTTCCCTGGATACCGGAGTTTCTGTCTTTGTCGGGTCGAATGGAGCGGGGAAGACAGCGGTTTTCCAGGCGCTGTCACGCCTTTTTGGTGTTTCCCCGAGCCAGCGCGCTGTCCGACGCCGCGATTTCCACGTTGCAGCCGACCAGGAGGGACTGCAAACCGGAGCGTCGCTGTCAATCGACGTCATCTTTTCATTTCCTGAGCTTGAGGGGCTGGATGAAGACGATTCGGAAGATGCGGTGCCGGAATTCTTCTCTCAAATGGCCGCCTCGGCTCCGGGTGCGACTTTAAAGGCGCGAATGCGACTCCAGGCCATATGGGCTGACGATGGTACGCCGGATGGTAGCGTTGATGAAGACATCCGCTGGATTACGACTCTCGACGACGACTTCGACTGGGATGAATGCAGGCGCGTGCAGAGCGTTGAGCGAGGCTCCGTTCAACTCATTTATGTTCCTGCTTCGCGAGATGCATCGACACAGGTCACGTCGCTTCTGAAGGGCCGCCTTTGGCAAGCCGCTGTTTGGTCCGAAGATTTCCGGGAACGCAGCGCGCGCAGCGCCAGAAGCATCCAAAGACGCTTCGAGGATGAAGAACCGGCCAAGTTCGTCATCGACCGTTTGTCTGAACGCTGGAAACAGGTTCACGAGGCCGATACCGATACGACCCCGATTCTGAGGCTGGTTGAGAGCCGGTTCGAGGAACTTGTCCGCAAAGCGGAATTCGCCTTCTACCCGGACGAGGCCGGGCAGGAAAGAGAACTTGCCGACTTAAGCGACGGACAGCGCTCCTTATTCCACATCGCCCTCACTGCCGCGACTTTGGAGGTCGAAAGGGATGCGCTTGCCCTTCCAGCCGACGAGAGTTCGTTTGACCATGAGAAGCTGCGCACCGGTTACCTCACCCTTCTCGCCATTGAAGAGCCTGAAAACAGTTTGTCTCCTTTCTTCCTGTCGCGTGTCATTGCGCTCGCGAGAGACATTGGATCTCTGCCGTCGGCGCAGGTCGCGCTATCCAGTCATTCGCCTGCAATCCTTGCACGAATAGAGCCGCAGGAAGTCCGGTATTTCCGTCTTGATCGTGAAGTACGGCGATCCTCTGTCCGCCAACTGTCTCTTCCTGAAAACGATCAGGAAGCAAGTCAATATGTCCGGCTGGCCGTCAGAGCCTATCCGGAACTATATTTCGCACGCTTCGTGATATTGGGTGAGGGCGACTCCGAGCGACTGGTTATCCCCCGCATTGCGGAAGCAATGGGCGTCCACCTCGACCCCTCGTTTGTGCCCATCGTGCCCCTGGGCGGACGGTATGTTGGGCATTTCTGGCGCTTGCTCAACGACCTCGATATTCCGTTTGCAACGCTTCTCGATCTTGATCTTGGGCGGGTACATGGAGGTGCAAAGGCAATCGCCAATGCTGTTGTGAATCTGAACGAGGTCGGAAACGATTTGAGCGAGAACTTCTATGTGGAAACACTTGACGCAATAAATCCCGACGAAGTGGATGATCTAGAAGATGATGACCTTCTTGATGGGTTTGAAGACAATAGCTGGCTTCAGGCACTCAAGTTGGAAGGCGTGTTCTTCTCTGATCCTCTGGATATTGATTTTTCGATGCTTAGTGCGTTCTCGGAGGCCTATCAGAGGCCACATCCCGGTGGGCATGGACCTCGCGGTGGGGAAGAGGCGATCCGCAACAAAAAGGCTGTCACGCTCAAGACAGATGGCAATCCCGATTTGTACGACGCGGTTTATGACGATGAATTCAAGTGGTATCCGTATCTTTTCTTGAACAGAAGCAAGCCTGAGACCCATTTATCCGCACTCTCTCGGATTGAGGACCAAACCCTGGTTGACGACGCTCCTCCTGAGCTGAAAGCGCTCATCGAACACGTCAGAGATGCACTCAGCCCTGAGGGTGAAGATGAATGACGCTGATCTGCCCCGCCGACTGGAGGCCGCAAGGCGTCGATGACCTTGAGCCTCGCGCATGGGAGGCTCTGCGGCAAACCGAACGAAGTGTTCTCGTTACCGCTGGCGCTGGTGCGGGGAAAACCGAATTCCTCGCACAGAAAGCGACGTATTTGCTTCAAACGGGTATTTGCCGCGCACCGAAACGCATTCTTGCTATCAGCTTCAAACGCGACGCGGCCAGGAATCTTACCGAACGTGTCGAAAGACGGTGTCCGGCTGAACAAGCCCGACGGTTCAATTCCTTCACATTCGATGCTTTTGCCAAGAACCTCCTGGATCGCTTCCGGCTAGCAGTGCCGGAGCCGTTTTTACCTCCAGCAAACTATCGGATCGTTTTTCCCGTCCGTGGAGACTACGAGGATTTTCTCGAGCGGCACGGTCATCGCGGAATCCAGCCGGGCCAGCTGGAAAAAGGAATTACTCGAACAAAGCTTCCCATAGATGCCGACGGTGGAGGGCTCTCCGGTATCGTTTCCGAATACTGGGACGCTCAGTACAACGACTATGACGAGGTACCGCTCTCATTTTCGATGATTAACAGGCTGGTGGAGTGGTTGCTCCGGGAGAATCCGTCGATCATCAAAGCCCTCCAGCTTACATATCCCGTTGTCTTTCTGGATGAGTATCAGGACACGACCTACGCACAATTTGAACTCTTACGGAGAGCATTTGACGACAGCGACGCTGTATTTACGGCAGTGGGGGACGACAAGCAGCGCATCATGGTTTGGGCCGGAGCGATGCCGGATGCATTCGAGAAATTCGAGGAACATTTCGAAGCGGAACGCATATCCCTCCTATCGAACTGGCGGTCACACGAGGACCTGGTCCGCATTCAGCACGCAATCGCCAGCCGAATTGATCCTGATGTCGAGTATCCCGATGCTCGGGCGGATCGCGAAGTGGATGGTGATGTCGCCGCAATCTGGGAATTCGACGATGCTGAACAGGAAAACGAAGTATTAGCTCGCTGGGTAGAACACGAGGTCAATATCAACGGTATTGACCCACACGAGATAGCGATATTGGTTCGCGTATACGCTAACAATGTCGAAAATGCACTCAAACCAGCCTTCTCTGATCGAGCTCTTAGACTTCGAAATGAAGCAAGAATCATTGAGGGAATTTCTATTCAGGATTTGCTTGGTGAAGAGTTGACCGCGCTGTTCATGCCGCTATTGCGGCTAGGTTCGACAGCGCGTTGTCCTGATGCGTGGACTTCCGCACAACAAAGACTTCAGTTTGTTTATGCATTTGACCCGGCTGATGAGCTGGGCCTGCAAGGTTTACAGAGGAATCTAGAGCAGTTTATCCGAGAGCTGCGTCGAACCATGAGGGACCTGGAACCGGACACGGCGGCTGCGGAAATGATTGCACGCAGCGTACTTGAATTTGTTGGGGAGGACGCGCTTAGGCAATCGGTTCCTGCTTATGAGCGCAAACAGGATTTCGACCGGGTATGGAACGGCTTTAAAGCCCTGCTTTCCGAGTGTGCGGACCAAGCCGATACGTGGTGCGGTGTGCTGGATGAATATGAGGGCCTTGGCCAAGTGCCTCTTATGACTATTCACAAGAGCAAAGGACTTGAGTTTCATACCATGATTTTTTATGGCCTCGACAACAGGACGTGGTGGAGCCTTAAGCCTGACAATCTGGAAGATTTGAATACGTTCTTTGTTGCCTTTACCAGAGCGAAACAGCGCGCATTCTTCACGCTCTGTACACAGCGTGGTCAACCGGTCACGTGGATTGAAGAACTACTCGAGCCGGTGGACGTGCACCGCGTTGACGGGGCAACGCTATTGGAGGGGTAGTATCGGCGCATCCGGCCCAGGGCCGGACCGGGCTCTATTCCGCTAAGGCCGCCAGCGCGGCCTAAGCTCCACGGAGCCCACGCTCCGCGCGGTCTCCGCCCATTCGGGTAACGATCCCTCGCGCGGGGCCGGACCTTTGGTCCGGCCGGAAGGACGCCGCCCGTTGGGCGGCGACTTCTTTTAAAGGCCTTTCCCGGTGCGGGGGGCGGCCGGACACTCCCTTGTAGCCCCGCCGGGGCGGCCCGCAACCGCCTTGGCTTTATGTACGTCTAAGTCGGTTCTCTCGTCCTACCAAGACAGTTGCGTCCCGCCTGACCCGGCGGGGCTCCCGGTCGCTTACCGCCCGCCCCCCTTTCCGGGGAAAGGCGCGCGCGGGGGACAGAGGGAGCCGCAGCCATGGAGCCAAGAACCGCACACGCCAGCGCAGGCGGAAAGCATGGACGCAAGGGACACGGCCGCGCCAACGGCGCGGCGAAGCCGAACCTCTACGACGAGGTGACGGCGCGAATCGTCGCCGAGCTTGAGGCGGGCCGCGCGCCGTGGGCTCAGCCTTGGGGAACGCCGGGCGCGAAGGCCGGGCTTGGGCTCCCTAAGAACGCGCTCACGGGCCGCACTTATTCGGGCGTCAACATCCTGATCCTGTGGCACCACGTAGTGCGTGCAGGCTTCGCGACGCAGACGTGGCTGACCTACCGCCAAGCCCAGGAGATGGGCGGGCATGTCATGAAGGGCGAGCGCGGCGTCACTGCCTGCCATGCCGACACCTTCATTCCGAAGGCCGAGCGCGAGCGCGCCGAGCGGGACGGCGACGAGCCGGGCCGCGTTCCCTTCCTCAAGCGCTTCACCCTGTTCAATGTCGAGCAGTGCGAAGGCCTGCCCGAAGATGCCTATCAGGGCGCAGCCCCGCTGCCGCAAGCCGAGATCATTCCGCAAGCTGAGCGCTTGATTGAGGCGACCGGCGCAGACTTCCGCGTCGGCGGGACCAAGGCATTCTATGTCCCGAGCGAAGATTTCATCCGCGTACCGCCGCAGCCCGCCTTCTTCGAGCAAATCAACTACTACCGGACCTGCTTTCACGAGCTCGGCCACTGGACGGGGCACAAAGACCGGCTCGCGCGCGACCTCTCCCATAGCTTCGGATCGAAGCCCTACGCCCGCGAGGAACTGGTGGCGGAGATGGCGAGCGCCTTTGTCTGCGCGAGCCTCTCCATCACGCCGACCGTGCGGCACACGGACTATATCGGGTCGTGGCTTGAGGTTCTGAGAGAGGACAACCGCGCCATTTTCCGCGCGGCGAGCCAAGCCTCGAAAGCCGCCGATTTCATCCTCGCTTTTCGCGACGCTGAGAAGGCCGAGACAGCGGAGGCGGCGGCATGACTGACGCCCCCGAACTTCGCACCGAGACGACGCCCGAGGGCGAGCAGACCGTCGCGCCGGGCGTCAAGCCGATCACGCTCCGCGACCGGCTGGAGTGGCGCGCCCGCCAACCGATAGCCCCGATGCGCAACCCGAACGCGCAGCAGAAGCCCTGCGACCTTGGCCTGTTCGACGTGGAAGGCCGCCGTCAGTTCGATTGGATCGACGAAATGCGGAGGGGTAAGCCATGACCCGCGATCCCTACCGCATCGCCGGCCCCGCCGTGATCTCGTTTTCGGGCGGGCGCACTTCCGGCTATATGCTCAAGCACATTCTTGACGCCCATGGCGGCGCGCTGCCGGGCGACGTGCGCGTCGTATTCGCCAATACCGGCAAGGAGCGCCCCGAGACGCTCGACTTCGTGGCCGAATGCGGCGCACGCTGGGGCGTTGATATAACATGGGTCGAATATGATTGGGACGAGCCGCACCGCACGCGGATCGTCTCGCACAACAGCGCGTCCCGGAACGGCGAGCCGTTCGAGGCGCTGATCGACCGCAAGGGCTTCGTGCCCAACCCGCGCATGCGGTTCTGCACGTCCTTCCTGAAACGCGACCGCATCGACTCTTATGCGCGCCACTGGCTCGGCTGGAAAAGCTGGTCGAGCGTCTTGGGCCTGCGCGCCGACGAACCGAAGCGTGTCTATCGCCAACGCGCCTGCGGCGCGCGCAAGCGCACCGGTGCGACCGTCCAGCTTCCCTTGGCCGACGCGCGCGTCACAGAAGCGGACGTGCTCGATTGGTGGGCGGCGCAGCCCTTCGACTTGGCGCTCCGGTCGCATGAAGGCAATTGCGACCTCTGCTTCCTCAAGGCCCGCTGGAAGATCGAGGCGATCATGCGTGATCGGCCCGACCTCGCGGACTGGTGGATCGCGCAGGAATCCAAGCCCGGCAAATCGAGCGCCAAGGGCCATTGCCCGGACATGCGCCTCTTTCGCATCGACCGCGAACCCTATGCGCGCCTGTTCGATCAGGTGCAGCGGCAAGGCGTGCTCGCTTTGCCCGATCCCGCCGCGCCCGAGATCGATTGGGAGCGCGAGGATTGCGTCTGCACGGACTGACTTTCGCGCCCGACGCGGGCGCATCACCGCTCCGGGAAACCGGAGCCTCAGCAAAGGAGAAGACCAAATGGAACTTCAGCATATCCCCCTCGACCAACTGAAAGTCTCGGCGCTCAACATGCGCCATGCGCGCAAAGCGCCGGATGTGTCGGACATCCTGCCCTCGATCCGGGCGCGCGGCGTGCAGCAGCCCTTGCTCGTTCGCAAGAACGGCAAGGGCTATGAGATCGTCGCCGGGCGGCGGCGCTTCTTCTCGCTCAAGGCCATCGTGAAGGAAGGCGGCGAGATCGATCCCGTTCCCTGCGCCGTCATGGCCGAAGGCGACGACGCGGCGGCGCTGGAGGCGTCGCTGATCGAGAACACGGCCCGGCTCGATCCCGATGAAGTCTCCCGCTGGGAGACCTTCGCCCGGCTCGTGAAGGAAGGCCGGACGGTCGAGGACATCGCCTCCACCTTCGGCGTCACTGAAATCATGGTCAGGCGCGCGCTCGCCCTTGGCGAGCTTCTCCCTGAGATACGCGAGGCCTATCGCAACGAGGACATCGACGCCCAGACCGTCCGTCAACTGACCTTGGCGAGCAAGGCGCAGCAGGCCGAATGGCTCAATCTGTTTCGGGACCCGGAGCAACACGCGCCTCGCGGTTGGCAGTTGAAGCAATGGCTGTTCGGCGGCGAGATTTCGACCGAGGCGGCGCTGTTCCCGCTCGACGCCTATACGGGCCGGATCGTGACGGACCTGTTCGGTGAGACGGGGTATTTCAGCGACCTTGAGCAGTTCTGGCAATTGCAGAACGAAGCCGTCGCCGCCAAGCGCGACGCGCTTCTCGCAAAGGGATGGTCCGAGGTTGCCGTGTTCGACGTGGGCGAGCGGTTCCATAAATGGGACCATGTGGCGACGCCCAAGAAAGAAGGCGGACGGGTCTATATCGAGGTCCGCGAAAACGGCGAAGTTAGCATTCACGAGGGCTTCGTTACGTCGAAAGAGCATCAGCGCCGCCAGAGAAAAACAGCGGGCGAAGACGATAAGAACACCGCTGCCACCGACCGGCCCGAGATCACCAATCCGGCGCAGAACTATATCGAGCTTCACCGCCATGCCGCCGTGCGCCATGCGCTCCTCGGGTCTCCGGGCGTCGCCCTTCGGCTCATGGTCGCCCACGCCATCGGCGGCTCGGCGCTGTGGCAGACCCGACCCGATCCGCAATCGACGCGGAAGGAGGAAACCGCCGAGAGCGTCGCGAAGTCGAAGGCGGAAACGGCGCTGGCCGAGGAACGCAAGGAGGTTTTGAAGCTTCTCGGATTGCCCGCCCACGGCCATTCTGTCGTGCGCTCGAACGGCGACGACTACCGGGTAGTCGAGCTATTCGCGGCGCTCTTGAAACTCGGCGACGGCGATGTGATGCGCGTGCTCGCCATCGTCATGGCCGAAACATTGGAGGCCGGAACCGCCGTCGTCGAGGCGCTCGGAACTCATCTCAAATTGGACATGCCCGACTATTGGCAGGCGGACGATGCTTTCTTCGACCTTCTCCGCAATAAGGCCGCCGTCAACGCCATGCTTCGCCACATCGGCGGCAAAGCGGTGGCCGACGCCAATGTCAGCGCCACGACCAAGGTGCAGAAGGAAATCATCCGCGACTTCATCACCGGGGGCGGCCGCAAGAAGGCCGAAGGCTGGTTGCCGCGCTATATGGAGTTCCCCTTCAAGGCCTACACGAAAGCAGGCGGCGGGCGGCTCACGGAAAACACGGCCCGCATCAAATCGCTCATCTCCTGAAACCGGCAGCGGCAGGCGGGAGCGGCCCTCTCACCCAAACGGGAGGGCCGCGAGCGCCTTCCGCCGCTCAATCCCCACCAGCGAAATTGCCCCGCGCCGGACGGTGCGGGGCGTTGTCGCGCGCATCGGCGCGCGGATTGGCTAACCGCCAAGCCAGCCGAATCATCCGGCCCGGCAGCGCTTCGGATGCGGCGGTTCTGTTCGCGCGGCGAGATTCGGGAGCGGAGAAAGTCATCGACACTGAGGCAGCTTGCTGGCGCTCACCGACGGGTTTGGGCCTTCCGATTCCGCGCTCCCTCTGTGGACCGATCATCTCGTTAGCCGTTCGTTTCTTCTCCTCTACAGTCAGGCATGGATGCGGCTGCGCAGATGCTCCCACACCGTCGAGTGCGAGCCCCTTCCACTGGTCATCTTGCGTCACGAACATCCGCGTCGCCTGCGCCATCGCGTCTCCTGATCGATGGCTGGCGAGGCACCCATTCGCCTGCTTCTGCTCGATGGACCTATGGCGAACGGGGGACGAATGAAACCGGCGTTCCGCACTTTTTTCCCCGGCCTTCGGCCTTCCTCGCGAGACAAAAAAGTGCGCCCCGCCGGTCCTCCGCTGCGCTGCGGCCCTTCGGGTTCATGCGGCCCCCGCCCGCCATGGCCGGTCCCGCGTCAGCAGGGCGATGGGCGCCCCGCAACAGCCAACAGGAGACAGAAAGATGGCACAGGCACTTGGATATGTGACGAAGAACGAGACCGGTGGATACGAAGGCACGCTCGCAACGATGAGCCTCAAAAAGCGCATCCGCATCCTGCCCAACGCGCGGAAGGAAACGGACGCCCAGCCGGACTTCCGGGTCTACACCGAGGACCGCGTGGAGATCGGCGGCGGCTGGAACCGGGTCGGCA
>Ga0315550_1000093_pt1 | contig 52298 bp, 48 predicted proteins | sample SalMarSW160190MG_2_FD_203100 | JGI IMG/M metagenome (GOLD analysis project Ga0315550, IMG submission 203100) | Salt marsh sediment microbial communities from the Plum Island Ecosystem LTER, Massachusetts, United States - Salt Marsh Sediment SW1601-90 ...
GCAAGTTTTTACCAAAAAGACTGCACGGAAAGGATGTATGAGTTATCCGACCTCATGGAACTTGAACTGAGGAGACGGATAGATGATCTGTCCTATGGAAATCGAAAGAAAGTGGGGATCGTGCAGGGGCTTATGCATCAGCCAAAAGTTCTTCTCCTGGATGAACCAACCAGCGGTCTCGATCCTCTTATGCAGAACAGGTTTTACAAACTCATTCGAGAGGAGAACGAACGCGGCGCGACAGTTTTCCTCTCATCGCACATCCTTAGCGTTGTGCAGAAAATGTGTACCCGAGTTGCCATTATCAAAGAAGGCAGCGTTATCAAGATCGAAGACATTAAAACGCTTCAACAAGACAATTATAAGAAAATAAGAGTCGCTGCGAACGATCTTGATCCGGCGCAATTTAATCTCGAAGGGGTCTTGAACCTGGAAAAAGAAAATGGTGTTGTTCGTTTCTTTTACAAGGGTGATATCAATGTGATCATGAGAAAAATCAGCGAAAATGAAGTTTCTGATGTGACCATCGAAGAGCCCACATTAGAAGAAATTTTCATGCATTACTACGAATAGGTGATGACTGTGAATATCTATAAGCATGAATTCAAAATGTTATCCAACTCCGTGATAACCTGGTCTCTAGCCCTCTCGATGATTATTTTCCTCGTCATGTCCATCTTTTCAGGGTTTGCGGAATCAGCGAAAATGCTGAATGAAGCGTTGACAAACTTCCCGAAAGAGCTGCTCATGGCATTTGGCCTGGATAAAATAGATTTGTCATCGGTCCTGGGTTTCTACAGCCTCGCCTTCCTCTTTTGCCAGGTTTGTTTGGCGATCCAGGCCGCTAACTACGGGTTTTCATTGGTCTCGGTTGAGGAAAGGGATATGACCGCAGATTTCCTGTTGGCCAAACCCGTCAGTCGCACAAAAATACTGACGAGCAAATTTCTCGCCGCGCTGACAGGTCTCACCATAACCAATCTCGTTGTCTGGATCAGCAGTTTTGCCTTTATCCAACTGTACCGGGACGGAAGACCCTATGACCCGAAGACGTTGCTATTGTTGCTCGGAACCATCTTGGCATTTCAATTGTTTTTCCTCACGGTGGGTTTGCTGGTCTCATTGATCGTTCGAAGGGTGAGGAGCGTAACACCATATTCCATGGCGCTTGCCTTCGGGATGTACGTGCTGAGTGCCTTTGGGGGTATGCTTGGCGAGGACAAGTTGGATATCATCACGCCCTTCAAACATTTCGAACCGAATTACATCATCAGCAACGCGACCTATGACCCGCTGCAACTGGTCAGTGTTGCGGTTATTATCCTTTCTATTGCCGGTAGTTATGTGCTTTATCTCAGAAGAGACATCCACTCCGTGGTGTAGGGAGAAGAACGAATGAATATTTTTTTTCGGGAACTGAAGGCGAATTTTCGATCTCTACTCATCTGGGGTGGGATCGCGGTTCTATTTGTGTTTATCGGGATGTCAAAGTTCTCGGCATATGAAGGGAACCCTGAACTCCTGGCGATCCTCGACAGCCTGCCCCCGGCCATGTTAGCTGCATTTCAAATGGGCGCCTTTAATCTAACCACGATCACCGGTTTCCTGGGAGTGATGTTCAACTACTTTGCCATCATTTTGTCCGTTGCTGCCGTTTTGTGGGGTACTGACATCATTACCAAGGAAGAACGGGATAAAACGGTTGAATTTTCCCTTACTATGCCGGTTTCAAGGGGAAAACTTATCACTGCGAAAATTCTGGCCGCTGTGGTCAATTGTGTTGGCTTGACAGTGATTACCTGGGTTGCCTTGATGCTCTCTTCAAGGTCATACCAGCCTGATGCCAAGTATTATGCCTTTCTGAATTTGATTTTCGTTGCGCTTTTCTTGATACAGCTGATCTTCTTGGCCGCAGGAATTTTCCTCGGTTGCGCAATGAAACAGCATAAACGAGCAAGCTCTGTTGCGGTTTCCATCTTGCTGGTGACCTTCTTTATCTCCATTATTGCCGGTTTGAAGGAAGACTCGGATTTCTTGGAATACTTTTCTCCCTTCATGTATTTCAGTGCTGCTGAGTTGCTGCAAAAATCCACTATTAATCTTGCCTATGTCTGGTTGTCGGTTGGGATCATTGCAGTCTTAATCGCCGGCGCATATGTGACTTACTCGAGGAGAGATCTGTATATTTAAGAAACCACCATTCTAGATGGGAATCATCCATTCATATCTTCACAATAGCGAATATTTGGTTAAGTGTCACCCACGGGTTCCATCAATACGGAGTCATGTCATTAAAGCGAGCATCTGTAAAAGCATTTCTCCTAGAAAATAAGTGTCACAATCATCATTATGCTATTCGTTCACCATCCAAATCTAGTGATGAGCCTACCAAGTATGATCTTGCAGCTGTTCCTAATCTTAACTTGTATCTTGGGTCACCCTTGGAAGCACTCTGCTCCCATCATACCGGCCATATTGTGCGCATTTAGGATACAATCCTTGATCGTTCCTTTCACAGAAAAATAAGGAAAATATATCTACTATGACAAAGAAATCCCGATCATCTCAATCTTCTAAACGCACAATTATCATCGTCATCCTTGCGGCGCTTGCTCTCATCACTGGCGCTGCCGCCTGGATCTCCACCACCAATTCCGCATCAACAACCGCACCTGTAATTGCATCCCAACGGATCACACCGCTCGAATATCAAAATCAGTTTGGTGATGGCGCTCCTCACCTGCTCATCGATGTTCGTACACCCGAGGAATTTGCCTCCAGTCACATCCAAAATGCAATCAATATCTCGCTTGAGGCCTTACAGGCTCGTCTGGATGAAGTGCCAAGGGGCATACCTGTTGTAGTCTACTGCCGCACCGGCAACCGCAGCGCTTCCGCAGCGCAGATCCTGGTTGAGGATGGCTATCAACAAGTTTTCGACCTCGGCGGAATACAAGATTGGGCGGTTCAGAGTCTGCCGCCCCAATAACGAAGAACGGAGTCCGGTTCCTCAAAACGTAAAGCTGGTCCCATATCGGAGGCCAGCTTTTTAGTTGCATACGAGGTCTTATGCTAGGTGCGGCATCACCGCCTCAAGTTTCCAGATAGTGTCATGTGAGTCGCTCAGGACACCAATTTTCATGATCACTCGCCTATTCAGATGATCCGTCTTTCAAATAAACCAAAGTCGTAGTCACCCAAGAATTAACGACTGCAGGGGCGCATAAGCTGCACCCCTGCAAAATCACACTCAGATTGTCGCAACTAATGCTATTTCCCAAGCCGTTCCTTGAAGGCCGCAGTAAGCGCCGGGACAATATCGAACAGGTCTCCAACAACACCAAATCGCGCCAGCTTGAAGATCGGCGCTTCCGGGTCCTTATTTACAGCAACGATCGTTTTGGATGTGCGCATCCCGGCAAGATGTTGAATGGCGCCGGAGATACCATTGGCGATGTACAGATCGGGCGAGACAACTTTCCCGGTTTGTCCAACCTGATTGGCATAAGGGATATAACCCGCGTCAACCGCCGCACGACTTGCCCCCATGGCTGCGTTGAGCACACCTGCCAGATCACCTACTAGCCCGAAACCCTGTTGAGCGCGCCAGATTTCCTGCTCCTTTTCGTCAGTAATCTCGTCTGGAGGTGTCAGGCTGGGATTGTTCGATACTCCACGACCGCCGGAGACAATGACTGCCGCATCAGTCAGACTCACTCCCCCCTCCGCATCTGTATAACCAAGAACCTTTGTGGGAACATCCCCGACCTCAAACTCGAGGCTAGTGATCTCCCCGCTGCGGCTTGCATCAGGCTCTGGTTTTGGGAATGCTCGGCTTCGCGTTGTTAGAATCTGCGGTTTGCGTTCTTTGGTAACCACCTTGCAGAGCAGTTTGCCAGCGTAAATCGGGCGAGTGGCGAGCACCAATCCGCCATCGACTTCGATCGCGATCACATCTGGCGAAAGCCCTGTCTCAAGGTCCACAGCGGTCATTGCCGCTAGCTCGCGCGTCCGCCCTGAGGTGGGCAGGAGAAGCACATCCGCCTCAGCAGCTGCTTTTGAGAGCACATCTGCATAGGGTTCTGGTTGAAAATCAGCCAGCGCGGGGTTTTCTGCAACGACTGCGTCGTCTGCCCCATACTCGATCGCCTGCTTGGCGAGCGGCTGAACATCCTGCCCAATGATGACCGCCGTGACTCCTGAACCGAGGGATTCGGCAATCTTTCGGGCTGCTCCAATCGCTTCCCAGGAAGCAGGCAAAGCCTCGCCCTTGAAGTGATCAACGTAAACGAGAACTTTATTAGCCATCAGACCACCTTCTCTTCTATTAGACGATCAACTAACTTCGCAGCGATCTCCTCAGGGGTTTCCCCCTCTACGAACTCACATTGAGTCTCGATCTTCGGTGGAGCCCAAACCTCAGGCCAGGTGACCGCCGACTTCAAGTCACCTTCGAGACTTAACTCTGCAGCGGACCAGATCGGAATCTCCGCTTTTGACGCCTTACGAATCCCCATGAAGGATGGATATCGAGGTTCGTTGATTTCCTTAACGACGGAGATCGCGGCGGGGAATGAAGCCCTCACCTGCTGTCGGGTTTCATCCAACATCCGCTCGACTTCCAGTCGTTTGCTTTCGGGATCCAGGGAATTTATCACTGCAACAAGCGATAACGCCGGCCAGCCCAATCGACGTGCGACCTGCGAACCTGTTATGCCCGTATCGGTATCTACCGAGGATCTACCAAAGAAGACGAGGTCCACCTCGCCGACTTTCTCAATTGCCGCTGCAAGTACTTTGGAGACCTGCAGTGAATCGAGGCCGGCAAATGAAGGATCGCTTACGAGGATTGCATTCTCGCATCCCATCGCCAGCGATTGTTTAAGAGCTTCCTTGGCATCTTCAGGGCCAAGGCTGATCGCCGTAACTTCACCACCATGCGCCTCCTTTAAGCGCAGAGCCTCTTCGACGGCAAATTCATCCCAGGGATTTAGCACCAAGGGTGCATCCCCCCAGGATATTTTCCCGTCTTCAACGGTGACCGTTGCGGCTGTATCGGGAGTTTGTTTTACACAGACAACGATATTCAAGGGTTCCTCCTTATCTTATAGGTGTTCTTCCACAACCCCGCGTTTCGTATAAGTAGCTCGTTGTTTGCCTATGACTGCCACGCTTGTGAGTCATACGCCGGAAGCTCACATCGGACGGCTTTATCTTTACGGTACCCCAGCGCGTAATCCGCCTGGATTAAAGACTGGATTTCATTGCTCCCCTCATAAATCATAGCTCCGCGCGCATTGCGCATGAACCGCTCCACATCGTACTCATCGCTGAAGCCATAGGCCCCGTGAATCTGGATGGCTTCAGATGCGGCATGAAAGGATCTATCCGTTGCAAATTGTTTCGCCATTGAGGTCTCAAAGGTATTTCGCTTACCTTCGTTCTTCATCCAACCAGCTTTCAGATAGAGCAAACGGGCGATTTCGTAATCGCGCGCCATTCGTGCGATTTTCTCCTGGATGAGTTGGTGGTGAGCGATCGGTTTTCCAAAGGCTTCTCGCTCTTTTGCATACGCCACGCTGGCTTCAAGTGAGGCGCGAATTAATCCTGTCGCGCCTGCGGCGACCGTGTACCGACCATGGTCGAAAGCGGTCATCGTGACCTTGAATCCCTCGCCCTCTTCCCCGATTCGATTTTCGAGCGGCACACGCACATCCTGGAATGAAATCCATCCTGTAGACCCAGCACGTACACCTAGCTTCCCATGGATATCCCCGCGAGTAATTCCAGGTAGATCCAATTCAACAATGAATGTAGTAAGCCCCTGACTGGGCTTCGCCACATCGGCTTTGGTCCGAACGGTTACGACTGCAAAATCCGCTTTGGTTGCAAGTGAGATCCACATCTTCTCACCGTTCAAAATGTACTCATCTCCGTCCCGCTTGCCCGTCATGAGGATATTCGCAAAATCTGAACCTGCACCGGGCTCAGAGAACGCCCCACAACCAATCTTCTCCCCACGTGCCAGAGGGACGAGGTACTTCTTCTTTTGTTCTTCCGTTCCCCACTGGAAGAGGGTCATACTTGCTAAACCATTGTGAACAGACATCACCACCCGCAGAGTGGTATCAATCACTTCAAGCTCTTCGCTTGCTAAACCCAATGAAATGTAATCCATCCCTTGCCCACCATAACGCTCCGGGATGCAGATGCCGAGGATTCCCAACTCCCCCATCTTGGGCAAGATGTGAGGGGCCATCTCTTGCTCCCGATCGGTTTCTTTGATTATGGGAGCGACTTCCTTACGTGCGAAATCGCCAACCATTTTCTGTACCATCTCATGCTCCGTTGTGAGACCAAAATCCATCCACACTACCTCCCGAGAAATGTGCCTCGATTATAGACGGTCAAACTAGGCGAGACAACCTATCTTGTGAATTCAAGGTGTTTTAGTGTCCATTATCATCCCACGAGGGGAGATTCATCCCGTTTGGCCTTCGCTTCATTAGATTAAACCTATGACTGTAAATTGAAGTAATTTCCGCTCTCCCGATGTCAGTCTATAATTCACCCGTGGCCCATCGGAAATAAACATGCTTGAGAAACTCCGCCGATACTGGCAAACGCTGACAATCACGATCCTTCTTCTCCTTGCGCTCTCGCCGTCACCGATAGCGTTACCCCTTCTTCATCCTCTCCAAATGGCACAGGCATCGCTTAAGACAGGGAACCTCGAGCTCGCCATCGGGCAACTCGAAAATGCCCTGGAGTTTGAGAGAGCGCTAGCGGGATTAAACCTGGATATCGTCGAATTGGCTTTCGATGTTGATGATATGGATACAGCCAGCGCTCACTTAGACGCGCTCGATATCCAACGCTTTCCAAGCCAAAGAGCTGATTGCCTCCGCCAGCGGGTAGACATCCGCATTGGAGAGTCCTCGGGATTAGACGGTACCTGGCAAAATCTGCTTATTAATTGCCCGGAATCCATCATAGAGATCGAGCAACTTGCCTTGGAACAGCTTGCTTCTGGCAGTTTCGACAAGGCACTGCCAATCTTTGAAGCGCTGGCCAAGACGGCATCGCTAAATACGGAGACCGAGGAGACTTACGCATATATGAAAGTGGCTTTGGCTCCTGTGGATTCGCTGCCACTCCTTCGGGCGCTCGCCCGCAGAGGAGGTCAAACACCTCCGCTTGCAATCGACATCATTCTTGCCATCGAGAGTTCTGCCAGCGAATCATCTCCCGCAAACTCTCTGGCACAGGTGGGGCTAACCTTCGCCCGTCATGGCCGATGGGAATTGGCAATTACCTCTCTTGAAAGGGCACTGGAAATGGATCCCGATTTCCATGAGGCGCGGGCTTATCTGGGTTTATCAAAAGACCAAACGGGGCAGAACGGGTTGGATGATCTGCTTGCCGCCGCAAACACAATGCCTGACCAAGCCTTAACACATGTCTTTCTAGCCCTGCATTGGCTCAATACAGGTGAGGAGGAACTAGCGAGAGAGGCTTTGACCGTTGCTGCTCAACTCGACCCGCTCAACCCGGCAATTGCCGCACAATTGGGTGATGTATATATTGGGCTTGGAGATCTTGCAACCGCATCCGCAGCTTACCGCCAAGCCGCAGACCTTGATCCAAAGAATCCTGTCTTCTGGCTCTTACTTGCGAGATTCTCCAATCAATATGAAGTAGAGATCCGTTCTCTTGCGCTTCCTGCAGCCCGAAATGCGGTTGCCTTAAGCACAAGGGAAGCGGCTCCTATCGCCGAACTTGCCCATGCGCATTTTCTCCTAGGCAATAACATTCTGGCAGAACGCCTTCTCTGGCGGGCCGTTACATTGGATCCAAATAATGCACAAACGCAGTATTACCTTGGCTTGTTACTCGACGTCCAGGGGGACCGAAGCGGTGCATGGTCTGCCATGCAACTAGCCTCATCTTTAAACGCGCCTGAACGTTATCAAGCGCTTGCAGAGCGCTGGCTTGAAGGGGCTGCTCGTTAAAGAAAAACGTCTCAGCTCCAGGATTCAAGCTCGCAGAGATTGGTAATCTACTCTCGTTGCAATGGAGTGGGCTGTGCTAGAATGCGGCCAGGTGAAAGAAACGTGATGATGCGCAGAATCTCCCTCACCGCGAGCATGGTCGCGGTTTTCTCAATCTACCTTGGAGGATGCAATTGGCTTTATCCTCCAGCCGGGCCAGGCGAAGTTCTATTCCAGGACGACTTCTCTCGTACATCAAGCGGCTGGGATCGCTACCAGGATGATGTCTATCGAGCAGATTACCAGGATGATGAATACCATATTGAGATTTTTGCCCCGGAGACTGTCGCGTGGAGTCTGCCCAAGTTATCTTTCCAAGATGTTTGGATAAGCGTTGAGGCTCTAAGAGTTAAAGGACCGGAGGATAATGCCTTCGGCGTGATTTGTAGATATGAGAATCCAAGCAACTTCATTTTCTTCCTCATCTCAAGCGATGGTTATGCCGGCATAGGACGCTACGTAGATGGCAAGAAGACACTCTTAAGCGATGAATCCTTGCTCCCGACAGATGCCGTACACAAGGGGGATGACGGGAATTTCATCCAGGCAGAGTGCATCGGGGATCATCTGACTCTATATGTAAACAACTCCCGCGTGGCAGAGGTGGTCGTCGATGACATTCGCTCGGGCGACGTGGGGATGATCGCCGGCACTTACGCGGATCCCGATGTCGAGATTCGTTTTGATAATTTCTCCACGGTCCAACCCTGAGGTTGCTCAAATCCAGCGATGAAAGTATTTCTCGACAGCGTAGGTTGTCGTTTGAATCAGAGCGAGATAGAGCGTATTGGCCGCGATTTCAGACTTGCAGGTTGTGAGCTCGTAGGCGATCCGGCTCAAGCCGATCTAGCCGTGATTAATACCTGTGCAGTAACTCGACGAGCAGACGCAGATTCTAGACAAAAAACACGACAGGCTGCGAGAGCTGGCGTTGATCAAATCATCCTCACAGGATGCTGGGCAACGTTGGAAGAACACAACGCCCTCGAACTTCCAAAAGTCACCCGGGTTGTTAAAAATGATGACAAGAACCATCTTGTCGCAGACTTCCTTGGACAGCCATTCGAGCTATTCAATCGGGAACCGCTCCCACGTGAACCACTTCCCGGATCGAGAATGCGTACACGGGCGTTCATTAAAGCCCAGGATGGATGCAACAATTGTTGTGCATTCTGCGTTACGACTCTAGCGCGCGGTTCGGCTCTGAGTCTCCCCGCGGAATCTGTATTAAATGAGGTTCGCGCCGCTCTCCGAGGCGGCAGTCAAGAGATTGTGCTCTGCGGTGTCCATCTTGGATATTGGGGAAAAGACCTGAACCGAGGTATAAGCTTACGAGACCTCATCCAGCTCATATTAGAAGAAACGGATATCCCGCGTTTGCGACTGTCATCTCTTGAGCCATGGAATTTAGACGTAGACTTCTTCTCGCTCTGGCAAGACGCCAGGCTTTGCCGTCACCTGCATCTTCCCCTGCAATCAGGATCTAATGTCACGCTTCGCCGTATGGCACGGAAAACGTCGCAAGATGACTTCTCAAGACTTATCGCAGCAGCCCGGGCAGCGATCCCAGATGTCGCGATCACAACCGATATCATCGTCGGATTTCCTGGTGAAACGGAAGAGGAATTCGAGGAGAGCCTTGCCTTCATTAAGGCGATGAACTTTGCTGGCGGGCATGTGTTCACATACTCCGAACGTGACGGCACTCCAGCTGCTAGTTTCGATCATACCGTCCCAATATCCATACGCCGGGATCGCGGCGCGGTGATGAGGGCGGCATTCACACGATCGTCAGAGCACTACCGCCACGCATTTGTCGGGAAAATCCTACGTGTTCTATGGGAGAGTACCACCGACACCGGAGAGGCTGGCTGGCAACTTTCAGGACTGACAGACAATTATCTGCGAGTAATGGCGAGAAGTGACGAAGATCGCTGGAATCAGATTTCAGATGTGGAGATTATCCACCCTGAAAAAGGAACCTTACAGGGGCGGATCATCACGAACAAGGATAAGGGACCGCTCTTCCATTGAAGAATTCCAACTTGACTGGATTGTTATTCCAGATTAACTTCCTTTTACCCCACTGCCTGCCAGCTTTGGCTAAACCTCATGGTTCGGTCGTCTCAATGACATATTCTCCTTGAACTGCACTTCGTCAAATTCGCGATTATTGGCTTCGATCGAGCCGGCAAAACACCGCGCTGGCATCCTTAGAAACCCATATATGGCTATGCGCAAATAAATGAGAAACCCACAATAACCCTCACAGTGTTGAAAAACCATAGGTATAATGGACGCATGATGAATAAAGAGTCACTCCAGAAAGACCTCAAGGAAGCGATACGTTCAAAGGATGATGTCCGGAAACGGGCTTTACGAATGGTGCTTTCCGCTATTAAACTCGTTGAGATCGACCGTCGAGCCAGTCTCGATGAGCCGACCATCCTGGGAATCCTCCAGCGGGAAGTGAAATCCCGCCAGGAGACAATCGAAGAAGCCAAGCAAGCAGGGCGAAATGACCTAGTCGCTTCCACGCTTGCCGAGATTGAAGTGCTACAAGTATATCTTCCCCAGCCTCTCGGAGAAGATGAGCTCACAGAGCTCGTTCAACGGGCAATCGAGGAAGTTGGTGCAACCACTTCTCAGGACATGGGCAAAGTCATGAAAGCCCTGATGCCTCAGATACAAGGTCGGGCTGATGGAAAAATCGCCAGCAACCTCGTTCGAGGGCTTCTCTCATCTCCACAGAAGGATTAATGGACGATAGTACAAGCACGAATCTAAACACACTTGAACGCCTGCGGAGTGCCTTTTCAGCAGCCCGCCTTTGGTTCATCCTACTTTTCGCTGTCAGCGGGACAATCGCTGCGATCTCTGTTCCCGTTAACAACAGCGCTCAAACGTACGGCTTGCAGGTTAGCGACGTCGCCCCCCAGGATATTCAAGCCCTGTATGATTTGTCTTATGTAAGCGAAGTCCGTACTGAGCAAGCGCGAGCCGCAGCGAGCGAGAGCGTGGCGCAGGTGTTTGACCAACCGGACACCAATATCACGAGGCAACAATTAGAACGGCTCCAAGCTGCGCTCACGTTCATAGATTCGGTCCGCAGCGATCCTTACTCCAGCAATGAGACAAAGCTCTCCGACTTGGGCTCAATGTCCGATGTCCGCCTGGACATTGAGACTTCACTTTCGATCTTAGCGTTGTCAGACTTGCACTGGCAAACCATAAAGTCTGAAACACTCACCGTAGTTGAGCAAGTTATGCGGAATGAAATTCGCGAGGGTCGTGTCGAGGATGCGCGAAGAACTATACCTGCTTTAGTGAGCATTTCCCTTCCAGAAAATCAGGCGACAACCGTCGAAGCGCTCGCCCCCGCGTTTGTAACTCCTAACACGAGTCTTAACATCTCCGATACGGAGGCTGCCCGAACCGAAGCCAGAGAATCCGTTGAGCCAGTCATTAAAACCTATGTGGAAGGGGAAACTATCGTCAACCGGGGAGAAGTTGTCGGGGCGCTTGAAATCGAAGCACTGTTGGAATATGACCTTCTCAAACCCCCCAACCCTTGGCTTGAAATTGCTATTCGGTCTCTGTTGGTCATCCTTCTGATCGGCATTTTTACGATCTTCGCCTACCGCATACATCCCAAGGAAATAACCAGGGCTAGTCTCGCATTTACGCTTAGCCTGCTCTTCATTATCATTGCCCTCAGCATACAGGCTTTGATCCCCGGCCGAACCGTGTTTCCCTATATCTTCCCTTATGCCGCCCTTCCTATTCTGGTCACCGTCTTTTTCAGCCCCAGCCTGGGGGTGATGATCTCACTCCTCACCGGGACCCTGGCGGGCTTTCTGGCGTCCCGTGGTTTCGAACTCGCACTATATGCCATTATCAGCGGGATACTTGCCTCATTGATGATCAAGCGAGCCGAGCGATTGAGTTCGTTCATCTCCGCCGGTCTAGCTGCCGCGCTGGGTTCTGCCCTTGTAATTGTTATCTTCCGCATCCCCGATCCCGCCATGGACATCATTGGCAAGACAACGCTCTTAGGGGCTTCGATCGTCAGTGGTTTACTTTCTGCCAGCCTAGGTTTTGGATTACTCCTTATCATTGGCAATCTTCTAGGCATTACAACGAATCTGCAGCTACTTGAACTTTCGCGACCCGACCATCCTCTTTTACAGCAGATTCTGCGGGAGGCTCCCGGCACATACCAGCATAGTCTTCAAGTCGCAAACCTGGCAGAGCAAGCCGCACGCGAGATTGGGGTGAACGCCCTGCTCACCCGGGTTGGCGCTCAATATCATGATGTTGGGAAATCCCTTCATCCACAATTCTTCATTGAGAACCAAGTGCCCGGACAGAACGTACATGAGCAGCTAGATCCGAAAACAAGCGCCAATATCATCCTATCCCACGTTCCAGAAGGCTTGGCTCTGGCACGTAAACACCGTATCCCGCAAAGCATTCAAGCCTTCATCGCCGAACACCATGGTACGCTGAAAGCCTCCTACCAGTTTCGTGAGGCACTCGAAGCTGCGAATGGAGATTCCGGAAAAGTGGATAGGCGTGATTACACCTACAAAGGTCCTATTCCGCGTTCTCGAGAGACAGCGCTGCTTATGCTCGCCGATGGCTCGGAAGCCGCCGTCCGCGCCAAGAGACCCCAAAGTGAAGAAGAGATCAATGAGATCGTCCAATGGATAATCAATGACCGCATGGAGAAAGGACAACTCGACAAGACTGATCTAACTTTACGGGATTTGCATACCATTCGACGATCCTTCGTTAAGACACTAACAAACATCTATCACCCGCGAATCCAATACCCAAAATCACCATCGGATGACGATCAAAGACAGGAAGATACGCTGCCTGTGCAATCCACGTAGATCGAATCCCCATGACCCATCTAGCTCGTGTAGAGGCCGACAGCGAATACCGTGAATATACATCTGCCGTTGAGCATGCTGCGTTGGTGGCGCTGGCTGCTGAGAAGGCTGAAAGTGGCGCTGTCACCATTGTCCTTACCGATAGTGCGCGGGTGCAGACATTAAATCGAGAATTCTCCGGCACAGACATTTCCACAGATGTACTCTCGTTCCCCGATGGCACCATTGACCCGGATCTTAACCTGATGTATTTCGGGGACATCATCATTGCCGTGCCGATCGCGCAAGAGCAGGCTAAGCGTGCAGATCACTCAACAAACGATGAGCTAATGTTGCTGACTGTACATGGCACATTGCACTTGTTAGGATTTGACCACCATCTCCCGCAGGAAAAAGATCGAATGTGGGCCCATCAAGAACGCATCTTGAGCCAACTAGGGATCACGATCCAATCACTGGAATGAAACTGATGTCATCTCCTAAGAGGACTCAATCTCGCCTTGCTTCCTTCCAACACGCATTTGCAGGCTGGTTGCACGTTCTTCGCACTCAACGAAATGCCTGGATTCATACCGTGGCGACAATTATCGTATTTGCAATCGCACTATGGGTGAATCTAGATGGACTCTCTTGGGCGATCCTCCTCATTACAATTGGATTAGTCTGGATCTCTGAATTTCTAAATACAGCGCTTGAGGCCATCGTCGACCTGGCGAGCCCCGAGCACCACCCACTTGCTCAGGTTGGAAAAGATGTAGGTGCAGCAGCAGTCTTGATATCCGCACTGGTCGCCATTCTCGTTGGCTTACTCATCCTTGGTCCTCCGTTGTTAAATAAAATCACCTTGCTCCTTTAGTCTAAGCTCAACTCAGGAGTGATACGCTTCCAATACGTATAGAACTTTGAGTTCATTGCAGGGTTTATTGATCTATGCCATAATTCGTGATGTCGAGTAAATCCAACCCCTATTTACCACTCAAGGCGTCAACACATGGATTCAGCGGAACTACGCGGACAACTTTATCGAGCAGCTACAAGTCCTTTCGATATCCACAACCCGATGCAGGCTCTAACCAGCCTGATAATCCTTACCTGCGATTTGGTCTCTGCAGACCGAGCCGCACTTTATGATTTCGATAAAACAGATGCGGGATACACGCCTCGCATCGCTCATGGTCTTCCGTTGCGCGACCTCGGACGGGTTGCACCTAGCTCTGACCACCCTCTCTTACAGCAAGTCTTCTCCTCAAAACGCGCAACTTCCACGAACGGCGATACCGGATCGCTCGGCTTACCCCTAGCCCCCGGCACTGTTGCCTGTGCGCCTTGCTTGAGCGACGACAAGATCATCGGTTTACTTTTTGCATCAAAGGATCAACGCGATCCATATGGTGAAGTCGATTTAGAAACACTTGAAGTCCTTGCCTCGCGGGCGGCAGAGGTATTTACCTTAGCCCAACAAACCACCAGCCAGAGTTTCCTACTGCATAAGCTTTCTCTGCTCTACCAAGCCAGTCATGCCATCACCGGGACACTGGATCGGCAAGAAGCAATCAAGCAGACTGCAGCTCACCTCTTAAAGGCGACATCAGCCGACACTTGTGAAGTATTCGCCTTCGATGAAGGTAAGGGAGAGACATCCCGTTTCCGGCAACAGCTAGGGAAATCAATGCAGCAGACGGTTGTCTCTCTTGTCGCTGACAAAATGCCGGATTACCCAGTACATCAGAAGGTTCAAAAAGAACTTAAACCTGAGGTCATAAGCCTTACGCCTCCTTCGGGATCCGCGAAAGATATCGCCATGCTGGAAGCGGAGGGGATTTCCACCGCAGCGGTTTTCCCGCTAGCTACACGAAACGAATCCCTTGGCCTGGTCCGCCTTCTCTATAACAAGGGGGGACACGATGCAGATGAGCAGGAGCTGGAACTCGCTCAGGCGATAATCAATATCGGTACTGTCGGGATCCAGGATGCGATCCATTTCGAAACTGCTGAAGCCCGAGCCAGCCAGCTGCAAGAATTGAGTTTAATCGGCAAGGAGATGACATCCACGCTTGACTTAGAAGTAGCTCTCCAAAAAGCGATGGAGCAATCCCAAAATCTATTAAAAGCAGAAGCGGTTGTCCTCTTCCTGCTCGACGATAACAGAGAGAAATTAATATTAAAAGCTAGTGGTGGCGCGCGGATGAGAATTCGCGATTTGACAATTCGGCTGGAAGAGGGGATCGCAGGATGGGTCACTCGCAATAATAGTCCTTTGATAGTGAATGATGTTCGCACGAATCCCCTGTACCAAAGCGCGATCGACGGCCAAACTGGCCTTCTGACCACATCAGTCCTTTGCGTACCGCTTCAACAGCGAGGCGAGGTCATGGGGGCAATCCAGGCCATCAATCACCCTCGCGGCGCATTTACCGAAACAGATCAGCAATTGCTGACTTCGATTGCTTCCTGGGCTGCTGTTTCCATCGATAATGCCAGCTTATTCCGAGATGTGACCGATGAACAATCGCGCCTTGAAACCACGTTGATGGAAACAGCAGACGCGGTAGTTCTGACGGACATCAACGGTCGTATCATCCTGATAAACCAAACTGCGGGACAAGTCTTTCGAATTAACCCTGATCTGGCAAAAGATCGCTTTGCATCTGAGATTTTCGTCAATCACCCGCTTGGTGAACTACTAATGGACGATGAGATCACCTTCCCAACGAGCGTCGAGGTAACGACGCCCACAGAACGCGTTCTCTATGCGACCATCAGCGAAATCACAGACGTGGGACGGGTTGCGGTTATGCAGGATATCACTGCACTTAAGCAGATCGATCGAATGCGCTCTCAACTTCTTGGCACCGCCGCCCATGACCTGAAAAACCCACTCAACGCGATCCGGCTGGGAGCAGATTTACTCAACGACGCCGAATTGAGCGATCAGCAGCGCAAGGCGCTGAACATGATGCAACGCGCAACTGACAGCATGATAAACCTCATAAGCGGCTTGCTCGAAACGATCCGCGTGGAGTCAACCTCGAACATCGCATATGAACCATTCCAGCTTCACGAATTAATCCGCAGCACAATCGAGGATTTAAGGCCACTCTTCGATGCAAAGAAACAAAAGGTAATTTACAAACCGCCTGATGAATCACTATTGATTGTAGGGCATGCTAATCGCTTGAGTTCCGTCATGTCGAATCTCCTGAGCAACGCGATAAAGTTCTGTAAGGACGAAGCGCAGATCGAGATCAAGGTTCGCGGGGGTGACGATGAGGTAATTATCAGTGTAATCGATGATGGACCTGGCATCCCCGAAGACGAAATCCCTCGTGTATTCGATCACCTCTTCCGCGGACGGGTTACAGTGATGGATCCGAACAACCCTATTGATGGCACGGGGCTTGGATTGGCTCTAGCCAAAACAGTCGTCGAGCAGCACGGGGGTCGAATTTGGGTCACGAGCAAGGAAAATGAGGGGAGCACATTCAGTTTTTCCATACCACGAGAGCGCACTCCGAAAACTGGTTCACTCCGAAAAGAAAACGAGTAAATAGCCCCTCAAGCGGAAGAATAACTTTCCCTGAAAAGAAATCTTCAAGATATCCGCGAGTCCTGCCAGATATCGAAATCCTCCGCCGTAATCCAAATCGCCTATGATCGATTGAGGATGGATAACCTTGGCATTTAAAGACGTGATTTATGGAACCGTCGGAACACCCCGTTCCACCCCTAAAAAGCCTGGAGGGACTATCGGTACGATTCGGTACCTTTCTGGACTTGAACTCCATGCGTTCGAGATTGGCTGGGTCCGCTCTGTGAGAGTTTCTGAAAAGACTTGCGCGGCAATCAATCAAATCGCAGATGAAATGGGAATGCACCTAAGCGTTCACGCGCCGTACTACATCAACTTGAACGCCGATGAGGAGGAGTGGCCGAAGAGTCGGAAGCGCCTGATGGACGCCGCATTCTATGGGAACCTCGCTGGAGCGACGGATATCGTTTTTCACCCTGGCTCCTACTTTGGTCAACCTCCCGAGGATGTCTTGCCCATTGCGATAGAAAGGCTGCAGGGTTGCGTAGACGAGCTGCGGAATCAAGGAAACCTGGTTGTACTGCGCCCCGAGACAATGGGGAAGAGTGCCCTGTTAGGGTCTCTCGACGATACGCTCGCATTGTCTAAGGAGATCGAAGGTGTTGAACCCTGTCTCGACTTTGCTCACCTTCATGCGCGAGCAGGTGACGGCTCAATCAATTCATACGCTGAATGGGCAGAAATTCTTGAGCGATACGAGTTCATCCTTGGAGGGAAGTCTCTCACACGCCTCCACTGCCATCTTTCTGGAATTGAGTATGGGAAGAAGGGCGAAAAGAACCACCTGATGCTGAACGATTCGGATTTCGATCTCGATGCTCTACTCCGGGCGCTCAACGCACACAATTGCGGGGGGCGGATCCTTTGCGAGAGCCCACAAGACATGGAAAAAGACGCTCTGCATATCATGGATGCCTGGAAGAAAGTCTCAGACGAAGCTCTTCAACCCGATCACGGATCTGCTTCGTGATGTCCTAACCTGCCTGGTTGAAAATGGCCGGGACGTAGCTCAACCAGCCACCCCAAACGTTCCGCGTAACTCTATCCATGATTAAATAACCGTCGAGCTCATACCCCCTATTTAATCAATCAAAGATCCTGTGGGTGCAGATCCGCAGGATCTTTGTAACGAGAAACGGGGTGAAGCCTGTTATTGATATTTAGGCAGCTAACTCGTCTGCAAGATGGGAAGGCGATCCCGAAGCCCCTGCGGACGAATATCGCCCATCTGTTCAGACCTCTCTGCCGGGATATGACCCGCACCCACGATCACAGCGTGCAACTCACCGTTCCCGGAATCCCTTCCGATGACGATTGAGATCATGCCCAACTCAAGATCACCGAAACCATTTACACTTCCATCTCGAGACTTATATTTGGTTGAACTATCCACGGAAAAAGTCTTCTGATCCCCAGAACGGGTCTCGACAGTAAGAGAATTGCTTCCCAGCGAGATGATCTTCCCGGTGGCATTAACGACTTTGGGGCGTTCAGGACGGTCTTCAGGAATTCCGGCCAGCACCACCAGAGCTTGATTGGTACCATCTTCCATCCTAATCGCGCCCACCATGGCGAACATCCCACGCTTAAGATCGTGGATTCCGGTTACCGATCCATCGCGGCTCCTGAAGTTCGTCCGCTCCCCGGTTACGAAAGTAACACTATCGCCTTCTTTTGATTGGACGGTAAAAGTTACCTGTCCAGGGACAACTCCCGTGATTTCACCTGAAGTGCGGAAAACCCGTTCACGGATATCTCTGCCTGGAGTCCCTGCCACCACAACAAGGGCGACGATTCCCTTATCTTCTGTGTCCGCTGCAGTAACGAGGGCAACCTTGCCAGGCTCTAGATCGTCCAACATGGTCACGTCCCCATCACGGCTGCGGAAACGAGTGCGATCGATGACATTGATTGTCAGAATGCGCCCATCAACCGTGAGGAATGTAAAGTTAGTTTCGCCAACCTCCTCAACCTCACCCTTAAAGCGCATTAAGTCGGGCAGTTCTTCAGGAGTGGCGGCAAATACGACGGAGGCGTTTACCGTCCCATCACCACGCTCCTGACCCACGACGATGGTCCTCATGTCAACGACTAAATCCTCAAACGCTTGAACGGAGCCGTCGCGGCTGCGATACTCAGTGTTGCCTGTAACATGTACATGAACATCGGTGCCACTAAGCGTGCGGACAGCGAACATATTTCCGGGGAAATCCATGTCGACAATAACCCCTGCAATCCGCAGCTGGTTGTTCGGCGCATCACCTTCAGCATAGGCAACGCCCACTATTCCCAGAGTAAGAGCAGCAGTTACCAGAATGATTCGCAACCATTTTTTTTTAACATCACAAACCTCCTTATATTTGACTACACACATAGCATCAAGGAAGCGCGCGAAAAGATCATGTTGAACATGTAAAAACGCTGTAAAGTCATGGGGGGATTGTTGAAAGTGCTTTCTAAATCGAAATTCCAGAAAAATTGAGGGTTAATTATCGGGAAATAGAAGCTCCTCTTTTCCAGTTAACTTGTCATGGATGCGGTCGATTATGGTGTCGAGGTGCCGGGGTTGGTGGACGAAATCCAGATCGTCCGTGCGTATTGTCAACACCGGGCAGATATCAAAGCGGTTAATCCATTCCACATACAGGGATTCGAGGAGCTCAAGGTATTCCTGAGTGATCCCCAATTCCATGTCTCTGGCACGCTGCTGGATACGCCCCATGAGAACAGGCACGGGCGCCTTTAGATGTATCAAGAGGTCCGGGGAAGGCAGGTTTCCCACGACAAGGTCAAAGACCTTGCGGTAGTTCTCGTAGTCGCGATCAGAAAGTGTCCCTAATCTTAGAGCTGCCCGGGCGAAGATCTCCGCGTCCTCGTAAATTGAGCGGTCGATAATCGTCGAAGCGGGAGAGTCAGCCAGGGCTAGATGCTGTTCTGCACGGTGGCCAAGGAAAAAGATGTTAAGGTGAAAAGCCCAGATTGCCATATCGGCGTAGAAATCAGCGAGGTAGGGATTATCAACCACAGATTCGTAGGCAGTACCCCAACCTAAACGCGCCCCCAGCTGCTCTGTGAGGGAAGTTTTCCCAGACCCGATGTTTCCGGCGACAAGCACAAAATGTTTAGCCATTGATAACTACTCCTTGATAGCAAAAATCATCATGTTGACTCCATTATTTAATAGCTTATCTAGAAGCCAATAGCACATGGCGTCATTTTAGATTTTCTCTTCAAGATGAGCAAACCATAGCTGATAAATTTATTTTCAAATGGGGTGCGGTATGAGTAAGACCGATTCGCAACGATGATTTCTTTACAAAAATTCCCAGCTGAGATGGCTCTCAATCTACCTCATAGAAACGTATGTTTGGGAAGGTACCAATACTTAACGAGCAACTCTCAATATCACTTTTGATCGGATGCTCATCTAGGAAGACTCATCTGCTCGCATGAGCAATGAACGAATCTCTTCAAGCTGTTCATCAGACACGTCAAAACCTTCAATTTCCCCTTCCGCACCGGAGACGATCCGTCGTCCAAGTTCTGTGTGAACCCAGACCTTAAGATCTTCCTCGAGCGGTGATCCAACCACATCCTCACGCGCGATCTTGCCATCCTCCATCACCAGAATACGGCTCGTTTCGCGCGCGACTGCAAGGTCGTGCGTGACAATAATAAAAGTCACACCTTGGCTGAGATTCAATTCACGTATTAGCTCCATCAGGTCCTGCCCCGCAGCGCTATCCAGGTTTCCTGTGGGTTCATCAGCAAGAACAAGTGGAGGATTATTCGCCAGTGCGCGAGCTACCGCAACGCGCTGACGTTGACCTCCCGAAAGTTGATTTGGCAAGTGGTCTCGTCGATCCGATAAACCCACCAACTCCAGAAGCTCCTCAGCCCGCGCTCTGCTCTCCGATGCAGTCAAACGGCCGGCCATCGGCACTTCGAGGTTTTCAAGTGCCGTCAGTGTCGGAAGTAAGTTATGCAATTGAAAAATGAAACCAACGGTGTTTGCGCGGAATGCAGCTTTATTTTTGATCTTCGAAACATCCTGCCCACCAATGAAAACCGTACCTCTTGTGGGCTTATCGAGCGCGCCGAGGATATTCAGGAGCGTACTTTTACCGCTTCCACTCGGCCCCATGATCGCGAGAAGTTCTCCATTCTTGACCCGTAAATCAACCCCATCAAGTGCATGGATCTCCTCACCATCACCATATACCCGTGCTAAGTCGTTCGCTTCAATGAGCCATTCTTGAGCAGCGTTCATCATCAACCCTTATCCTAGTGGTAAAACGAAGCCTTTTCCTAGTCAACGCTATTAATTCTCAATCTCGATATCTACAAAAGCTGTCATCCCCCACCTGACTTTCTCTGGAATTTCGTTCAGTTCAAGTATCACTTTATAATTCACCCCTGAACCCTCATCCGATTTGTTGGCAATGTAAATAACCTGACCCTCAACTACAATGTCTGCCAACGCGTCAAAAGTGATGCTTGCATGGTCGCCAATCTCAATTTGGGCAGAATCGATCTCGTTCAGATCCGTCGTCTCTACCCTTAAAGTCTGCAGATCTGCCAATACAACTAGTGGTTGCCCTGGCGCGACCCACTCCTTTTCTTGTGTGTAAACCTCACTGATTGTCCCGGCGAACGGCGCTTCCAAGCTGAGTAACGATAGGGTGGCTTCGGCCGCAGATAACTGAGCCTTTGCAGTGGCAACCCGCGCTTCCACTCGCTCGAGGGTCTCGGGATCCGGTCCACCTTTAACCCGTGCCCAATTTTGTTCAGCGACGCTGAGTTCCGCCTCAGTTATAGAAAGCTTGGCATCGAGGATGGCTTGCTGCGTATCATCCGGATGGCCTAAATACCAGTTGAGATTCCTGAGCGTGGAATCGCGCGCACTGCGTGCAGACGACAGTGCAATCAACGCCATCGCCCTTTGTGCATCGTCCTCGGATCGACCAGAAAAGTGGTCGTAATTGTCTTTCGCTCGATCGAACTCCTCCTCCGCAAGCACGAGACTAGCTTGCGCAGTGTCGATCGTGGATTGGCTGGCGCGATAACCTTCCTGCTGAACACGCCAGTTGTATTCTGCGTCTTCAAGCGCATCCTGGGCATTTGCTAAGGCAAGCTGCGTCTGCGCACTCACAAGCTCAGAAGTTCGGAGTACCTCATCCAGGCTTTGGTTTGCAAGAATGAGTTCTAAGTGAGCAGCCTCCAACGCAGCATGCGCCTGTTCTCTCCCCTCTAGAGCCATCAGGGCTATTCCCTTCTTTACCACTTCCCCCTCTTCAACCATGATTACGTCAACAATACCTGGAGTCGGGAAGCTCAATACAACCTTTTTTGACGGGAGCACTATACCTGTGGCACTGACAACAGGCTGAAAGTCCTCCAGAATGTTACTGATGGACTCCTCGGTTACGTCGGGAGTGCCTTGACTACATGCAGGGAGAACGAGAACCGCAGCAATCAATAGTAGATTTAAAACTCGCAAAGCTATTTTTTTAATCATAATCAGCCATCCTTGGATTCGATTTCCGATTTATATACTCCACAAGATGTACTCCTCATTCATAACGCAACGCTTCCACCGGTTCAAGGCGAGTGGCTCTGAGTGCGGGATATAAACCACCAATCAAGCCTAACAGGAGTGCCACTATAAAAGCGCGGACGAAGATCCCGATGCTCCAGATCGGTTGAACAGCCTCGCCGATCATCGGAATTAAGTTCAGTAGCGCGGTCAACCCGAAAGCAATCAAAACACCCATTAAACCACCAATAAGTCCCAAGAGCAGCGCCTCACGGAAAATCAAACCCAGTACCCGGAACCGTGACCACCCAACAGCTCGAAGAACTCCGATCTCACGTGTGCGCTCAAGCACAGCCATGAGCATGGAATTCATCACACCGACACCCCCAACCATAATTGCCAGAGCGGAGATCCCATCCATCATGCCGGATGCAACCTCCATATCTGGCATCTGCTCGGCGAACTCACCCGCCAGTGCTGCATGAGTTCCATTGATCGTTGTATTAATCTTATCGACGACTGTCGGCGCGTCATCTGGATTATGAACTTTAACAGCGTACATCGTCACCTTACGGGGACGACCGATGAAAGCCTGGGCATCCCGCAGTGTCATAACGCCCCCCAATTCCTCCCACCCAATCTCGGTCTCATAGATCCCCACAATGCGAAATCGCTGATGGTTTAATTCGATAGTATCGCCAATCCCTTTATTTAACGCCTCGGCGATCATCTTCCCTAACATAATTTGATGATTTCCCTCGATGCGCTGGCCTTCACGCATTACATAGCGGCGAATTGCGTATTCATTGGGAGAATATCCAAATAAGATGAAGAAACTGTTAGTCTCTGGCAGCATTACAGCCGAGAATACGATCCCACTCACATTCTCCACTTCGGGCAAAGCGGCAATTCTCGTTCCGATACGTTGATCCAGAGCGCTCAAACTCGTATCGGCGATTTCGGACTGCCGCACCATGATCTCAGTTCCTGCACCAATCGCCATTGAGTTGAGTGACTCCCCGGCTCCTACGATCACTCCATCTATCGCCATGATACTGCCAGTTGTAAGCCCAATCACGGCGAGTGTTAGGATAGTCCGTGTTGTCCGTTGCCATAGGCTCTGCACAGCCATCCCACCGATCGGGAAACGCCGTACATGCTTGCTAGCGGTTCCACCCTCATAGCGAATCGCCTCGACGGGTTCCAGCAGTGAAGCTCGCCAGGCAGGATACAGCCCAGCGACTAATCCCAATATGAAAACAACCGCAAACGCCTGGATGATCAGGCTGGAAGAGATTGTCGCGGTAGATGCACCAAATAGCTGAGCTAAATCGGAGAAAGCAATCAACGCCAGATAACCAAGCCCTAGACCAAGAATTCCGCCAGTCAGACAAACAATAACCGATTCGGACAGGATCATCCAAAGGACACGTCTGTTTGACCAACCAAGCGCTTTGAGCACACCGATCTCACCTGTACGCTCGTAGACCGCCATCAACTGCGCGTTCATCATCCCCACACCGCCGATTACAATCGCTAGACCGGCAATACCCCAAACGTACCCTTTCAAGGCATCACCCATAATCTGCTTATCAGCAAAATTAGCCGTCCCACTTAGTTCAAGATCAGGCATAACCCTCTCGACGCGTTTAGAGAATCTTTCCTCCAGCTGGGGATCTTTCAATTGAATATAGAAAAGGCTTACTTGACGGGGCTTGCCAAGTAACTGCTGCGCTTCATCCAACGGCAGCACCGCACCGCTATCCTCGAAAACATCTCCTGTTTGGAAAATCCCGATGACACGATAGACTGAGTCACTCAACCGAATGGTGTCGTCTACCGATTTCCCCAGGGCTTCAGCGGCGGCCGAACCGAGAAGAATCGGATTTCCGGGTTTGCGCAAAGGACGCCTCACATTGAGCTGTTCCCCTTCAATAATCTGGAAACGGTCTAATACAAAGCTATCCCGCGGATATCCAAAAATGAAGAAATAGGGTAACTCCTCTGCAGGGACAAATCCTTGCATCATCCCACTTACCATTGACACTTCCGGCATTGCGCGCAAAGTGGGGCCAACAGTTTCTTCCACCGAGCTGAGGCTGATGTCAAAGGAGTTCGGTTGGCTAATGACGAGGTCTGCCTGGCTGCCCGAAAGCATCGAACTGTAACCAGCCTCCATGCCTTCGGCGAGGGCACCCAGTCCAACAATCGCAGCCACCCCGATGGCGATGCCAAGCACCGTGAGAAAAGTTCGACCTTTGCGTCTAGTAATATTCTTCCAGATCACGCTACAACCTTAGTATGAAGACCTACATTTATTTACCAAATCAATCTCTCACACTCAGCTTCTCTATTCCCTTTCTTTCACGTAGGAATGAAAGTTTGGGTAGGGTATTCGACGTGAAAGCATTGAGACTTTGCTGTCCAGCATGGAGATTAAGGTTCACCCATGATACCGTAAGTATACCGACGGATCCGAGTTTCCTCGTCTTTTGGGGGGAGACCGTCCGTGTTATATCAGAGATATGTCAAGCTATAATCAGATAACGTCATACTGCGAGAGTGAATGGACCCCTCTCAATTTATCGGAAATCCTGCTCCTCCCATATAGAAGTTATCTCTTTACGAATCTATCTGATTTCTCAAATTCGGGAACTAGTCTGTAATCCGACCCCGGGGGGATCGGCATGGTCGACTCTCACGATGACATCCCGGGCTATTTATTCTACTCTGGTCATTCGTGATGAAAGATCGACGCAGTCAAAATCGCGAGGAGCGCAGCAGACTTGGACCGAGACGATCGATAAGCCATCCAAAGTACATTTCAACCCATGGAACCACCCATAACAACCGGGGAACATAAATCGCCCTTCTGGGTTTCTTGATAAGCTCCAAAATTCGTTGGGCTACGATCTCTGGTCGGATGGCAAGACGCTGCAACGGTATAACACCACTCCCGGAGTGTGAAGCCACCTTATTAAAGAAAGCTGTCCTGACCGCTCCTGTTCGGACCACACTCACATGAACTCCAGTATTCACAAGTTCTCTATAAAGTGAAGTTGTAAAGCCATCAAGAAATGCTTTTGTTGCTCCATAGAGCGCCACCCCCTGACTGGGAATACTGGCGACTATCGAACCGACATTGATGATATGCCCGCGATCATTTTTTTTCATCTCTGGCAGAAACTGAAGCGTAAGGCTCGTCACTGCCTGAATATTAACCGCGAGCATATCTCTTGCCACACTCCAGGGCATCTCGTCCCCAAACCCATACCAGCCAAATCCAGCATTATTGAGCAAGACATCGATGGGAGATCCAATATTCTTGACCTTATCAGCAATGGCGGAATATGATTCTTCCTGGCTCAGGTCAGAGCAAATGATATCCGCTGCTCCACCAGATTTCCGGAGTTTAGACCGAAGCTTCTCCAGGCGGTCCCGGCGACGAGCGATTAAGATCAGGTGGTAACCCGCAGCAGAGAGCTGTAGTGCAGCCGCTTCACCTATCCCGCTTGAGGCGCCTGTTACAACTGCGATTCTTTCAGATGCTCTCGATTCAATCATCTTAGCCACTTCAAGCTTGCCCTCGGGATTTACTCAGAATCCATACACGGATTAGCGGGCGGAAGAGGTGAATGAAGAAGCGACGAAAACCAATTCTTTTTTTCACATCCTCGATGTAATCCGACAAAGTCCGCCGTTGAAATTTCAATATCCTCTGACTTTCCTCGGTATCTAGCCAATCGGTGGGATAAGGTTCATCTGTGAAGGTGTCTTCAGGCAGCATTCCAACACCGACTGCTTCCAGCACTCCCTCCACAAGCTCCCGTTGATAAAGCTGGCAGTCAGGTCCGCCACCGATATGCCAGATCTTTCCCCAGATTTCATCCGCCTCCAGACCATTCGCAATCGCCAAACCCACATCCCGTCTGTGGACAAATTCAATGCGATTGTTAAGCGGGACTGTAAACATTGCGGGGTCCATAACAAGACGTGTCGGCAGGGAGGCTCCCAAGCGAAAGATTGCCCATGTTATTCCCGAACGCTGGATCATCTCCTCGCATTCGACCTTGTGCTTTGCATAGTGCTCGATGGGGTGCGGAGTATCGAATACTGTCCGAGGGGGTAGAAGATGCTGGGTTTTCCCATAGATGTGGAGAGAGGAAGAGAACAGGATCTTAGGTGATTGTGGTTGCAGTTTCATGGCATCAAGCAAGTTCTTCATACCCCCAACATTAATCTCCCGCGCCCATTCAGGATATGTCTCACTGCTGACGCCAGTCGCGGAAAGCGTGGGAATAACGAATGCCAAATGGACAACAATTTGAATATCTTGGAGAGCCTCTAGTAAATCCTCTGTTCGGCGCATATCCCCCCAGAAGATCTGCACTCTCTCCCCGTATGATCTAGCGACTCTCTCATTCGCTTTCGTCTTGAGATCAAAGCAGCGAACGTGGTGCCCGCGCGAGAGGAGCGCATCCAACGCGCTCTGACCGATATTTCCAAAAGCTCCAGTAAGGAGTACGTTCATTATTTTCTTACCTCGCAATCATTCCATTAAGTAGGAGTTGCAGCGCCTCCTGGGTTACGTCACGCCAATCCTCTCCTCCCGGATCCAGAAGGCCTTGAACGAGCATTCCAACCGCCAGAGCAATGATGACGCGGGCTGTGTAGTGAGGGGCAATCTCTCTCAGACTCTCCTCATCTATCCCCCGCTGGATAAAGATGGCGAAGAACTCACGATAACGTTGAAACGGTTCGACCGCAGCATCCCAAACAGCCGGGTCTCGAATCGCTCTACTCAAGAATTCAAGAAAGATCGGGAGCTGTGGACCCCCAATATCGAGCACCTGCCCTATGATCTCGCCCATGGAGAGTAACCCCTCTTTGACGTCCACGGTTGACTCATCTATGAGAACGAGCTGCTTATCCAAGCCCTCCAGCCAGCGCTGCATAAGCTCTAAGAAAACTGACTGTTTGGTTTTGTAATGATGATAGAAAGCCCCTTTACTCACTCCGGCAGCATCGCAGATCATTGAAACACTCGTCGCCTCGTAGCCTTGCATGGCGAACAATCGCTCAGCCGCTCCCAGGATGCTTCCTTTCGTTTGCGTTGCCCTTGCTTGCTGTTTCATCATCCCCTCATATTTATACCGACCGGTCGGTATGTTACTTTAATCGAAATAGCCCTCTAATGCAAGGGGTAGAAACTCCTACTTCCTTTTGGTTGCGACTATACCCAGAAAAATCTGCCGATTTTCACCAGCAATGGCGCTGCAATCTTGCAGGAATATACTTTGCGGCGGGAATATGAACCAGACTCACGGTTTGAGTCCAATAGAGTATACAAAATAAATATAGGTTCTCCTTCAAATTACAGAGGTGACAAAGTGGATTTAGCCTGTCCGGCTTCCCACGAAACTGAATTTCTAGGCACAGCGCGTCATTAAACTATGAGCCCAGTTGAGGCTTGGTCCAGCTCATCGAGATCACGCACATTTTAGACGAGCTGCTTGTTCCCCTTAACGATGAAGGAGGGGGTGACTTTAGAACATCTATAACCTCCCGCGGGTTATGAACCTGCGGGCTCGCGATTTCCAGTGAAGCGCATAAGCCATGTGGAAGCCATCAAATCTTCAGACAACCTGCACGGCTTTCAGACTTGCCCAGTACGATTAATGCTGGTTTGTTATGGTAGCCTCTCGTCTTCATTCTCCAATGATTTTTACCAGCACCCTTTTCCTTCTCCCCCCATCAAATTCGCCATAGAAAATCTGTTCCCAGGGTCCGAAATCGATCCGACCATTGGTCACAGCGACGACCACTTCCCTACCCATGATCTGCCGCTTCATGTGCGCGTCAGCGTTGTCCTCACCCGTTCGATTATGGAGGTATTGACTGGTTGGCGCATGCGGTGCAAGCTTCTCAAGCCACACCTCGTAATCCTCGTGCAGACCGGACTCATCATCGTTAATAAAAACGGACGCCGTGATGTGCATCGCATTGACGAGCACAAGACCTTCCTGAATCTCACTCTCGCGCAGGCAGGTGTCAACCTCCGGGGTTATGTTGATAAACGCCCGTCGGCCTGGGGTGTTAAACCACAACTCTTTTCGATAGGATTGCACCGCAATTCCTCCTTTCCAGAAGACAGGTGAAAACCCACGCCCTCAATCACATAGCGCCCAACTATAGACACATCGATCAGGGCTCCAACGGGTCGTCCCTAAGATAACCGACTGTTCACGATAAGGCAGGCAACAACTCTATTCTATGTTGGATTAGGGGAAGATCATACCGAGGACGGAGCACTAAAGCACAAAATCCAGCGCCAAATCAATGGCAGCACAGGTTTTAATTAAGGTAAACCTCGTTTGTGAAGCGTAAAGTTACGCTCAGCACTCACTGAAACCGCACGCGTAGCACTTCCGACAACCCTCTTCATTGACCAAAGCCGCTGCGCCGCACTCAGGGCAGAGATCTCCAATCCGCATCGTCAATTGAGACTCTGGTGGGATTTCTTGGATGAGATTACCCGGAATAATTTCCGGCGTCTCTTCTAAATACGCGGCGAGGGCACGCGCCAACCCATCCGGCAGCGAAAGGACTCGGTTGGGGCCAAAGCCTGTTGGTCGCCCGCCTCCGATTCCGGCAAGTTGTCTAACCACCTCTCCAAGCCGATCTCGTGGCGGAACCGGCGACGCAATGCGCAGCAAGTAGGAGATTAAGCGCCCGATTGCTTCAGACACTGCTGCGGTCTCAGATCCGGCCTTTGCAGTCGTAATAAAAATTTCAAACGGTTGTCCAGCACCACCCCCGTTTTCATTGATCGTCACAAAAGCTTTACCAAGAGGTGTAGTTATTTGATAGGTGCAGCCATTGAGGCGCTGTTCACGCGGTTTCTTCCCTTCCAGCCATAAATGGATTTGGCGTGGCGCACCCTCTTTAGGTGATTTCGCCTCTACCGTACCCTTTGTCTCGAGTACGACTTTCTGGCGCGAGCCCGTGACATAAACCGTTAAGCCTTTACAACCGAGTTCCCAAGCTAGTATGTAGGCTTGAGCGACGTCTTCCACGGTGGCTTCCGCAGGGAAATTGCATGTCTTGCTCATACTATTGTCTACGAACACCTGCATGGCAGCCTGCATCCGCACGTGCTCGTCAGCTGAGATATCTTGCGAGACGACAAATACATCGCGGATCTCCTCAGGTACGGCTTCAATTCCCTGGCATGAGCCATGTTTCATCACCGCTTCAATGATCATCTCTCGTGTTAAATCATCAACCCCGTCTTCAATTAACGCTTGATCAAACATCGGACTTGTATACGTGAGCCGCAGATCATCGCCTCCATCGTCGACATGGCGGTAATATGCAAGAGCGAAGACCGGTTCGCAACCATATCCCTCACATCCAGCGACTGTGGCGATGGTCCCCGTTGGGGCGACGGTTGTCTGAGCAGCATTTCGTATCCCCGTTTGCTGGATCCCTGTGAGAACATCCTGCCAGTGAACCTCCGGCCTCCCGTAATCACGCGAGTAAGGACGCAGCGATTTAGGCGGCTCCCATGTGATCCGGTCTGGATCATAGATGCTGCCTTCGATTACCGAGAATGGACCGCGATCTCTCGCCAACTCGATGCTCGTTAACATGCAGTGGAAGCGGATGAATTCCATTACCTGTCCAGAAAATTCTTGGGCTTCCTCCGAACCGTAGCGAATCCCAATGTGATAGAGCAAATCACCAAGCCCCATAATGCCCAAGCCAATACGCCGTGCCTGTAGAGCGGCTTCTTTAAGCTGTGGAACCGCTGGAACGTAGGCATTTACGCTCACGACATCATCAAGGAAGCGGGTTGCTAACTGGACGCTTTCGCGCAACCTCGACCAATCGATAGATCGATTAGGTCCGAAATGTTCTGCGAGATTGATCGAACCCAGGCAGCAGTTTTCATAAGGGCCTAGCCATTGCTCTCCGCAGGGATTTGTAGCTTCCAGATCGTACAAATGTGGAACTGGGTTACTCCGATTTGCGGCATCCAAGAAAAGGATGCCTGGCTCCCCATTGTGATGAGCTTGCTGAACAATTTTATTAAAGAGCTCGCGTGCGCGAACCCGTTTATAGACTATGAACTCGAGATCCGTTTCGAGAAGTTCGCGATGCGTTCTGGTGAGCTCGCTATACTCCTGTGAAGATACGTCCGGGAAACGCAGCTCCCACCAATCGTCATTTTTAACAGCATCCATGAAGGAATCGGTAACGCCGATCGAGATGTTGAAATTTGTAATCGCATTCTCGTCCGTCTTGCAGTGAATATAGGACTCGATATCGGGATGGTCGACCCTCAAGACTGCCATGTTAGCCCCGCGCCGGGTGCCTCCCTGGGCGATAACATCGAAAGCGCGGTCATATACCCTCAAAAAACCAACCGGACCCGTTGCCTCACCTCTCGAAGAGTTGACCAAATCACCGTTTGGGCGCAATCTTGAGAAGGAGAAACCGTTACCTCCACCGGTTTGCTGAATTAAGGCAGCGTCACGTAGAGTCTGGAAGATGCCTTCCGAATCACGTCCCATGTCATCAGAAATCGGCAGAACGAAGCAAGCCGCGAGCTGGCCTAGAGGTGTGCCCGCACCGGTGAAGGTCGGTGAATTGGGAAAAAAACGCTTGGTGGCGATGAGTTCATAGAAATCGCGTGCGACCGGTTCAACTTCGACGCCCCACTCCTCTTCAGCCAGCGCAACGTTGTAGGCAACCCGCCAGAACATCTCCTCTACCGTCTCGCTCGGTTGACCGTCTTCCCCGCGTCGAATATAACGCTTACTTAAGACAGTGTGGGCATTATCGGATAACTCTACTGCACATAAGCCTTCTGGGAGCGAAGGGGTTCGGTTTATCTCGTTATTTAATTCTACGTCTACTCCTGTTTGATCCGCTTCCAACGTCCTATCCCTCCGATAAAACCATCACCATCATCCCTGCACCTTTAAACCTCAAGGCAGGTCATACACGTAACAATCACATCTCGAGCAGAAAATCTATTTCATCACGAACGGCTTGAAGATCGTCAAGACCGAGGTAGACAATCGCGTAGCGAATGTAGGCAACGTGATCGAGGTCTTTTAATCCGGCGATGACCATGTCACCGACAACCCTAGAGGAGACTTCCGATTTTCCCATCGCCTGGAGTGTCGATTCAACCTCACCTACAAGGCGTTCAATATCTGCTGCCGATACCGGCCGTTTTGCGCAAGCGATGCGGATCCCTTGGTGAAGCTTCTCGCGGTCGAACTCTTCGCGGGCTCCATCTTGTTTTGTAATTAGCGGCGACGCAAGAACCGCCCGTTCGTACGTGCTGAAGCGCTGACCGCACCCTATGCACTCCCTGCGACGCCGGACTCCACCCCGTGAGTCACGCGTTGTATCGATTACACGGGTTCGTTCTCCCTCACAGTACGGGCAGCGCATTTATGCCTCACATATGGCACAGTTGTTCCACGCCATATCTAGGTGTTTCAACGTTGACATCCCCAACTGATTGGGGTTGGAGCGGTAAATTCTAGCATACTGATGAACACCACAACAAGGTAATAAGCACCCTCCTTACCTTAAAACATTTGGTACTTTGGTCCCCCCTTAAAAAGAAACACAACAGACCGTTTCCGGGAGGAGGATACCGGCGACGGTCTGTGTGTATGGATGCCCTTAGAAGGAACCGTGCGGCAAACGGTTCTCAAGGGCGTTTAGGGGTAGGAGTCGACTGGCCAGGCCGAGAGCCCACCCACCTTAACGTCTACGTAAGAAAGCCGGGATATCTAGATCGTTCATATCGAATGCTTGCGGCTGGAATTCTTCAGCGGCATTAGCTGCCTGCCCTTCTTGCGCACGTGCTTCCGTTCGACTGCGCGGCTTGCGCATCGCATGGCGAAGTCCACCAGCACGCTCAAAACCGGTTGCGATTACTGTCACTCGCAGTTCTTCGCCCATACTCGGGTCGATGACTGCACCGAAGATCAAATTGACATCTGGGTGAGCTGTTTCCTTGATGATCGCCGCGGCTTGATTGACCTCGTACAGGCTCAAATCATGCCCTCCCGTAACATTGAAAAGAATGCCGCGTGCGCCATCGATAGTGATATCCAGAAGATGACTTGAAATTGCCTGCTCGGCAGCTACGCGAGAGCGATCCTCACCCGAAGCTCTGCCGACAGCCATCAACGCCGCGCCTCCCTCAGACATGATCGTACGCACATCCGCGAAGTCGAGATTGATGAGACCGGGCACGGTGATCAGTTCACTGATACCTTGAATACCCTGGTGGAGCACATCGTCGGCAATCTTGAACGCGTCATGCAAACTGGCTTTCTTATCCGCGATCTGCAGCAAACGATCGTTCGGGATAACGATTAAGGTATCGACTTTCTCTTTTAATTCCGCGATACCTGACTCGGCAGACTGCGCCCGCTTCGCCCCTTCAAAAGTGAAAGGCCTCGTGACCACGCCGATGGTCAGCGCTCCAATCTCCCTTGCGATCTGGGCGATAATCGGTGCAGCGCCAGTCCCAGTCCCGCCTCCGATCCCCGCGGCGATAAAGACCATGTCGCTGCCTTTGAGGACTTCATAAAGATCCTCTGCAGATTCTTCGGCGGCTTTCTGACCCACTTCGGGGACGCCCCCCGCACCAAGCCCGCGAGTCAGCTTATCGCCTATGCGAACCCTGGTAGCTGCATTCGAAAGAAGGAGTGCCTGGGCGTCGGTGTTTACGGCAATAAACTCTATGCCGGCCAGACCCTCTTCAATCATACGGTTGACGGCATTGCTTCCGCCGCCGCCAATTCCAACGACTTTTATCCTTGCAAATGATTCCGTCTGTGGTATTGGGTTCATCTTCTTCCTCCTCCTCAAACCATGTTTCGTTGTCTCATCTACTCCAGTCCTGTCAAGAGTTTCAGGCCGGAGCAAGGGATTTATCCTGGCAGTAACCGTTTAAAAAAACCTACTGTCTTCTCGAAGCTAAACCTTGGCAAAGTGAAGCCGGCATAACTAAAGCTATCAACCCCGGTCTGCTCTCCCAGCACTTGCGCCCAATAAAGTAATCCCAGGCTGGCTGCGTAAGCTGGTGAACGCAAACGATCGACTAAACCGAGCATACGCTCTGGCTCCGCGGTTCGAACAGGTAAACGAAGCATTTCATTGGCGACATCACGAATGCCTGGTAGCTGGCTTGTCCCTCCCGCCAATACAATTCCTGCCGGTAACAACCCATCATATCCACTGCGTTTCACTTCCTGTCTTACAAGACTAAATAATTCCTCAATCCGCGGCTCGATGATCACCGCCATGTCCTTGCATTTAATTCGGATAGACTGCTCCTCACCGAAGGGACGAACAGCGAATGCTTGATTGGGATCAAAACCTGAAGGTCGGGCATAACCATGCCGCCTTTTGGCCGACTCGGCAGTCTCATGCGGAAGATGCAGAACCTGGGCGATGTCATTTGAAAGATGCTCACCGCCCACAGGGATGACCGCGGTATGCCAGACTGCCCCCTCAATGTAGATTGCGATGTCTGTGGTTCCCGCACCGATGTCGCAGAGCATCACTCCCATTTCTTGTTCGGTCTCGCTCAAGGTAACTCCTGCCGATGCGAGCGATCCAAGGACCCAGCCATCAACATCGATCCCAGCCGCTTCGATACATTTTTCAAGATTGCGCAGCGCAGTGCTGCTAGCGGTTACGATATGGGCTTCGACTTCAAGACGGTAGCCGTGCATGCCGATCGCCGACTTAATCCCATCCTGCCCATCGACAACGAAGGCTCGTGGGATAACGTGTACGATAGCCCGATCGTATGGGATCACAATCGAACGGGCGGCCTCGATCGCTCTACTCACATCATCGCCGCTGATCATCCGACCTGTAACACCCGTCATACCTTTACTGTTAAGCGAGGAGACATGGGGTCCGGAGAGGCTGACCATCGCGGAGGTGATCTCATAACCCGAAGTTCGTTCGGCTTTATCCTTTGAAATCCGTATCGCCTGAGCTAAAGCTTCCAGGTTAACGACACCCCCTTTGCGCATGCCTTTTGATGGCGCTTCGCCGACGCCGATCACCCGCAACTTTCCGTCAGGCGTGGAATGTCCCACGAGCGTACAGATTTTGCTCGTGCCGATATCCAGCCCGACGAAGATCGTCTCATCCAAACCGAGAATCGTTGCCACTAATTCCTTACTCCATTGCGTAAAATGGTGCGTGTTGATCCTCAACGCTCACCAATGCCGCCGGGATGTTCTCCGAAAATAACTTATCAGCTAAGGTGTTATAGATTCGCACCTTCATACGCATATCACCCTCTTCACCGAAGTATGCCTGCCATCCACGTACATCCTTGAAACTCAGACCATGGTCGGGGTCAAACTGCCAAGAACTGACCTCTGGCAGGTGTTTGGACAATACATCCACGGCGCTCAGCAGACTTGGATCGATGACTGGATCATTCGCATCCCCCTCGAAGTTCAAGACTGGTTCTGCACTTATGATCTGCGTCAGATCTGACTGGATACCGTGTTGTATGTACGCAGTGCCATCGGCACTCAGCCACCAAATCCGACCACCATCATTCCACTCCACTTCTGGCTGACGTTCCTCAAGTAAGATCTCAACTCGATTTGGCCATTTCAATGTAACGGTTGCTTCACTCACTTCAGCTGCCTCCTTTAGCCTGGCTTCAACGACCCCTGGGTCGACGAGAAAGGCAGACCGCCCTTCAACTCCTGCCAATGACCTGACCTGCGCTAAACTGAGCATCTGCTGGCCATCGATCAGAGGCATGCCGGCGTAATAGGTTGGTGCTTGTACAAACTTGGCAATCATCCAAAAACTGACTCCCAAGAGCACGATCGAGAACAATCTCGAGCTATAATGTGCCTTTGAAATCCCTGTTAGCTGAATCTCCGTCCCAACATCTGCATTTACGGGTATGTCAAAACGACGCCTTGCCCGTTTGTTCCTGCGTGGTTTAGTCTTCTTAAACCGACCCGCCCGCTCGACTTTCCGGATTGTGCGAACTCGTCGTGCGCGTACCCGGTCCGCTCTGCTTTCAGGAACGCCGAATGCCCTCTCACTGACGCTCATAGCGTTCCCTCTCCCTCAAAACTGCGGAGAAGTCCACTCTTCTGTTCGTGGCGCATCAAGGCCAATTCAATCAACCGATCAAGAAGCTCCATATAAGGCAACGCGCTCGCCTCCCACAGCTTGGGATACATACTGATTTGTGTGAAGCCGGGGATGGTGTTGATTTCGTTCATGTACAGATCTCCCGATACCTTATCGAGGAGGAAGTCGACACGCGCCATGCCCGCGCCATCAATTGCCCGGTACGCCTGAATCGCCAGCTGCCGCGCTTTTTTCGTTGTCTCCTCGTCTAACTCGGCCGGGATTATCAATTCGGAAGCATCATCGATGTACTTTGCCTTATAAGAATAGAAATTATCACTCGGGACAATCTCACCCGGGAGCGAGGCTTTCACATCCTCATTTCCGAGCACGCTTACTTCGATCTCTCGAGCATCAAGCCCCCGCTCCACAAGGATCCTTCGATCGTACTGCGCTGCCTCCATGAGCCCCTCTAGTAGCGTTGAGCGTTCAGTGCAGCGTGTAATACCCACGGAAGATCCCATGTTGGCAGGTTTTGTAAAGAGCGGATAATTCCCCAGACTCTCTGCTTTTTCAAGCACCGCATCGAGGCTCGATTGCAGGTCTGAAGCCTCAAGCACAATCCAATCTACAACCGGTATTGCCCGAGCCCGCATGATGTCCTTAAACAATCCTTTATCCATAGCGACTGACGATGCAAGCACCCCCGCACCAACATAGGGAAGCTCTGCAAGCTCAAACAAGCCCTGCATTGTCCCGTCCTCACCGAAAGTGCCGTGCAGCACGGGAAAAATGACGTCCAGTTCATTTAATATTTCGAGGTATCCACCAATTTCCTGGCGGAAAAGTGCAGCCCTCTCGGGTTCTGGGATCAACATTACTGAATGTAAGGATTCATGCTCTCCAGCCTCAAAGGCTCGGAGTGCACCGTCTCCATACAACCAGTGTCCATCTTTCGAGATTCCAATCTCTATCACTTCGTACTTTGTTCTATCCAGAGCATCAACCACCGAACGCGCCGACATGAGGGACACCTCATGCTCCCCGGATCGACCACCAAAGAGAACTCCCAAGCGCAGCTTTCTACTCATGAAGCCCCTGTCCCTGGCCTGGAAAGAGTAGCCTCTTTCTCCGGCCACTCGCCGATGAGTTCAATCTCGAGTTCAAGTGAAACCCCGAATTTTTCCATGACTTTCTCGCGTGCAGTTTGGATCAACATCCATACCTGATTTGCAGTACCCTCGCCTTCGTTCATGAAGAAATTGGCGTGTTTTGGACTGATCGAAACTGCTCCTTGCTTGTAACCTTTCAATCCAACAGCATCGATCAATCGACCGGCGAAATCGTCAGGAGGGTTTCTAAACATCGAACCCATGCTCGCGCCCGACGGCTGCGATTGCCCGCGCTGTTCCGAATACTCACCCATCTTTGTTTTACATGCATCAACAGTGGAGGGTGACAACTCCAGGACCGCCGACAGAACCACAGAAGAACCTGGATTGCGTTTTAAAACGCTGTCACGGTAGCCGTATTCCAGACGTTCCACCGGCCATTCCTCCACGCATCCATCTCGTTGCAAGATTTTGGCCATCTTCAACACGCCGGCCATGTCTCCACCAAAAGCCCCCGCGTTTCCTACAACTGCCCCCCCAACGGTTCCAGGCACGGTCGCCCCCCATTCCAACCCGGACCAGCCTCGATCGCCTGCCAGCCGCGCAATGGTTCCCAACACAGCGCCCGACTCAGCTTTTACGTACATCGCCTCTTTTTCCTGAAAAAAGTTGATTTTACGCGCACGATTCAAGACCACTACCTCACGCACCCCTCTGTCGGAGACCAGAATATTCGAACCACCCCCAAAAATTCTGAATGGAGCTTCCTCATCCCATAACTGGCGAGTAACATCTGCCAAGTCCTCCACCGAGCGCACCTCAAGCAGGAAGTCTGCCAAGCCTCCAATGCGTGCGGAGGTGTATGGAGCCATCGGCACGGATTCGCCTAGCCGATCACCAAAAAGCTCTCGCAGCCTGAGAGCGATCTCAGGCGAGATGACGATTTCGCTCACAAATGTCGCACCCTATCAATGATCCGATTCAAGAGCTCAAGCTCCGGAACCTCTAGCGGAAGGTTCTCCGGTGGACCAGCGTATGCGAGTTGTGTAGCTTTTTTCGCGGCTAGACGCATGCGGAGCTCCATCCTTCTATCGGCTTCGAAGATGCCCTTTTTCTTCTTGGCCATGCTATTCATCTCCCTCGCTTGCCTTGAGTTTTTCCAACAGTAATCTTCCGACGTTATTCCCGTCTCCTGCACTAAGTGTGATCACAACGGATTTTTCTTGAACCTCATCGAAAAGGACCTGCGCTGCACCCACCAGCTCCGGGATAAAGCGGACATCCCCATGATCAATGCTTTCAGCGATGATCTTCCCGGAGAGAGCAGGATCATCTGCTTCTCGGGCAGCAAAGACATCCAAGACGAGCACTCGATCCGCATCGGAAAAAGCCTGGGCGAATTCATCCTGCAGAGTCCGTAAGCGGGAATAGGTGTGAGGCTGGAAAACCGCCCACACTTCTTGACTCGGGAAACGCTCACGGGCTGCCCGCAGCGTAGCCCGAATTTCAGTCGGATGGTGAGCATAATCGTCGACAACCAGTACGCCTTTCGCCTCGCCCAGAATTTCGAAGCGTCGGTCCACCCCATGGAATTCCGTCAACGCTTCAACCACCCGCTTGAACGCTATGCCAAGATGATCCACGACCGCCAAGGCAGCCAGGGTGTTCTTCACATTGTGCTTGCCAGGGAGGCGCGTCCGGGCTAAACCCAATGTCTCCCCTTGTTTGACAACCAAGAAGTCGGAGCCACCGGCGGTGTTCGGACAAATCTCCTCTGCCCGCCAATCAGCTTCCCTGGACAGACCATAGGTAACTTTCCGAGTAGCTCCTGGCTTTAAACTCTGAGCCCCTTCATCATCCCCACAAATAATGAGGCAATCCTCAACCTGGTCTACGAAGGATTGAAATGCGGCGCGAAAGTCTTCTTCGGTGGGATAACAATCCGGATGATCGTGCTCCACATTCGTTACCACAGCCACTTTAGGCTGCAATCCCAAGAAAGCACGATCGTATTCATCCGCTTCAATCACAAAGTACGGCCCATCACCGACACGAGCGTTTGATTTGAAATCAGTCACCATGCCACCAACCATGAAAGTGGGATCCTGACCTGTCTGCACCAGGAGCCAGGCGATCAACGCCGTCGTCGTTGTTTTTCCGTGTGTCCCTGCTACAGCAATGGTCTCGCTCTCGGCGGTTAAATCGCGGAGGAAGGCATCGCGCCGGAGAACTGGGATACCCAGTTCCATAGCGTGAACGAGTTCCACATTACCCTCCGGAATCGCTGATGAGGCAACGACCAGCGACGCCCCAACGACGTTATCGGCACTGTGGCCATACGTGATCTCAATCCCATCCTTTTCAAGCGCATCGGCATAGATGGATCGAGAACGGTCTGAACCTGTCACATCATATCCTCGTCCGTGAAGCACCCTTGCCACAGCCGATATCCCTGCTCCGCCAATTCCAACCAGATGCACACATCGACTCATACGAACACCACGATGATGAAAACGAACACAATCCCCACTGCGAAATAGAGCTGTGGTATGGGTAAGATCGCTGGAGGTAGGTAGGCGACAAGGTTGAAGATCTGCTCATATAGCTCTGACCCTTCCGGAGGCATCTGAATCCATGCCGTCGGGTAATTTAGATCGTGCAGGAAGAACCAGATCGATCCAAAGAGCAGATACCCGTTTAATGCACCCAACGCGATCCCTAGAAGAACATCCTGGAGCCGCTCGCGCACCAGCTTTGCCTGCAGGGCGCGAATATGTGGAGTCTGGTAACCAAAGAATGCCAACAACCCCAGGAAACCACCTCTAATGATGAATTGCGTTGCCGGGGGCTGCATCACCAATGCTGTGTAATAGGGTCGAATATGGGTTTCCAGAATCTGGATTATGAAGAGCGCAAGGATGATGGCGCTTGTTACAAGCAGCTCCTTTGCCCAACCGCGAACTGCGCCAATAATGGCAAAGAGCGAGATCAAAATCCCGAAAAGGACGACAATGCTAATCATGCGCCCTGCCCCCTCAGCATCACTAGACGTTCAATCTCGCCTGCTATCCGCTTTGCAGCGCCTGGCTTTGATATTTTTCGCATTGCGGTCCCCATCTCTTCAAGTCGAGAGTGATCATGTAAGAGTTCGGTGACCGTAGGCAGTAGGGTCCTTTGGAGATCTTCATCACGAAGTACGATTGCCCCGCCTTTATCCTCGAGGTAAGCCGCATTCACGCCTTGGTATCGCCAGGCATGCGGGTAAGGGACGAGCACTGCCGGTAGCTCAAAAAGCGGGTATTCCCCGATCGTGGCCGCACCAGCGCGTGAGACTACCAAATCCGCTGCACTTAATGCTTTATCCATCCCCTCATGCAAATATTGATACGAATGATATCGGCCCGCGTTCATCGTGCTAAGCTTCTCGATCGCAACGGGTACTTTCGGCCAGTCGAGCTCCCCTGTGATGTGCACCACCTGTGCGATCTCGAGTAATTCAGGCAGAATCTCCCAAACAACCTCATTGATTGAGCGCGCCCCCCGGCTGCCGCCGAAGACCAATAAGGTTCGTGTACCTTCTTCTAAACCGAAGATCCGTCTCGCTTCAGCTTTGCCCCTCACAACAAAATCTGTCTGTGTCGGATAACCTGTCACGACGACTCGCTTACGCCCGGAAAAGAACTTCTCCGAAGCCGCCGTGGAGACGTTGATCACCCGGGCAAAGCGACTTATCAACCTTAAAGCCAGCGCTGGTTCGATATCTGGGACAAATACCGCTTGGGGCAGGCGCTGACCCGCAAGCGCCACGGGCACGCCAACATAGCCGCCTGTAAAAAAGAGTGCATCAGGTTGAAAGCGGTTGATGATCCGTTTCGCTGCTGGGATCCCCTGGAGCAACCGGGATGCATTAACTGGAAAGCTGCGTATACCTACTCCATGCAGCCCTGCAGCAGGGATTGCTTCGAACGGGACGCCCGCTCGTTTAACGAGCGCTGCTTCCATGCCTCCCTGCCCTCCAACCCAGAGCACTTCAGCTTTCTCGCTGAGCTCGGCGATCACGGCCAAGGCGGGATACACGCCGCCCCCCGTCCCTCCGGCTGACACTAAAAGTCGCAACATAGCCTCGCTTCTTGGTTTCAGCTCTCTCCATCCGGGATACATTCAGGAGAAAGCCCACTCCGGTTAATATCGTTACCAGGCTGGAGCCGCCGTAACTGAAGAATGGCAAAGCGTTGCCCGCAAATGGCAACAAACCAAGCAAAACCGACATGTTGATTAGAGCCTCCGCTCCAATCCAAAAAGTGATCCCGCTGGCGAGAAGCAAGCCAAGACGATCTTGCGTGCCGACCGCGACCCGGAATCCTCGCCACATGAAAAGGCAAAAAAGTGCCAATATCAACAACGCGCCAATCAATCCAAGTTCCTCACCGATGACAGCGAAAACACTGTCGGTATGCGGTGCTGGCAGAAAACCAAACTTTCCACGACTCGCCCCTAATCCTCGACCGAGTATTCCGCCAGAGTAGAAAGATTGCAGGGATTGCTGGACGTGATAATGCGCTTTTTCAATGTCCACTAACCCTTCTTTGAACTGTATCCAACGCTGTGCGCCAGTCGAGTGAAGACGGACAAGTAAATAACCAATCGCCCCACCCCCCAGAGCGAGTCCTAAAGTCTGTAACATCCGTGCTCCAGCCAGATAGAACATCGTCAGCGCTACCAACCCAATTGTCAGCCCGGCGCTCAAATCGGGCTGCGCAACAATCAACCCTCCAACTACACCGACAATGATGATCATGGGCCAAAAGCCATAGCCCATTTCGCTTAAGCGGTCACCTTTCGATTCCATCCAGACCGCCAGGTAGATCACGAGTGCCAACTTAGCCATCTCCGACGGTTGGACCGAAGCACCAAGAAAGGCGCGCTTATACTCACCACCGAAGTTGATGACCAACACAGCAAAGAGGACCAAAATCGTTGTGGCGATTAGAGGCAGCGCTATTCTTCGCAGCCAATCCAGGGGGAACAAGGCGGCCACCGCCATCGCACACAAACCGACGATCAAGTGCAGGATTTGACGGTTGAATAAGTAATTGTTATCCCCAAAAAGCCGCCATGATACATCCCAGCTCGCGGAGTACACCATCACAAGACCCAGCGCGATCATGATGCCCGTGATGATTAGGAGCCACGGATCGAAAATAAGGTGAAACAACCGCTTACTGAATTTAGACTCAGCAGATGGCGCTTGGATCACAATTCCTCCACTAAAGCGCGGAACCTTTCTCCGCGCACCTCGTAGTTCGTGAACTCATCGAAACTCGTCCCGCCGGGCGAAAGCACTACCACATCCCCCTCTTCAGCAACCTTTGCAGCCGCCTGAACAGCATCCGCTAGGCTTTCGCAAATAACCATGGTTGGTTTGAGACCATCCTTGACCGCATCTTTGATATGGCGTTGAATCTTTTGTGCTGCCTGTCCAAATAAGATCAGATGGTCCACCCGGCGAATAACTTCCTGAGCAAAATTCTCCCAAGGGAGGTCTTTATCCTGTCCGCCTGCTAGCAGAACCTTTGGTCCTTTAAATGCCCGTACGGCTGCCAGGGCGCGATCGGGGGTCGTTGCGATCGAATCGTTGTACCAATCGGCACCTCGGACCCGTCTTATGAACTCCAATCGATGTGGTATCCCCTGAAAACTGCGAGCCGTTTCAGTCATCGCTTCGATGGGCAGTCCAGCCGCCGAGGCTAGCGCACTTGCAGCGAGAAGATTCAAGAGATTGTGCGTTCCCAGCAGAGCAACCTCTTCCACGTTACAGATCTCATGCTCCACATTTCCGGACGTCAAGCGAAGAATCCCTTCTCGTACATAGGCGGATTCTTCCACTTCGGCGGGTTGTTCCCAACCGAATGCAATCAGCCTGCCCTGGACCAGGCTGCGCATCCCCCAGGTGAGCGGATCATCATGGCGGATCACAGCAATGTCATCTTCTGACTGATGGATGAAAATGCGCTTCTTCGCTGCACCATATACCGCCATGGATCCATGCCGGTCGAGGTGATCGGGTGTCAGATTAAGAATCGCGGCGATGTGTGGGCTCACTGTCATAAGTTCCAGCTGGAACGAGGAGAGTTCCATGATAACGAGGTCATCAGGCTTGATCTCATCCAGGTCATTCAATAATGGGCGGCCAATGTTGCCACCAACCCACGCGCGCCTCTCCGAACCCTTGAATGCGATTTCCGCCATGCGACCAACCAATGATGTAGTCGTCGTCTTTCCTGCAGAACCAGTAATGCCGACCACCGGCGCACAGCATGCCTCCAGGAATAATTGCGTGTCGTTTGCCAATTCGATCCCCCGCTCACGAGCTTCGATCGCGATTGGCAAATCGGTGGGCACACCACCTGACAGGAAAAGAGCATCCGTCCCCTCGAGCAGGGAAATTGGATGATTGCCAAGTTGGTATGTCAGCTCATACGCCGCCAGATCTTTAATTGCCGGTCCAAGCTGGTCAGCGCTCTTCTGATCACTCACGACGACTTCAGCACCTTTCTGCGACAGGAATTGCGTTAAGGCTATTCCCTGTCGAGCGAGTCCGATGATGACGACACGCTTTCCTTTCCAATCTCTCACAATGGTCTTCCCGGAGCATATTCCCACACGTCAGGCAGCGATTTCCTGGATTGCCGGTTCGCTCTGCTTCACCTTTTTCGTCTTGTGGGATTTTTTCTTGGAGGTCTCATCTACGCCAATCCAATAGTGATTTGGCATGACATTGCGAGCCTTCCGCACCTTTACACCGGAGACTAGCCCTTCCTGGTTTCCATCTAATGTAGAAGGATGCACCAAGCAATGTGTAGGAGTCTCTCCGAACTTGCCCTGGTAGAAGGTGACAGCTTGGCTCACCTTATCCTCCATCGAACCATTTCCATCGTCGAACCACAGCATTCCAATTTCCATAGCAACACCCTCCTTAGATGTCAGATGAGTGCCAAAGCCACTCCGAACATACCGGAGAGCAGCGCGACCAGCCAGAAGCGCTGCACAATCTGGGTTTCGCTCCAACCACTCAACTCGAAGTGGTAGTGCAAAGGAGCCATCTTGAATAGCCGACGGCCTTTTGTGATCTTGAAATACGCCACCTGGATGATCACGCTAAGGGTCACGCTGAATGGGATAATGGCGATGACCGGCAACAAGACCCAATGCCCTGTCATGAGCGCGATGATTGCGAGTGTGGCACCCAGCGCTAATGACCCTGTGTCCCCCATGAAAAGTTCCGCGGGGTAAGCGTTGTACCAAAGGAAGGCGAAAAGGGCGCCCACCATCGTAAAGCAGAAGCGCACGAGGAAGATCTGTCCTTGAAGTGCAGCGACCGCACCATAAGCAGCAAATGCCGTCGCGGCGATTAAACCCGCTAACCCATCTAAGCCATCGGTCAAATTCACAGCGTTGCTCCAGCCGACGATCCAGATCATGGCAATCGGTACGTACCAGATTCCCAATTCGATAACTTCCGGATAATTAGGCAGGATCATTTCCGGCGGCTGCAACCCATATTTCAAGATCAAAGAGGCCCCGAGTGCGATAACGCATTGCAGTAAGAACTTCCAGCGCGCCCGCATCCCTCCGGCCCCTCGGGGCCTCTTGATCCCAAGCCAATCATCCCAGGCGCCCACAAACGCGAAAAGTAGAAGCGTTATCATCGGCAAGAGTATTGAATTGCCGAAGACATTCAGCTCACTCACGATCGACACCAGGTTTAGTACACCGGTAATCAAGAGCACCGGGATGATGAATAACCAGCCACCCATAGTGGGGGTACCGAGCTTCATGGTGTGCCTCTGGGGACCCTCGATCCGGATCTGTTCTCCAATCTTGAGCAGACGCATGATGCGAATCAATGGACCACCCCAAATCACTGTTAAAAGGAACGTTATTCCTCCTAGCGCCAGAGCGCTGGCAGCATTCATTCGATTTTCTCCAGCGCAGTTACGATTCGATCTAGGCGCATCCCACGAGAACCTTTTACCAGCACGACATCTCCCTCTCCGACTTTATCTCCCAGATATTCAATAACATCATCACTAGTTTCCAACACAACGACTTGGCTCTCACTAAGCCGAGCTGTCCGCGCCTCCGCTGCAATCCACTTTGCCCGTTCACCCACAGTGATCAACAAATCCACTACCTGGGCTGCGCGAGCTCCAACCATGCGATGGCCGCGTTCCTCAAACTCACCTAATTCGAGCATGTCGCCCAAGACAGCTATCTTCCGGCCATCTAGATCGTCAAGAAGATTAAGCGCCGCTATTACAGAGGTCGGGGCGGCATTGTAAGTGTCGTCCAGCAGCAGTGCTCCACTGGTGGTTTGCACAGCAACCAAGCGCAATTGGCTGTGCGTATCCTGCAAACCACCGATAATTTCACTCCAACTCAATCCTTCGACAATCCCAACCGAGGCAGCTCGTAAAATGGTATGAACTGAGTGGCGTCCGAGCAGCGGCACACGGCAATGAATGGCATCTTCGCCATGGTGAACTACACAGCGCAACCCCTCCAATCCCAAACTTTCCACATCACTCGCCCAGAGATCAGCCTCGGGAGAGATGCCGTAATAAAAGATCCGTGCCTGAGTGCGCCCAGCCATTTCTCGCACGAGGGGATCGTCATAATTCAGGATGGCAACACCTTCCGGCGTTGGCGGCAGCGCTTCGACCAATTCGCCTTTCCCGCTCACGATTGCATCCATACTCCCTGCTCGTTCAAGATGCACTTGGCTAATATTGGTCACCACCCCAATCTGCGGCTTTGCGATGTCGCACAGTAGTGCAATCTCGCCCGGTATGTAAAAGCCCATTTCCAAGACTGCGCGTTCATGCGTATCTGTAAGTCGCAATAAACTCAACGGCAATCCAATCTCATTGTTGAGGTTTCCAGGACTGCGCACCGTCTTATAGCGGCGGCTCAGCACATCCGCAATGAGTTCTTTCGTTGTTGATTTCCCCACACTTCCCGTGATCCCGATCACTCGCGCTTCGGACTGTGCTCGCCAGATCATCGCAGCCGTCTGCAAGGCTTCGAGCGTGTCAGCTACCCTCAGGATGATGGGCGGCTCCAAATCCTGCTTTAGCTGCGCCGTTAGTGGCTTCCGCAGGTCGATGCTGTTGGCTTCCAGTGGAACGTCCTTCTCCACAAGCGCAACTATCGCCCCACGCTCAAAAGCATCTGCCACATAATCATGACCATCTTGCGATTCCCCATCCATAGCAATGAAGAGCCCACCAGGGGTCACCTGACGTGAATCGACGACCGCGTCGGTGATCACTTCACCCAACCCGGTGATTTTCTCTTCAGCAATCGCTTCCACAAGATGATGTATTGTCAGCATTGAAAATTACGTCCGTCCTAATCTCCAGCTGCTATCTGCTCCCGCACGCTATCGGGCGGGATCTCCAACATGGCAACAAGGCGCTCTACAACGTCACGAAAAACAGGGGCGGCGACGACAGAACCCCAGGGCGAGGATTCCGGCTTATCTAATCGCACCAGGACCAAGAACCTTGGATCAGCGACCGGACCCCACCCAATAAAGGAAGCGATTGTCCAGCGGTCGTCGTAGCCATTCTCGGTGGGGATCTGAGCAGTACCGGTCTTCCCCGCAATCTCATAGCCGTTCACATGTGCGTACCTCGTTTCGCCCTCGATCGATTGGACCAACATCTCCGTTATAGTCTTGGCGCTCTCGGCCGAAATCGGTCTTCCGAGCGTCGTCGGTTTCGGCCAATACGCACCCTCCGGACCCACAACAGCTCTAACAATATGGGGCTGAACCATGACGCCCTCGTTTGCAACAGCTCCAACCGCTGCCATCAACTGCACCGGCGTCACAGAAATTCCCTGCCCAAAAGAATTCGTACCTAGATCCGCCTCTGTCCACTCAGGATTACGTGGCGTACGCATCTGCCCAGAAACCTCACCGGAGAGATCAATTCCTGTAACTCTCCCCATCCCGAAGGCCGTCAGATACTCATAGAAAGGGGCAATGCCAAGTTTCTCAGAGGCCACATAGGCGAGACAGACATTCAGGGAGTGCTGAATACAACCCACCATCGTCTGCGGTCCCCAGGCGCCCCCGTTCCAGTTGCGGATCTTCACGCCGCCAACCTCAATTAGGCCTCGATCAATAAATTGATCCTCTGGCTCAATCACACCGGCGTCGATCGCCGCTGCCATCGTCAGGATTTTGAATGTCGATCCCGGCTCATATTGCCCTCCAACAGCCGGGTTAATGACGAGCTCATCTTCTTCGGTCTCCAAATCCTCCGCATCGACGCCCAGCTCTTCGAGCCACGGTTCATAGTTATTTGGATCCAGTGAGGGCAAGATCGCCATTGCCAGGATCTCACCATTACGCGGATCCATGACAATGATCTGCCCCGCCTCAGAACCCGAATCTTCTATGGCCTTGCGCAAGATGTCATCTGTCATTTGTTGAATATCCAGGTCAAGGGTTAATACGAGATTGACCCCCGCCGGTGTATCCGGTTGAATCCGCGCTTCTGGAGGGATATAGCCGCGCTCAACTGTGATCGCCTTTCCTCCAAGCCAGTTGTCGTAGAACCCCTCGATGCCGAAGTAACCTTTGCCTTCCTGATTGACGAACCCCAGGACATGACCCGCTAACGCACTGGCCGGGTACTCACGCTTTGGCGCCGGAACTGGCTTCAACCCGCTGAGATCAGGAGCGTCTGGATCCAACAGGAAACTCTTTAAAACATCTGCGGCGACCTGATCTATCGTGATCGGCCAACGTTCTCCACCGTCCACATCGCGCGTCAAGCGAATACGATATTGACCGAGAGAACCCCAATCTGTATTCAACTGGTTGTTAAGGTCCTCATAGGGGAGCGCCAGGGTTCGAGCAAGCACTGCCGCTATCTGCTTCCGGCTCGCCTGCGTGAGCTGGAAAACCTCAACTTCTAAGTAGTACATCGGCACATTCGTGGCGAGCAGGTCACCGTCGCGGTCGTAGATCAAGCCCCGCACCGGTTCGATCTCGTCTTCATTGTCCTCTGCAGCTTCAATCCATGTCGAGAAAACGGGGGCATAGGGACCAAACTGGACCCGGATCAACTGAATGAACATCGCCAGCGCGCTCATCCCCATGATCACGAGCAACACGCTCACCCTGCGATAGGGAAGACTGGTTGGGATCATTGCCTGCCATCTCTCCCTGGTGACGTTAACCGAGATATCCAATCGCCGAGTGTCTCTGTGTATGCTGGTGATAACCCGCCATCGTGTTCAGTTGTGGAGTTTGGCGGCTTTGGAGCAACGAAGGGATCTGGTGGAACGTACCCAGCAACGACGATATATTCGATGTCTCCAAGCTCCGCCGGGCGGAATCCCAACTCTAAGGCTCGCGCTAGCATTCGCTCCGGCGTGGTCAATTCTGCAAGCGTAGCTGTCAGCTCGGCGATCTGCCGCTGCAGTTCGGCTCGCTCTGATTGCATGATCAGCACGCTGCGACCAGAACGGGCGACACGAGCGTTTACTGCGAGGTAAAGACCACCGATGATCAAGAGCACAATAGCGGTCAGCACCGTTCGACTGGTGATCCGAAGTTGGGATCGCCATGGAGTAAGTTTGAATGCTTGTTTTCGACGTTTTTTCACGTTTTTGCCTGCGTCAGCACTGCTCGAATCATTGCTTGCAAGGTTCATGCCGTTGTCAGCCGCTCCGCGACCCGCAAACGAGCACTTCGAGCTCGAGGGTTATGCGAAATCTCAACGCTTTCTGCCCTGATTGGTTTCTTTGTTAAAACTCGCAGCGTAGCTGTATGTTCACAGCGGCAGATCAACTGCTCCGGAGGGCAAATGCAATCTCGACTCTCCCGGTTGAAGAACCGCTTGACGATACGATCCTCCAGCGAGTGGAACGAGATCACAGCTAGTCTTCCCCTCGGACAGAGCAACCCCACTGCGGTTTCGAGCCCTACCTTCAACGCATTAAGTTCATCGTTGACAGCAATACGCAGCGCTTGAAAAGTGCGCGTCGCTGGATGGATTCCTTTTCGCTTCGTCCCTGCTTTACTGGCGATAACTTCAGCTAAATGGAAGCTGTTTTTCAGTGGACGGGCTCGCACAATCGCCTTAGCAATTGCCCGGGCACGAGGATCCTCTCCATAGCGCTTGATCACCTCTGCCAATTCGTCTTGCGGCATATGGTTTACAAGTTCATCCGCCGTGAAATCCCCATCTGGATCGAAGCGCATGTCCAGGGGACCATCGAACCTAAACGAGAACCCACGTTTAGGATCCTCTAGCTGCATCGATGAAAGTCCCAAATCGAGCAAGATTGCATCCACCCGATCCCACCCCAGTGCAAATGCTTCTTCATGCATCGCTGTGTACGACGCATGGCGTAAGCTCACCCGATCACGAAAAGGTTCCAAACGGATTGCTGCATATTCCAGCGCTTTCGTATCAAGGTCTAGTCCGAGCAGTCGGCCATCCGGAGAAGAGCATTCGAGGATGCCCGCCGCATGTCCGCCTGCGCCTACTGTGCCATCTATGTAGCGCCCGCCCGCGTGCAAATTCAGCGCAGTGAGCACATTCTGGTAAAGTACCGGGGTATGTCCACTGGCGGAACCTGCGCCGGAGGACGCGCTCATCGCCTACCCCGCGGAGAGGTCAAATTGAGTAAAGCGACGGGCATTGATATCCGGATCCATTACGTCGGTCAGCTCATTTAACCAAGCGCCTGAATTCCAGAGCTCAAAGTATTCACCCGTGCCAACGATCGTCGTCTCGCCATCTAGTTTTGCGTATTCCCGCAGGAATGGTGGAATTAAAATACGGCCCGAGGAGTCGAGCTGGACTTCCGTCGCGCCGCCGAAGATCAACCTGCGTATCGCACGCGCCTCTGGATCTGTTGTGGTCAGGATCGTCGTGCTCTCCGCTAACTTTTGGAATCTTTCCATGGTATAAACAAGCAGGTTGCGATCGAAACCTTGCGTAACAAACGCTCCCGAGGCAAGAGCTGCCCGGTAGCGAACCGGTATTGTCAACCGGCCCTTGGCGTCGATACTGTGAGTGTACTGTCCTAAGAACATGTGTTCTAACCGTTCCTAAAATACCAGAACGCCGGCGCTAACCGGCGTCCCACTTTCTCCCACATTCCCCCACCAACGCCCACAGTATATAACAATTTCCCCCACCGTTGCAAGCAAAATGGGAACAGATCTTTAGCAGTACTTTTGTCCTATACCTATGCGCAATGGCGACCTTCGATGAGCCAGTTTGGGGGAGGTATCTCCAGCCTGTTAGTTTAGAGATCTGAGCGCGGACACTTTCTCACCCCCACCCAAATCATTTCTCCGCTTCAGAGGCGAAGTTGTAGTGAGTTTTCTGGAATGGTGGTTTATTTGGAGGCGTTCTAAGCCCACGCGAAAAACCCAGGAAGAAAAAAGCACTCCTGAAGTTAGCGCTTCAGAAGTGCTTCAAGACAATTGGCTCAACCTATAAGCCGCGTTCTGTCCGATCCTGGTTCGACGAAACGTCGAAGACCATCATCGGGGCAATCATCCATCTAGACCCAGCGTTGCCGCGGGGTTCAAGCAGCCTACCCGAGACTCAAGAGGAACGAGCAGCTCCTCACCCGCATAAGCGGGTTTTGCCTCTGCTTAGCCTTGCTCCTGGTGGGGGTTGCCTGGCCGCTGACATTGCTGCCGGCGCCGGTGGTCTCTTACACCACCTTTTCACCCTTGCCTCAAAAGGCTTGCGCCCCGAGGCGGTTGTTTTCTGTGGCCCTGTCCCCGGGTTTCCCCGACCGGGTGTTACCCGGCACCATGCTCTTTAGAGCGCGGACTTTCCTCAAGCGGCGTAACCGCCCGCGATTGCCCGGTTGACCCAATTATCACCCTGATCATACCTTTCGCACTCCACGCCGTCAACCCACTATTGGATGCAGAGCGCAGCGAGTGCTGTCGTTAATGGAATATTAACAGGGTTCTTACTTGCTTCCTCTTGAAAGCGCTTACGTGCAGGGCTATAATGCGGTTAGTTAAAGGAAAGAGAACGATGCCCATCTATACCTATCGATGCGAGAACTGCGGGATTCAGTTTGACCGGCAGCAGCATTTTGATGATCCGGCTCTGAAGATTTGCCCTGAATGCAGGAAATCTACACTTCGTAAGGTTTTCCTGCCGGTCGGCATCGTTTTTAAAGGATCTGGCTTTTACGCAACGGATCACCGGTCATCCTCCTGGCAGACTTCACGTAAAGATAATTCAGAAACCAAAGCAAAATCTAAAAAAGAAGTCGAGAGTGAAAAGAAGAGCGAGAAAAAGAACACGAAAAGCGATGATTGACAGCCCTAATTTACCAAAAGAGCCATGGTCACTTCTCATGGCTCTTTCTCTTTAATGATTAGACCGATGTATTGGTTATAGCTGGAATCCCCCCGTCGCTTTGACAACCTTCGAACTGAAGTTGGTCACATATTCAAACAGCTTGTTTCGCAACTCGGCCCACTCCCCCGTGGCAAGTGCTTGCTGCATGACCTCATGATTCTCAGCGACGAAACCCGCCAGCATCTGAGGCCCCTCGCCATAGGTTGTATACCAGGCTTCCGTTGGTTGGACACCCAGCCGCTGCAGGCTGGGGACAAACTCACGAACAAGAAATTCAAAATATTCCTGCTCTCGTCCGGGGATCATATCCCACGTCATTAATAACTTCAAAGCCATCGACCATCCCTCAGTTTTTCGAAGGGCACCCTCGGAACAATATACTCAACGAAGATCATTAACTCGGTGGCATTAGCGTGATGACTTGCGTCTCTTCCGTCAAAGAACTCTTGGTGATACTCAAGGAAGGAAGTGGGTCTTGATCGCTGATCCCCATCTCTTTTAGAAATCCCGCAACCGTGCTGAGCTCTGGCCCTTTCTCCTCGGTTTTATAATGCATTGGAATCACAATGGAGGGTTCGATCAAGCTGATCACCTCGGCCGCCATAGAGGGATTGAGCGCCCCACCTCCACCCACGGGAACCAGCGCAATATTAACAGCACCCAGCTCTTCGATTTGAGCCTGGGAAGGCACGGTCGCCATGGTTCCAAGATGGGCAATGGTAAGACCATCGAACTTGAACACATAGAGCGTCTTCTGCAGAGCGCCGTTTTCCTTCTCCTTCTTCGACACCCTGCGAACACCCTTGATAAAAACTCCACCAATCTCAAATTCTCCGGGACCTTGAATTATCCTTCGCCCTACTTTTACGGCCTTGGCAAAATTGTGCCCAGGTGCATCTTGGCTGATCGTTAATACGTCTGCCTTGAGATTGCGCTTTGGAAGCCCGATTTCGGGGTCATACGGATCTGTCACGATGCTGATCTTGCCGCGCTCGGTGATCCGAAAACACGACAACCCATACCAGGTAATCTCCATTCCACCTCCCCAGTAGTAGTTGGGGGATTATACACGATTGCCTGAGAACAAATCAAAATTTATAATCGCCCGTGATGAGAGGTACACACCGTTGGGAACCACTTGAGATTGGCTGCGGTCTAGTCCGCAGCCTGAGCGCGGATCATATGCGCCTTACGCTGTCAGCCCAGAAAGGGGGGTACTCGGATGCGCAGATTGATGATTACCGCCATCTCTCTCGCCGGAGCTTCCCCTGGAGCCCGCCAGTCCAAATGCGACTCGAGGCCCGCGCCTCTACACTCCACCCTCAGGGGACGCTTGGTTTCGGATTCTGGAACGATCCTTTCAGCCTGTCGCTCGGGCAAGGAGGCGCGGCACGACGGCTGCCGGCTTCTCCACAAGCTGTCTGGTTTTTTTACGGCTCGCCCCCCCATGACCTCGCATTAGCTCCGGGCGTGCCCGGTTCTGGGTGGAAAGCAGCCACTTTACGCACTCCGCGAATACCATCGCTCGCCTTAG
>Ga0315550_1000094_pt1 | contig 52144 bp, 41 predicted proteins | sample SalMarSW160190MG_2_FD_203100 | JGI IMG/M metagenome (GOLD analysis project Ga0315550, IMG submission 203100) | Salt marsh sediment microbial communities from the Plum Island Ecosystem LTER, Massachusetts, United States - Salt Marsh Sediment SW1601-90 ...
TTTGGATGCCAGGAAACATTTGGTTCTGTTCCAAGACAAACTCGAGCATGCGCACCAGCAACTCGGAATCCACCCCTTGTTCCTCTGGGGTGGAGATCCGCCATTCATCGGTGGGCCAGTACGCCGATGGCGTAGGCTGAGGTGTAACTGTCGGTTCACTGGTCGGCGTAGGGGACGGTTGTAAGCGTGAGCGACATCCCACCAACATGCTCGCCGCTAATGCCATCTTGAGGAAATCACGCCGGCAGATTTTCGCCGCACAAGGTGTATCGCAGCAGTTATTTTCCTGTCCGCAGGCTTCTTCTCCCGGGCACGAGTTAATACATCCATCGTATGCTTCTGGCATAGGTTTCTCCTTTCGATTACAAAGGTTATCTCGGTATGGAACGTCTACTCCACCAACGCCTCGGCGATGAGCCAGCCGAATCGCCGGGAGGTGTCTGTCCCAGATATTCACCCGTCAACACAACTTGGGTCGCTGCGCCCGGCGCGGTAGTAGGGAATGCTGTAGCCAATGACTCGGCAAGGGTTGGTGAAACAGTGGCGGGTGACGGCGTTGCCGTAGGGGCACACCCGGCGATCGAGAGCATCAGTGTTAGCAAAGCAAGTGTGTTCAAAGGTTTCATTTTATACTGCCCTCGCGACAGGCGATCAAAGTATTAGAATCCAACACAGTATACATTATGATGGATGGATTGTGGATAGCGAGTTGACAGGAAAACCGGGGGAATCGTCAAGCGTGCTCGAAATTTGCTGCAAAGGCGAATCTCTGTGCCCATTGCGTTCTTTGTGTCTTTGCGGTAAGATTGAGCGGATGGCAGACGAAGGTTCACTCTCCCTGACGTACACGGGTTACTACGACGACGAGTGCCGTTCGGTGCGCGGCGTCGTGCCGGTCGAAGAAGAGATCGCACTGCACGTCAACGGCCGGCCGCTCGTGCGCCTGATGTGCACGCCGGTCCTGTTGGAGGAGCTGGCGCTGGGATTCCTGTTCAGCGAAGGGCTGATCGAAGGGATGAGCGACGTAGAGGAGGTGAAGATACTGGCGCTGCGCGATGGTCGGCGCTGGCTCGACGTGTGGCTGGGCTACGAGATCGAGCCGCCCAAGCTGCGCGCCATCACCTCCGGCTGCTCCGGCGGCACGACCTTTGAGAGCGCGGGCAGCCCGGTCGAGTCCGACCTGCGCGTCACGCCGCAGCAGGTGACGCACCTGGTAGCGGAGATGTCGCGTCGCGCCGAGCTTTACCACCGGGCAGGCGGTCTCCACGTGGCGGCGCTTGCGGAAGGGGATGGCCTGATTTGTGTGGCGGAGGACATCGGTCGCCACAACGCCGTCGACAAGGTGGCAGGCCACTGCCTGCGGCAGGGCCTGCCAATGGCGGATCGCGTGCTGCTCTCCAGCGGGCGTATCAGCTCCGAGGTGGTGAACAAAACTGCGCGGATGCAGGTGCCCGTCCTCATCTCCCGCACCTCCCCGACCTCCCTCGCCGTCCAACTGGCGCGGGCATGGCACGTCACGCTGATCGGCTACACGCGGCGGCTCAGCTTTCGCGTCTACACCGACGAGTGGCGGCTCCTTGCGCCCGAGTGTTTCCCTGGGGATTAGCGCTGGCCCTGTAGGCCAGAAAATGTAGGTCACGCTATCAGTGACGGCACCCTCAGCGTCACGCTGGTAGCGTGACCTACGGGTCTTTTCAGAGTGGGGACTTGCCAGTCGCCATTCCATCGTGTAGAATGGTGGAAATCTAGGGGGAAGGAAGAGATTATAATGGACGAGCTTAAACGACGCATCCTGGCCGAAGGGCAGAATTTGGGTCAGGGTATTCTTAAGGTAGATAGTTTCCTCAACCACCAAGTCGATACGCACCTCATATTCAGGATTGGGCAGGAACTGGCCAGCCGCTTTGCCGACGCCGGCGCGACGAAGGTTATGACCGCCGAGATTTCTGGCATCGCCCCGGCACTGGCGACGGCGCATGCGCTCGATGTGCCCGTCGTATACGCCCGCAAGACGCGACCGGTCACCATGACGGGACCAGTCTTTGTCGAGGTCGCCCCCTCGCACACCAAGGGGGCGGATGCGTTCCTGATGGTGGCAGCCGAGTTCCTTGGGCCTGGGGATCGCGTGCTGGTGATCGACGATTTCCTAGCCTCGGGGTCGACGATCGACGCGCTGGTGCGACTGGTCGATCACGCCGGGGCGACGCTGGCGGGCATCGGCGCGGTGATCGAGAAGCGATTTGAACAAGGGCGCGAGGCGTTTGAGCACCTCAACGTGCCCATCGTGTCGCTGGCCGTCGTCGCCGACATGTCGGCAGGCAAGATCGTGTTGGAGTGACATTGAAGGACGCAATAGCCATTCTGGACTTTGGCTCGCAGTACACCCAATTGATCGCCCGCCGCGTGCGGGAAGCGCACGTCTACTGCGAGCTTTTTCCTTGGGATGCCCCAGCCGAGGACGTGCTGGCTTTGGCGCCACGGGGCTTTATCCTCTCCGGCGGTCCTGCCAGCGTCTATGCCTCCGACGCGCCCCACTTGCCCGCGTACGTGCTGGAGCGGGGTCTGCCTGTGCTGGGCATCTGCTACGGCATGCAGTTGCTGGCCTACCACCTGGGTGGCCACGTGGCCCGCGCCGAAAAGCGCGAGTACGGCCCGGCCGAGGTCGAGTTCGTCGGTCCGGAAGATCCCCTGCTTGGAAATCTCAAATCTCGAGCGCTCTCCGGTTGCCACTCAAATCTCAGCGTGTGGATGTCCCACGGTGACTCTATCGCAACCCCGCCGTCCGGCTTTGAGGTGCTGGCCCGCAGCGCCAACTCCCCTGTAGCGGCGATGGGTGACCTGGCGCGGGGATTCTACGGCCTCCAGTTTCACCCCGAGGTCGTGCACACTCAGCATGGCGACGAGATCCTGCGCAGCTTTGCCGTTGACGTCTGCGGCTGCGCGCCCGACTGGACGCCGGCCGCCTTCATCGAGCAGGCGGTGGCCGCGATCGGCGAGCAGGTGGGGGCCGGTCGCGTGGTGTGCGGGCTCAGCGGCGGGGTCGATTCCGCCGTGGCGGCGACGCTCGTGCACCGCGCCGTGGGCGATCAACTGACCTGCATCTTTGTCAACCACGGGCTGCTACGCCGGGGCGAGCAGGAGCAGGTCGTGCGCGCCTTCCGCGACCGGGGGATGCACCTGGTGCCGGTGGATGCGACGGAAGAGTTCCTCGGCGCCCTCGCCGGCGTCACGGACCCCGAGCAGAAGCGGCGCATTATCGGCGAGCGGTTTGTCCGCATCTTTGAGCAGCAGGCGGCAAAACTGGATGACGGCGCAAGTCGCGTGCGGTTTCTGGCCCAGGGCACACTCTACCCCGACGTGATCGAAAGCGCGGCCACCGGGCGAGATGGTGCGGCTGTTATTAAGCATCATCATAACGTGGGAGGATTGCCTAAGGACATGCAGTTTGAGTTGGTCGAACCGGTGAGAAATTTGTTCAAGGACGAGGTTCGACAGATTGGTAAAGTTCTGGGTCTGCCTCACGAGTTGATCGGGCGACACCCTTTCCCTGGCCCCGGACTAGCGGTGCGGATACCAGGCGAGATTACGTGGGAACGACTAGAGACGTTGCGAGACGCTGATGCGATCTTTCTCCAGGAGCTTGCGTCATCGGGTTGGTATGATCAAGTAGGACAAGCATTTGCCGTTTTGTTGCCTGAAGCCCTTTCGACAGGAGTGGCTGGGGATGAAAGCAGGTTCGGACAAACGATTGTGCTTAGAGCGGTCGAAACTGACGATTTCATGACCGCTTCGCCAGCTTTATTGCCCTACACTCTACTAACCAAGGTGAGCACGCGTATTCTCAATGAAGTCGATGGTATCACGCGAGTAGTTTATGATCTTTCTACAAAGCCCCCCGCGACTATTGAGTGGCTTTAGGCAAGATCGCCGTTAGGCTGCAAAAAGGCATCCCAAATTGCCCGTTTGCGTGACAGGCAGGGCAAAACTCTGGAGTAGTACAGCCAAGGCAGTAAACGAAGGGATTTGCTCTTGCAATAGGAAAGCGCGGTAAACCTCTTGGTTGGGTAGTTGTAAAGGTGCCCCGCAATACCTGCCAACCGCTCCACAGTTTCTTGCAGCCACTCAATGAACGATGGGCTTGCAGAACCAATGATAACCACAAGGGCAGAAGATATGCAGCCATCGCCGTCAATACATCCCCGCAGGAAATCCCGGAAAAACTTATCTGGGATCTTTAGAGAGCTCATTGTTTTGCTCTTGGCAGGTGTAAGCCCTATGCTTTCTAAAAATGCACGGTAACTTGACAATGGCACATTGTCAAGGTAATCTGAATCAGAGATGCGAACCTCGTAAGACCGAGTGCCCTGATACACGGGTGCCGAGGTCTGTAAGCAGTATTGATAGGCTTGAATCAATTCGGTGTCCTTGGAAGTGAAGCTGACCAAGTTGGGATTTCTAGTAGACAGACATTCGTCAGCAGCGATTAATCCCACGGCATAGGCCAATTTTGGAGACCATTGTTGAAGTACTTTTCGTGGAACCAAGCACGTTGAAACGCTGCGTGGCCGTGCTTTGATTCCGTATTTTGCCATTTTGTCACCGATTGTCCGACGGCTACAGCCGGTTCGTTTGGCAATCTCCTCCTGTGAGAGACCCTCTTGCCAATATAGACGCTCTAGCACTTCGCGGGAAATCTCAATCCTGTAGTAGTCACCCACATTTCGCCGAGCGATGTGATATTCTTGCATTCTATTGTCGATGGTGTTTTCATTGCACCCGAATTGGGCTGCTATCTCTTGCAGCGTCAATCGCTCGACGCAGTACAATTGCTCTAATTGTGCTTTGGATATGTCAACGCGCCCAACAGCACAAGGGTGACATAACCCCGTAAAGTTCTTCCGGTAAGTAGTGCTGGTGCATACCTCACGTATCTTTTTGCACTTGCCGCAGTAGACAGTTACACGCTTGCGGCCTTTGTCATCCGTGAATCTCTTTGACCAGAAAATGACTGAACCATTTGACAGGCGTTTGTCTTTTTTGAACGTGCTTTCTGTCATCAGGTTACCTCCTGGTTTTCCTTAATTCTAGTTTACACCATAATCTAGTATTTGTCAATGTATTGCAATTGACAACCTCCATATTATCGGGTATCATTGCCCTGGGGGAAAGGTGCAATGGTTGAAATCAGTCGCGTCCTGAATATCAGGCCCACGGGACAAGTCCAACTCAACATCTCGGTGCGTGCCGAAATTGCCCAGGAGGTGGCCGACGCACTCGCCAGCCTGATGCGTTTGGAGGAGAACCTTGGGCGCAGCAAATCGGAGATCATCTGTGAAGCCATTATCGTTTACGCCGAGGCCAAACGAGCCTCGGGCCACGGTTAGGAGGAAGTAGCGAGATGGAACTGGGCTACATTCTGCGCCGCGCGTGGCGTATCACCTCGGAACACAGGCGGCTGTGGGTTTTCGGCGGCCTGGTGAGCCTGGCGCTGATCGGCACGCGCCTGGGCGTGAGCGGCAGCCAATGGGAATTAGCTGCGCAGGAACTGCCGCCGGAGGTGCAGCAGCCTCTCACCACTTTCCTGGACGGCTCTCGTTCTACTACGGCGGCGGTGGTCTTGGTGGTGCTGGGGTTCGTCGGTGGCGTGGGCCTGGCGTTGCTGGGCAGCCTGGGGCGTGCGGGCCTGGTGCACCAGACGCGGGCTGCTGAGGCGTACGGCATCATCGTACTGAGGGGTGGCTGGCTGGCGGCCAAGCGCCACTTGTGGCGGGTGTTCATCATCCGTGTGCTCCTCGGATTGCCGGTGGGTGTGGTGGCGCTGCTCGGTCTGCTGCCAGGGATCGTGGCCCGGCTCTATTCTCTCAACCAGGAGGATTCCGGGATCGCGCTGCTGGGCGGAATTACCGAAGGGCTGCTGTGCATTACCTGCCTTGCACCTGCCGCGTGCGTGTCGGCGGTGCTCTCCATCCCGATTGGCGTGATGCAGCGGCTCGCCGTCCGGGCCTGCGTGCTGGAGAAGCTGGACGTACGCGTGAGCATCGCCCGTGCCTGGAACGTGCTGCGGGAGCACCTGGGTAGACTGGCGTTGATATGGTTGGCCCTTTTGGGCATTGGCGTTGCCGTTGTGCTCGTGATCCTCGTGCCCTTTGCGCTGCTGTGGGTGCTGCTTTGGGCGGCGGCTAGACTGACGGTCGTTTACTCGTCGCTGCTGTCGCTTGGGCTGACGTTGGCCGTTGGGCTGCTGATGTGGCTGGCTGGCGTGGTCGGCGGCGGCGTGGCGGAGACCTTTTTCTCTGCTGCCTGGACGTTGGCCTATCGTGACCTGACCGGGATGGGGCGCACGGGGGCGGAGGCGGCCCTTGTCGCGTGAGCCGTTTTTGCGCAGGTGCGAGGATAGCAGTATAATTTGATGGCTGGTTTTCTTGATTGTGCCATAGCATCTGAATATGAACGTGTCCAAATCTAGCGAGTCTCAAACCAATCCTGCCGTCGGCACGCTGCGTGTCGTCGGTGGCGTGCGTCGAGATGCCGCACCCTGTGCGGTGGTGTTGACCCCGCCACCTCGGGCGGCGCGGGAGCGGGGAGGAGAGCAGCTTTTCGTCCTGCTCGACCTGACCGGGCCGGCAGCGCTGCACCTGTATCGGGAGATGCGGGAGGTGGTGGCGCAGGAGTATTGGTTTGCCAGCGGCAGCGTCACTGCGGCCATGCGCCGGGCGGCCGCTGCGGCTAACCGGCACCTGTTCCAGTTTAACCTGCGGGCCACTTCGTCCAGGCGCTGCTATGGTGGTCTCGTGATGGCCGTGCTGCACGGCGAGGATATTTTCGTCCTCCACGCCGGCCCAGGTCGAACCTGCGTCCTGCACAGGAACCAGGTTGATTGCTTTCCCCGGGGCGAGCAGTTGCCTCATTTGGGCATGGGGGTGGTCGCCGACGTGCGCCTGTATCACGCCTTCGCGGCCCTCGGCGACACGCTGCTGCTGGCCTCGCCCTCTCTGGCGCAGGCGGCGGGCGACGACGCGCTGGCCCGCGTGCTACCGCGGGCCAATCTGCACGGGGTGCTGACAGGATTGGAGCAGGTGGGGGCCGGGATTGACTTTACCGCGTTGGTGGCACGTTTAGCCCCGCCGCCCGTCACCCCTTCAGTCGAGGCGCCTCGGCCTGCGGCTGTGTCGCGGGAAGCGGTGTCTCCCACGCCGCGGCGGCCGGAAAAACCGGTCGCTCGCAAGGCCCCTTGGCAATCCATCAGCGCGCGGGTAACGGAGGGGTTGCAGAGCACGCATCCCCTGGAACGGCGTCCGCTCGCGCCGCGCGAGGTGCCGCCCCCTGCGTACAAGCCGAAACCGGTGCGCGAGCCACCCCGTGAGGCCGGACCTGGGCTGGGGGAGCGTGTGTTGGATGGCGCGCGTGTTGCGGGCAGCAAGCTGGGTGCGGGGGTGAAGAACGGCGCGCGCGCTGCAGGGCGCGGGATCGCTGCCGCCGGCGCGGCGTTGGTCGACGGGATCAAGGCGCTGTTCTGGCGCATGCTTCCGGGAGCCGACCGGCGCGCGCGGCAGCAGAAACACCCGCCGCGCTCCGTTCCCAAGGAAAACCGCACCGTGATGATGGCCATCGCCATCGGTATCCCCGTTCTGGTGGCGATCATCACCCTGCTTGTCTATCACACGCTGGGTGCAAGGGCGCAGTTCGAGGGCGTCAAGGCCCAAGTCGAGCGGGAGGCGCAGTTGGCGCTGACCAGCAGCGTCATCTCGGAGACGCGCGGGCATTGGGATGCCGTCCTGAAAAAAGCAGAGCGGGCCAACAAGTTGAGTCCTGGCGACGAGAGGATCGCCGAACTGCAGGAGCAGTCTCGCGCGGCCATTGACAATCTCGACGGCATCGTGCGCCTGGCGTTTGTCGAACTGGCGGATTTTGGCGCGGGTGATGTGCCACGGCGCATAGTCATTCACCGGCAGGCCGTCTTTGTCCTGGACCCGGCGGCCGGATGGGTGGCCCAGGTGAACTTTGAGCTGACCGAAGACGGCATCATCTTGGGCCAGACGCCATCCACGTTGGTCAATACCGGCACGGAGATCGACGGGGGGGCAGTGGGCGACCTGGTGGATTTGGCGTGGGTCGAGGCCGGCAGCGGCCGGATGGCCAGCGGCCTGGCCATCCTCGAACAGGGCGGCGGCCTGGTCAACTATGATCCGGCCTGGGAGGGCGAGGGTGGGGAACCGCACCTGACGCGTTCCTTCCTGGACACCACGCCGAAGGCTCCCCGGGCGATCGATTCTTTCGAGGGGCGCCTTTACGTGCTCGATTCTGGTGAGGGGCAGGGCCAGGTCTGGCGCTACGACCCGCAGGGCGAGATCTATCCCGATCCCCCGGGCCACTATTTTGCCGTCGCCCCGGTCAGGCCGCTGGCGGATGCAGTCGATATGGCGATCGATGCCAACATCTACGTTCTCCATATCAATGGCACGAGCTACAAATACTTGACCGGCGAGTCCCAGCCCTTCGATACGAGTAGCGTCCCCGATGGCTTCAGCCAGCCGGTTGCCCTGGCCGTCGATCAGAATGGCAGCAGCGGTCGGGTGTACGTGGCCGATCGGGGTCACCGGCGTGTGGTCGTGCTGGAGGCCGACGGCGCTTTCCGTGCCCAATTCCGCGCCGACGAGGCATTCAACGCGTTGGAAGCGCTGGCCGTGGACGAGGCGGCGGGACGGGTCTACGCGCTCAGCGGCGGGCGGCTCCTCGTGGCACCGCTACCCCTATTGCCGTAATCGTGCTATAATGCCTCCCGCTTGTGGAATCACTTGGCAAAAATGGCTCGGCGTTTTCGGGCCGTTGATACGTGATGCGTGAAACGTGATTCTGAGGTTGATTTTACGCATCATGCATTACGTTTCACCGGTCTGGGCCACCGAGGGCGGTGGTAGTCTTGTTATCGTGAGGAGGACGTTGTGCGACGTGGTTCAAAGCGCATAGGTCGTCGTTCCGGTAGTGTTGCCCAAAAGCTGTCCACGGCTTTTTTGGTGCTGCTCTTTTTGGCCATTGTCATTGTGGCGGGCTTGCTCGTCCGTGACGTGGTGCGGCGCTCTGTCGCTGCCTCCAATACGTGGCCCGATCTGGTCACGGAGCCTGACGAACATCGCGAGGTCGTCTACGAGGAGGGAAAGCCTCTGCCACAGTGGAAGGGCACCGATCGGGTCAATATTCTGGTGATGGGCATCGACCAGCGCGAGCACGAGGAAGGCCCCTGGCGCACCGATACGATGCTGGTGCTGACAATCGACCCGGTCACGCTGAACGCCGGCATGCTCTCTATCCCCCGTGACCTGTGGGTGCCGATTGCCGACTATAATGAGCAGGCGCGCATCAACCAGGCGCATTTCTTGGGCGAGGCCTATGACTATCCAGGCGGCGGCCCGGCGCTGGCGGCCAAGACGGTGCAGTACAACCTGGGCGTCCACATTCATCACTACGCCCGCGTGAACTTTACCGCCTTCGAGGAAGTGGTGGATCACATCGGCGGCGTCGAGGTGTGTGTGGAGCACGAGATCGACGATCCCCTCTATCCCGATGAGGGGTATGGCTACGACCCACTGCACATTGAGGCGGGCTGTCAGACGTTCGATGGCAAGACAGCGCTCAAGTACGCCCGCACCCGCCACTCGGGTGGCGGCGATTTCGACCGCGCCCGGCGCCAGCAAAAGCTCCTCCGAGCGTTGTTCGAAAAGGTCACCCAGCCCGGTGAGTTGCCAAGGCTGGCGACCAAGGCCCCAGGACTGTGGGAAACGCTACAGGGCGCGGTGGTTACCGATCTCAAACTGGACGAGATCGTCGCCCTGGCAAACCTGGCGAGCGAGGTCGATCCTGACAACATTCGCTTTGGCGTGATCGACGAGAACTATACCATGTTCTGGACCACGCCCGATGGGCAGGAGGTGCTGGTCCCGCTGCGGGATCGCATCCGCGAATTGCGGGATCAGATCTTTACCAGCGAACCTCCTCCGCTCGCGGAGGAGGAGGATTCACAGGCCCGCCTGGAGACCGAGGCGGCCACCATCCAGGTGCTGAATGGGACGACGACGCCCGGGCTGGCCGGGAGCACGCAGCTTTACCTGCGAGAGCACGGCCTGTCGATAGGGGATGAGGCCATCGGCAATGCCGATCATTCCAGTTACGCGACTTCGAAAATCGTCATCTACACGGGCAAGACATACACGGCCGAGTACATCGCCCGGGTCCTCGGCCTGCCGTCGACGGCTGTGGTGCACGAGCCCAATCCCGGCGCCGAGTACGACGTCGCCGTCATCCTGGGGAGCGATTATCAAGCGCCCGAGTCTCCCGAATCGACTGAATCGCCCGAGTCGACCGCGTCACCCGAGACGACCGAGTAGGGGGTAGCCGCTGGCTATCTACCTGGATGTCTCCGCTGCGGTCCACCGCCGCGCCGGGCTGGGGCGATATGCCGAAAGCCTCACCCGGGCCCTCGTTTCTGCCGATCCCAAGCGGGCTGACCAAGGTCGGTATGCTCTGTTCTACAACCGGGAGCGCGGCATAGAGCCGCTGGCAGGCTTGGAGTGCTTGCCGGCCCGTACCGTGGCCCTGGGGTACAAGCCCTGGCGCATGCTGGTTTGGCTGGGACAACTGGTCCGCGTTGGCTTCGACCGGCTTCTTCCGGGAGCCGAGCTCTTCCACGCCACCGAGCATCTCCTCTTGCCGCTGCGGTCGATTCCCAACGTCCTCACCATCCACGACCTCATTTTTCGCCACCTGCCGCAACACCACAAGCCCCTCAACCGTTGGTACCTGAATCTGACAATGCCCCTCTACTGCCGCCGCGCCAACCACATCATCGCCATATCCGAGCACAGCAAGCGTGATGTGATCTCGGCCTACGGCATCGCTGAGGAAAAGATCACGGTGGTCTATGAGGCCGCTGCCCCTGGCTTTTGCCCGCAGCCTCCGCAGGCGGTGGCCGCCATCCGCGCGCGCTACGGTCTGCCGGAGCGCTATTTGCTCTTTGTCGGCACCATCGAGCCGCGCAAGAACCTGACTCGCCTGCTGGCGGCCTTCGAGACCGTCTACGGTGATGGGTTGGTCGACGGCTTGGTCGTCGTGGGCCGGCGCGGCTGGCTGTATGGCGACTTTTTCGCCCGATTGGAGGAATCGCCGGTACGGGAAGCTGTCCTCCTCCCCGGTTACGTACCCGATGACGATCTGCCCGCTGTTTACGCCGGCGCACAGGCGCTGATCCTGCCCAGCGTTTACGAGGGCTTTGGACTGCCGGTGCTGGAGGCGATGGCCTGTGGGACGCCCGCCGTAGTTTCCAGCGCATCCAGCATCCCGGAAATTGGCGGCGATGCGGCGCTGTATTTCGACCCCTTGGAGGTAGAGGCGGCGGTCGACGCGATGCGCCGCCTTTTGGGCGATGATAGCTTGCGGGAAGAGATGCGGGAGCGTGGACTGGCTCAGGCGGCGCGGTTCTCGTGGCAGCGGGCTGCGGCCGAGACACGGGCCGTGTATGATGCGGTGATGAAAGACGCATAACGTATGCCCGCGCAGTTTCGGACGCTGTCCGAAACTGCCAATAGATTCGAGCGAAGCTCGAATCTATCTTGACTTTTGCACTGCCTGCGGTAAGATATGCCGCGAACGGGTTTTTAGGAGATATCCCTATGAGAATCCTGGTTACAGGTGGCGCTGGTTTTGTCGGTTCTAATCTGGTGGACGTGTTGATGGCGCAGGAACACGAGGTCACCGTCATCGACAATCTATCTGTGGGCAAGATCAGCAGTATCGAGCACCACCTGGCAAGCGACCGCTTCCGCTTTGTCAACGACTCGATCCTCAACCTGACCACGCTGGAGCGGCTCGTCCGCCAGGCCGACCTGATCTACCACCTGGCGGCGGTGGTCGGGCCAAAGTACGTGGTCGAGGACCCGCTGGGCACGATCGTCACCAACGTGCGCGGCACAGAGAACGTGCTGGAGTTGGCTTTCAAGTACTGGGTGCGGTGCGTCGTGGCCTCCAGCTCCGAGGTGTATGGCAAGTCCACCGCAGTTCCCCTGAGCGAGGACGACGACCGGTTGCTTGGTTCCACGACGGTGAGCCGCTGGTCCTACTCCGATGCCAAGGCGATTGACGAGTATTTCGCATTTGCCTATGCCAAGAAAGGCCTGCCGGTCACTGCCGTGCGCTACTTTAACGCCTATGGGCCCAGTCTCGATCCCAGGGGGTACGGGAGCGTCGTCGCCAAGTTCATCACCCAGGCGCTGCACGGGGAACCTCTGACGATCTACGACGATGGCACCCAGACGCGCTGTTTCACCTACGTAGCGGATACGGTAGAGGGAACGATTCGGGCGGCGACCGTTCGCGAGGCGGTCGGTCGGGTGTTTAACATCGGTTCCAACCGGGAGACCAGCATCAACGAGCTGGCACAGTTGATTCAGCGGCTGACCGGTTCGGCGTCCGAAATCGTGCACCTGCCCTACGAGACCGCCTACGACGTGGCCTTTGAGGAGACCCGCCGTCGCGTGCCGGACATCACCCGCGCTCGAGAGGTGCTGGGGTTCGAGGCGCGCACGTCCCTCGAGGAGGGATTGCCGCAGACACTGGCGTGGTTCCAAAAGACGTCGGAGGAACAGCAGTAGATGGCGATGGCCGAATGTTTATGAGAGGGTCAAGCGATGAATTCAACTAAGCTTGGTGCATTTTGTGACAAGGTTCTGGAAATCTGCTGGCTCCTGGCAGTGATCGTGACGCCGCTCTTTTTCAACGTGAATTCGAACAACGTCTTTGAGCGGGACAAGTGGACTACCCTGCGAACGATTGCGTTGGTGATGGTCGCCGCTTGGTTGGTCAGGATCGTGGAGGAGTGTGTCAGCAATGGAAAGCCGGGGCTGCGTATCACCTGGCGAACGCCCCTTGTGCTCCCCATCCTGGTGACCATCGCAATCTATCTGGTCAGCACCGTGTTCTCGATTACCCCTTACGTCAGCGTCTTTGGCGGCTATCAGCGGCTGCGGGGCACCTTCTCCACCCTGTCCTGCGTCGTCATCGCCCTCATCGTCCTGGATCGTTTGCAGACCCGGGAGCAGGTGGATCGGTTCATCACGGTCATGATCCTGAACAGCCTGCCGATTGCGCTGTACGGCTTTATCCAGCACAACGGGTTGGATCCCCTGCCGTGGGGTGGAGATGTGACCGGCCGCATCGCTTCCAATATGGGCAATCCCATCTTTGTCGCCGCCTATATGATCATGGCCGCGATTCCCACGTTGGCGCGCCTGGTGGAGGGCTTCCAGGCGATCCTGACCCACGAGGATACCGGAGCGGCGGATGTACTACGTGCCGCTGCTTATATTTTCCTGTTCCTGGTTCAGGTGATTTCGATTCTCTATAGTCAAAGCCGTGGGCCTTTGATGGGCCTCGTGGCCGGGGTCGGTGTGTGGGTGTTTTTGGGGTTACTGTCCCTTCAGCGTAGTGCCCAAAGGGAGCGCCCTTTCCGACCCGTCGAACTCTGGGGCGATTTGGGGAGCGGGCTGTCGTTCGGGCTCGCCAGCGTGGTTGCGGCAGGTGTAGGCTTTGGACTCTTTTACTACATCGGCAAGGGAATAGACGCCTTGTGGCTTGGCCGGTTTGCCGAGTTGTCTGGGTGGGCCGGGGTCGTCGGAGGCGGGTTGGCTTTCCTTGCCGTGTGGATGGGGTTCATCATCAACCGGCGCGGCTGGCGCTGGCTGTGGGCCGGTGTACTGCTGCTGGCGGTCCTTTTCGTCGTCTTTTTCCTGCTGATTAACCTGGTTGATCCAATCCACGACTGGAGCAAGCAGTTGCCCTGGCTGGGCCGGCTGGGTGACGTGCTGCACAATTCGGGCGGCACCACCGGCAAGGTGCGCGCGTACATCTGGGAGGGGGCGCTTGAGATGGTCTTGCCGCACGAGCCCATCGAGTTCCCCCCGACGGAGGAAAATCCCGCCTGGCGCCCGGACCCTGTGGGCGGGATATCCGTGATCGGGCCATACCTACGGGCATTGGTGGGGCATGGACCCGAGTCCATGTACGTGGCCTACAATCCTTTCTATCCGCCAAGGTTGGGCCACGTCGAGTCACGCACCGCTACTCCTGATCGCTCGCACAATGAGACGCTGGACATGCTGGTCATCACTGGCCTGCTGGGTCTGGTTGCCTACTTGTGGGTGTTTGGCGCCATCTTTTACTTTGGCCTGCGTTGGATGGGATTTGTGCCCGACGACTGGCGTCGTATTCTTTTCTTCGCGCTACTTTTGGGTATGGCCGTAGTCGCCGTGATTGTATCCGGGGTTATTTTAGGTCCCCACTTCTTTGGCCTGGCTATCCCGGTCGGTATGATAGGGGGGGTGTTCATCTATCTCATTGTCTATGGCTTCTCCCTGTATTGGGAGCCTGAGGCGACGCCCAGCCTCCATCCTCACTTTGGTCTGCTCAGTGGGATCGTGGCCGCCGTGGTGGCGCATTTCATCGAGGTCAACTTTGGTATCGCCATCGCTTCCACGCGCACCATACTGTGGACCCTGACGGGGATGCTCGTGGTGATTGGGATGAATCAGATACGCGATCGTGCTATGGAGTCACAGGGGGCGGAAAACAACGGAGAAAAAAGAAGCAAGAGACGAAAGAAGCGCAGAAAGCGTCGCGTCGCCAGGCGATCGCTGCCGGACTGGGTGGGACCTACTCTGGCAGTGGGCGCCATCGGTGGCTTTATCCTGGGCACGCTGGCTTTTGACTTTGTCAGTACTAACCCGAATCCAGAGCCGTATAACATCAACGTCTGGGCGATTGTCTGGCGCGCTTTGACCCTCCGTCCTTACCATGACCAGGCTGTCTCGTACGGCGTGTTTATGATCTTTGCTTTCACCTGGGTGATGAGCGCGGTCGTCTTTATCGCCCAGATGGCCAAGCGCGGCGCGTTCCGCAAGCGCGAGTGGGACTGGGCATGGGCAGCGGGCGTGTACTTGGTCGTCTCTCTGGTGATAGGTATTGGATTTGCGCTGGTGATGGCCAATCGCCACGTCCTGCTGATCTACTACCAGAGCCAGCTTCACGCGAGAGCCCAGGATCAGACCATGCCGCTGACTCAGGAGGAGTACCTGGCCGGCGTGGCTGGTTTTGCCGACAGGATCGCGGGTCATATGACCACCTATTATGGCTTTATCGTCTTTGTCCTGATTGCCGGGGGAGTTAGCCTTTACCTTGGCATGCGGCGACATCCCCAGCAAACCGCCCACGTGTGGGGCGTGGTCACGCTCTGCGTCCTGGTACTCCTGGTCGGTTACATTGCCGTCGCAACCAACCTACGGCCCATCCAGGCCGACATGATCTATAAAGTGGCTCTGTCCTACGAGAGGGAGAGCTTGCCCGAGACTCTGAAGCTTTACGAACGGGCCATCGAGCTGGCTCCCAACGAGGATTTCTACTATTTCGAGATGGGACGGGTGTATCTCATGAACTCCCTTTCGCAGGAGATGGGGGCTGATCCGGCCAAGGCACTCGAGGCGATAGACGCGTTCAACAACGCCCAGCGCATCGCCCCGCTTAATACTGATCACGCCAAGGGCCTGGCCAAGTCTTATCACGTGTGGGCCAAGATCGCTGCGGCTTCTGGTGATATGCAGGCGTATGAGGAGCGACTTGAGCAGGCAGAGCACCATTACGACATCGCCACTTCACTCAGCCCCCATAATGCATTCCTGCGAAACGAGTGGGTCAAGTTCTATCTGGAAGAGGGCAATTTTGAGCGCGCGCGCGAGGTGATCTCCGATTCGCTGGAGATCGACGCCGAGTACGATGAGACGTGGCTCCTGCTCGGCGAGCTTCACAGGCTACAGGGGAACCTGGCTGAGGCCGCCGAGGCTTACGAGCGGGCAGTCGAGATCAGACCTCGCCAGGTGAACATCTGGCAGCTTTTGAACGAAATCTACCTCCGGCTTGAGCGTCCCGCCGACGCCGCCAGGACCTGGGTTGGTCTGGGCGATATGTATGTAAATCAAGATGATTTCACCGATGCCATCGAGGCGTACAACCAGGCCCGGGCGCTCGATTCTGACCTGCCCGAGGCGTGGGCCGGCCTTGGAGATGCTTACGCGGGTATGAACTTGCTCCCCGAGGCAGTCGAGGCCTACGAGCAGGCTTTGGCCCTTGAGGCCACCGATGCGTGGGCGGTTCACCGCGCGCTGGCCGATACCTACAATCGGATGGGGCAGAGCGGTCCTGCGGTCTCTCATGCCCGGGAGGCGCTGGAATTGGCACCCGAGGAGGAGCAAGCCGACCTGCAGGCGTGGTTGGCCGAGCTGCAAGCGTCGGCGGAGGGAGTGCTCCCATGACCGTCTACCTGCTCGTTTTCGCCGGGGCGCTGGTGCTGGCCGTCGCCGCCACGCCCGCTGCGCGCTGGTTGGCGCCAAGGGCGGGTTTCATCGACCATCCCGACGCCCGTCGCGTCCACAAGCACCCCGTCCCCCGCATGGGCGGGGCTGCTATTTATTTGGCCGTCATCGTCGCCGCTGTGGTCCTGGGCGAATGGCGAAACTTTAACGAGTTTGGCGCCATCCTCATCGGCGCGACCGCGATGTCGTTCATGGGCCTGGTCGACGACCGCTGGGGCTTGCGGTGGATGATCAAACTGCTGGCCCAAGTTCTGGCTGCGCTGTTGCTTTACGCTAACGATATCTATGTAGGCGTGTTCAATCATCCGGTGCTGAATCTGGCGGTGACGGTGGGGTGGGTGTTCTACGTCACCAATGCGATCAACTATCTCGACAACATGGATGGGCTGTCCAGCGGGATCGCCGCGATTGCGGCGGCTTTTTTTGCCCTGATGTGCTCCTTCAGCGGGCAGTACCTGGTTGGTGCGCTTTCCATCGCCGTGTTGGCGGCCTGCTTGGGATTCCTGTTCTACAATCTCAACCCGGCCAGCATCTTTATGGGGGACTCGGGCTCGCAGTTCCTGGGCTTTACGCTGGCTGCCATCGGCATCAAGCTACGCTTTTCGGATAATTCAGACTTTGTTACCTGGATGGTGCCGGTGCTGGTGTTGGGATTGCCGATCTTTGACGTGACGCTGGTTACTCTTTCGCGCCTGAGACGGCGAATCAGCCCGGCCACCGCCGGACTCGATCACACGTCCCATCGCCTGGCCGCGGCAGGAATGACCCACCGCGAGGCGGTTTTGACGCTGTACGTCACCGCGTTTATCTTGGGTTTGCTGGCTACCTTTATCACTCAGGCTTCTGTCACCGAGGGCTACGTCGCGGGGGGGCTCGTCGTCTTGGCCGGGGTGTACGCTTTCTGGCGACTGGAACGCCCGCCGTTTTTCAAGGCTCAAAGTCCAAAACCCAAACCTCAGGCTTTGCAGCCAAACCAGCCCGCCAACTAACCAACCAACAAACCAAACCTAAGGAGTCCTCATGGCCACTTTGCAAGACAAGATCACGGATCTCTCCGCCCATGTCGCCGTCGTCGGCCTGGGCTACGTCGGCCTGCCCCTGGCGACGGGATTTGCCAAGGCCGGCTTTCGCACCACGGGCATTGACGTGAGTGAGGAAAAGGTGGATGCCATCAACGCCGGCCGGAGCTACATCCCCGACGTTCTCGACGAGGATATCGCCCCCCACGTTCGGGCAGACCGGCTGGCGGCCACGTTGGACTATGACGCGGTGAACGAGATGGACGCGGTGTTCATCTGCGTCCCCACGCCCTACGATGCCCAGCGCGCGCCCGACCTCTCCTTCATCGAGGCGGCCAGCGAGTCGATTCGACCGCGCCTGCACGCGGGCCAATTGATCGTGCTGCAGAGCACGACCTATCCCGGCACCACGGAGGAGGTCGTCCGGCCAATCCTGGAGGAGAGCGGACTCGAGGCGGGTGTGGATTTCCACCTGGCGTTCTCCCCGGAGCGTATCGATCCCGGCAACACGCAGTGGTCGGCCTACAACACGCCCAAGGTCGTGGGCGGTCTGACGCCGGCGTGTACCCAGTTGGCCACAGAGTTGCTGTGCCAGATGGGCGCTTCGGTGCACCCGGTCTCTTCCACCCGCGCTGCCGAGCTGACCAAGCTGCTGGAGAACACCTTCCGCGCCGTCAACATCGCCCTGGTCAACGAGCTGGCCCTGCTCTCGGAGCGCATGGGGATTGACTTTTGGGAGGTGGTCGAGGCGGCCAAGACCAAGCCGTTTGGGTTTATGCCGTTCTATCCGGGGCCCGGGGTGGGCGGGCATTGCATCCCCATTGACCCCTATTACCTATCGTGGAAGGCACGCGAGTATGACTACTATACCGAGTTCATTGAGCTGGCCGGCGAGGTCAACCAGGCGATGACGTATCACGTCGTGGATCTGGCCAGCCACGCGCTTTCTCAGCAGGGCAAGCCGCTAAACGGGGCGCGCGTGCTGGTGCTGGGAGTGGCTTTCAAGCGTGACATCGACGACGCGCGCAATTCCCCCGCCGAGCGCGTGATCGAGCTGCTGCTGAGCCGGGGCGCGCAGGTTGCCTATCACGACCCCTACGTGCCGCGCTTCCGGGTCGGGGGGGACGTGTTTCATCGCGAAAAAGTCAACCTCGAGTCGGTAGAGCTGACCGAAGAAGCGCTCGCCGCCGCCGATTGCGTCATCATCGTCACCGACCACCGCAGCGTGGACTATGAACGCGTGGTGAAACACGCCCGGTTGATCGTGGACACGCGCAACACCACCGCCGGTGTGACCGGCTACGAGGAAAAGATCGTGCGCCTGGGCGCGCCGCTCTCCAGCTAGGATGCCAGAGGAATCTTTGACTGACGGCCAAGCGGCCGCTACCGAGGTACCCCCGCCGCCGCCGACCCGGCGACTAAGGGTCGTCCAGACCTTGACCGTCGTCACAGCCGTCGTCGCGCTGGCCGCTGCCTACTATTTCAAGGATCACATCCAGGAGCTAAAGCCGTACGGTTACGCCGCCGTCTTTCTGGCGGGGTTGATCAGCAATGCCACCGTGATCCTGCCGGTACCCGGGTTAGCCATCACCGCGGTGATGGCCGGCATCCTCAATCCGTGGATCGTGGGCCTGGTCGGCGGCGCGGCGCAGGCCCTGGGTGAGTTGACCGGTTACATGGCCGGATACAGCAGCCAGACCTGGGTGGATGAAAATCTCACCTACGATCGCTTGGCCAGGTGGATGCAGCGGCGTGGCCTGCTGACGATCGCCGTGTTGGCCGCCATACCCAACCCTGCCTTCGACGTGGCCGGCATCGCCGCCGGCGCGTTGCGCTTGCCGGTATGGAAATTTCTGGCCGGCTGTGCCATCGGTGGGGTGATCAAGAACACCGTCTTTGCCCTGGCCGGCTACTATGGGATCGGGGCGCTGTCCAATCTGTTCGGCGGTTGATGCGACTTCTTTGGGCCGACGAAACACGAACGCCACCGATCGCACGATCGGTGGCGTTCGCTTGTTGTACTGAGGGGGCAGCCTAGTTGTTGCGCATAATCAGTGGCATGTAGGTATGGTACACTGGCAGCCAGAAGCGTGCCAAGACAGGATCGTGGTCGCTGGCACGCCTGGACGAGTTGGTAATGTCGGTCACGAACTCGGCGTTGACGTGGACCACGTCAAACTCTGGTCTGGCAGCGCCGACCAGGCCGTCGCTGACCAGGATCTGATCCAGCACCTGCGAGTTGCCCTCAAAGACGTATGTGTAGCGTTCGGTGATGGGCACCGAGTACATCAAGTTCGTCAGTGCGTCGGCCGCCAGCACATCGGACACCGCCTCCGAAAAGTGAAAGTCGTTCAGGTCGCCCAAGACGATCACGCTGGCATTTGGGTCCAGCGCCAGCATGCTGTCCACAAAGTCGTTCGTCATCTGCGCGATCCCGATGCGCTCGGCCTCGGAGGCAAAGACCGGAGGCTGCACGCTGCCAAAGAGCGGGGCGTCGCCGCTCTTGGAGTTAAAGTGGTTGACGATGACGAACACCTTTTGATCGTTGAAGATGAACTCGGCAGCCAGTGACTTGCGGCTCTCGGCGACGGCCGGGTTGTTAGGATCGACGCGACCTGGGCTATAGGTTAGCTCAAGCCCGGTCGCTCCGATGACTGGCGTGGTCGCCATGGTGGCCGTCGCCACGCCGCGTTGAACCAGCGTCACCCGGTCGGGATTGTAGAGAAAGCCCACCCGGATGTTTGCTCCCGGCGCGCCACCATCATGGTTGTCCTCTGGTGCGATGTCTGCGTAGGCGTAGATCGGGCCGCCTGCGTTCTGGACCGCCGTGATCAGCGTGCTGTAGGTCAAGCTGGCGTCGACCGTTCCGTCGTCATCTTCTCCGTTGTTGTCCTGGATTTCCTGCAGCCCCAGGATGTCCGGTGCTCCCAGGTTGTTGACGATCTGATCGGCCAGTCTTTCGAACTTGTACTGCGTGTCACCTGGATCGAGGTTGTAGACGTTGAAGGAGGCGACGGTGAGATAGTTCTCCGTGGCGGATAGGGTCGTGGTTTCAGGGGCCAGCCCGCCGGACGTTGCGCTCAGGGGGTTGGCATTCACCAGGTAAAAGTTGCCGTACGTTTGCACGTCGTCATAGTCTATGGTGCCGGTGATAGGGCCTGTAAGGTGATCTCCCACGTCTACGTCAGGTGGGCCGGAGACGCTGGGGTTGGCTACGAGCAGCCGCTCGGGGTTAAAGTCACCTTCACGGATGACGACCCCGGCCATAACGCCGTTCCGCCCTGCCATGAACGTCACGTGGGCACCACCATCGCCCACGACGGGAATGGCATCATCCTCGGTGGCGCCGACGGCGACGGCGTCGTTGACCCGCACCAGCATACCCTCCAGGCTCTCGTAAAAGTCGATACCGTCGGTCTGTGGATCGAAAGTGCCCGCGGTCTCAACGCTGCCGCCGCCGGCGTCGTCATCGATTACCTCCGTGGGCGGCATACGCCCGCCAACGCCGATGATGATCGGAGTAGGCAGCGCGTTGCCGGTGGACGATATGACTGGCGATCCCTGCAGTTCGATGCGGGTCGTGGAGAGACCCGCACTGCCGGCATTGTAGAACTCGCTCACCGTGCCCTCGACCAGTACATCGTCGCCCACCGACACGCCGGTCGAGCTGCCAAAGACCAGGATGCCCTCGGAAGTGGCCAGGTCACCGTCTTCGTCGGGGTCCTGGATGTAGAAGCCGTTTCCGACGATGAGCGTGATGACGCCGCGCACGTCCTGCACCAGTTGACCGTTCAGCGGCGAGAGGTGCCTGGCCCCCTGGATGTCGCGGATGCGCAGCGGCCCACTGCTGACGACGGTGCCGACGTACGCCCCGGCGGTGGGGGTGACAAAGTTGGATGCGACCACCGCGTAATCGTCGTTGAGGATCAACGCTGGGCTAGTGGTGGCCGTGACCGCGAACCTGACGGACACGCTGCTCGCGTCGGTCACGGACGGCACCGTCCAATTGACCACGCCGCCGTCCTCCGCGCCGCCGCCCAAGGCGTAAGCGAAGGTCGCGTTGGTCGGGACGGTGTCGGTGACGGTGAGGTTGTTCAGCGTAAAGCCAAGATCGTTCTGGATGGTCAGCGTATAGGTAAAGCGCTCGCCAGGGGCGACGAGGGAGGGGGCACTCTTGCCAAGTTCAGGGCTGGTCGCCTTGAGGCGGATGTCTGCGTCGTCACGGGGTTCTAGTTTGTATTCGCTGAATGTGTAGTAGGCGATCCCCCGCATGTAAAAATAGAAATCGCCGTTGGATGGCTCGTAAGTCATGTCGCCATCCACCATACCTCCGTCATCTGCATGCGCGGGACCACTGCCGTCATCGAACGCCCATTCGCCGTATCCCAAATCGTCGTCGGTCACGGTAGCATCCTGGAACTCGACGAGTACGCCTTCCCATTGTTCCGACGTCGCCGGACTGCTGCTGGCAAAGCTAGTGGTCGAGATAACATCCGGCCCTGGCACCGGATTGCCCGTGCTCAAGACCTCCAAGGTGGCGGTCGCGATGCTGATATCGAACTCGGTCAGACCCCAGTATTCGGTCACCTCTCCCAACAAGCGCACTTGGGTTCCTCGCGGGAGTGAGATGCTGGGGAAGGCCGACCCTTTCCATACCGGCAGACCGCTCCAGGGACCGCCTGCGGGGTCTTGGATGACAAAAAGGTTGAGTTGGTCGACGTCGCCCGGCTCGGCAGTCACGGTGCCTGTCACCCACACGATTTGATCCTCTAGCGGAGAGGCGTCATCGGTCGCAGGATCAGACACCTCTTGGATATCCCTGATCGTCACCAGGGGATAGGCCGTGGTCGTCCATTGATCGGTATTGTTGGTAAGGATGTCGCCTGCCGTTTCGGTATGGACCTGAACCTCATTCTCTAACACAGTGGCGCCGGTCACGCCAGCGTCCACCGTCGCCGTCAGGTGGAACGTCTGGGTGGTCTGAGAAACCACCTCGGCCACGGTCCAGGTAAGGACGCCACTGGCACCGGGCGTGCAGCTAGTGCACGTCCACCCACTGTCGTCGGAGACGTAGGTGGTGCTTAGGGGCAGTGTATCGGTGAGGACGATGCTAAGCGCCGAGGTGATGCCCGCGTTCTGCACTGTGATGGTATAGGCCAGGCTCCCGCCAGCGGCTGCATAAGTCGGCCCCTCTTTTTGTACACTCAAATCGGGGGAGTTGACGGTGGAGACCCAGGCAGATTTGTTGTCGCTCGTGGTGGAATCTCCGCTGGTCGTGGTGATACTGGCGGTGTTGGTGAGGATGGCTCCGGAAGAGACGCTTCCCGTGAGCCAGCCGTTGACGCTGAATGACAGCGTCTCGGTCGCGCTGATGATTCCCACGTGCCACGTCAGTGTGCCCGTCGCGCCCACGGCACACGCCGGGCAGGACAGGCCACTGTCATCGCTCAGGTAGCTCACCCCTGTTGGGAGCGTGTCGCTGACGACCACGCCCGAGGCATCGGCTGTACCGGCGTTGGCGCAACTCAGCTCATAGGTCATGGAACTGCCCGGTAGGGCCAGGGTGGGGCCGGACTTTGAGATGGACAAGTCGACACATGAGCCGGTCTCGTTGGGGCTTGGCGCGGCCACACACCAGGTTGTGCTCAGGTCCTCGGATGTTTCGTCGTTGCCGCCGGCGCCATTGCCGCCGGTCTTGGTTTCGCTGCCCTCTGTCGAATCATTCCGTCGCCACGAGGAGCCAATCGTATGAGAACCCGACGCTATGACGTCCTGGGAACTGATCGTTGTATCAGCCAGGTAGGTGCTGGTGACCACGTCGGCGTCCGGGCCGTCGATCGAGATGCCGGTTTTATCTACCGCTTCGGCCTTGTCTCCCCACACGACGTAATCGAGATCGGTCACCAGGTCGGTCGTGCCGTCCCAATAGTACAGGATGACTACTTCTCCACTGTTAGACAATCCACTTCCAGTGTGGATCGAGCTTGTAAAGACCTCGCGCATATCGGGAATCGTGTCAGGAGCAACCTCCTCGTACAGTTCATAGGTGGGCGTGATACCATAGGTGGCGAAAAAGTTATTCGATCCGTTCAAGGCGATGGTTTGATGTTCTTTTGGAGCAATAGTCGCGCCGTCGGGAAAGCGGGCGTGAAAGTCGCTGAAGGTGCTTCCTCCAGCGTCTCCCCCATTGACGATGTTATAGTAGAAGGCACCGCTAGCAGTGGCGTCGGTGAGGTAGACGTCGCTCAAATCGACCGCCGTGTCTCCAGGGTTGTAAATCTCGATAAACTCCCCCTCTGTAGGCGTGACAACGATCTCGGTCAAGAGCAACTCCGGGGCTGCTGGGTCTGGGTCGGCATAAACTGGCAAGCCCTCTAGACCCACAATTAGTGCGATTGCGGCCAGGGTGCTGGCAAGCAGGGTGGTAATCAACTTGCATTCTTTAGTCATTTCGTGTACTCCTTTCATTTGCTTGGTTGTGGTTCCCGGTACCGTTCAAACGGCTATGGGATGTGTAGCTCACTGGACTGAGTAGGCGCGAGCTTTGTTGCAGCGCTTCAGAGGCATCACCTCCCTTTACACTGTCACATGGCAGAGTTCACGAGTCAAAATTGCCTTTGAGAGATGTTCTCAACATGTCTCTACGAACAGTGATGTGACCTATGAGGTATGATTGGACTTTTGAGGACTGGGATATGATAGCACAGGTTCGAGAAATCGAAAAATCGGCGACGATGATTGACGCCTCTGGGGGCACATGGTATAATCTAAACACCGACCGAATATGCAAAGACGGCGAGCAGGAGGAGTAGGCGGGATCGGTCCTGGCGAATCGCGTCAACGGATGGAACGGATTTAACGGATGCGAGAAGAGAAAGGGGCCGCCGGCTGCAAGCCCCGGCAGCACCGACCGCCGAACGTCGCCTGGGAGTCGAGAGGGTCAACGGATACTCAACGGATGGAACGGATTTAGCAGAGTGTCCGAGAGCCTTCTTCGGGTTCGCCCGTTATAGCGGGGGTCCTTGTTGGAGGACCGCAGAGCGCGGGCGGCACCTACGGTGCCGTATCCGAACCAAGGTGGTATCGCGGAAGTTTGCCCCTTTCGTCCTTGGACGAGAGGGGCTTTTTACATATCACGAACGGAGGTAAAACCGATGTATGGGGTTAGCAAAACGATATAAGCCGAACGAGGTGGAACCGCGGCTCCAGGCAGGCTGGCAGGAGGCCGGTGTCTACCACTTTGACCCGCAGGCGCATGGGCCGGTCTATTCGATTGACACGCCCCCGCCGACCGTCTCGGGCCACCTGCACCTGGGCCACGTCTATTCCTACAGCCACGCCGATTTCATGGCCCGCTTCTGGCGTATGAACGGCTACAACGTCTTTTATCCTATGGGATACGATGACAACGGCCTGCCCACCGAGCGGCTGGTAGAGCGGCGATTGGGCATCCGGGCAACTGAGGTGGGGCGTGGGGCGTTCATCGAAAAGTGCCTCCAGGTGAGTGAGGAGGAGGAACGCGCCTACGAGGCGCTGTGGCAGCGGCTGGGGCTTTCCATCGACTGGCGTTACACCTATCGCACCATCGACGACCTCTCACGACGTACGTGCCAGCTTTCCTTTATCGATCTTTACCAAAAGGGGCTCGTCTATCACAAAGAAGCGCCCTCCATCTGGTGTCCTGAATGTGGCACGGCCATCGCCCAGGCCGAGCTGGCCGATTTGGAGAGGGAGAGCGTGTTCTACACGCTGGCCTTTCAACTGGAGGACGGCGAGACGCTGCGAATTGCCACCACCAGACCGGAGCTTCTCCCTGCGTGCGTGGCCGTGTTCGTCCATCCTGACGATGCGCGTTTCAAAGCGCTGGTGGGCCAGCGGGTGACTGTGCCCCTCTTTGGGCAGCAGGTGGAGGTGCTGGCAGACTCCGGCGCCGACCCCGAGAAGGGCACCGGCGTGGTGATGTGCTGCACCTTTGGCGATACCGCCGACGTCGAGTGGTGGCACACGCACGATCTGCCTCTCAAGGTCGTCATCGGGCGGGATGGCCGGCTGACCGAGGGCGCGGGCGATTTTGCCGGACTGACCACAACCGAGGCGCGGCGGCAGATCGTCCTGGCGCTGGAGGGCAGCGGCCTCGTCCTCGAGCGCCGGCCCATCGCCCAATCGGTGCGCGTCCACGAGCGGTGCGATACGCCGGTGGAGTACATCGTGACCAAGCAGTGGTTCATCCGCCTGTTGGATGCCAGGGACGCGTTCCTTGAGGCGGGAGAAAAGATCGTCTGGCACCCGGCGCACATGCAGGCGCGCTACCGTGCCTGGGTGGAGAATCTGCACTGGGACTGGTGCATCTCGCGCCAGCGCACCTTTGGCGTGCCGTTCCCCGTGTGGACCTGCGACGGTTGCGGCGAGGTGATGCTGGCCGACGAGGCGCAGTTGCCGGTCGATCCGCTGGAGCAGCAGCCGGCACGGCCCTGCGCCTGCGGTTCCACGTCTTTCATGCCTGATCGGGACGTGATGGACACCTGGGCCACATCATCCCTCTCGCCGCAGATCGTGGGCCGCTGGCTGGCTGACGCGGGGTTGTATGAAAAGGTGTTTCCGATGTCCCTGCGCCCCCAGGCGCACGAGATCATCCGCACGTGGGCGTTCTACACCATCGTCAAGTCTCACTATCACTTTGGCGCGCTGCCCTGGAAAGAGGCTGCCATCTCCGGCTGGGGACTGGCGCCGGAGGGTGCGGGCAAGATCAGCAAGAGCCGCGGCGGCGGCCCGATGGCGCCGCAGGAGATGATCGAGCTGTACTCCGCCGACGCTGCGCGCTACTGGGCCGCCAGCACGGGCTTTGGCAAGGACTCGATCATCAGCGAGGAAAAGATACAGGCCGGGGCCAAGCTGGTCACCAAGCTGTGGAACGTGGCCCGTTTCGGCGAGCGGTTTGTGGCCGGAGCCGCAGGCTCCGTCGATTATCAAGTACCATCTGAGGCTCCGCCGCTTTCCCTGGCCGACCGCTGGATTCTTTCCAGGACCCAGCGGCTGGTCGAGTGGGTGACGGCGCTCTTTCGCGATTACGATTTTGCCGCGGCCAAGAGCGAGACGGAGGCCTTTTTCTGGCAGGTGCTGGCCGATAACTATCTGGAGATGTGCAAGCTGCCGCTCTATGAGGAGAACAGTCCCGGGGCGCGCTACGCGCTGCGCGCGGCGCTCCTGACCGTGCTCAAGCTCTTTGCGCCGTTTATGCCCTACGTGACCGAAGAGATCTACCAGGGATTGTTTGCGGCGGGCAGCGGTTCGATCCACCGGGCCAGTTGGCCCGTCGCGGACGAGTCCCTGATCGATGAGCAAGCAGAGGCCGCCGGGGACGTGGTGGTGGAGATAGCCACCGCGGTGCGCCGCTACAAGACGGAAAACCAACTCCGCATGGGCGCGGAGCTGGCGCGGCTGCAGGTGGCGGTGGAAGATGCGAGTCTACGTCAGACATTGGGTGAGGCCGTTGTCGATATCAGGAGCGTCACTCGTGCAGAGCGGGTGGAGATCGTCGAGCAGTTCGACGGCGACTTGAAAATTATCCAGGATACGGGTATTATCGCTGTAGCCCTGAAAGAATAGAACAACCGAAGGAAGGAAAAGATGACGGATAAGCTAGCCAAAGTATACAACCCCCAGGAACACGAGGAACGCCTCTACACGTGGTGGGAGGAGCAGGGTTTCTTCCGCCCGGAGAAGCAGCTCGAACTGGGTCTGGCAACCGAGGACGACCCGTGTTTTTGTATCACTATGCCGCCGCCTAACGTGACCGGCGTGCTGCACCTGGGGCATGCCATGACCGCCGCGGTCGAGGATCTGATGACGCGCTACTACCGCATGAAGGGGTATCAGGCGCTCTACCTGCCCGGTGCGGACCACGCCGGCATCGCCACGCAGAACGTGGTGGAGCGGGAACTACGCAAGGAAGGTCTGACCCGTCACGACCTGGGCCGCGAGGCGTTCGTCGAGCGCTGCTGGGAGTGGGCGCAGGAGTCACTGCGCGTCATCACCGAGCAGCACAAGCGGCTGGGCATCTCGTGTGATTGGGAGCGGGAGCGCTTTACCCTGGATGAGGACCTGAGCCGCGCCGTGCGCACCGCCTTTGTGCGGCTATACAAGCGCGGGCTCATTTCAAAGGGAACCTACCTGGTTAACTGGTGCCCGCGCTGCACCAGCGCCATCTCCGACCTGGAGGTGGAGCCGGAGGAGCGCGACAGCCACCTGTGGTACATCCGCTATCCGGTCGTCAACGACGATTGGGATGTCCCCCCCTCTGTCCCCCCCGCTAGCGGGGCTACCCCCCCTCTGTCCCCCCCGCAGGCGGGGGGGACAAAAGGGGGGGCTTGGGGCAGCGGTGGGTGGGCCGCGGGCGCCACCGAGTTCATCGAGATGGCCACCACCCGCCCGGAGACGATCCTGGGCGATACCGCCGTGGCGGTCAATCCAGACGACGCACGCTGGCAGCGCCTGGTGGGCAAGACCGCCGTGCTGCCAGCGCTGGAGCGCCGCATCCCCATCATCGCCGACGAGGCGGTCGACCCCGAGTTCGGCACCGGTGCGGTCAAGGTCACCCCCGCGCACGACCCCACCGATAACGAGATCGGCATCCGGCACGGGCTGGAGGCGCCCAACGTGATGACGGACACGGCCCACATCAACGAGCTGGGCGGCCCCTACGAGGGGCAGGATCGCTTCGAGTGCCGTAAGAACATCGTCGCCGATTTCGAGAAGGAAGGGCTGCTGGTCAAGGTCGAGGACTATCACCACGCCGTGGGCACCTGCCAGCGCTGCCACACCGATATCGAGCCGCGTATCTCTACCCAGTGGTTCGTCGACGTCAAGCCGTTGGCCGAACAGGCCATGCAGGCCGTGCGCGATGGGGAGACGACCATCGTCCCGGAGCGGGAGGAGCGGCGATTTTTCCACTGGATGGAGGCCATCCGCCCGTGGTGCGTCTCGCGCCAACTGTGGTGGGGCCACCGCATCCCGGTGTGGACCTGCGACGACTGCGGCGGGCAGACGTGCGAGATGACCGACCCGACCGCGTGCGCGCACTGCGGCAGCGAGAGCATCCAACAGGAGGAAGACGTGCTGGATACCTGGTTCTCCTCCGGCCTGTGGCCGTTCTCCACGCTGGGCTGGCCGGAGGATACGCCCGACTTGCAGCGCTTTTATCCCACCAGCATGCGCGAGACCGGCTATGACATCCTGTTCTTCTGGGTGGCGCGGGAGATGATGCTGGGGATGGGGATGACGGAAAAGTCGCCCTACGCCACCGTCTACCTGCACGGCCTGGTGCGCAACGAGGAGGGCAAAAAGATCAGCAAGTCGATGGAGAACATCGACGAGTACGACCCGCTGAACATCATCGACAAGTACGGCGCCGACGCACTGCGCTACACGCTGATGACCAGCTCCACACCGGGTTTGGATATGAACCTCGATCCGCGCCGGCTGGAGGGCGCGCGCAACTTCACCAACAAGATTTGGCAGGCGGCGCGTTTCGTGCTCTCCAACCTGGATCAATCTCCAATCTCCAATCTCCAATCTGCCAATCTCCAATTGCCTGATCGCTGGATTCTGTCACGACTCAATCGCCTTATTGAGGATGTGACCCACCTCTTTGACACCTACCAATACGGCGAGGCCGGGCGGCAGATCAACGACTTTTTGTGGAGTGAGTACTGCGATTGGCACATCGAGGCCTGCAAGGTGCGGCTCTATGACGATGCGCCAGATGACCAATCATCTGGCGTGGCCGATAAGGAGACGCCGCGCGCTGTGCTGCTCCACGTGCTGGAGACGGCGCTGCGGCTGCTGCATCCCTTTATGCCTTTTGTGACTGAGGCGCTGTGGCAGGCGCTGCCTGCCCCCCCTCTATCCCCCCCGCGGGCGGGGGGGACGAAAGGGGGAACCCCGCCTACAGGCGGGGCGAGGTCATTGATGCTGACCCGCTGGCCGGCGGTGGACGGGGCGCTGCTGGATGACGAGGCCGAGTCGCAGATGGGGTTGATGATGGATTTGGTACGCGGCTTCCGCAACCTGCGCGCCGAGTACGAAGTGACGCCCGGCAAGCGCATCCCGGCCCTTATCGCCGCCGGCGAAGCCGCCGAAACCCTGCAAGGCCAGCAGGCGGTGCTTTGTTCTCTAGCGAAACTTGATCTCAACCAACTGACCATCCAACCAACTATCCAACCGCCCGACCAATCGGCCACCGTCGTCGTGGGCGATGTGGTGGGCTACCTGCCGCTGGCCGCGCTAGTGGATCTCGATGCCGAGCGGGAGCGGCTGTCCAAAGAACTGAACGAGATCGAGGGCCGCATCGCCAGCAGCCAGGATCTGCTGGCAGGGGAGTTCGCTGAAAAGGCCCCCAAGCACATCGTCCAGCGCGAGCGTGACAAGCTGGCCGATCTGCAAGCCGAGCGGGCCAAGCTCGAGGAGCGGCTGGCGGTGCTGGGATAGACGTAAACGAGCCCTTGCGTCTTGCGACAAGGGCTCGTCGTGATTTTCCGGGGTACAGGTCCTAGTACTCGATCTTGATTTCGTCAAAGGCAACCTTCGTCGTGCCGGGATATCCATAGGGCGAATAGTTGTTCAGGTAGACATTTCTTATGCCCAACAATTCTGGCCCAGCTCCACCGTTATAACATAGTGTCCACTGGTTATAGTGAATAGCCTGATTGACGTCACACCAATACTGACCGGCGACGTTATAAGTCACCAAATATGTGGCGTATGCCGTGGCGTCGCTAGAGGGAACGAATATGGACACCGTGCCATAGGTGTAATCGTAGTCGATGTTATCCCACTTGCCGGTGTTTGGGGGAGGCGAGTAGTTTACGTTGTATACCCACTGGAAGTGCTTGGGCTGGCACCAACTGCCACCGTACAGGTAACACCACCCTGCGTTGGAGTGGTAGTTCCAACTAGAACCGGTTTGCGTCCAGTAGGAACCGCCGTTGGCATAGATCTCAATACCAGAAGCGCCCCGGACGCTGGAACTAAGTGAGAGACTGACTGCCAGAACGACGACTGTAGTGAGCAATATCTTTTTGAGCATTTCTCCCCTCCTATCTACTGGGCTGAGCAGACAAAATCGGCATAGCTAACGACGACGCCCTTTGAACTGACACCGACCTGGATGAACGGGGCAATTTCGTCTGCTTTCATTTCCCCGTCCACAACTTCCCAGCGGAAAAACTGAACGGCAGGCCCGTCCTCGATGTGCTTCTCAGCGATCTGGAGTTCTAGTTGGCCCTCCATGTCCTTGAAGCAGGTACAATTCTGTGCCAGGAATTCCCTAACCTGGGCCTCCAATCCCTCGGTTGAAATCTCCAGAAAGCCGCTCTCCATCGCTCCAAAAGGGCTCATGATAAACGCTTGCCTGACGATGTCCGCCCGGGGATCGACCCAATACTGGACGCCGGAGGCGGTATAAATCTCCACCATCTGCCCGCTCGTGTTGGGGTTGGGAAGGGTTGCTCCATATTCGACGGTCAGGTCTGGATCTCGTGCAAATCTCCGAATGGCTGCAATAGCCTTCTCACGTTCCTCTGGGCTGCGGGCACGTAGGGCATCGTATTCGCGGGCAGCTTGTTCGTGAACTTCTGCGACCTTTGTGGCAGAGTCGCCGACGAATACCTCCTCCCCGGTCAAGGGATCCTCTGCCGTAGACCCGGGCTTGGCTAATTCGGCCTCCGTGGCGCTTCTAACCCGGCGAACGAGTGCATCGATGGAGTTAGAGGTAAACGCTACGATGCTCAGCCCAAGTGCGAAAATACCTCCGAGAATCAAGACCAGTTTCAGCTTATTGTTCACCTGACGCCTCCTCGCAAAGAAATACTCGCCGATCTCCTGGCGGCGAGTTTATACTACCATAATTCCTGTGGCCCGTCTTGAGGAATTTTCCCTGTTTCGCCATAGGGATTTTTCCCTACTCGTTCTCTTGTTCCACGAACCCCTCACGAAGCGCCCACAGCGCGGCCCGCATGCGCGAGCTGACGCCTAGCTTGTCCAAGATACTGCCGAGGTGGTTCCCGATGGGTGCCTTTCAGTTTGAGGGCGAGTTTGCTCTTCTAGGTCAATAAGCGTTTTCGTGAGTTGCAGTTTTGGCTGCGCCAAAACTGCCAAGGTGCGTTTCACTACCTGAGCGCGTGTGCTCAAGTGTGAATCGGGATACCTATGCCTGCGAGGCTCTGTTCGCCCTAAAAGTGAAACGCACCCGTTCCCGATCGTCTTGGCGCTGACGTGCAGTGTCTGGGCGATCTCTGCGTCGGTCTTGCCCTGTGCTGCGAGCTTGAGCACCTTCCGCTCTCGCCCGCTCAGGCTTGCCCACCGCTGCCCCACCTCCTCGCGCCAGCGGTCCGCCCGCGCCATCTGCTCCCTGGTGACGAGCACCTCTCCCCGCGTAGCGCGGCGTATCGCCTCCACGAGCCGTTCGCCCGCCTCGTCTTTGGTGAGATATCCGCTCACACCCCCGGCGCTTGTTCCTGTCCTGTGAAACAGGCGGGGATCAAACTGGGATCACGGCCCGGCAGAGCCGGCCGGGGGCTGACACCACTGCGAGATCACCCCCACCAAGAAGCCATCCTCGATGATCGGCTCAAGACCCCCGCTGCCATCTGAGCGGGTGCGCCAGATGGGGGAACGGTCCAGATCGTCGTCGAGAAGCAGGTATTGACCGTCCGGCGACCAGGTGACGTGTCTGATCGTCCCCGAGATTTCCCGCTGCCACAACACCTCTCCCGTCGCCGCCTCGCTGACCGTCAATCGCGTGGGCCCGCTCCAAAAGGGATCGTCAGGGGAGGACGGGCCGAGGACGGCTTGCTTGGCGCCATCAGGCGATGTGGAAAAGCTGGTGTCATGAGCGGGAAGACCCCATTGTGAACAGCGGACCCCCTGAGTCCCCTCCGCCGCCAACTGTCCCTCGGCCGTCCAACACAGAGGGTTGCTCCTGGACACATAGGCCTCGATCTCGCCCACCATCTCCACCTGCCCGGTGGCGACTTCCAGTTCCCACACCTGGCCTACCGAAGCGCCCGCTTCTTCGGAGGGAGATGCGAAGCAGCAGGCAAAACCGACGAACCGGCCGTCAGGCGACCACACGACTTCCCCGACGTTTACCCCTCCCTCTCTACCGAGCAGCGGTGGGTTGACCAGTTGGGTTGTCTTGCCCTCTCGAACGTCGTAGCGATACAGGCCCTCGTCGGTACCATAGGCAAAGTAACGCGAGTCGGGCGACCAGTCGCTGACGGTGGCATGAGACATCGGCAGACCGATCTGGGTATGCGCCGTCACGTCAATCAGAACGCGGGTACGCTCTCTGAAGAAGGTCAGCCACCGTCCGTCCGGCGAGACCTGAATCGGCGTGGAGAGGGCCGTTACCCACCAATCGTCTCTTCCCGGCTGCCAATCCAGCGGTTCCCCCTCGGTCAGTCGTTCGACCGCGCCTCCACCCAGGTTCGTTCGCCACAGGTCCCGATTGCGGGCGAAGAGGACCACCGGGCAATCTGGCGAGGCCTGTGAAGGGGCAGAGGTGGCCGTGGCAGTCGGTAGAGGAACGGCGGTCCGGGTCGGTAGATGGAGAGGTATGGACGTGGCGGTGAACGGAGGGGTGGTCATGGTCTGGGTTGCAGGCGACGCGAGGGGGGTGAGTGTGGCCTCTGGCGACGACAAGGCGGTTGGCGCGGGCGTTTGAGACGCACACGCAGGTGCAGCAACGCAGAGCAAGGCAAGGAGCGTCACCAAGCGAGCAAGGGATGAGAACGCAGGTCTTGACATGATGTCCTCCTCCTACTGGGTGGGTACTGCCCCTGTTCGTAGGACAGCGGTTAGGGATTCCCAATCAATACACTCTGCCACAAGTACATTCCCACGTACCGCCAGGGCAAGTGGTGTATCCGCAGTTCGGATAGCTGCTGTAAAGAGTCAGGTTGGGCATTCCCGCGAGGTTCACTGCCGCCCAGCCCGTCGTCCGTACATGGAAATGAAGATGTGGAGCCACTCCGCCTGTTTGGCCCGATTGCCCAACAGGGAAACCGCGCGGCACGTACCCAATGATGTCCTGGATCTGCTGCATGCCCGATTGGTCGATTGAGGACAAATGAGCATAGTAGGCAATATAGCCCTGGCTGAGGTTGGTATCTCTCATCGTCACGTACCAGCCATATCCTGAGGTGCCATAATATATTCCATATATGCGAGAATCAGCCGAGTTCAAAACGCCAACACCTACCGGCATACTGATATCTATGGCTTTGGCGGCAGAGCCGCTGTGGGTTCCTCCACACACCGGAGCATTTATGTTTCCACACTTGATGTACCTGGTGGTGGGCCCGCCCACAGGAACGCTGTAGCCGGAAGGCGCTAGAAATCGAGCCTCCCGATAAGCGTTCAAACCCGGTGCACGGCCAACCCGTGCAAGGTGTGCCCCAGTTTGTGGCTGCGAGGATTCCTGATGGAGAGGGATGGGCTGAAAGTCTTGCCCGTAAGCTTCCTGGAGTGTTGTGGGAGTATTCTTGCCAAACTTTATGGAGCCGGCGATGTGATCAAAGATGGTTGTGCTTTCCGCGTCGGTGCTGTTCATCCAGACAAACCACACCGTTCTCCCGTATGGAATGTTCACATACGTAAACTCAGTCAGTGGAGAGACGCCGGCCTTGCGGAAAACTTCGGCCTGTTGGCCCGCCTTGCCTTTCCTGGCGGGTGCTCTCGATGCGAACCTCATCCGGGGCAAAACCACTCCCGGCTTTGTCGTACACTTCAGACCACTCATCCAATGGCTGAGACGGATCACGTTCCGTCAAGTACAGGCCGATCTCAACCTTAAGGCAGCAAGCCGGCTCCCCACATTTCACAGGGCAATCGCCGGTCTCGTTAAGGATGACTGAGCCACCCACATGGCCAGGGGGGTCTTCTCGAGGAATTACCTCCCAGTCTGCCGGATACTCGACCGAGAAACCGAAGCGAGGATCCGTGTAGATCGACCAACGGATTTCCCTGATCCCTGCATTGGCCCGGGCTGCTCCACTGGGCACCACCATGGCACCTACCAGCACCAACAACACGAATACTGAAAGAGACTTGACCCTGTGCATTTTCAAACCTCCTATCACTAATGCTCGCCGGGATTCCCCCAGCGGCAGTTCTATCCTAGCACACTTTCGGAGGTTTGTCTTGAGGAATTTTCCCTATTTCGCCGTAGGGATTTTTCCCTACTCGTTACCTTGTTCCACGAACCCCTCCCGCAGCGCCCACAGCGCGGCCCGCGTGCGGGAGCCGACGTCCAGCTTATCCAGGATGGAGGTGACGTGGTTCCCCACCGTCTTGACGCTGATGTGCAACACCTGGGCAATCTCGGCGTTGGTCTTGCCCTCCGCCACGAGCTTTAACACCTCCCGCTCACGCATGGTCAGGCTTTCCCACTTCTGCCCCACCTCCTCGCGCCAGCGGCCCGCCCGCGCCATCTGATCCTTGGTGACGAGCGCCTCTCCTCGTGCAGCACGGCGCACCGCCTCTACCAGCCGCTCGCCTGCTTCGTCTTTGGTGAGGTATCCACTCACGCCAGCAGCGACCGCCTGCGCCAGGTAGCCGTCCCGGTCGTGGGCGGTCAGGATCAGCGTGGTGATCTCGGGACAGTTGGCGCGCACCCAGGCCTCGATCTGGTACGGCGGCAGGCCGGGCATACGCAGGTCGAGCAGGAGGATGTCAGGTCGGAGATCAGTTGCCATCTGCCGCGCCTGCGGGCCGTCGCGGGCCTCGCCCACGACCTCGATGTCCGGCGCCTCCTGGAGGATGGTGCGGATGCCCGCGCGCGTGGCGGGATGATCGTCGGCGATCAGCACGCGGATGGGGTCGGTCGTTTGGTTCGCGCTATCCTCCCGTTCGCAGGTGCTCACGAGGAAAAGTCTACCACGGATTCGAGCAGGGTGCAAGGTGCGCGGAGGCTCATGAGCGCCAAGAAGGACGGCATGGCCAACATCGGTGGCTTCTTGGCGCTCAACGACGACGCGCTGGCCGCCCGGTGCCGCGGGTTGGAGATCCTCACGGAAGGATTCCCCACATACGGCGGCATGGCCGGGTACGATATGGAGGCCATCGCTCAGGGACTGTACGAGGCGTTGGACGAGGGATACCTGCGCTACCGCATCCGTTCGATCGCCTACCTGGGCGAAAATCTGACGGCGGGAGGCGTGCCCATCGTGCAGCCCACGGGCGGGCACGCGGTGTACATCGACGCGCGCGAGATGCTGCCCCATATCCCGCCCCTGCAATACCCGGCCTGGTCGCTGAACAACGCGCTGTACCTGCTGGGGGCGTGCGCGGCGTCGAGATCGGCACGGTGATGTTCGGACTGCAGCCGGACGGGACGGAGAAACCGGCGGCGATGGACCTGGTGCGTCTGGCCTTTCCCTGGCGCGTGTATACCCAGAGTCACGTGGACTATTTGGCCGAGGTGATCATGGCCGTCAACGCGCAGCGGGACCGGGTGCCCGGACACCGGATCGTGTGGCAGGCGCCCATCCTGCGCCATTTCACCGCGCGCCTGCAGCCGATTGTGTAGCGAAATAGCATGAGACGCCGATGCGAGCCAGCAGACTTTGGGGTCCGCCAGAGCCCCAAAGTCTTTTTTGGGCTTCGTGACTCTACCCGCTGCTTGGTGTTATAATTAGCGTCTTGAACCAAGAAATGGAGGTCTTACCACCTATGTCTGTCGATTCCAAGATCGAAAAACTGAACCAGATGCGCGAGCAGGCGCGGATGGGCGGCGGGCAGGCGCGCATCGACAAGCAGCACGCCAAAGGCAAGCTGACGGCCCGCGAGCGGCTGGAAAAGCTGCTCGACCCCGGCACCTTCCGCGAGATCGACGCCTTCGTCACTCACCGTGCGACGAGCTTTGGCCTGGATGAGAAAAAATTTTTGGGCGATAGCGTCGTCACCGGGTGGGGCACCGTGGGCGGGCGACAGGTGTACGTCTTTGCCCAGGATTTTACCGTCATTGGCGGGAGCCTCTCGGAGGTGCACGCCGAAAAGATCTGCAAGGTGATGGACCTGGCGATGAAGAACGGCGCGCCCGTGATTGGGCTGGATGACTCGGGCGGCGCCCGTATCCAGGAGGGCGTCACCTCGCTGGCAGGCTATGGCTACATCTTTTTGCGCAACGTGATGGCCTCTGGGGTCGTGCCGCAGATATCCGTCATCTTGGGCCCCTGCGCCGGCGGCGCGGTCTATTCTCCGGCCATCACCGACTTTATCTTTATGGTTCGGGATACGAGCCACATGTTCATCACCGGGCCGGACGTGGTCAAGGCGGTCACCCGCGAGGAGGTGTCGTTCGAGGAGTTGGGCGGGGCGATGACACACAATTCCAAGAGCGGCGTGGCCCACTTTGCCGCCCAGGATGAGGAGCACTGCCTGGGACTTGTTCGTCAGTTACTCACCTACATCCCGCAGAACAACCTGGAGGATCCGCCCTTCTTCCCCACTGCCGATCCCGAGGATCGGCTGGACGAGGAGTTGCAAGCCATCGTGCCCGATAGCCCCAACAAGCCCTACGACATGAAGGACATCATCCAACGGGTGGTGGACGACGGTCACTTTTTCGAGGTGCACGAGCATTTTGCCCAGAACATCATCGTCGGGTTCGCCCGCTTTGGCGGTTTTTCCGCCGGCATCGTGGCCAATCAGCCGATGGTGCTCGCGGGTGCGCTCGATATCGATGCCTCTAGCAAGGCCGCCCGCTTTGTGCGCTTCTGCGACGCCTTTAACGTCCCGCTGGTCACGTTTACGGACGTACCGGGCTATATGCCGGGTGTGGACCAAGAGCACGGCGGGATCATCCGCAACGGGGCCAAGCTGATCTGGGCCTTTGCCGAGGCGACGGTGCCCAAGGTCACCGTCATCACCCGCAAGGCCTACGGCGGGGCGTACATCGTGATGAGCTCCAAGCACCTGCGCGGTGACGTCAACTATGCCTGGCCCACTGCCGAGATCGCCGTGATGGGGCCGGAGGGTGCGGTCAACGTCGTCTTCCGCAAGGAGGTGGCCGAGGCCGAAGATCCCGAGGCCAGGCGGCAGGAGTTGGTGCAAGAGTACTGTGAGGAGTTCGCCAACCCGTACGTCGCCGCTGCCCGCGGCTACATCGACGACGTGATCGAGCCGGCCGAAACCCGCCCGCGCATCATCGAAGTGCTCAAGATGCTGCAGAACAAGCGGGACACCAACCCGCCCAAGAAGCACGGCAACATTCCGCTGTAAAAATCTCTGCGTACGGGTGTGCCCGCCTCGGCGCTCTCTGCGGTGAATGGAATTCTCAGGAAAGGACACTATGGAAGAGAAGCAAAACATCTACGAACTCGCGTCACACCTCGACGAATCTTTTAGACGCGTGATGGTCGGACAGGTGGACAATTACGTTGCCTTCCTCGTCCACATCGCTGGTTCCTACCTTTTCCACCAGCATCCCAGGGACGAGATGTACCTGGTGCTAGAAGGGGAACTCGCGGTGGACTATGACGATGGGAGCAGCGTGGTTTTGAAGAAAGGCGATTGTTGGACGGCACAAGCTGGTTTGCGACACCGTTCTCGCTCCGAAGAAGGGGCCGTGGCCTTGATTTTTAAGGACCGGGCTTACCTGCGGGGCCAACGGGAATAAAGGAGGTCCATATGACGCAACCTTTGAAAATATGTGATCTAATGCTGAGGGATGGACATCAGTCTCTTCTGGCGACGCGCATGCGCACCAAGGACATGTTGCCCATCGCCGGGGAAATCGACCAGGTTGGTTACTGGGCGGTGGAGATGTGGGGGGGCGCGACCTTTGACTCGGCCATGCGCTTCCTGGACGAGGATCCGTGGGAGCGCGTCCGGCGGCTCAAGGCCGTGATGCCGAACACGCCCTTCATGATGCTCCTGCGCGGACAGAATGTCGTCGGCTACAAGCATTATCCCGACGACGTGCTGGAGCGATTCGTCGTCCGCGCCCACGCCAACGGTATCGACGTCTTTCGCATCTTTGACGCGCTCAACGATCCGCGCAACATGCGCAAGGCCATGGAGGTCGTCAGGCGCGAGGGTGCCCATGTGCAGGCAGCGATGTCCTACACCATCGGGCCGCCTTACGACATCGACTATTACGTCAATCTGGCCAAGACGTTGGAGGAGATGGGTGCCGACACGATCTGCATCAAGGACATGGCCGGCTTGATCACGCCCTACATGGCCTATGACTTGGTGGGACGACTCAAAGAGTCCCTCAGCATCCCCGTTCACCTCCACTCCCACGCCACCAGCGGCATGTCGACCGCCGCGCTGCTGAAAGCCATCGAGGCCGGGGTGGACATCGTCGATACGGCTATCTCGGCGCTCTCGATGACCACCTCCCACTCGCCCACCGAGTCGATCGTGGTCACGCTCCAGGGAACGGAGCGTGATACGGGGTTCGACCTGGGCCGCCTGGCCAGGATCGCTGGCCATTTCACCGAGGTGCGGCGCAAGTACGCCCGCTTCGAAAGCGGCATCAAGGGGGTCGATGTGCGCGTGCTGCAATACCAGGTTCCCGGCGGGATGCTTTCCAACCTGGTCTCGCAGCTTCGTGCCCAGAACGCCGAGGACAAGTACGAGGAAGTCTTGAAAGAGTTCCCCCGCGTACGGAGGGAACTGGGCTACCCGCCGCTGGTCACGCCATCCAGCCAGATCGTGGGCACTCAGGCCACGCTCAACGTCGTCCTGGGCGAGCGGTACAAGATCATCCCCGAGGAGGTGCGGCAGTACGTGCGCGGCTTTTACGGCCGCCCGCCGGCGCCCATCGATCCCGAAATCAAGCAAATCGTCATTGGCGACGAGGAGCCCATCGACTGCCGGCCTGCCGACCTGCTCGAGCCAGGGTTGGAAAAGGCCCGCGCGGAGATCGGTGACCTGGCCCGCAGCGAGGAGGACGTGCTCTCCTATGCCCTGTTTCCGCAGGTGGCGCGTCCGTTCCTTGAGCGCCGCGCCCGTGGCTCCAACGGCAAGGGGCGCGTGGTGGCTGCCATCGCCGGTTTGATGCTCAAGCGGCTCGATGATCAGCAGGCCGTCGCCGCAAATGGCCTCGCCTGTCCGGTCGCCTCTACGTGGAAGGCGGGTGATCGGCCGGGTGTGGGTCGTTGGACGGGCCTGATCGCCGGGGCGGGAGGGCTGCGGTGAAGCGCGAGTTCACGATCAAGCTGGGGGATGCCGAGTTCCCCGTCGTCGCCGAGGATGATACGATCACGGTCGACGGGCGTACCTACACCGTCGAGGTCACCGAGGATGGTCAGGTGCTGGTCGACGGCATCGCCCACGACGTGGCGCTGGAGGGCGAGCGGGCGACGGTGGACGAGGCTGCGTACGACGTGCAGGCCATCGGGCTGGCGCTGGCAACTGTGGCCTCTTCGCCGGTTGCCGCGGCTTGTCCCGCGCCCAGCGAGGCCGGGTCAGGCGCGGTGCTGGCCATTATGCCGGGCAAGATCATCCGCGTGATGGTCGCGGTAGGTGACTGTATCGAGGAGAGCCAGCCCGTGTGCGTGTTGGAGGCGATGAAGATGGAGAACGAGCTCCACGCCCGCCAGGCGGGTACCGTCAAGGCGGTGTACGTCAAGCCGGGGGACGACGTGGAGAAGGATCAGGTGTTGGCGGAGATCGACTAAGGAGGGCAAAGCCCTCCTAGTTTAGCAGTTTCGGACAAGTCCGAAACTGCACGCTGTCAGGATGAAGGTTGTCCGGCCCGGAGAGCTTCTCCGGGCCTGTTCATTTATGTTCGCGGTCAACCCGCTCTAGCTCGAACTGCGCAGCACGAACGACAGAAAGATCTGGTGTGGCCAGTCCGCCTCGTAGGCGCCCATATCGACGATGGGCGGTGTGCCAACGCCGGTATCGGGGGCGGTGGCGACGTCGAGAAAGCGCGGACTGCCGACCAGGTCGGTGGTTACGCCGGGGGGGACGGCCCCATTGTCCCCCGCGGCGATGGCCGGAGAAGAGGGCAGCAGCGAGAGGTCGCCGTAGTCGTTGCCCTCCAGGGTGGCCCAGTCGCCGTCGCCGGGGTCGGGGTCGCGCGCGAACTGTGGGTCGGCGCTGATGTTGCCGGTGCCCGTATAGACCCCGCCCTGCACCAGGCTGTAGGTGACGGTGATAGGGCTGGCATCGTCGACGTGTATCTGCGCGGATTGATCCGTGCCGCCGCTGTCGCTGTTACCCCATAGGATGCAGTTGGCCAGCGTCGGGTTGCTGTCGTAGTTGGCCATCCCGCCGCTGTAGTTGGCAGAGTTGCCGCTGAAGGTGACGTTGGTCAGCGTCGGGCTGCTGTCGTAGTTGGCCATCCCGCCGCTGTGGGTGGCGGCGTTGCCGCTGAAGGTGACGTTGGTCAGCGTTGGGCTGCTGTTTCTGTTGTACATCCCGCCGCCGTACCAAGCGGCGGCGTTGCCGCTGAAGATGACGTTGGCTAGCTGGGGGCTGCTGTTTGTGTTGCTCATCCCTCCGCCGTAGTCGGCGCTGTTGCCGCTGAAGGTGACGTTTGCCACCGTCGGGCTGCCACTACTGTTGACCATCCCGCCGCGCCGTAGTAGTGCGGCCATCCGCCATCCGCCTTGCCGGCGATGATGGTGAAGCCATCCAGGATGGCTGTGCTAGCAGTGCCGCTGCCGGTGACCACGTGGTAGGCGTTACCTCCCACGATGTCCGCCGTATCGGTCACCACGCCGCTGGGGTCGGTGGCGTCGTTCCCGTCCAGGTCGCCGCTGAGGACGGTGGGGTGGGCCTCCCAGTCGCGCTGGGTGCGCAGCGTCTCGGTGGTCGCGAACCCGCCGAACAGTGCCACGCCGTCCTTCAGTTGGAAGGTGGCCGTGCGGGTGATCCCGGCGGTGGGCGTACCCCCTCCGCCACCCAGATTTCGTCTCCCGGCCCGGCGCCGGTCAAGGCGTCTTGCACATTCGTGAACGCCGTCGACCAGGTGAGCCCATCGGCCGGGCCGGCGGCGTCGGCGTCCACGTAGATCACGCCGGCTGCGGGGGCCAGAGGCGCGGCCCGGGCGTCGGGGATGCGCGCGCTCGTAAGCGGCCGGGCTAGGATCAGCGCCAGGCCCAAGGTCAGGACAGAGGCGATTGCGAATCGTTTGACTTTCATCGGTACTCCTCCTCGTTTGATAACGTCTACCACGGGATGTATTATAATATCTGGCCCGGCAAAGGACAAATGGCTCGGGGAAAAAGCCTGCAACCTCTCGCAGATTGAGAAAGTGTGTCGTGATATGGCGTAATCAGAACCTACAGGAGATTTGCAGATTTGCGCTTTCTGTAGTCCAATGTTAATATGAAGACAGCCAAGAAAGCACGCCGTATTCATTGTATGGAGGAGGTTATCGATGGACCGCAACGGGCGCAGGGAAAAGTTACAGAATTTTGCCATTACCTTCTCGTTCATCGTCAACGCCATCACCGTTGTGTTGTTGATCTTGGGTGCCTTTCCAGCTATCCAGGCCGCTCTATTTGTCAAGGACGAAACTGTCGAGCCGTTGTTGAACGACCTGGATGCCGCCTTTGTCGAACTGGGCAAGTCAGAGATTGTCACCGATATCCAGATCGATGAGCAGGTGAACATCACGTTCGATCTGCCGCTCGACCAGCCGCTGCCGATCGACTTTCCACTGCCCATTCAACAGGACACCGCCGTCATGCTGACCGAACGGGTGCCGCTCTACAACCTGCCGGCCACGTTCGTCCTGCCCGGGGGAGGCGGCCAGATCAACGGGATGGTCAGCCTGGCCCTGCCGGCCGGCATGTATCTGCCGATCCGTCTGGATATGACGGTGCCGGTCACCTCGACCATCCCGGTGCGTATGAATGTGCCGGTCGACCAGCAGGTGCCCATCCGCATGACGGTGCCGGTGAGGATCAACCTGGGAGAGTCGGGCCTCCAGCCGGCGGTCGACGACCTGCGGCGAGCCATTCAGCCCATCAGCACGACGGTTCAAAGCCTGCCGGAGGGAATGATCCAGATCGGCGAGGAGTGATACCTCGATTCTCGTGTTTATGGACCGACTCGGAGAACTGGACAAGTTTTCAGAGTTGGCTATACCTCGATGGAGCGACAAGCGGGAGGGGATATGAACGGCCCAACGAATCCCTACATCGCCGGTAACCCTATTACCGGCCCAGAGATGTTCTTTGGGCGCCAAGACGCATTTCGTTTCGTACGGGAAACGCTGGTAGGGCGCTACCAGGACAATGCCATCGTTCTATACGGCGGACGGCGCACGGGCAAGACCTCGGTCCTCTACCAGATGGACCGCTACCTCGATCCAAAGTACGTGCCTGTGTTTGTGGACCTGCAGGCGGTCTCTCTTGGAGGATTGGGGGAGATGCTGTGGGGGATTGCCCGTCAGGCCGTTCGAGTATTGCGTCGGGAAAAAGGGATCAAGCTGGACATTCCCTCACGTGACAAGTTTGCCCAAGACCCAGAGGGATGCTTCTACGAACGCTTTCTCGATCCTGCCCTGCAAGCCCTGGGCGATGGACACCTCCTGCTGATGCTGGACGAGGCCGCACGGCTCTACGAACAGGTACAGGCCGGGCGGCTCGAACCCCGGGCCTTTGATTTTCTGCGCAGTTTGATCCAGTATCACCCGCGCCTCAATTTTATCTTTTCCATCGGCAGCGGCTTGGAGGAGATACGACAGGAGTATGCCCTTTTATTCAACTTGTGCCAATACCGCAGAATTAGCTTCCTCGATCGGGACGCAGCCGTGGCGCTGATCACCAAACCGGTCGAGGAGCATTATCGGTGCCCGCCCGACACGGTGGAGCGGATCCTGGAGGTGACCCACGGGCAGCCCTACTACACCCAACTGGTGTGTAACCGGCTTTTCGCCCGTTGGGCTCGCCACGATGGCGACGAGGTGACCCCAGCCGACGTCGAGGCGGTTCTGAGCGAGGTGATCGAGCAGGGCATGGCCAGCCTCCAGTACACCTGGGAGGAGGCTTCAGATGCTGCCAAGGTCGTTCTGGCGGCGCTGACCGAGCTTATGCAGGACGATAACCGCCCCGTCAACTTGAACGAGTTGAGAGAGGCCCTCACCGCTGCAGAGATCGCGCTCTCGCGCCGCGCGATCGGCCGGGCGTTGCAAGAACTGGTGGTCAGAGAGGTGCTGTGCTCCACCCGTGAGGGCTACACGTTCACCGTGGATCTCGTGCGGCTGTGGGTCAAGCAGCACCAGCGCCTGGAGTGGGTCAAAGGTCAGGTCGCACTCCCTGCGGAGGTGAGCGCGCCCGCCAAGCGGGACTGGGTTCGCCTGATCCTGGCCGGCGCATCGGCCGGGCTGTTGTTTCTGATGATTGGTCTTTCTTTCATCGTCTGGCGCAATCTAGAACAGGGCAAGGCTGAAAGACAGGCTTATGCGACAGCGATGTACGGCACTATTGAGGCTTTGAGAACCCAGATTGTGCAAGCGCCTGCCGATAGTCAGGTACAGAGGACTCTTGAAGCAGACTTGGCAGTGAAGCTAACCAAAGTTGTGGATGTGGTGACGGTGCTCCCTTCACAAGAGCCGTCTATCCCGCTACCCACCTCTACCCCTATTCCCACTTTTACCTCAACTTCTACACCGGGGTGTCTGCCGGGAGACGGTCCATTTGTCGACATCTGGCAGACCGAGAAGGAATACCTGGGCTGTGCGCGAGATGCATTTCAAAAAGTCGATGAAATGGCAAAGGAAGAATTCGAAGAGGGCTTGATGCTCTGGCGGGGGGGCACTGATCAGACAATCGTTCTGTATAGCGACTATGAATGGGCTTTGTATGACGGCACCTGGAAGGAAGGTGATCCTCATATACATCCAGACTGCGAATCGATGATACCACCTACGACCAGCCTTTACCTGCCTGTCCGCGGCTTTGGCGAACTCTGGTGTACCAATGAATCAGTGCGCGATAGGCTGGGTTGGGCCACTGAGCAAGAGCGAGCGTGCTCCGGTGCAATACAGGAATTTGAGCTGGGGCTGCTGACGATGATTACTTTTGACGGCACTGTGGAAACGTTCATGTTCTACTGTGAAGATGAAACGTGTACCGGCGGAAAGTGGTGGCAAACAGGACAGGAAACACAAATGCAATAGCCGACTGCCTCGGATGAGTTCACTGAAAGAGGAGTACATATGCCAGCCAATCCATTTACCTATGGCAACCCCATCTCTGCCCCATCTCGCTTTTTTGGACGCCAGACCGAGGTGGAGCAGGTCTACACGCGCTTGCTCAACGCCGAGTTCGAAAGCAGTTCCATCGTCGGCGAGAGACGGGCGGGCAAAACGTCGTTGCTCAACTACATCGCCCACCCCTCAACGGCCCAGGCCCATGGGCTGGCTCCGGATTGCTACCTCTTTGTCTACGTCGATCTGCAGATGGTGGATCGAAAGACGACGCCGACGCGCGTCTGGTCTCGATTGTTGCATCGTGTTGTCCGCAAATTGAAGGACGAGGAACTCCAGGCCGAATTCGAGCAGGCTGTCGGACAAGAGGAAATTGACAACTATACCTTGGACGATCTTTTTTCTCTCACCGACGAGCAAAACCTCTACTTTATCTTGCTGTTGGACGAGTTTGAGAACGTCACCGAGAACGCCAACAAACATACCGATTTCTTCTACGGGCTGCGAGCCCTGGCGATCCATCACAACCTGGCCTTGATCACCGCCAGCCGGCAGGAGTTGATCACCCTGTGCCACTCCGATGCAGTGCGCGCATCTCCCTTTTTCAACATCTTTGCCAACGTCAACCTGCCAGCCTTCAATGAGGAGGATGCCCGCGCTCTCATCGAACAGTCCTTGAAGGAGACAAATGTGCAATTTACGCCGGCCGAACTGGCCCTGATGTCAGATATTGCCGGTTCCCATCCCTATTTTCTCCAGATCGCCGCCCATTTTCTCTTCGCTGCACACTGCAAAGGTGTGGCCGCGCAGGAGAGAGAGCGGTATCTGCTGCGAGAGTTCGAGGAGGAGGCGACGCCCAGCCTCGCCGATTACTGGCATCACTCGAACGATGGCGAAAAGATCGTGCTCTCCGCGCTGGCGCTGCTGGCAACACAGGGGAAAGCGGGCAAGCGACGCTTCTCGCTGGGTAAGTTGAAAGCGCTCTACCAGCGCTCTGATCTCACGCTTACTCGGTTGGAAAAGCGCGCGCTGATCGCAACCGGCGAGGAGGGGTACATGCTGTTCTCCAGCGTGTTCGGTGACTGGATCGTTGCCGAATTGACCGACGTGATGGCCGACGCGCAGTCGTATGAGGAATGGCTGGAGGCTAACCAGGGCGCATTGCAGCGTTTCTCGCGCTCAGCCCGTGACGAGATCGGCGAGATACTGCCCCAGATCAAGGCTGGATATCGCCAGTTCGTCGTGGATTGGCTCTCCGATCCTCAAACGCTGGTTAGCGCAGCCACCTTGCTCCGGGGTGTATTTGGTTGATGGCCCAAGCAATGCGCCCCGTCTGTGATTATGAAGGCTCTGCTTACCGCACCGAGTTCTGGGGGCAGGGGCGGGAGTACGAGGATGCGGTCGAGCGGGTGGCGCTGCGCCGCCTGCTGCCGCCCACCGGCCGCCGCCTGATCGATATCGGCGGCGGGTACGGGCGGCTCTTTCCCCTCTACAAAGGCTACGACGAGGTGGTGCTGTTCGATTATGCGCTTTCTCAGTTGCGACAGGGGCGGGAGCTGTGGGGCGACGCCGGGCCCGGTGGCAAGCCGCACTACACCTACGTCGCCGGTGACTTTTACCGCTTCCCCTTCATCCCCGGCCTGTTTGACGCGGTGACGATGGTGCGCACGCTGCATCACGCTGCCGACGTGCCAGCGGTGCTGCGTGGCGTAGCCCGGATCCTGGCTGGCGATGGCACGCTGGTGCTAGAGTTTGCCAACAAGCGCAACCTGAAGGCAATCCTACGCCGTCTGTCGCGGCGGCAAGGCTGGTCCCCCTTTAGCCGGGAGCCGATCGAGTTTGCCAAGCTGAACTTTGACTTTCACCCGGCCTGGATGCGGGAGCAGTTGGCGGCGGCCGGCTTGCGGATACAAAAGACGCGCGCCGTGTCCTATTTGCGGATCGGCTTGCTCAAGCGCGCGGTGCCCACGGGGTTGCTGGTAGTGCTTGATCGGCTGCTGCAGCCGACGGGCGCGCTAGGTCCGCTTTCGCCCAGCGTTTTCGTGCGCTGTCAAGGTGGTGAAAGAGCCTCCTCTCCTGTGGGCGGCTTCTTCCGCTGTACTGTGTGTAGTTCGACGATGCTCGTGGAAAAGGAAGATGCTCTATCCTGCACCGACTGTGGCGCGCGTTTCGCGATACGGGATGGGATATACGATTTCAAGCCCCCACTTCAGGGAGATGCGAGATGAGCGGTGCGAGCCACAAGGCACTGTTTGGCGATCTGATCTTTAACGAGGAGGGGCAGCCGGCCAAGGTGGTCTACGTCGGCGACGTACCCCACTACGCCGTGCCGGATGGGGATTTCCTGCGCCACGTCGAGGCGCAGCATGTGGACCGCCAGATCCTGGATCTGATGAAGGAGCGCATCCTGCCGATGAAGGACGCGATTATCGAGGGGATGATCCAGATGATCGGCCAGGAGGACTTGTTCACGCGTCCCGCCATCGAGAGTGCCATCGAGAATATGGATCGCATCCTGGAGACAGACAACGTCGACGTAGACGAGCTGCGCACTGCGCTGTGGATGACGGGCTTTCGCGCCACGGTGGATGTGCATGGCAAGGTGGTGGGCCTGGAGATGCCGGGCGTGGAAGCGCCGGGTTGGGATGGCGACGAGTAGACTTGCAAAGCATCAGGTTTCACTTGAGTAGCCGCGATTTCCGCCGCAACAAGTTACGCACGCGCGAGCCGTGCAGGCACGGACGGAATCGCGGCTATTTGTTTTGAACGCACCTTGTAAGCATTTGTAAGCGCCAAAGGCGACCGTAAGAAGTTGTACTTGTGCGGCTTACCGAGTTGGTGTATACTGTTCTGCAATAACACCTATTTTACTTACAAGGAGGGCTACACCGATGAAGGTCTCCTGCCTACAAGAAAACCTCGCGAAAGGCCTGAGCGTCGTTGGGCGCGCAGTCTCCCCCCGCTCGACGCTGCCCGTGCTGGGCAACGTGCTCCTGGCAACCGACAACGGGCGGCTCAAGCTCTCCGCCACCAATCTGGAGGTGGGCATCAGCTGCTGGATCGGCGCCAAGGTGGAGGAGGAGGGAGCGACCACCGTCCCGGCGCGCACGTTCATCGATCTGGTCAACGCGCTGCCGCCGGAGCGGGTGGATATGGAGCTGGTCGAGCGCACGCAGACGCTCAATCTGCAAGCCGGTCGCAGCGAGGCCAATATCAAGGGCATCGATGCGCAAGAGTTTCCACTCGTGCCCGAGCCCGAGGGGGAGGGCGGCATCCTCATCGATCCTGAGGTGCTGCGCACAGCGATCGCACAGGTCGCCCTGGCCGCCGCCACCGACGAAAGCCGCCCCATCCTCACCGGTGTCCTGACAAAGTTCGAGGACGCGCAGCTCACGCTGGCCGCCGCCGACGGGTTCCGCCTCTCGGTGCGCACCGTCGATCTGCCCCGCGCCGTGCCCGATCCCTTCAGCATCATCGTGCCCTCGCGGGCGTTGACCGAGCTGGGGCGCGTCAGCGGCGAGCAGGAGGATCCCGTGACCATCACGGTGACCCCCACGCGCAACCAGGTCATCTTTCAGCTCACGGACATTGTGCTCGTATCGCAGTTGATCGATGGAAACTTTCCCGACTACCGGCAGATCATCCCCAAGGACCGCACAACGCACACGGTGGTCGATACGGCCGGGTTCGTCAAGGCGTGCAAGACAGCCCTCATCTTTGCCCGCGACGCGGCCCACATCGCCCGTCTGCACATCAAGCCCGGCTCCGAGCTGGCGCCGGGCAGCATGATCGTCTCCGCCACCTCGGCCGAGACCGGCGACGACGTGAGCGAGCTGGACGCCAGCATCGAGGGAGAGGAGGTCGAGGTGGCCTTTAACGTCAGGTACCTGATCGACGTACTCTCGGTGGTCGGCACCCCGCAGGTGGGGCTGGATACAACCACGTCCTCAAGCCCGGGTGTCCTTCGGCCCATCGGCGACACCGACTTTACTCACGTGATCATGCCGATGCACTTGGGGCGATAGCACAGGCGCTGGAAATATCAAACGCCCTCGGGTCATCGAGGGCGTTTTTGTCTTGGAAGGCGTGACGCGTGAAACGTGATACGTGAGGAGGTCGACGTCAGGGCACAATCACGGATCACGCATCACGGATCATACGCCTTTGCATCCGCGCCCACCACACCATCTGCATAAAGCGGATCGAGTCCTTGATCGGGTGAAAGTGGCTCACCTTGCCGATGCCATAGATGGTGCGGATATCCACCCAGGCAACGCGCATTCCCTTGTCCATCGCCCGGATGATCACCTCCACTTCCATCTCGAACCCGTTGGCGGTCAACTCGGTCTCCTCCAGGAGGCGGCGGCTATACAAGCGGAAGCCACTCTGATTGTCGTCGATGCGTGCGCCCAGCACCCGGGAGAGCAGCCACGATCCAAAAGGGTTGGCCCAGGAGCGCGGGAAAGGCATCTGGCTGAAATCGCGCCGCCCGATGATCAGGTCGCCGGCTGCCGATTCGTGGGCCGCGAGGAACGCGGGGATGTCGGCCGGGTCGTGCTGGCCGTCGGCGTCGAGGGTGAGGACGGCCTCGTAGCCGTGCGCCAGCGCCCAGCCAAAACCCGTCATCAGCGCCGCGCCCTTGCCCCGGTTCCGGTGGTGGCGCACGACCGTGGCGCCGGCCCGCTCTGCCTCGGCCGCCGTGTCATCGCGGGAGCCATCGTCCACCACCAGCACCGGCAGGTGAACGCGCGTCGCCTCTATGATGGGACCGATGCGAGTCGCTTCGTTCCAGGCGGGGATGAGGGCTAAGATAGGGGGTTCGTCTGGCCGGGGCTCGGCAGCGTGTTGCGCGTGAGGCATTCTGCGGCCCATTATCTCACAATCGCCTCGTTTGTCGAGTTGTCGCACCCGCCGCCAGTTTCCCCTCCCCTGGAGGGAGGGGGTGCGCGAGTACGCGCAAAGGCGCGGGTACGCGCAAAGGCGCGAGTACGCGCGCGTAGGGGAGGGGGATTCCCCGGTTTAAAGATATACTAGTTTACCCCTTGCCACCAGGCCGTTAGTGACTTATGAGGGTGCTTGGCTCCTTCAATGGCACGCCGGCCTTTGCCGCCGACGCCGCACATCCGTATCATCTGGCACCGGGCTCGGCGGCGATCGACGCGGGGGTGAGCACAGGGGTGACGAGCGACATAGACGGCGACCCAAGACCCATTCACCTACTGCCCGACCTCGGCGCGGATGAGGCGGCGCTCTTTTGGTTTTACGTGCCGCTCGTCGTCAGGGAATCGGAAAGCTGAGGCGTGCGTCAAGTGGCTAGGGGGAACGGCTCCTGAGCGCCGGTGGGGAAGAAGGCGTGCAGCTTGGCGTCGCCGAACTCGTCCAGCGCGCCGGACAGCGTGTTAAAGAGTCTGTCCAGGTCGGTGTTGGCGCTGGGGCGAAGACCGATCCAGACCACAGAGGCGTCCGCTTGCCGGCGCGCCGGACGTTCCGTCAGTTGGGGTGGTGCCAACTCTCCGGCTCGGATTTCCTCGTACAGCGCCTCCGTCTCCGGCGCCGGCTCCACGCCTAGCTCGTCGGCCAACAGACGCCGGCAGCTCTCGTACTGGGCCAGGGCGGCGCTGCGCTGGCCATCGAGAGCGAGGGCGTGCATTAACTGCCGGTGGGCCTCCTCTCGCCAGGGCTCCAACGCGAGCTGCCGCTGCATGTATCCTCGCGCCTTGGTCAAATTGCCAACGGCGACGTAGTAGGCGGCCAGTGCTTCTAGCGCAATCAGCATCTGCTGGTGGTAGCGCTCTTGCTGGATCACGCGCCACTCGTCGAAAGCGGGGCTGTCGGGCAGCGCCATCCCGGCCAAAAAGTCGCCTCGGTATAGCGCCACGGCCCGCTCCAGCCGCGCGATGCAGACTGGGCAGTGGGCCAGATCGTGATGCAGATGCGCGTGCATATGCATATGCTTATGTACATGACAGGCATCCATCAGAGCGTCGACCTCGGCCACGTCGACGCGACAGATGTCGGTATCGAGGTCGAATTGGACGTTGTGGCGGGTGATGTCCAGGATCAACGAGTCGCCGTCGGCGGTGAGCTGTCGAACCAGGCGCTGACGCAGGTTGGAGAGGGACGATCTCAGGCTGGCCCGCGCCGCCTGCTCCGAGCTTTCGCCCCACAACAGTGCGCTCAACGCACCGCGATTGTGAGCGCGGCCGGCTTCCACCGCCAGGTAGGCCAGCAGCGCGCGGGTCTTGTCGGAGCGGATGCCGTCCAGCGGCGCGCCATCCAGCGTGGCCTGAAACGCCCCCAAAAGATGGATCTCTAGTCGCGCTGTGCGTGGCCCTATCGGCATCTGGTTGTCCTCGTTTCGCTTCATCCTCTCGCAAGCCTCCAAAACTATTCCTAAGCCGCCGGGCGCGTCACCAGGCGGTAGCCCATCCCGCGCACCGTCTGCAGGAACTGGGGCTCCTTTGCATCCGCCTCGATCTTTTGGCGCAACTCCCACACTAGGTGGGAGACCTCGCCTTCGGTGTGGTAGGGATCGTCTCCCCAGACCGCCGTGATGATCTCCTCGTACGTGCACATCACCGGCACGTTGCCGTTGGCCCGATTGCGGTGATCCATGTAGCGGATCAGCTTGTGCTCCTGTGGACGCAGGCCCTCGATCTCTTGCCGGTCCGCGCCGTCGATGCGGTAGAGCTTGGCCCGGAGCCAGTCGTACTCCAGGTATGCGGCGTGCAGCACCTGTTCCACGCGCTGGGTGTTGAGCGGATCGTGGAAGGTCAGCTCCCAGTAGAGAGGCCGACCGGCTTCCGTCAGCTGGCCCAGGATGCAGATCGCGTCGCCGTCCTCGATGGGGGCACGCCCGTCGACGACTTGCATCTCCTGGCCCTGGCGCACGAACGTCCTGTTCACGCTGCCATTATCCACCACCCACCAGCCCTGTGCGTCCTGCTCGATGGCGCAGTGCACCTTCCGCGTGACCAGTTGCTGCGGGTCGGGCTCCAGCGCCACGTCGTTAAAATCGTGGAACCGGCCGATCGTTACCCGATCCTTTCCCAGATCGACTTTGAACTCCTGTCCGTCCGGCCCGCGTACCTCTAGATAAGCCAGTTGTTTGTTCAACGCATACCTCCTGGGGTGACCATCGGCTTAATCATAGCAGATAGGCCGTGTTTCCGCAATGGTCCCTAGATTGAAATTTGATGTAAACGCGATGTCCAATAACAAGGCAGTAACCATGCCCGATTGGGCACTCTCAATGATGAAAATATTCCCCCTCCCCCTCGCGCATCTGCGCGCTCCCTCCCACCGAGGGAGGGGAGCAATTGGTCCCTCCCCCCGTGGTGGGGGAGGTTAGGTGGGGGGCAGCGCAGCTTATTTTCGAAGCAGTACTCTCAACACACACAGGCTTCATACTCGTTACGATCTCGTAACACTCACTTGATATGCTAGTTGGCGCACACATGGGTGCACAAATCACGAAAAACAGGAGGACAAAATGTCTGCAAAAATGCGTATTGCAACCCTGGCCGTCGCCGGCAGTTTTC
>Ga0315550_1000098_pt1 | contig 49930 bp, 45 predicted proteins | sample SalMarSW160190MG_2_FD_203100 | JGI IMG/M metagenome (GOLD analysis project Ga0315550, IMG submission 203100) | Salt marsh sediment microbial communities from the Plum Island Ecosystem LTER, Massachusetts, United States - Salt Marsh Sediment SW1601-90 ...
TCCTCAAGGGGTCCTCGTCGCGCTCCTCGCTCCTGATCACGCCGCACCTGGATACCGTGCCGGCGGGCCGCGGCTGGCGGGTGGGGCCGTTCTCGGGCGTCGTTCGCAACGGCAAGATCTATGGCCGCGGCGCCACGGATTGCAAGGGCAACCTCGCGGTGGCCATGGAGGTGATGGTCCGCCTCCTCGAGGACGGGACGCGCCTCAGGCATGACGTTATCTTTCTGGCGACGGCCGACGAGGAGACCGGCTCGGGCCAGGGGCTCGTGCCGCTTTTAAGAAAGAATATCGTGCGTCCTTCTTTCGCGCTGATCCTTGATTCCGACGAGTTCAATATCATCACCGCCCAGAAGGGGCTCATCCACTTTCGCATCAGCGTCGCGGGCCGCAAGGCCCACGGCGCCTATCCCCACCGGGGCGTCAACGCCATCGACCAGGCCATCGTCCTGATCCGGACGCTTGAGGCGTTGCGCTGGCCGCAGCGCCGGCACCGGCTCCTGAAGCCGTTGACCGTCAATATCGGCACGATCCGCGGGGGGGACAAGGTGAACATGGTGGCCGATTGGTGTGTCGTCGAGGCGGACCTCCGGTTTTTGCCCGGCATGTCGGCCGGGCGCATCCTCAAACGTGTCCGCGCGGCCTTTGACAAGACGGGGGTCCGCTACAAGATCGAGGTCGACGACATCCAGCGGCCTTATGAGATCGACGCGCGCCATCCCCTGGTATCCTGTCTGAGGAGGGCGGCCCGCGGCCTCGGCGCGCCCGCCCCGATCCGGGGCAGCGAGGGGGCGACGGTCATCACCTTTTTCCAGGACAGGTCGATCCCGGCCGTGGCGACCGGCTACGGCGCCCAAGGGAACGCCCACGTGACCGACGAGTTCGTCCGCATCCGGGACCTGGTCCGCGGTGCCGAGGTGCTGGAGCGTTTTATCAGGCTTTTTGACAAAAAGAGGGAGCGGCCGGGTTCGAAAGCCGTTGATAGGTCCATGAAAAGAATATACAATACATCGTGACCCTTCGACTCCCCGCCTTCGGCGGGGTCGCTCAGGATGTCGCCAGGGAGAGTAGGAGCGGGACTCCATGAAGAAGATCCGCATCACCAAGAAGGTGCGCCTCAAGGCACCGGTCCTCGTCGCCGCCTGGCCCGGGATGGGCGACGTGGCCCTCAAGGCGGCACACTACCTGAAAGAGAAGTTCAGGGCGCAGGAGTTTGCCGTCCTGGCGGCGCCGGATTATTATTATCCTTCGGGGATCCTCGTGGAGGCGGGCCAGATCACTCTGCCGCCTCCGCCCGAGAGCCGGTTTTACGTCATGAAGGGTGCGGCGGCGGGCAATGACGTGGTCCTGTTTATCAGCAGCGCCCAGCCGCTCATCGAAAAGAGCTTCGCCTACGCCCTTGAGATAATCGATTTTGCGGCCTCCCTCGATATCAGGACGCTCTACACGTTCGCCGCGATGCCGATGCCGATCGAACACACGCAGGTCCCGCAGGTGCGCGCCGTCGCCACGCAGAAGAAGCTTCTGGAGGAGCTCGCGGCCCGGCGCATCAAGGTGATGCCGACAGGACAGATCAGCGGCCTGAACGGTTTGATCCTCGGCGCGGCCAAGGCGCGGGGATTGAACGGCATCTGTCTTTTGGGCGAGATCCCTCTTTATACGGTGCAGATCGAGAACCCGCTCGCCTCTATGGCGGTGCTGGAGAAGCTCTCGGGTATCCTGGGCATGAAGCTTGATCTCTCGGAGCTCCAGCGGCACGCCGCGCGCATGAACCAGGAGATCGAGCACCTGATCGAATACCTGAAGAATCCGTCCCGGGACGAGACGCCGATCGACCAGGAGGAGATCGAGGACATCAAGAAGAGGCTCGCCGATGCCTCGCGGCTGCCGGAGTCGGCCCGGCGCCACATCGACAGGCTCTTCCTCGCGGCCCGCCGGGACCTTTCGCGGGCGACGGAGCTCAAAAAAGAATTGGACAAGTGGAACGTCTACGACAAGTACGAAGACCGGTTCCTCGATCTTTTTAAAAAGCCGTCCAAGAAGAACAATTAGGCGCGTCCCCTGCATGGCGCACAAGAGATCCAACCGCCGTGGGCTTATCCTGTGTGACCTGGGCAATGTGTTGATCCGCTTCGATCACCGCATCGCCGTGCGCCGCATCCTTGCCTACACGTCGAAGACCTTCAAAGAGGTCTACGCCTGCTTCTTTGATTCCCCGTTGACCCGGGACTACGAAGAGGGGCGTATCTCCTCGAGGCAGTTCTTCGCGCGGCTCAAGAAGGACCTGGCGCTCGCCGGGCTCACCTATGACAGATTCGTTCCCATCTGGAGCGAGATATTTTTTCCTAACCCCGGTATCCTGCCCCTCTTGAAGACCCTGCGCCGGCATTGGCGCCTGCATCTCATTTCTAACATCAACGCGCTCCACTACGCGCACATCCGCAAGAAGTTCCCCGCGCACCTCGGCGTCTTCGATAAGGTGATCCTCTCTTACCGGGTCGGCGTGCAAAAACCCCATCCCCGCATCTACCGGCGCGCCGTGGCCGTGGGCCGGCGCGCGGGCGGCCGCGTCTTGTACACCGATGACCGGCCGGACCTCATCCGGGCGGCCCGCCGGTTGGGGATCAGCTCCATCCTTTTTTTGTCCGTCAAAGACTTCAAGAGAGAACTCAGGCGACGCAAGGTGCTGCCGTGAACGTCCCTATCGTGAAGACGTCCGGACTGACGAAACGTTTCCTCGAAGGCATCCCGTTTTTCCGCCGGGAGGCACTGGCCGTGGCGGATCTGGATCTGGAAGTCTTTCAAGGAGAGATCTTCGGCGTCCTGGGCCCTAACGGTGCGGGCAAGACGACCACCCTGAACATGCTGGCAGGGGTGGCGCGGCCGACGGCAGGCCATATCGAGCTCTTCGGTGTGCCCTTTGTCGCGGGCGATACAACGCCTTTCCGGCGCATCGGCTACGTCCCCGAGACGACGGTCCTGCCGGACTTTTGCACGGTGCACGACCTCTTGTTCTTTTTCGGCGCCCTCTTCGGGCTTACCACGGCGGTGATCCGGGAGCGGATCAAGCACCTCCTGGAGGTGACGGGGCTGACGAAAGAGCGCCACGTCCTCCTGAGGCACCTGTCGGCGGGACAACGGCGTCAGGTGGATTTTATTCAGGCGCTCATCCACGATCCGGACCTGATCATTCTGGATGAACCGACGGTCTACCTCGATCCCGTGATCCTTGGGCGCCTGCGGGAGATGCTCCGGGGACTCAAAGAATCGGGCAAGACCATCGTCATATCCACGCATTCACTCATGGAGATAGAAAGACTCTGCGACCGCGTGGCCGTGCTCAATGAGGGGCATTGCCTCAAGGTGGAGGGCCGCGACGAGTTCCTGCGGGCCGGCGGCATAGAGGAAGAGTTCATGAGGATCATCCGTCATGGGGATTAAGGCGGCTGCGCGCGACCTCAGAGGCACGCTCTTGATCGGCCGGGAGGTCTATCGTTGGGCGACGCGCGAGCGCATGATGTACGGTTTTCTGCTGCTCGCGCTGCTCTTCATCCTGATGGCCAACGTCCCCTTCGTGGTGGACGACCCGAAGGTCTTCGGCGACCAGACCCCGCAGCAGTCGGCCGTCCACATCGGGTTCGTCGCGGTCCATATCTTCATTCCCCTGATCGCCATCTTCGTCTCCGTCGGCGTCCTGCAGAGTTTTTTGGGGCGTGCCAACCTGACCCTCCTCCTTTCCAAGCCGGTGCGGTCGTGGCAGGTGCTGGCGGGGGCGGTGATCGGCCTGTTTCAGATGGTCTTTCTGAACTGGTTCCTGATGACCGCGGGGCTCTGGGTCATCCTGGTCTCTCAAACGCATCTTTTGACGGGGTACCTGTGGACAGGGATGAGTATCGCCCTCGTCATGGGACTTCTATGCATCAGCCTCAGCGTCCTTTTTTATCTCCTGGTGCCCAACGTCCTCGCGGGGATCCTGGTCATCCTGATGTTGATCGCGGGACTGGGCGGGCCATTGGCCCGCGAGACGTTCCTTGGGGCAGGCGCCTCGTCGTTCTTCAACCGGATGCTGGTCGTCAGCACCTATCTCCTGCCGCAGGTCAACGCCCTGTGGGGTGTCTCGATGGCGACGCTTAAGATGTTTACGCTGCATTTGGATTCGGGCCGCGTCATCGCACAGACGTTCGTCTTCATTTTCGTCGTTTTGTCGTTCAGTTTCGTTCAATTTCACCGCACGAGCCGTTTTTAATAAGAAATTTTTGTAAAAATTTTTTCCTCGTCGAGAAATTTGATGAAAAAAGATCGTCTTGCGTCCAAAATTTCTTGACAATATCTTTCCCATAGGATAATATTAAATTGAGGGGATAAATTTTTATTAACTCAAACTTCGTTAAAACACGGAGAAAAAATCGTCATCTCGTCTTGCAGGGGGGCTCCTCTTCACAGGGTCCCCCTTTTTCTTTGTCCTGCCCGTGATCGGTGCGCCTAAGGCAGAGGGGGACGGTGAGGCGTCGGCGCGGATGTCGCACCGACGAAAGAAGGATCTCTATGGGTTCTACCATCGGTTTTACCTATGATCTGAAGTCGGATCACCCGGAGCATGCCGAGGGTCCGCAGGAGGTCCTCGCGGAGTTGGACGTCCCGGAGACGATCGACCTTGTCGCTCGGGCGCTTGAGTCCGGCGGGCACCGGATAGAACGCATCGGGAATGTCCACAGGCTCCTGGAGCGCCTGCCGGGCCTCGATGTCGATATCGTCTTCAATATCTGCGAAGGACTGGGTCACCGGAGCCGCGAGGCCGAGGTGCCGACGATCCTGGAGGTATTCGGCGTGCCGTATGTCGGCAGCGACGGACTGACCTTGTCCCTGACGTTGGACAAGGTCATGGCCAAGAAGGCGTTTGTGGCCGACGGCGTGCCGACGCCGCGGTCCTTTTTGGCCAACGGGAAGTTTTCTTTGAAAGATTTAGACGGTATGAAGTTTCCAGTTATCGTCAAGCCGTGCCATGAAGGGTCTTCGAAAGGGATTTCGGAAGATTCGATCGTGAGGAAGAAGAAGGACCTCAAAGCGCAGATCGCCGAGGTGAACCGGCTCTACCGTCAGCCGGCCATGGTCGAGGAGTTTATCCGGGGCGGCGAATTCACGGTCCTCGTGATCGGCAACGATCCCCCTGAGGCGCTGGAGCCCGTGCAGATCCAGATCGCCGGACGTCTGGACCTGGGTGACCTGGTGTACACGTGGCGGCGCCTGACGTCGACGGACATCGAGTACGTCTGTCCGGCGAAGGCGCCGGCGGGCCTCAAGCGCAGGCTGTGTGCCCTGGCGGTGGCCGCCTATCGGGCAGTCGATTGCCGGGATTTCGGCCGGGTGGATTTTCGCGTGGATGAAAACGGACGGCCGTATGTCCTCGAGGTGAACCCGTTGCCGTCCTTGTCGGACGAGGACGTCTTTCCGATAATCTCCAGGGCGCACGGCTGGACGTATGAGGGGTTGCTTCTCAAGATCGTGGACAGTGCGCGTAAACGCTATGGGATCACTTAAGGTCGAAAATCCGGTCGTTGCCGCGGCGCCTGATGTCGTTGTTCCCACGACGCCGGGGCGGCGTGCGCCCATCGGCGACTACCACAAGGTCGCCCTGTGGAAGGACGTTACCGATGAGCAGTGGGAAGACTGGCGCTGGCAGATCAAGAACCGCATCACGTCCCTGGACCAGATCGCCAAGGTCTTGATCCTGACCCCCGAGGAGGAAGAGGGCATCCGCAAGTCCCGGGGGCGGCTCTCCATGGCGATCACGCCGTACTGGGTGACGCTGATGGATGCCAGCGATCCCGAGTGCCCCATCCGCCGTCAGGCCGTTCCCTCGAAAGACGAATTCGTTTTCGGCCCCAAGGAATTCGTCGATCCGTGCGCCGAGGACCGGGATTCTCCCGTCAGCGGTCTCGTGCACCGCTATCCGGACCGGGTGCTTCTCCTGGCGACCGAGCAGTGCGCCATGTATTGCCGGCACTGCACCCGGCGGCGCCTGGTGGGGGAGAAGGAGGCCCGCCTCTTCAACGGGAAGATGCTGGACGCGGCGGTCGGCTATATCAAGAGCAACCGGAAGATCCGCGATGTCCTCATCTCGGGCGGCGACCCGCTGATGCTCGAGGATGACGAGCTCGAGTCGATCCTGGTGAAGATCAAGAGCATCTCCCATGTTGAATTGGTCCGCATCGGGACCCGCGTTCCGGTGACGCTGCCCCAGCGGATCACGCCCGACCTCATCTGTCTCCTCAAGAAGTTCTCGCCGTTGTGGATCAGCATCCACTTCAACCATCCCCGCGAGATCAGCAAGCGCTGCAAGGCGGCCTGTGACATCCTGGCGGATGCGGGTATCCCGCTGGGCAGCCAGACGGTCCTCCTGAAGGGCGTCAACGACCGCCCCTACGTCATGAAGAAACTCATGCACGAGCTCCTGAAGGTCCGCGTGCGGCCCTACTACATCTATCAGTGCGACCCCGTCAAGGGGACGGCGCACTTCCGCACGCCGGTCGCCGTCGGCATCAATATCATCGACAAGCTGCGCGGCTTCACCTCCGGTTACGCCGTGCCCACCTATGTCGTCGACGCCCCGGGCGGCGGCGGCAAGATCCCCGTGGGGCCGAACTACCTCATCTCGCAGGACAAGGGCAGACACGTCCTGCGTAATTACAAAGGCAAGATCTACACGTACGTCGAGTAGCCCCCCTTTCCCATCATCTCGCCAGGCAACATCTCACCAGCCTACACGTTTAGGTGTTGTCTATCGGCTTATCCCTTCACCAGTCTACACGTTTAGGTGTTGCCTACCGGCTTATCCCTGGCTGGTTGACTTTTTGCTGTCGTTACGAGTAGGGTAGCGAGATGTTGCCTGGCTGCACCCGGCTGCATTAAGGTTTTGTCTGGTTGTGTTAAGGTTTTGCCTGGCTGCGTTAAGGTTCTGTCGCCAGGTCGGCCATAATAAGGTAAGGGGGCGCCTGTCGGACGGTGCCCACTGTCCGGTTGACGCCTTCGGGTCAATCGTTTATAATAGAACCCTAACGTTTGTGCCTACAGCACGTTACCCCGCGCCTTCTTCCCAAAGTCCTCTTAAGATAGTGCGGGGGTCGATGCCCATCGCTTAACAAAGGGAGTCCTGAAATGGAAAAGGTCAAGCCTGAACTCAAAAGGAGCATCGTCTTCGTTGCGCACGCCCAGGCCGGCAAGACCTCTTTGGTCGAGGCGCTTCTCTTCGCCGCCGGGGCGACGACCCGCAAAGGCACGATCGCCGAAGGCAACACGGTCAGCGATTACAATACGGACGAGATCGCCAAGAAGAACTCCATCAACTCCAGCGTCATGCACGCCGCCTGGAAGAACCACGCGATCCAGATCGTAGACACGCCCGGCTACGCGGATTTTATCGCAGACATGATCTGCGGCCTGCGGGCGGTGGACGGCGCGGTGATCGTGGTGGACGCGACCTCGGGCGTCGAGGTCGGCACCGAACGCGCCTGGGACAAGCTGGAAGAAAGAAACATCCCCCGTTTTATCTTTCTCAATAAGATGGACAAGGAGAATATCAATTTGGACGAGGTGATCAAGGAGATCCAGGAGCGGTTTTCCCGCGGCGCGTGTCTCGTGTCTTTTCCGCTCTCTTCCAACCTGAAGGAGACGATCGCCGAATCGGACGACGCCCTGCTCGAGCAGTACCTCGATGGCAAAGAGATCGACGATGACCAGTACAAGAAGGCCCTGAAGGGTGCCGTGCTCCAGGGCAAGATCTTTCCCATCATCACCGGCTCGGCGGCCACGGATGCCGGGGTCAAAGAGCTCTTGGACGGTATCGTGGAATATCTTCCCTCTCCGGTCGAAAGGCCGGCGGTCCAAGGTAAGGGTTCCGATTCCGGGGAGCCTGAGGAGATCGTCTGCAAGGAAGACGGTCCGCTGTGCGCCCTGGTCTTCAAGTCCATATCGGATCCTTTTGTCGGCCAGTTGACCGTGATGCGCATCTTTTCCGGTCGGCTTGACGCGAACACGGGCTTCTATAACGCGACCCGAGGCACGAAGGAGAGGGTCGGCAACCTGATGGTCTTGCAGGGCAAGGAACAGCGGTCGGTGTCCTCGGCGTCGTGTGGAGACATCGTGGCCGTGGCCAAGCTCAGAGAGACGATGTTGGGCGATTCGATCAGCGATAGCAAGACATCGATCCTCCTGCCGCCTTTCGTCCTGCCGGAGCCGGTCTTCTCCTCATCCATCAAGCCCAAGACGCGCCAGGACGAAGAGAAGATATCCGAGGCGCTGGCCAAGCTATGCGCCGGCGATCCGACCTTTAGGATCAACCGTGACGCCCAGACCAGAGAGCTCGTCATCACGGGCATGGGCGACCAGCACATCGACGTCATGGTCAGACGCCTGAAAGAGCGTTACCACGTCGAGGTGGCCATCGGGACCCCCAAGGTGCCATATAAGGAGACGATCAAAAGGGCGGCCAAGGCCCAGGGCAAGCACAAAAAGCAGTCCGGCGGCCGCGGGCAGTACGGCGACGTGTGGCTGGAGCTGGCGCCGTTGGAGCGGGGCAAGGACTTTGAGTTTGTCGACGAGGTCGTCGGCGGCGCGATCCCCCGCAATTTTATTCCCTCGGTTGAAAAGGGGATCCGCAGGGCGATGGCCGAAGGGGTGATGACCACCTTTCCCATGGTCGACGTGCGCGCCACCATCTATGACGGCTCCTACCACGACGTCGATTCCTCGGATATCGCCTTTCAGATCGCCGGCGTCCTGGCCTTTCGCAAGGCGGCGCTGGAGGCGGGTCCCATTCTCCTTGAGCCGATCATGGAGGCCGAGGTTTCGGTCCCCGAGGAGTTCATGGGTGCGATCCCGGCGGACCTGAACAGCCGCCGGGGGCGGGTCCTGGGCGTCGAGGCGCGCGGCAAGAGCCAGACCATCAAGGCCCTCGTGCCGCTGGCCGAGATGTTCCGTTACGCCTCGGACCTGCGCTCGATGACGGGCGGCCGCGGGAGCTACACGATGCACTACGTCGGTTACGAAGAGGTGCCGCAGAAGATCATCCAGCAGATCGTCGCCGCGAACCCGCGCCACAAGGCGCAGGAAGACGGATAACGCGATGAAGGCGAGCGTCACCGGCATCCCGGATTTTCCTTTTGGCAAAAAGCCCCTTGTCGATGAGAGGGTGAAGGCCCTTCAGGGTCTTTACAAGTCGCAGAAGGCGACGTTGGTCCAGGTCGAGTACGTCCCGGACAAAGATATCAAGACGGCGGACGCGATCGTCTGCTTAAAAGAGCGCAGGCTCGACCTCGTCATCATGGACATGGAAATACTGGAGGCGCGGCTCCAGAAACCTTTAGGCGAGGTAGAGGCGGCGCTCCTGCGGCGCGCGCAGGCTTCTCTGGAAAAAGAGGAATTTTTGAAAGCGGCCGCATGGGACGAGGAGGAAAAAAAGATCCTCGTCAACATCAACCTCGTGACGCTCAAGCCCGCCGTCCTCATCGCGCCCCAGGAGATCGAAGATGTGCCGGCACTGACGCGTCGCGTCTTTGACGCGGCCGGCCGCATCGTCTTTTTGACCGCCGGGCCCAAGGAGGCCCGGGCCTGGGAGTTGCGCTGCGGCAGCTCGGCCCTGGTCGCCGCCGGTGCGGTCCACTCGGACATCGCGCGCGGCTTTATCCGCGCCGAGGTGATGGCCTTCGCAGAGCTCGCGAAGATCGGCAACGTGCACCAGGCCAAGGCCTCCGGCTGCCTGCGCCAGGAGGGCAAGGAGTACGCCGTTCAGGACGGCGACGTCATCGAGTTCAAGTTCAGCGTGTGAGGAGGTCATGTTAAAGATCAAGAGGGCGTTGCTCAGCGTTTCGGATAAGGCGGGGATCACGGAGTTTGCACGGACGTTGACGGGGCTCGGCGTCGAGATCGTCTCGACCGGCGGCACGGCAAAGATGCTCAAGGCCGCGGGGATACCCGTGATCGAGATGTCCGATTACACGGGCTTCCCCGAGATGATGGACGGCCGCGTCAAGACCCTGCACCCGAAGATCCACGGCGGCCTCCTGTCGGTGCGCGAAAACCCTGAGCACATGCGCCAGGCCCGGGAGCACGACATCGGTCTCATCGACATGGTCGTCGTGAACCTGTATCCTTTCCAGGAGACGATCAGCCGCAGGGACGCAGCCCTCACCCACGCGATCGAGAACATCGATATCGGCGGCCCGTCGATGCTGCGCTCGGCCGCCAAGAACTACCGTTCGGTGGCGGTCGTGCCGGACCCCAAGTTTTACGGCCGCCTCACCGAGGTGTTGACCCGGCACGCCGGGTGCGTGCCGGACGGCCTGCTGGAAGAGATGGCGGTCGAGGTCTTTAAGTTGACCGCGCATTATGACAGTGTCATCGCCGGCTACCTTCAGAATAAATTGGGCGGTCCGGTGCCGCACCGGCTGGCCGAGCTGCCCCGGATCTTTTCCGTCACGCTGATGCAGACGGCCTTGTTGCGCTACGGGGAGAACCCCCATCAGAAGGCGGCGCTGTACCGCATGCCGGAGGCGTTGAGCCCGCACTTTCTGGTCAACGCCAAGCAGCTGCACGGCAAGGAGCTGTCCTTCAACAATTATCTGGACCTTGACGCCGCGCTCGCGCTCATGCGGGAATTCGAGCGGCCGGCGGCCTGCGTGATCAAGCACGGCAATCCCACGGGTGTGGCCGAGAACGTGCGCCTCTCGGCGGCCTTGCGTCAGGCCTGGGATACGGACCCGCTTTCGGCCTTCGGCGGCATCATCGGCCTGAACCGGCCGGTGGATGCCGCGACGGCCAAGGTGATCTTAAGGGCCGGCTTCTGCGAGTGCGTCTTGGCGCCCCGCTTCTTGCCTGAGGCCCTGACGTTCTTAAGGACAAAAAAGAACCTGCGTCTCCTCGAGGTGCCGGGGACCGACGCGCCCCAGCGCGATCCCTTTGATTTCAAGAAGATAGACGGCGGGATCCTGATCCAGCAGGAGGACGACCGGGACTACAAGGAGAGCGACCTGCGCGTCGCCACGCGCCGCCGGCCGACGAAACGGGAGCGAGCGGCGCTCTCCTTTGCCTGGAAGGTCGTCAAGCACGTCAAGTCCAACGCCATCGTCCTGGCGGACGGCACCAAGACCGTCGGCATCGGGATGGGCGAGACGAGTCGCGTCGATTCGGTCTACATGGCCGTCAGGCGCGCCGGTGAGCGCGCCCGGAAGTCCGTCTTGGCCAGCGACGCGTTCTTTCCCAAGGGCGACAATATCGCCCTGGCCCGCCGCGCCGGCGTCACGGCCATCATCCAGCCCGGCGGCTCGATCGCCGATGCGGCGGTGATCGAGGCCGCGGACCGCGCCAAGATGGCGATGGTCTTCACCGGCATCCGCCACTTCAAGCATTAAGCCCCCATGACGTACGAAGAAGCCATCTGTTATCTGGAAAGCTTCGTTGATTATGAAAAGAGGACCGTGACGCACTACCGCGCGGCCTTCAAGATCGAGCGGGTCAAGAAACTCCTGGCCAACATCGGCGAGCCGCAGGACGGCTTCAAGGTCGTCCACGTGGCCGGGACGAAGGGGAAAGGGTCCACGTCCTGTTTTATCGCGCACATCCTGCGGGAGAACGGTCTTCGCGTGGGGCTTTACACCTCGCCGCACCTTAATGACCTGCGCGAGCGCATCCGCATCCTCGACGTCCACCACCAGGCCGATACCCGCCAGGTCTTTGCGGGGATGATCCTCAAAAACGAATTCGCCGAGATCCTTTCATCGATCCGGCCGCAGATCGATTTTTTCCGTCGTTCTTTTCAGAACTACGGGGCGCTGACCTTTTTTGAGATCCTGACCGCCGTCGCGCTGACGCACTTCCGCAACAAGGGCGTCGACATCGCGGTCCTGGAGACGGGGCTCGGCGGCCGCCTGGATGCGACGAATGCCGCGCGGTCCCACGTCAGCGTGCTGACGCCGATCAGCTACGATCACGAAAAGGTGCTGGGTCAGACTCTTGCGGAGATCGCCTTTGAAAAGGCGGGGATCGTCAAGACGGAGAATATCCGTACCGCCGAGGGGTTCTCGGTCGCCGTGACCGCGGCCCAGGAGAAGTCCGTGGCGCAGGTATTGCGCCGCCACGCCAAGGCCGTCCCGTGTCTGCTCCTGGAGATGGAAAAGGACTTTTTTTACAAGAAGCTGTCCGCCAGCCTCTCCGGCCAGGAGCTTTATTATTCGGGCGTGAACCGCGATTCGCGGTTTTTTTCGATCAAGATGCTGGGGGTCCACCAGTTGATCAACGCGTCGCTGGCCGTCGCCGCCTGCGAGGCGCTGGGGCTCTACGGCATCAAGGTCACGGGTGATGCGATGAGCCGCGGCTTAGCTCAAACCTACTGGCCGGGGCGCCTTGAGGTGATCCGCACGCAGCCGTTTATCATCCTGGACGGCGCGCACAACCGCGAGTCGGCCAGCTGCCTGGCCGTCTTTCTCGAGAGGGAGTTCAAGAAGATGCGCAAGTGGTTTGTGCTAGGGGCCTGCCAGGACAAGGATATCCGCGGCGTGATCCAGGAATTGGAGCCGTTGGCCGACAAGATCGTCCTGACGCGGGCCAACAACCCCCGCGCGGCGGACCCCGCCGAGATCAGCCGGAACTATCTGCGCAAGAAACCTTACGCGGTGACGGCGACCGTTGAGGAGGCGCTCAAGCTTGTCAACAGGGAGTCTTCCCCCGATGACCTGGTCGTGGTCACCGGTTCCCTCTTCGTGGTCGGCGAGGCGAAGGCGTTATGGCAGGGTTAGGGCTGGATGATACGATAGCCGCCGTGGCAACGGCCGTGGGCGAGGGGGCGGTAGGCATCGTGCGCCTCAGCGGTCCCGAGGCCCTGAAGGTCGTCGATAAGATCTTTCTCGCCCGCAACCGGCGATCCCTCTTCGAACAGCCTGATTTCACGATGCGCCTGGGCTGGATCGTGCGCGGTGCCTGCGGCCGCGAGATGCCGGCCAGCCGGTCCTGCGACGTCGTCGACGAGGTGCTCGTGTCGGTGATGCGCGCGCCGAGGAGCTACACGCGCGAGGATGTCGTCGAGGTGAACGCCCATGGCGGCATGCGCGCGCTGGAGGCGGTCCTGAGGCTTGTCCTTGAAGGCGGTGCGCGGCTGGCGGAGCCCGGCGAGTTCACGCGCCGCGCCTTTTTGAACGGCCGTCTGGATCTGCCTCAGGCGGAAGCGGTCTTGGACGTGGTCCGCGCCAGGGGCGACTGGGCGCTTAAGAACAGCGAGCGCCAGCTTTTGGGCGCGTTGTCGCACGTCTTTTGCGAGATGCGCGATCACCTCATCGGCATCCTGGCCGACATGGAGGCGGTCCTTGATTTTCCGGAGGAAGAGACGGGCGTGGCACAGGCGCGGCATTTCGTGCCGCTCCTCGTCCAGGCCGCCGACCGTATGGATGCCCACCTGAAGCGCAGCGTCCAGGGCCGCCTGATCCGCGAAGGCCTGAAGGTCGTGATCACCGGCCGGACGAACGTCGGCAAGTCTTCCTTATTGAACGCGCTCCTGCGCCAGGAGCGGGCGATCGTGACGCCCCTGCCCGGCACGACGCGTGATACGGTCGAAGAGACCATCCGTATTCAGGGGCTGGCGGTCCATCTTATCGACACCGCCGGGCTCACCGTTGCCCGCGACGCGGTAGAGGTGGAGGCCCTGGCGCGCAGCCGACAGGCCCGGGAGAAGGCCGATATCGTCCTGTGCGTCCTGGACGGATCGGTCGGCCTCCAGGACGAGGACAGGCGGCTCTTTGAGTCTTTTGCCGATAAGGCGCATCTCATCGTCATCAACAAGTTTGACCTGCCGCGCGCCTGGGACAGGGAGGCGCTGCGGAACTGGACCGTCGGGCCGGTGATCGACGTGTCCGCGCGCACCGGCGACCATATCATGGAACTGGAGCAGGCGGTCCTGAAGAGCGTCTTCGACGGGCCGCCGGCCTGGGACGAGGGGGCGTGGGTCTCCAACGTCCGACACATCGAGACGCTGCGCCGCGGCCGCGAGGGGCTCACGCGGGCCATCGATTCGCTGGAAGAAGGGCTTCCCCTGGACGTGGCGGCCCTCGACGTGCGCGCCGCCACCCAGAGCATCGGCGAGATCACCGGTGCGGTCTGCACCGAAGAGATCCTCGACGCCATTTTTTCGAAGTTTTGCATCGGCAAGTGAGACCCCGGTCCGCGGGATAGCGAGTGAGGGCGAGCCGGGGTGATTTACGGGATAACGATAGAGGGAGATCATGGACAAGAAGAAGATCGAGAAGGCGATACGGATGGTCCTGGAGGCGATCGGGGAGGACCCGCAGCGCCGGGACCTTGAGGGGACGCCCGAGCGCGTGGCGGACATGTATGAGGAGATCTTCGCGGGCCTGCGCGAGGACCCCAAGAAGGAACTGGAGGTCATCCTCGACCAGAAACACGAAGAGATCGTCCTTTTAAAAGACATTCCGCTCTATTCCGTCTGTGAACATCACCTCATCCCGTTTATCGGCCGGGCGCACGTGGCGTATATTCCCAAGGGCGGCCGGGTGACGGGCCTGAGCAAGATTGCCCGGGTGGTGGAGATCCTCTCCAAGCGGCCGCAGGTGCAGGAGCGGTTGACGACCCAGGTGGCCGGCGTGATCATGGAAAAGCTCAAGCCCCTTGGGGTGATGGTGGTGATCGAGGCCGAACACCTGTGCCTGAGCATGCGCGGGGTGAAGAAACCCGGCATCACGACGGTGACGAGCGCGGTCCGCGGGGTCTTCAAGGAGAACGAAAAGACGCGCGCGGAGACCCTGGCGCTCATCAAGGGGACCCGGTAGGCCTCGGGGCCCTGTTTGACAATTGTGCAGGATTATGTTATAAAAGGCATAGGCACACCGACGGTGCCCGCGAAAGAAGGCAATGGGGCGTTCTTGAGAGAGAACGCCTTTTTTGTTGCCCGGGCGGCGTCACCGGCCTTGAACGGCGTTGCGGTGAGCGGGCGCACTATTTTTTAGGTTGACAAAAAGGGAGAGAAATGGCTAACCTCAAGAAGGGGATGCGGTTGGCGTGCGTGCCGTGCGGCCGCCGGGTGGTCGTCGATGTGTGCGGCGCCTCGACGCAGACCATCTGGTGCTGCGGCAGGCCCATGGCACATAAGCGCAGCGCCTCGAAGACAAAGAAGCGCAGCCGCTAGATCCGCGCGCTCTTTGCCTGCCTTTTTGCTTCACCTTACGATCAGAGGATCCGTCGGGGACTATGGGGTGTCTTCACAGCGGGAGGAGTGTCTCTTCATCTGGTCGTGTCGCTGTCTGGGCGTCGCTCCTGTTTTTCATCGTTTTCTTCCACGTCCCTCTTTTAACGGCTCAACAGTCCGGAGGATCTGCGGTGGTGCGGTTACCCGACCCCGAAGGGGACGGCGGTGTTTCTCTCGAAAAGACGCTCGCGGGGCGCCGTTCCGTGAGGAGCTATAAAAGTGACGCCCTGTCTTTAGCACAGGTAGGCCAGCTCCTTTGGGCGGCGCAGGGCCAGACGCATCCGCGAGGGCTTAGGACGGCGCCGTCGGCCGGCGCCACGTACCCGCTCGGGCTCTACGTGGCGGCGGGACAAGTCGAAGGGCTGGCACCGGGCATCTACCGTTATGAATCCGGGGATCATGCCTTGATATTATTGAGGAAGGCAGATGTGCGCCCCGACATGGCTCGGGCCAGCTACGGACAGGGCTGGGCTGCCGGCGCACCCGCCCTTCTTATTATCACAGCGGATTTCAGGCGCACGGCAGGACGCTACGGCACGCGGGGCGAGGGCTACGTCGCCCTCGAGGCTGGCTGCGCGTCTCAAAATATCGCGTTGGAGGCCGTGGCGCTGGGGCTGGGATCGGTCATCATCGGGGCCTTTGACGACGCCGGCGTGAAGGCTGCCGCCGGCCTGCCGGAGGAAGAAGAGCCTCTCTTGTATATGCCGGTGGGTGTCCCTGATTAGGTGCGAGGCCAAGGGAAAGGGCGCGGCCAGGGCTGGGGTATAGAAAGACCAGGTCTTTCTATACCATGTGTTGCTGTTTTGAGTGTCCCGCGTAGGCGCGGCGGCATGTAGCGGCAAAAGGAGGGGATATGGGGGCAAGACGCTTTTTGAAGATGGCGGTGATCCTGGCGTTGGGGGTGAACGTCTCCGGCTGTGCGACCATCAACAAGTGGAAGCGCGCGGACGACCTGGAGCGCGAAAACGCGCGTCTGCGCAATGAATTGGATGGATTGCAGGGGGAGCGCGATACGGCCCTGGAGAGGGCCCGCCGCGAACTGGCCCGGGCGTTTAAGAGTGAGCTTGAAGAGTATCAGGCCAAGCTGGAGATGACGGAGCGCGGCCTCGTCTTGACGTTCCTGGCCGAGGTCTTCTTCGGCTCGGGCAAGGCCGAGGTGCGTCCGCAGGGCAAAGAGGTCCTGGATAAGGTGGCTAAGGTCTTGAAGGAGGATGTCCCGGACTCTCCGGTCGCCATCGAGGGGCACACCGATTCAGACCCCATCAAGCACTCCGACTGGAAGTCCAACTGGGAGCTCTCCACGGCCCGCGCCCTTGCCGTGCTGCACTATTTCATCGATGAGGGCGGCGTGGCGCCGGACAAGCTCTCCGCGGTCGGCTACGGCGAGTACCGTCCCGTGGCCTCCAACGAGACCGCCGACGGCAAAAAGAAGAACCGGCGCGTCGAGATCGTCATCCTGCCGTCCAAGCTGAAGAAGGTCAAGGCAGACTAGCCTTTCTCTTTCAAGGCAGCGCGCTGTCCCCAAAGACGTGGCGCGCTCGTCGAGGGTTAATAAAAAAGGCGCCTCTTTTAAGAGGTGCCTTTTTTATTACCTGCCTTTTGCGAGCGCATGGCCCCCTGAGTCCTCTCACCGGGGTCGCCCGGACCTTCTGTGCTTAGATCACCCCTTGGTCTATCATGGCATCGGCCACCTTGAGGAAGCCCGCGATGTTGGCCCCCCGCACGTAGTCGATGTACTTGCCCTCTTTGCCGTACCGCACGCACTGCTCGTGGATGGCCACCATGATGCCGTGCAGTCTTTTGTCCACTTCTTCGCGCGTCCACGAGAGGCGCAGGCTGTTCTGGCTCATCTCAAGACCGGACGTGGCGACGCCTCCGGCATTGGCTGCCTTTCCGGGCGCATATAAGATCTTTGCTTCCTGGAATACCTTGGTGCCTTCCGGCGTCGTCGGCATATTAGCGCCTTCGCCGATAGCGATACAGCCGTTTTTGACGAGCGTCTTGGCGTCTTCGCCGCTGATCTCGTTCTGGGTGGCGCTCGGGAAGGCGATGTCGCACTTCACCTCCCACGGTTTCTTGTTCTCATGGTAGTTGCATTTGAACTCCTCGGCGCACTCCTTGATGCGGCCGCGCCGGACGTTCTTGATCTCGAAGACGCACTTCAACTCCTTGCCGTCGATGCCGCCCTCGTCGTGGATGAAGCCGTTGGAATCCGACAGGGTGACGACCTTGGCGCCGAGCTCATTGAGTTTCTCGACCGTGTACTGGGCGACGTTGCCGGACCCCGAGACGGCGCAGACCTTTCCCTTGAGGGATTCTCCCCGTGTCTTGAGCATCTCTTGGACAAAGTAGACGCAGCCGTAACCCGTGGCCTCCGGGCGGATGAGGCTGCCGCCCCAGTTCAACCCCTTGCCGGTCAAAACGCCGGTGAACTCGTTGCGCAGCTTTTTGTACTGGCCGAACAGGTAGCCGATCTCCCGGCCCCCGACGCCGATATCTCCTGCCGGCACATCGGTATCCGGGCCGATATGGCGGAAGAGCTCGTTCATGAAACCCTGGCAGAACCGCATCACCTCGTTGTCGCTCTTGCCCTTAGGGTCAAAGTCCGAGCCGCCCTTGCCCCCGCCCATCGGCAGGGTCGTCAGGCTGTTCTTGAAGACCTGCTCGAAGGCCAGGAACTTCAGGATCCCCAGGTTCACGCTCGGGTGGAAGCGCAGCCCGCCCTTGTAGGGCCCGATGGCGCTGTTCATCTCGATGCGGAACCCGCGGTTGACCTGGATCTCGCCCTTGTCGTCGACCCACGGGACGCGGAACATGATGATCCTCTCGGGCTCGACGACCCTTTCCAGTATCTTGTGCTCCCGGTATTTCGGGTTCTTCTCGATGAAGGGCAGGAGGCTCTCCACGACCTCCTCCACCGCCTGGTGGAACTCCGTTTGGCCGGGGTCCTTGGCGACAACTTTGTCCATGAACTCCTTGATCTTCTTTGACATCGGCCACTCCTTTCTGGTTTTTTAGGATTTTCCTAAAAGCCTTTTCGTTATGGACCGGGCCGCCTTCTTGGCCATGCCCATCGCCTCGATGACGGTCCCTTCCCCTCCCACGATATCGCCGCCGGCAAAGACGTTCTTCACGGAGGTCTCCATGGTCTCGGGGTCGACCACCACATCTCCATACTTATCGACCTTGAGGACCGGCGTCGCCTTTGTCAGGATCGCGTTCGCCTTGAGGCCGATCGCGATAACGGCCAGGTCGCAATCCAATTCAAAGGCACTCCCCTTTATCTCCAGGGGCCTTCTTCGTCCGGAGCCGTCAGGTTCGCCCAGTTCGCACCTGAGACATCTGACCCGCCGCACGAAACCCTTCTCGTCGCCGCTGAACGCCTCAGGCTTGACCAAAAGATTGAATTTTATTCCTTCTTCCTCGGCGTGCTCTATCTCGAGACGGCGCGCCGGCATTTCTACCTGCGTCCGACGATAAAGTATCGTCGTGTCGGGTCTCATCCCGCCCATCTTCTGGAGCCTTAGGGCCACCCTCGCCGCATCCATGGCGGTATTCCCGCCGCCGATGACGACGACGCGCTCACCGATATTGACGGGGGTATGGGTGCGGGGGAATCGGTAGGCGGACATCAGGTTGACGCGGGTAAGGAATTCATTCGCGGAATAGACGTTGCAGAGGTTTTCTCCGGTGATCCCCAAAAACGACGGCGTCCCGGCGCCCAGGCCCAGAAAAACGGCGGCATAGCCTTCCTTGAGGAGTCCGTCGAGCGTCCTGGTCCTGCCGATGATGCAATTCGGGATAATCTTGACGCTGAGCCTTTTTAGATAATCGATTTCAAAATCCAGGACGTTTCGAGGCAGCCTGAAAGGAGGGATCCCATAGCGCAAGACGCCTCCGGTATCGTGCAGGCCCTCAAAGACGCTCACCCTGATCCCTTGTCTTGCAAGCTCCCCGGCACAACACAGGCCGGCAGGGCCGGATCCGACGACCGCCACCCTGAAACGGGAAAAATCCTTGGTATCCCGGACGGGGACCGCCAGCTCACGGGTCATCCCGTAGTCGCCGATAAACCTTTCGAGGAAATGGATATTGATGGCTTCTTCGGAGGCAAAGGGCATGTCCCTTTTGGTCAGGACACACGTCTTGCGGCACTGATACTCCGCCGGGCAGACCCGGCCGCACATCGAGGGAAAGTCGTTTTTTTGCCGGATGGTGACGTACGCGCCGGCATAGTCCTTTTCGGTGATCTGGCGGATGAACGTCTTGATGTCTATCCCGACCGGGCAGCCGGCGATACACGTCGGGTTTTTGCACTGCAGGCAGCGCGCGGCCTCCTCGAGCGCCTCTTGTTCGCAATAACCCTCCACGACCTCTTCAAAACCCGAGATCCTTGAGGCGCCGTCTTTCTCTTTGATCTTAACCGGCCCTTTTCTCATCTTCATTCATCACAGATCATTAAGACGGCAGATGTGCTTTTCCTTCTGTGCATACATATTGTTGCGCTTCATCAATTCGTCCCAGTCAACGGCGTGCGCATCGAATTCGGGACCATCGACGCAGCTGAATTTGGTCTTTCCCCCGACGCTGACCCGGCAGCAACCGCACATCCCCGTCCCATCGACCATGATGGCGTTCAGGGATACCAGCGCCGGGACGTTCGAATCCTTCGTCACGTCGGAGACCTTCTTCATCATGGGCAGGGGGCCCACGGCATACACGAGATCGCATGTCCTGCGCTCAAGAAGCTCTTTGAGCCTGTCGGTGGTGAATCCTTTTGTGCCGCAGGAACCGTCGTCCGTCATTACGTGACATTCATCGCAGACCCCTTTCATCTCGTCTTCGAGGATGAGGAGTTTTTTTGTGCGGGATCCCAGGATACCGATGACGTCGTTACCGGCGCCCTTCAGCGCCCTGGCGACCGGATATATCTCCGCTATGCCGACGCCCCCGCCGACCACGATGACCCGGCCGTATTTTCTGATCTGTGTAGGATGCCCCAACGGGCCGACGAGTGCATACAGGTCCTCTCCTGCATTGACGCGGCCCAAAAGCGCCGTGGTCAGACCCGCTTCCTGAGCGATAAGCGTCAGGGCGCCTTTTTCCTTGTCCGTATCCACGATGGTCAGCGGGATCCTTTCCCCTTCCTCCTTGACCATGAGAACGACGAATTGCCCCGCTTTTGAATTTTTGGCGATTTCCGGCGAAGAGATATCAATCCTGAAAATGCGGGCCCCCTGGCCCTCTGCCAGGATCACTTTATTTAAGACCCTCATGACGAGTCCTTCCCGGATCTTTTGGCGATCCGCCCTTTTTGAGCAGGATATTAGAAAAAAAAGACGTCCCTTCATATGGACGTCTTTGTCTCATACGTTCGCGATCCTTCCTGCAGAACGATCCTTCCTGCAGAAGTGTATTAGATAGAATAATACACTGTTTACCTTTCTTGTCAACCTTAAATGTGCTGCGGTCGGTTGTTTATTTGTCTCGGTCGAGGCTGCGGCACCGGATGACTTTGGCGACGGGGACCGCGGTGATGATTCCCGGCCTTGCCGCCAAGAACATCAAGGACCTGATGAGCCTGACGAAGGGGGCCGAAGAGGTCTGTGGCATCCCTTACGTCATGGACGCGTATCGCAAGGAGGCCGGGAAGATCCTCGGTTGCCGAAGAGGTCGCGCATAGTAAGAAGCACGCATGCTAAACGGGCAGGTCTCCGACCGGAGACCTGCCCGTTTTTTGCCTCGGATCGACCCTCGGGCCGACGGGGGCCGTTCCAGTGCCAGTATGGCAATATTTATTAAACTAAAATATATTATGTAATAGGTTATTCTCTATTTAGATATATTATTGTATAATCTATATAAAAGCGATACGCTCTTCGAAGATCCGGGGAAAACGCGGCTTTTGTTTTCTCCTCGCGTTGATATAATATCGGTGTAAAATAAAAGACAAAGGGGGATGTGATGCCTAAGACGTTGCGGATGGCCCTCATGGTGCGGATGGCCCTCATGGTTTTGTTCGTTTTGGCTTTTTGCCGTATGGGCTGGGCGCAAGAGAAGATCGTCATCGAAGGCACGGGTGACAGCCAAAAGCTGTTGCGCTGTCTCGCCGAGGCTTTCCAGAAGGAGAATCCGGGCAGGTCCGTCGAGATCCCGGAGAGTATCGGGAGCTCCGGTGGGCTCAAGGCCTTGATCGACGGCCGCTGCGCCCTGGCCCGCACGGCCCGGCCGCTCAAGGATACGGAAAAGGAGGCAGGGGTCCGTGATAAAATATTTGCCACCACGCCGGTCGTTTTTGTGGCCAGCGGCAATGTCCGCGGCGTGCAGAACCTGACCAGCGAGCAGGTCGTTGCCGTATTTTCCGGCGCCCTATCTTCCTGGGCCCCGTTGGGCGGCGGCGACAGGCCCCTGTTCGTGGCCAGCCGCGAAAAGGGCGATTCCAGCCGGCGCGTGATCGAGGCGCACCTGCCTGCGTTTAGAGACATCTCTTCCATGGCCGGCGAGGCCCTCTATACCACCCCTTCGTTGATGGTGATCTTCCAAGAACACGAGGATGTCCTGGGGTATGCCCCTTTATCCATGGTCTATGATGTCGGCCTTGTGGTGCTGGCGCTGGACGGGGTGTTTCCTTCTCCCGAGAACGTGGTCCGCGGCACGTATGAAATGGTTGTCCCGTTGGCCGTTGCGTGGAAAGGCGAGCTGAACGGGCCCAAGAGGGAATTCGTGGATTTTCTTTCATCGCCCGCTGCCGCCGCGATCATGCGTTCCTGCGGGGCGGTTGCCGCCGGAGGGAACGGCTCATCATGAGGTCTCTGAGAAGCAGGATAGTAGCCTCCCAGGTGACGCTCGTCCTTTTTGTGGCAGGGACCCTGGGGGGACTTTCCTTTTTTTCCATAACGCATTATCTCAAGATCGCCGAGAAAAAGAGACTCGGAGTCCTCGTTGGGCACCTGACGCATAATCTGGAAAGCAGTATTCGCGATAAAAAGGCGGTCATGGAGTTGATCCTCAACGACAAAGAGTTTGAGGTCTACAGAAAGAAATTCCAGGATATCGCCCTGGCGCAATATTTTGAAAAGTTCGCAAACGTATTCTCCGTTCTGAGCTATGTCAACGAGAAGGGGCAGGAGGAGGTCAAGGTCGTCCGCGGCGAGAAAGAGGAACGGATCCTTCGGGATTTCAGGGATGCGCCGTTGTTCCAGGAGGCCCTCTCGCACCCCGGCCGCCTTGTTGTCTTTCCCGCCGGGCCGAGCGCCGAGCTGGGCTCACCCGCCGTTAAACTCATGATGAGCCGATATGGTTATTTCGGCAATCGATTTATTGGCCTCCTATTGGCCGAGTTTCCTCTTTCGCGGCTCCAGGAGTCCGTGGACGTGTTACGAGTCAGTAAGAATGGTTTTGCGGGCCTGGTGGACAAGGAGGGCAGGATATTGGCCTTTCCCCGGAAAGACAGGATTTTGGCGGAGTTCAGCCGCGTCGCCGGGCCCGGATCCCAGGGAGTCTCGGACCGCATGACGTCGTCCGCGCCCGGCCTGGAAAGGACGACACTTTTCGGCATGGACGGATTTGTGGCCTATCGAGGGGTGGCCTCCCTGGGTTGGTCGGGCTTTGTGTTCATGCCTTATGCTGATTTCATGGAGATCCCGGGCATGTTCCATCGCACGGCGTGGGGGGTTCTTGGAGGCGTGCTCCTCATGGCTGTTTTTCTTTCCGGGAGATTCGCAAGGGGGATCGCCCGCCCCGTTGAGCAATTGACCGTTTTTTCTGACCGCGTGGCCGGCGGCGATTTTACTCAGCGCCTGGCGGTGCCTTCCCGGGATGAGATAGGAAGACTGGTCGAGGCGTTCAACAGGATGGTTGAGAATCTGCGCCAGACGACCGTTTCCCGCGATGCGCTGCTCCAGGAGGTAGAACAGCGCCGGAGCGCCGAAGAAGGACTCACCAGGGCCCTGGAGGAGCTCAAGAAGGCCCAGGCGCAGCTCGTCCAGTCTTCCAAGATGGCTTCGGTAGGGTTGCTCGCCGGCGGCGTGGCCCACGAGATCAACAATCCTCTGGTCGGCGTGCTGAACAACGTTCAACTGATGAAGATGCTGGCCGGAGAGAAAAAGGAATTCGATTTCGAAGAGTTCCGGCAGCTTTGTGACGCGATCGAAGAATCGTCCCACCGATGCGTGCGCATCACGCGTTCGCTTCTGGATTTTTCTCACGCCTCCAAGGGCATCTTCGAGCACCTTTCGCCCAATCAGATCGTCGAAAAGGTCTTCCTGTTGGTCGAGAAGGAGATCAGCCTTCAGCATATCACCCTGCACAAGGAGCTTGCCGGTGAGGTCCCCTACGTCATGGGGGATTCACAGCTTTTGCAGCAGGCGATCTTTGATCTTATCAATAACGCCCGTTGGGCCATCGAGAAGAAAGGGGATCCCGCGGGCGGCCATATCACGGTCAAGACCGAGCACGACATGGGGCGCAGGGAAGTGGTGCTTTCTGTCTCCGATACGGGTATCGGCATGTCTGCGGAGAACTTGGCGAAGATATTCGAGCCCTTTTTTACCACGAAGAGCGTTGGGGAAGGGACGGGGCTGGGGCTTTCGATCATTTATAATATCGTCAAGTCGCACAAGGGCACCATCGAGGTCCAAAGCACGCAAGGTCAAGGGACTACCTTCGTGGTCCGCCTGCCGGTCCCTTAGACAGGGCCCTTGGTGTGATAGGGGCAAGGGGTATCCATCTTCGAATAGGACAGGGGGGCAGATGGCCAAAGTGCGTGGGATCGCCTGCGCGGTTCTTTTTTTGTCTTTTTGTTCAGTCCAGCTCGCCCGGGGCGACGAGCTTTCTGGTCTAAAAGAACAGATGGGGGTCCTGCAGAGACAGATCGAGGAGCAGGCAAGGCAGATGGGCCAGATGCAGCAGAGGATCGAAGAGCTGGAGGCGCAGAGGGCGGCAAGGATTCAGTCGCCCGAAGGGGTGGCGGACCGGATAACCGCCCTAGAAGAGAGATTGGAACAACCCCACAAGGGGGGCCTCTTGTCGCTGAAGGGCGCCAGGTTTGAGATAGGCGGAGAGCTGGAGCTCGAGTTTATCAATACGCAGGATGATGCCTTTATAAGCGAACCCGAGCCGCATTTTCAGCTTGATAAGTTCGTCTTGTTACCCAAAGTCCACCTCTCCGATAACGCGACCCTCGAGGCCGAGCTCGAGTTTACCCAGAGCAGCGTGAAGGTGGTCGTGGGGACCCTGACCTTTTCGGATCTTCCTCTTGATTCGGAGCTGAAGATCGGCCTGGACTGTCGTTTTATCGCACCCTCCCGGAAGACCGAGGGGTATCCTTTGAACGGCAATGCCTTTTGGAGGGATGAGGAACTCGGCCTGACCTGGTCCACGAAGAGAGAGCCCTTTTACGGCATCCTGTCCGTCTCCCAGGGGTTGGAGTTGGATTCCAGAGGCGTGGGCGAGGACAACTCCTATAGGATGCTTCATGATAACGTGCTCGTCGGCAGCTATGGCGGCGTCAAGGAGGTGGGCGTCGGCCTGGGGTTCGCTCAAGAGCTGGGGCGTTTGGGCGCCGTGGACGTCCTGGGCTTCGGCTTCTTCAACGAGTTGAGCGACGCCGACGTCGCTTTTCTGAAGGCGAACCTGTCGGGCTATACCTCCAATGATGACGAACAGCACCGGGCGGGCCTGAACCTGGATTACGACCTGGGGAATTTCAACTTTTTCACCCAGTACATCGCCGCCCGGGACGGGGACCTCTCGCGATACGGCTGGTATGTCCAGCCCTCCTATAAGGTGACGCTCCCCGTCAAGTGGAAGTATTTCAAGACGCACGACTTTCTGATCCGCTACGGCCGCTACGACGTGGACGCGCCCAAGTCATTCGGCCTGCCGGCGACCTGGGATCGCGAAGAGCTGATGTTCGCCGTGATCAGCGAGGTGATGAAGAACGTCAAGTTGAAGACCGAGTATTCGATCAACGACGAGAAGACCGGCAGCGGGGCCGCGAGGAACGATGAGCTGTTGATGCAACTGGAGGTCCGGTTTTGAGTTGTGAATAAAGAGGGCAGATACCATTTGTTACGGGTATCTGCCCTCTTTATTTCTTGACGCTATTTAGGGAGGGGGGCGCGCGTTTCCTCGCGGGGCGAGGCAAGACCACTGTCTATAGGAGGGCGTTGATTTGGGCAAGTAGACATTTGAAGGTGCAGGGTTTTTCCACATATTTTATCGGCGCGCCGGACTTATTCCGGAGTATCCGTTTCGAAGGCCTTCGCGCCGATAAAAGAATGATGGGGATATTTTGAGTGCCGGGATCTTTCTTCAGCCGCTCGCAGACTTCCTCTCCGCCTACGAACGGCATTTCAATGTCCAGGATGATGATATCGGGTTTACCTTCGGCGATTTTTACTAGTGCTTCTTTTCCATCCCCCGCCGCTCTCGTCGTAAATCCCCTTTTTTCAAGTTCATAGCAGATCATTTCCCTGATCTGCTCGTTGTCGTCAGCGACCAAAGCCGTTATTTCTTTTTCAGGCAGGTCCACGGGATTTGTTTTTGTATGTATATTCCATTTTGGAATACATCTTGGATAAATATATCATAGAAAGACAGGGGTGTCAATCCCATGGATAAGACGATTTTTACACGAAGCCATAAGGCCCTGGTCGAGCGCTTGAAGAAGGCCCGCAAGGAAGCCAGACTCAAACAGGGAGACGTCGCCAGGAGATTGGGCAGGACTCAATCCTATATTTCAAAGATAGAAGCGGGGCAGCGCCGCATCGATACCGTTCAGCTGAAGGAACTGGCGGCTGTCTACAAGAAGAAGATCGATTTTTTTATCCGCTGAAGGCGCCCTCCTTAGATCATTCCTTCGTCGCAAAAGCTGAAATAGACGTTGTTTCCGATGATGATATGATCAAGACACCTTACGAGCAGGACCTCTCCTGCCTCGATCATCATCCGGGTGAAGGCTTTGTCTTCCGGGCTTGGTTGCGGATCGCCTGAAGGGTGATTGTGCACGCAGATCATGAAAGAAGCAAGCCGTTGCAGGGCCTTCTGAAAGATCTCGCGCAGTATGGGATGGGCCTGGTTCACGGTCCCCTCCTCGACCTCGATGACATCTATGATCCGGTTTTGTGAGTTGAGGAGCAGGGCTTTAAAGACCTCTTTCTTCAGGTCCCGCATCCGCGGCATGAGCATCTCGGCGATGTCCCGCGAGGATTTTATTTGCGGCCGGTTTTCCGTTGATGCCTCCTCTGTGAACCTCCTGCCTATTTCAATCGTTGCTTTGATTTGTGCGATTTTAGCCTTTCCCACCCCTTCGAATTCTTTCAAGCGGCATACATCCGCCTGACCGATCGCGCGGAATGTCTTGAACTCCTGAAGGATCCTCCTTGCCAGGTCCACCGCGCTTTCTCCTTTTGTGCCCGTCTGCAGAATGATCGCCAGCAGCTCGGAATCGCTCAAGGTATGCTCCCCGTTTTTCAGCAGCTTTTCTCTGGGCCGGTCTTGTGCCGGCCAATCGTTTATATTCATTGCAGGAAACCTGTTTCCCGAACCGGTTGGAAACTGTTTCGGAGCGTGGCTGCTAAGCAGGGAGGTCCCTGTCCAGGCTCCTGTATTGTATCGCTTCGCACAGATGTTCCGTCTTGATGTGTTCCGATGTCTCCTTGTCGGCGATCGTCCTGGAAACCTTCAGGATCTTGTCGTAAGCCCTCGCGCTGAAATTTAACTCCGCCATCGCCTTCTTCAGTAATTCACTCTCTGTCTCACCCAGGGCGCAGAATTGGCGCACCTGTCTGTGGTTCATCTGGGCATTCTGGAAGATGCCTTCGTTTTTGAAACGCTCTCTCTGGAGAAAGCGCGCTTTGGCGACCCGTTCCTTGATCCGGGCGGAGGGCTCCGAAGACAGGCCGCTGGATAATTCCCGGTATTTCGTGGCGGGGATTTCGATATGGATGTCGATCCTGTCCAAGAGCGGGCCCGAGACCCTCGAGCGGTATTTATGCACCTGGGCCGCGCTGCATCTACAGGAGGATTTTTCCTGTCCGAACCTGCCGCACGGGCAGGGGTTCATGGCGGCGACCAGCATGAAACGTGCCGGAAAGACCAGCGAGCGCGCGGCGCGCGCTACCTGGATACGGCCGTCCTCCATGGGCTGGCGCAAGACCTCGAGGACATTGCGGTGGAACTCCGGCAGTTCGTCCATGAAGAGGACGCCGTTGTGCGCGAGGGTGATCTCGCCGGGCTGGGGGGTGGGTCCGCCTCCGACGAGGGCGCTGTCCGAGGCCGTGTGGTGCGGGGCGCGGAAGGGGCGCTTCTTCATGAGGCCCAGGCGGCTGTCCGTCAGGCCGAGGGCCGAGTGGATCTTTGTCGTCTCCAGCGCCTCTTCGTGCGTCAGCTCCGGCAGGATCGTCGTCAGGCGCCTGGCGAGCATCGTCTTGCCGCTGCCCGGCGGGCCGATGAGCAGGATGTTGTGGCCGCCGCTCGCGGCGACCTCCAAGGCGCGCTTTGCGGCCTCCTGCCCCTTGACGTCGCTGAAGTCTTCCTCAGGTTCGGGCGCAGCCGGCGGCCCGAGGTGCGTCGTCGGGGAGGAAGGCGTGATCATGTCCGGGTTGTAGAGAAAAGAGACCAGTTCCCTGAGCGTCCTGGCCCCGTAGACCTTAACGCCGCCGGCGGCTGAGGCCTCGGCCGCGTTGCGCAGCGGAACGACAAGGTTCCTGATGCGCCGTCTCTTGAGGGCGATGGCCATAGACAGGGCCCCTTTGACCGGCCGGATCTCACCGTTCAGGGCCAGCTCGCCCGCAAAGAAGGTGTCTTTCAGTGTCGCCGGCTCGACCTGCCGTGAGGCCGCGAGGATACCCAGGGCGATGGCCAGGTCGAAAGAGGAACCCTCTTTCCTCAAGTCAGCCGGGGCCAGGTTGATGGTGATCCGGTCAGGGGGGAAGGTAAAGCCGCTGTTTTTGATGCCGGCGCGGACCCGCTCCTTGCTCTCGCGGACGGCCGAGTCAGGCAGCCCCACGATGGAGACGTTCGGCAGGCCTCCGCTGACGTCCGCCTCGATCTCCACGCAGAGGGCGTTGATGCCGACCAAAGCAAAGGTATGCACCTTGGCGATCATTATAACAGACCCAAAAGCGCTTGATTTTTTTAGGGGTTATAACTATAATAGGAAAACTGGCGGGTTCAGGAGGGAATAGAGCGGGAGGAAGAACCGACCTAGTAAAAATTTACCATGTCTCCCCGGGTCTGTCAACACAAAGTTTGGGGGCACTGAGCCGTGAAGATCCTCTTTTTATGGGCCCTGGTCCTTTTTCTGGCGGGCACGGCGGCCTTCGGGATCTACAAGTCACTGGAGATGCTGGACAAGAACGCCGACCTGGGACACTCCCTGGCGCTCTTGAACGGTCGCGTCGAAGAGATGCGCCTGGTCCTGAGGGAGGTCCAGGACCAGCTTGCAGACAGCGGCTTGGTGAACGAACAGCTCACCAACGAGGTCGTTCATCTGAAGCAGAACCTGGCCGGGGAGGAAAAGAAGATCAGCCAGTATCATCGTTACGCCCTCTTGTTGAAGAAGAAGATGAACGACGTCGGCGAGGTCAACAAGGTGCTTGCCGAAGAGGGGCGTCAGACACGCGAGCTCTTGATGCGGGTGCAGCTTGAGAATCAGGAGATGCGCAAGAGGTTGTCGTCGGTGAAGGAGCTCAGGCGGGCGATCCAGGAATTAAGGGGACAGGGGCGCGTGACGCCCCGGCGGAGGGCGACGTCTGCGGGGGTCCGGCACGCGCCGCTTCCGGATGCACAGGTGGTGATGGGCAACCGCGGTTTCCTCGTCCGTGACGGCGTTTCCACCTTCTACGATAAAGTGGACATCCAGGTTCGTCCCGTCGAACAGCTGGCCCACCCCTCTTAAGGGAGCGTGTTGTGGACGGAATCTTTGCACAGTTGTGGCAGAACCATATCCTGAAGGTCACTCTCTTTGCCTGGGGTTTTGCCCAGACGTTGAAGGTGGCCCTGGGTGTCTTGCGGACCAAGCGCTTTGACTTCCGCTGGTTTATCGGGACGGGCGGGATGCCGTCCGCGCACGCGGCAGGTTCCAGCGCCCTGGCGGTGGTCGTCGGCATGGACCTTGGTTTCGACAGGCCGGAGTTCGCGCTCGCGGCGGTCTTCGCCATGGTGACGATGTTCGACGCGCAGGGGGTGCGGCGCGCCGCGGGCACCCAGGCCTCGATCCTGAACAAGGTCCTCGACGACATCTATTGGAGAGGAAGGATCGAAGGGGACCGCCTGAAGGAACTAATCGGCCATACGCCCGTGGAGGTCTTTGCGGGGTCGATCATGGGGATCTTATTGGCTTTGATCTTTTAATGTCGGGGGGATACGTGAGAAGAAACATACTTATCGGGGTCGCGGCGGCAGCTGTTTTTTTGGTCGTCATCTTGGGCGTATCGGTGAAGCGAGGGGCACGGCCGGCGGCGGTCCCCCCGGCGTCGGCACGGGCGGCGTCGCGGCCGGTCTCGGGCAGTTTTGACATGCTCCTGAAAGAGGCGCAAGGTTTTGAGAAGAAAGGGGAGTTTTTGGAGGCCCAGCGTATCCTCAGGGACATGCTGGCGCGTTTTGTGACGGATCCCCGCATCGAAGACGTGCAGCAGAGACTCGAGGCCGTTAACATGCGTGTCCTTGTCTCCGGGTTGATGGTGATGGGGTTGACGGTGCAGCGCGAGGTGGTCGCCGGCGACACGCTGAGCATGATCGCCGACGAGTTCCGCACGACCACCGCCTTTATCAAGAAACAGAACGGGTTGAGCTCCGACGTCATCCGGCGCGGGCAGCTTTTGAGGATCTGGACGGGACGCCTGAGCGTCGTCGTCGACAAATCTCAGAATACCCTGATGCTGCGCTCCGACGGTGCGCTCATCAGGACCTATCCTGTTTCGACGGGAAAAGACAGCATCACGCCCGTCGGCACCTTTAAGATCGTCAACAAACTTTCAAAACCTGCCTGGACACACGAGGGGCGCGTCATCCCGTACGGTGACTCCCAGAACATCCTGGGCACGCGTTGGATGGGATTCGACATCCCCGGTTACGGGATCCACGGCACGACCGACCCCGCGAAGATCGGCCAGCAGACCACGGCCGGCTGCGTGCGGATGCACAACGACGACGTCGAAGAGCTGTACGATCTGTTGCCCGTCAACACCGAAGTCACCATCATGGATTGAGACGCGCGTTTATTGAGAAGCGCGTTTGCGGACCGCCTCTATGGTCGCGTTGGATTTCGAAAAACCTATCGTCGAGCTTGAGCAAAAGATCAATGGGCTCAAGAAATTCACGTCGGACAAGAACATCGATCTGTCGGGCGAGATCAGGCGCCTGGAAGACAAGCTCGACCACCTGCGCAAGGATATATACGGCAGGCTCACGGCCTGGCAGCGCGTTCAGATCTCCCGGCACCCCCACCGCCCCTACACTCTCGATTACGTTCAATTGTTGATCAAGGACTTTATCGAGCTGCACGGCGACCGGGCCTTTCGTGACGACCGGGCCATCATCACGGGGCTCGGCCGGCTGGACGGCCAGAAGCTCATCATCATCGGCCACCAGAAGGGCCGCGATACGAAGGAGAATCTCCTGCGGACCTTCGGCTGCGCTCATCCCGAAGGATACCGCAAGGCCCTGCGGGCGATGCAGATGGCGGAGAAGTTCGGCCTCCCCGTTTTGATCTTCATCGACACGCCGGGCGCCTACCCCGGCATCGGCGCCGAGGAGCGCGGCCAGGCGCAGGTCATTGCGGAGAACCTGATGAAGATGTCCGGCATCGCCACGCCCATGGTCGTCGTCGTCATCGGCGAAGGGGGCAGCGGCGGAGCGTTGGGCATCGGGGTGGCGGACCGCATCTGCGTATTGGAGAACGCGTATTACTCGGTGATCTCGCCGGAGGGCTGTGCGGCGATCCTGTGGAAGAACAGCGCCAAGGCGGCTGACGCGGCCCGTGCGCTCAAGCTTACGGCGCAGGACCTCCTGGGGCTCAAGGTGATCGACGAGATCATCAAGGAGCCCATGGGCGGCGCGCACGTGAATCCGGAAGAGGCGGCCAGGCACATCAAGGCCGCCGTCAAGAGACACTTTATCGAGCTCATGAAGGTGCCCCAGGACGAACTGGTCAGCCAGCGCTACGAGAAGTTCCGTGCCATGGGTATTTTTAAACAAACCGATGAAGATTGAGCAGGAACTGATCATCCTGGGATTGCTCAAGGACCAGCCGCGCCACGGCTATGAGATCAAGAAGCAGATCAAGAAGGTGATCAGCACCTTTGCGGTCCTCGAGGTCGAGTCTACGTATTACTCGTTGAACCTCCTTGAAAAGAAAGGGTATGTCGACAAGAGCGTCCGCTCCGGCGGCAAGCGTCCGGAGAAGTTCGTCTACAGCCTGACGCCGAAAGGGGACCAGCGTTTCCGGCGATTGCTGACCAAGAGCCTCATCGCCGCCGAACGGCCGAACTTCAGCTTCGATATCGCCCTTTATTTTTTGCCGTACCTGCCGCGCGACGTGGCCCTGCGCCGTCTTAAAGGGCGCACCCGGGTCCTCGCCAAAGTGGAGGAGGCGCTCAAAGGGCTGGGCAGCCGTCTGGCCGACCAGTCTTCCTACCATCTCAAGTCGATCGTGGACCACAATCTTGAGCTCCTGCAGGCAGAGAAAAAGTTCATTCAGACCGTCAGCTCAGAGCTCGCCAACGAGAAGATTTCTCTGCCCGAATGGCCGCAAAAGACATAACTCCCTCATTTTAAAAAGGTTAATCATGTCAAAAACATGGTTAATTCGTATTAAATTAATCTCTTGACATATTAAAAATTGAATAGTAAAATTTTACTAAATTATTTCATGGAGAAGAGACGCATATATGCCCAGGCACGACCTGCTGATCGTCATCCCTGTCCTTGAAGAAGCGGAGAACCTGGATCAGCTGTTAAAAGACCTGTCCGAGCACGTACGCGACTTTGCCGTTTTGTTCTCAGTGACCGTTCCGGGGGCGCAGCAAGAAGACGCTACCCTTATTAAGGTAAGAGAGTATAGCCGGCGACACGACCACATCTTTTATACGGTCAACGCCCGAAGGGGCCTGGGCCGTGCGTATATCGGGGCCTTCAGGCATGCCCTGAGGGAGATCGACTTCGGGCGCATCTGCACCATGGACGCCGACGGAAGCCATCAGGCGGCTGTCATCAAAGAGCTCCTGGCGAGGGCCCCCGCGTTTGACCTGGTGATCGCCTCCCGGTATGTCCCCGGAGGAAAGGTCGAGGAGTGGGATCAGCTGCGGAAGTTCGGCAGCCGGGCCGGCACCTTCTTTTTCCGGCTCTGTCTGTCCGTGGCCGTCTATGACAGCACTTCAGGATTCAGGATATACTCCCGCTCCATCCTTGAAAAGATCAGTAGGGGCCGTTTTTTCGGCAAGGGTTTTTTCTTCCAGCTTGAGGCCCTCCTGCACGTCCTCCGGCAGAAGGGGAGTTTTCTTGAGGTCCCGTTCCATTTTTCCAAGAGGAGGAGGGGGCGTTCCAAATTGCGGCCGGGCGACCTGTTGGAATACGCGGCCCTGACCCCGCGGCTGCTCGGCCCTTTCCTGAGACGCAAGCTCGGCCTTCAGGCCAAGAAGGGCGCGTGGCATGTCTTATTGTTCTTTCGGGTCCTCGTCATCAGGGCGCTCTCGCCTTGGTGCAGAGGATACGCGGCACCGTTCCGCCTGATCCTCAAGATCACCAACGCCTGTCATTTCAGGTGCAGGACCTGCGGCAGCTGGAAAAACACACAGAAGGTCTTTCTGGGCAGGGACAAGCAGGACGTCGTCTTCAAGCGCCACGGAGGCGGCATCCTCATGCTCACCCTGACGGGAGGGGAGCCGTTTTACGACGCGAAATATCTGGCGGACACAGTCGCCCTGGCCAAGGAGCAGTTGCCCTGGCTCTACTATGTCTCCATAAACACGAACGGGTATTTCTGCGAAGAGATCTTTGCGACGCTTCATGAGATCTTGAGCCGGCACGACTTCCTGAAGATATTCGTGGGGTTGAACCATCTCCCCTCGGAGCGGTGGGGGGCCGAGCACTGCGGCGTGGCGGATGCCTTCGACAGGTATCGCCGGACGCGGGCGTATCTGGAGCAGATACGACGGACGCACCGGGGGAGGCTCGCGTATTACAAGATGTTTACCTGTGATAGCACGGAGGACGCGCGCCAACTGGAAGGGGCCTCCAGAGAGAAAGACCTGTGGCTCACCTTTGCCGAACGCCATGATTTTTACGACAATCTCGCCTTTGAGGGGGTGGGGCGGCTCTCGGGAAAAGAGAGGCTCAGGGTCGTGGAGACCTTTTTGAGGGACAACGGCGCCGCTGGCTTCATAGGAAGAAGATACTACAAGAATCTCCTGAGGGTCTTGTCCCGGGGCAGGAGGGACTTCCCGTGTTATGCGGGCATCAACAGGTTGTATTACGACGAGAATGGGGACGGCTTCATCTGCACGCGGGGCGTGAAGAAGAGGGAAGACCTCCCCGCTCCCGCCTGCGGTCAGTGCTGGACGCCGTGTGAGGCGGTCTTTGACGTAGTCCAAACGCTCGGATAGAACGGTCATGATATTCAGCGGCATCCAAAACACCTTACATTTTTTGACGGGCAGCATCTTTTTGGCTGCGTTCGTCGCTTATCCCGTCCTGCTCGTGCTCCGGGCCAAGGACCTGGCCGGCGTCTTTAGGTCCCTGCCCAAGGGGCTGATCGGCCTGAGCCTGGCGGTGCTCCTCTACAAGCTCCTGTTCCTGGTCGGGGAGTTTTCGAGCCGGCAGGACTACGGCGTCTGGATCATAGGGGTGCTGGCCAAGAGCGCGACCTGGAAGGAGATCTTTCTGGACCAGCGCTCCCCCGTCTACTTCTTCATCATCAAGGCCCTTTCGTTCCTGGGGGGCGGGGTGAGCTTTGAGGCGGTGGTGGTCTTCAATGTCTTTTTGTCGTTCCTGTCGGCGTTTTTCGTCTACTCCATCGCGCTCCATCTCTTCAAGGACAGGACCAGCGCCTTCCTGGCCTGCCTCCTTGTCATTATCTCCCCGGTCCTCTTTATCTTTTCCTTGACGGAGGACTACACCAACCCCGCCCTGTTCTTTTCCATCCAGGCGCTGTTTTTTGCCTGCCTCACCGCCGAGACCAGGGACAACAGGCATATCTGGCCGGCGATGACCTGTGCCGTCCTGGCGGCGGGCTGCCGGCCGGAATATGTCGTCTTCGGGTTCCTCTTTCTTTTCTTCCTGTTCCTCTTCGTAAAAGGCCTGAGAAAGTTCCATTATGTCGTCTATTCCCTGTTCTTTTTCCCAAAGTTCCTGGCGGCCGTGAACATGTATCTGGAGACGGGGCTCGACGACCCCAACATCCACGACGCGGTCTTCAGGTTTGCCGGCCTCGGGATGTACGTGGGCGAGATCTTCTTTGGGCACGCGCGCCTTTTCGTGCGGTGCCTGCCGGCGAACATCGGTGAGGTCCTGAACCCGTTCACCCTCATGGGGGTGTATCTTTTCTTCGCGTTCCTCGCCGGGACCGGCGCCGTCCGGGAGCGAAGGCACCTGCGCGCGGCGGGCTATCTCGGCGGCTTTTTCGTCATCCTCTTTTTCTTCTATTCTTTTTTACACCGGGAAGGCGTCGCAGGTTCCTTCAAATACATGTCTTCCTTGGTGCCGCCACTGGCCCTCTTGGCGGCCCACGGACTGCGCGGCGCGGGCAAGGTCCTGCCTTCGTTCGTTGTCGTCTTGGTGCTCTTCCTCTTGACGGGCTACTCTTTTTACATCACCTCCCCCGCGACCCTTGCGCGCGGCAGCCGCGGCGCCCGGAGCGCTTTCACGGCCATGGGGAGTTATTTCAACACGCCGCCGGCCATCGTCCGGGAACACGAAGCCTACAGCCGGCCGGGTCTCATCCGGGACCTCAAGGGTGAGGGTGACCGACCGGTATTTGTGTCAAACGGCAGGCGGACGATGCTTTATGCGACGGCCATAAAGGAAGGGCAGATACGCACCTTCAAGCACAGGCAATACCTGACCGCTTTTTTGGAAGGCCTGGAACGGGAGCGGCCCGTTTATATTTATCAGGGCGTCATCGGATTTGAAGGCCTGAGCCGGCGGATCCTGACCGGCTTTGAGGGGATCCCGCCCGAAGAATTCAGGGAGATCTGTTTCGCGCATCTGTCACTGGAGAGAAAGGTGCTCGATTACGAAGAGGACGCAAACCCCGTATTTTTATACGAGATGAGATCAAGGGGGCACAGGATCCCGGGAGGTGCGACGTGAAGTTTGACGTGCGGCGGCTATTGACAGGACACGCCAAGGAGTTCGGTCAAAAGCCCGCGGTCATCTTTCAGGATGAGCCCGTCACCTTTTCCCAGATGGCGGATACCGTCTTTCGTCTGGCCAACGGTCTCCTTGCGCGTGGCGTCAAAAAGGGCGACAAGGTCGCCGTGTACCTGCCGAACTGTCCGCAATACCTGTATTCCTATCTGGCGCTTTTTTCCATCGGCGCGACGGTCGTGCCGCTCGACTTCATGCTGAAGGACGAGGAGCTCCAGGCGATCCTTGCCCACGCGGACGCGTCCCTTTTGATCGCCCGCCCCCGCGAAGGGGTCTGCCTTGAGACGATCCGTTCCAACGTCGCGACCCTGAAAGACGTCGTCCTGGTCGGCGAGAAGAAAGAGGGCTGGAGGTCTTTTTCGGATCTCCTGAGCTCGGGGTCATCGGACGCCCCGAAGACCGTCCTCACTGAGTCAGACCGTTCCCTGATCCTCTACACCTCGGGCTCGACGGGCCGGCCCAAGGGCGTGTGCCTGAACTACAAGCACCTGGACGCCGCGCCGCAGGCCATGGAGTATTTCGTGGACCTGAGCGGCCGCGACGTGAAACTCTGCGCCCTTCCGCTCTCGCACGCCGGCGGGCTCGTCTATCTGCAGAACTGCGTTTATTTCGGCATCACGCTCGTGATGATGGAGCGCTTCAACCCGCTCGAGTTCCTGCGCCTGGTCGAAAAGCATAAGGTGACGTGTTTCCACATGGTGCCGTCGATGTACTACGCGCTTCTGCACTTAAAGGAGTTCGAGAAGTACGACCTGTCGAGCATCCGCTGGGTCAACGTCTTCGGCGCGCCCAATTCCCCCGACGCCATCCGGCGTTTCAAGACCTACTGCCTGAACGCGAAGTTGCTCAACGGCTGGGGGCTGACGGAGACGAACGCCCCTAACACCGTCATCCCGATGGGCAGCGACAAGATCGAGTCCATCGGCCGGCCGGCGCCGTGGATCACGCTCAAGCTCGTCGACGATGAGGAGAACGTAGTCCCGGAGGGCGGGGTGGGCGAGCTGACGATAAAGAGCTGGGTCGTGATGGACGGTTATTACAAGGATCGCGAGATGACGGCCGAGGTCCTGCGTGACGGCTGGTTTTACACCGGGGATCTGGCGCGCTGCGACGAGGAGGGGCTGTATTATATCGTGGGCCGCAAAAAGGACATGATCAAGGTCTCGGGCCAGCTGGTCTTTCCCAACGAGATCGAAGAGGCGATCCATAAACACCCGGTCGTCAAAGAGGTCGCTGTGGTGGGCGTGTCCGACGCCCTGCGCGGGGAGACGATCAAGGCGTTTATCGTCGCCAAAGAGGGCGCCTGCGTCGAAGAACAGGATATAAAGGAGTTTTGCCGTCAGCACCTGGCACACTTCAAGCTGCCTCAGTCCGTCGCGGTGGTGGAGGCGTTGCCCAAGACCCGCAGCGGGAAGGTCGACAAGAACGCCCTGAGGCAGACGCCGGCCGGCGAGGCGGCCTAGGCGTCATCAACCCGATACCAAGGAGTCCATGATGCAGATGAGAAAAGACGTCCATATGACAGGACAGGACCTGCTGGGCATGGTGCAGGTGCGGCCCGGCGACTTCGGCAAGATCGCCATCATCCCCGGCACCACGGAGCGCCGCGACGCGATCCTGAGCTTTCTCGAAAAGCCGGTGAAGAGCTTTTCGTTCTTCGAGTATTCGATGTTCACCGGGACCTACAAGGGCGTGAAGATCGCCGTCGGCAACGGCGGCCGTTTTTCGCCGGACTCGGCCATCATCGCCGAGATCCTGTGCGCGGGCAAGGTCGAGACGATCATCCGCGCGGGTTCCTGCGGCGCCCTCGATGAGAAGATCAAGGTAGGCGACATCGTCTTGGCGACCGGCTCGGTGCGGGGCGACGGGGTGACGCCGTATTATGTCGATAAGGATTTCAAGACCGTCTGCGACCCCGGTGTCACGGCGGCCCTTGAAAAGGCTGCGGCGGACAACGGCGTGACGATGCACAAGGGCGCTGTGTGGACGACGGACGCGCTCCTGCGCGAGACCCGCGAGGTCGTCGAGGGTGCCCGTAAAGAGGGGGCGATCGCGGTCGATATGGTCTCAAGCGCCCTTTTGACGATCGCGCAGCTTAATAAGGTAAGGGCCGCCTCTATCTCGGCGGTCAGCGATAACCTCATCACGGGCGAGCTCGGCTTCATGAACCCGGATTACTACGAGGCCGAGATGAAGGTCGTGGATATCTGTCTGGAAGCGGCGAAGGCCCTGTCCAGTTGATGACAAGCCCGGGTGGGATGTCCCATCCGTGCTCGCTCCACCCATCCCCCCGTGGGACCCCTTCCGCTGCGCGCGGATGGGACAGCCCACCCGGGGAAGGTCCCACAGATCCAGGAACGCATCGCATGAAGAAAGAAGAATCCGTTCTCTTCTGGCCCGCGCGGCTGGAAGGCGAGACTCTTTATATACTTGACGAGACGAAGATCCCGGAGGCGGTCGTCTATCTGAGGGTCCGGGATTACCGGCAGGCCGTGGACGCGGTCGTCGGGATGAAGACGCGCGCCTTCGGTCAGTTTCTGGCCGTGGTCTGTTCGTTTATCCTCGAGGCGCGCAAGGCCAAGAGCGCCTCGCCGCAGGTCCTGATGCTGCTCTTTGAGAAGATCGCCGACGCCTTTAACAAGAGCCGCCCCACCTTTCCCTTCGAAGAGGTGACGGGGATGGTCCTTGGGATGGCGCGGGGGATCGGCGACGGGCCGCACTTCCGCATGGCCCTCTTGCGGTCGCTCGAGGGCATGCTCGACGGCATCCGGCGCCAGCGTTACGCCCGAGCCGAGGCCGCCGCCCGGCTCCTGTCGAGCGGGGACCGCGTCCTGACGCACTGCCACGTGAGCGGGGAGATGGCGCTGATCGGCGCGATCTGCCGCCGGCAGAAAAAACGCGTCAAATTCTTCGCCACGGAGACGCGGCCGTACTTTCAGGGCGCGCGCCTGACCGCCTGGGAGCTCAGGCGCGCCGGATGCGACGTGACGCTCATTCCCGATAACGCCGTCGCCAAGGTCATGGTCGATAAGAAGGTCTCCTGCGTCCTGGTGGGGTCGGACCGCTCGGCGAAAAACGGCGACTTTGCCAACAAGGTGGGCACGTACCAGATCGCGCTCCTCGCGCGGCACTTCAATGTTCCTTTTTACGCCCTGGTCCAGCCGTCCCGGCACCTCGCGAGCGGCCGGGACATCCCTATCGAGGTGCGCGCGGACGACGAGATCCTGATATTCGAGGGCCGCCGGCTCGGCGATAAAAAGCTACAGGCGTATTACCCGGGTTTCGACGTCGTGCCGGCGCGGCTCGTGACACAACATATTGCTATTCATCTTCCTTCGGGGGATTCCGCCGCCGCGCCCGGTCGCGGGAGGGCGGCTTGAGAGGGCTTTATGCACGTCCATGAACCGATGCCTCTCATCTTCGGGGTGCCGCACAAGGCGTTCTACAAAAATTTCAAGGCCGGCTCGGTCTTCGTGGCTGAGCTGCGGCCCGGCCTGGAGGGCATCAAGGTCGTTGCCCGGGAGCTCCTGAGGCGCGACATCCAGCCGGTCGTGATCTGCGACAACATGATGGCGCACTGCATGGAGCGGGGCCTGGTCAGGGCCGTGCACATTTTTTATGACCGGTTGTCGAAGAAGAAGGCCGTCTGCCGGACGGGCTCGCTCATCGCAGCCATCTGTGCGCTCAAGCATCATGTCCCGATCCATCTGCAGCGCGGCCGGGCCGGACGCAGGAAGACGTCGCTCCTCAAGATCGACGGCCGCAAGGTCACGGCGCAAAACATCAAGACGTACGTGCCGCCGTCGGAGGACGTGCCGCTCGTTTACGTAAAGGGGTGAAGCGTGGATAAGGACAAGCAGGAATTGATCACCATCGGCCGCTGGATCTGGGAGAAGGACCTCTCCGGCGGGCTTTCGGGAAATCTGAGCGTGCGGGTGAGCGATAGCCAGCTCCTCATCACCGGCCACGGGACGTGTCTTGGGGACCTGAAGGAGGCCGATATCGGCCTTATCGATGTGGATGGTCATCCCCGGGACAAGGGCTTTGTGCCCTCGAGCGAGAAGCCCTTCCACACGAGCGTCTATAAGAATCTGGAGGCGCGGGCGGTGGTGCATGTCCACCCGACCTTCACGAACGGCTACTTTGCCGTGCACGACAGGCTCGTGTGTGATACCTTTGAGACGCGTCTGACGCTGGGTGCGGTGCCGGTCGTGGACCAGAAGACGCCGACGATCACGGATATCACGCCGGTGATCGAGGCGCTCAGGGCCTCCAACATCGTAGTGCTCCGGCACCACGGGGTCGTGGCCATCGGCGAGACGCCGCGCGAGGCCTTTTTCCTGGCACAGGTCCTGGAAGAGGCGGTGCGCATAGCCGTGATCAAGGACCTTTACGCCTCGAAGGGCGCGGTGCCGCAGGCTTCGGGGAAAAGTGAAGAGGCCCCTGCTGCGGCGAGCGGCAAGACGTATAGGATGTTTTCTCCCGAGCAGATCGAGGCGATCGTGCGCTGTGTCAACGCCGACGCGAAGTTCAGGGACCTCGCGACCCAGGCGGCCCTGGAGACAAGGCTTGCCGTCGTCATGGACGAGACCCAGGAGGTCTACTGTTTCCATTTTTCTCAAGGGCGCATCAAGGATTTCACGCGCAGCCTCGACGACGCCGAGTTCGTGATTTCGGGCAAGGCCGACCACTGGCGCGCCATCTTCAAGCGCCAGCTCGACCCCTTCGCGGCCACGACCCAGAAGAAGCTCAAGCTCAAGGGCGACTTTGCCAAGATCTCCCGCTGGTATGTGCCGTTCAACAGGCTCTTCGAGCTTTGGACCGCCGCGCCGGTGGAATAAGTTGACGCGTTGACCGACGGGTTATGCGGGGTCGGCACGCCCGTTGTCTGGTCGGATGGGGGACCCTCTGCCGTCAGACAATCAGAAGTTTTTCGCCCAAACGTCTGCGAGGAATTGCAGTTTCGACATAGCGACCCGGGTTAATGGAGCGTCATGTCGGAACTGCAAACCGAAGCAGACGGCGAAAAACTTCGTCTGACGGCAGAAGGGACCCATCCGGACGGAGGATGACATTATGGAACCGTATCAGATGTACATAGACGGCAAGTTCTGCGACGCCGAGGGGGACGCGGTCGCACAGAGCATCAACCCGGCGACGGAGACGAAGATCGCGACTTTCCCGCGGGGATCGGCGAAGGACATGGAGGCCGCCATCCGGGCGGCCCGCCGGGCCTTTGACGAGGGACCGTGGCCGCGCATGAGCCTGAACGAGCGGGCGGCGTACCTCGTGCGCGTCGCCCACGAGATCCGTGAATCGGCCTATGAGCTCGCGCGCATCGAGACGTTCGACACGGGCAAGACGACCAAGCAGACGACATTTATCGATATCCCGGTCGCGGCCAACGCCTATGAGTATTTTGCCGGGGCCGCCGGCGAGATCAAGGGCGAGACGATCTCAGTCCCGGCGCCGGCGATGAGCTACACCTTGCGGGAGGCGGTGGGCGTGGTGGGCGCCATCATCCCGTGGAATTATCCCTTTCTGATGGCGGCCTGGAAGATCGCCTCCAGCATCATATTAGGCAACACGGTCGTGCTCAAGCCTTCCCAGGAGGCGTCGCTGAGCTGTCTGGAGCTGGCAAGGATCTTTGACAAGGTGGAGCTGCCGCCGGGCGTCGTCAACATCGTGACCGGCCAGGGCTCGGTCCTGGGGCCGCATCTCTCAGAGTCGAGGGCCGTTGATATGATCACCTTTACGGGCTCGACCGAGGTGGGCCGCGGCGTGATGCGGTCGGCGGCGTCGAACCTCAAGAAGCTGACGCTCGAGCTGGGGGGAAAGTCTGCCAATATCGTCTTGGCCGACGCGGACCTGGAGGCGGCGGCCGGCGGGTCGCTGTGCGCGATCTTCATGAACCAGGGCCAGATGTGTGTGGCAGGCTCCCGCCTGATCGTCGAGGAGAAGATCTACGATAGGTTTCTCGAGATGATCGCGACGAAGACCAAAAAGCTTAAAATCGGCGACCCGCAGGACCCCGCGACGGATATCGGGCCGCTCATCAGCGCCGGGCAGAAGAAGTCGGTGCTGGAGTACATCGCCGTGGGGCGCAGGGAGGGTCGGCTCGTGGCCGGCGGCGAGGCGCCCAAAGACCTGGCCAAGGGCTACTATGTCGAGCCGACGGTCTTCACCGACCTCGACAACAACGCCCGCATCGCGCGCGAAGAGATCTTCGGCCCGGTCCTGTGCGTCTTGAAGGCCAGGGACGCCGAGGAGGCGTTGCGCATCGCCAATGACACGGATTACGGGTTGGCCGGGATGGTGTGGACGAAAGACCTCGCCCGAGCGACGACGATCGCCAGGGGGCTGCGCTGCGGCACCGTCTGGGTCAACACCTACGGCGGGTTCTATAACGAGGCGCCCTTCGGCGGCTACAAGCAGAGCGGTTTCGGCCGGGAGCTCGGCCGCGAGGGGTTGTCGGAGCTGACGCAGGTCAAGCACGTCAATGTGGATCTGACACCCGGCGGCCGCAGCCTCGTGACGTCCTGGTTCAACGTGTAATGTCGCAGACGGCTCCCCGAACAACTTTGAAACCGTTTGCCGAACGAAAGAGTCGGGGGATATAGAGGAGATGTCCATGAAGAAGGTCTTGTTCATCATGCCGCCTATCGGCGGATGGGCGACCCACGGCGTCAACAAGGCGGCGAACCAGTATTACGCGCAGCTGGCGGCCTATATCCGCGGAAAAGGGGTCGGTCAGCCACTGGTCCTGGACGCGCGCGCCCTCGACCTGACCTATGACGACATCAAGGCGAGGGTCAGGGAGATCCAGCCGGACCTCGTGGTCCTGGGTGACATCCTGCACTCGACCGGGGGCCTGGCGGTCATCTGGCACTTCAACAAGACCGCCCAACTCGTCAAAGAGGTGAGCCCCAAGTCGCTCGTCGCCGTGGGCGGATTATGGTATTCGGCGCTCTACGAAGAGACCATCCGTAAACACCCCGCCATCGACTTCGTCCTCATCGGCGAAGGGGAGTTGACGCTCGAGGACCTGTGTCGGGCCCTCGATACGCCGGGCACGGACTTTTCGAAGATCCCGGGGCTGGCGTGCCGCCAGGAGGGCAGGGTCGTCGCCGGGCCGCACCGGGAACTCATCAAGGATATCGACGTCCTGCCGTTGCCGGCCTATGACCTGTTCCCGATGAACAAGTACGTCAATCATACCTATTGGACCAATTTTTGCGAGCTCTTCACGTCGCGCGGGTGTCCCGGCGGCTGTTCGTTTTGTTATGAGTGGAGCCAGTATGATCCGCGTTCCCCCAAAGATTTCGTCTCCTGGCGATCGCACTCGGCCGGTCGCATCGTCGAGGAGCTCGAGGTCTTGACAGAGAAGTTCGGGGTCAAGACCGTCGTCTTCCAGGACGACGCCTTCAACGTCAACCGGGAGATGGTCAAGGGCGTATCTCAGGGGATCCTGGAGAAGGGGATCAAGCTGAACTGGGTGATCCTCGGCCGCGCCGACCATTGGGAAGGCCAGGAGGACATCATCCCGCTGATGAAAAGAGCGGGTCTCTTCATGGGCCTGGTCGGGATCGAGGTCGGCGATGACGCGGACCTCTCGCGCATCGGCAAGGGGGTGACGGTCGCGCAGATCAAAAAGACCGTCGACACCCTGCGCAAGAACGACATCGCTACGGTCGGGACCTTCATGATCGGCTTCGAGGATGACGATGAGGCGAAGATCAAGCAGCGTTTCGAGTTTGCGGACAAGGTCGACCCCGACGTCTTTGCCCTCCAGTTCGTGACGCCCGTGCCCGGTTCCCCGCTGTGGAAGAAGCTGATCAAGGAGCGGGTATTGGACCCCGAGTCGATCGACCTGATCACGTGGGACTTCCAGCACCCCGTCGTGCCGACGAAGCACCTTTCGATCGAAGAGGTGGGCCGGCTGGGGTCCTGGTGCATGCGCGAGTTCTTCTCGCGGCCCCACCGCATCCACCGGATCATGTCGGGCCGGTATTCGGACCTGGCGAAGCTGTGCATCAAGGACTTCATGGCGAATATCTCGAAGTTTGAAGCCGCGGCCACGAAAGGGAATCTCTATGTCTGACGGTGCCAAGATGACGTGGGAGAAGACGACCGAGGAGAGGTTCAAGAAGATGCTCGGCAAGATGCCGATCTTTCACCGGCATATGACCGAGATCGGCGCGACCCAGAAGGCCGAGGAGAACGCGCGGGGGCGGGGGTCCCGGATCGTCGAAGAGGGCGATCTGATGCAGGCGATGTTCTCCGAGGTACCCCTTCAGTTCTATTCGTTGATGATCCGGCTCTTGGACGACGTCGGCCTCGACTATAAGAAGTACGACCTGCCGCGTCGCCGACCCGCAAGGGAGAAGTCCTAAAGGATGAAAGAGAACCGGCACTCCATTCTGGTGCGCTGCAGCGAAGAGGCGCTCGTCCCCGAGATCGTGGTATGGGGCGAGACCCCCTGGTGGCCGCGCGGCTCTTTGATGCGCTTCGTGCGTTTGACCGATGGGCCGGTCGGCGTCGGCACGCGGTATCGGCAGGAGGTCCGGTTTCCCCTTGCCCCGTCGTGGGACGTGGCGGTCACCGAGGTGGGCCCGCACAGCATCACGCGTTCTTTTTTGCACGGCATGTTCACGGGCTCTGAGACCGTGAGCGCCCGGCAAGAGCCCGGCGGCACGCGCGTCGTGTACGAGATGGATTACGAGGTACAGGGAACGGCCAACAGGGTCCTGTGGGCCTTACTCTTTCGGCACCTGCACGACGCGAACATCCGCCGGATCCTGAAAAATTTGAAACGCTACTGCGAAGCGAAAGAGAGCAAGAGATGAAAACGGCGGTGATCGGCTTAGGCGCGATCGGCGGGCTCGTGGCCGGGTATCTGAAGGCCCAGGGCGTTACCGTGATCGCCGTCGGACGCCTCGAGCAGAAGAAACAGATCGAACGCCATGGCCTGGCGATCGAGGGTGCGCGCGGGCCCTGCCTGCATTATCTCGACGTGAAGACGCGCCTGGAGGAGAAGGTGGACCTGGTAATCCTCACGGTCAAGACGCAGGACATCCGCGACGCGGTCGAGGAGTCGCGCGACTTTCTCGTCAACGGGCCCCTCATCCTCTCGACGCAGAATGGCGTGCGGGCCGACAAGCTCCTGAGCATGATGCTCGGTCCCGAGAAGATCGTCTCAAGCATCGTGATGTTCGGCGCCACGTATGTCCCGTACCACCGCGTCGTGCACAATTTCGAAGGCAACTGGCTCATCGGCCGGCCGCACGGCGCCAACGACGAGGCGGTCGACCGGGTGGTCGCGTTCCTGAAGCCGGCCTTTGAGGCCGTTGCCGTCGAGAACATCGGCGGCATGAAGTGGACGAAGGTCTTTGTCAACGCCAGTAACGCTATCCCCGCGGTCCTGGGCAAGAGCATGCAGGAGACCTACAGCGACCTCGAGATGTGCACGTGGGCCCTGAAGATCCTGAAAGAGGGCTTCGAGGTGGTCGACCGGCTCAAGATCGAGCTTTTGGACATGCCGGACTTCGAGGTCAAGAAACTCAAAGGATTGACGGCCCTGGCGCTCGAGCAGGCGGCGCCCCTCTATTCGGGGATCATGACGAAGCTGAGCGAGGAGCCGTTGTACGGCTCGATCCTCCAGAGCATCCAGCGCGGCCGGCCCAGCGAGGTCGATTTTATAAACGGCGAGCTCGCCAATCAGGCGAAGACCCATAACATCGACGCCAGGCTCAATACCCGCGTCACCGAGCTCGTGCACAAGGTGGAGACGACGAAAAAGTTCCTGACGCCCGGGGAGTTCAGCCGGCAGATGGAGCGCAGCCTGGAGATCTCGCGCGAAGATTTCTTTTAAATGATGTCGATCCCTGTTCAAGCGGAAATGACGGAGGTCCCTATCCCCGCAGACGAAGTTTTTCGCCGTCGGCTGCGGTTTAGAGCGCGCTGCTCGGCGACAAAGTGCCTCGCCTGCGCACGCGCTCTAAATCCTTGCCGACTTTTGCCGAAAAACTTCTGATTGTCTGCGGGGACAGGGACCCCCCGTCATTTCTAATGATCAAGGATCCACAATACCGGACGAGGAGCGTGCGATGGAAAAGAGTTTCGGTGAGCTGAGGAAGATCGCCAAGAAGACGCGGGTGAAGTTTCCGCGCCTGCGCGCGACCGTGACCAAACAGGACGGTTACTGCTATCACCTTTACAAGGTCGGGGACCAGTTTGAGTTCGGGGATTTCACGCACCCACCGAAAGACTTTTGTCTGGGCGCCGTGCACGCGATGTTCCCGTGCATGTACGCCCTGAGCTTCGGCGCAGAGTTCCCCTTCATGGAGAACACCAAGTCGATCCGCACGACCTGTCCCGACGGCAAGAAGGTCGAGTTCCTTCTCGAGCTCATCGACGACGCGGGGCACCTCATCGAGAAGAAGCGTCAGGGTCCTGCGCCGGGGCCCAACCCCAAGACCATGGAGATCGAGGTCAAAGAGTGCACCGGCAGGTGTTTTTATAACTATAAGGTCGGCGACAAGGTGACGGTGGAGGGCCTGAAGCCCCCGGACGGGTTCTGCGGGGCGGCGTATCACATGCTTTTTCCGGTGCTCTTCGGCCTGAACTTCGGGGCGAGCTTCTCGTTCATGGCGGACCCGAATTCGCTGGATACGGCGGCGTGCCCGGACGGCGGCTACGTGGTCTTCAAGGTGACGCGCCGTTCTGTGCCGACGTCCAACGAGGCCAAGGTATGAGACGACGGGTCGTGATAACGGGTTTGGGTGTCATCTCGCCCAACGGCATCGGCAAGGAGGAGTGCTGGAAGGCGATGACCGGCGGTGTCTCGGCCATCCGGCTCGTCGACATGTTCGACGTGTCGATGTTCCGCACGCGTATTGCCGCCACCTCGAAGGAGTTCGATCCTTTCGCGCTGGGCTTAGACGAGGAAGAGGTCAAGCGCATGGACCGCTATGTCCAGTTCGCCGTCGTTGCCGGCGACATGGCGGTGAGGGACGCCGGGCTCGATTTCAATAAGACAGACCGTCAGCGCGTGGGGGTGAGCCTGGCCAACGCCATCTGCGGCACCAAGTACATGGAAGAGGAGTTTGCTCTGGTGACGGACAACGGCCGCCGGCCCATCGACCCGCGCCTGGTGCGGCCTTACCTTTATGACGCCTCGATGTTCAACACGCCCTCCGCGGAGCTCTCGGCCCGCTACGGGCTCAAAGGGGTCTGTAATACCATTTCCACGGGGTGCACCGCCGGCACGGACTCCATCGGTTTCTGTTATGAGTCGATCGCCGACGGCGACGCGGACGTCATGGTCGGTGGGGCGACCGAGGCGCCGCTGACGCCCATCACCTTCGGCGCGTTCGACGTCGTGAGCGTCCTGTCGGCCCGCAACGACGAACCCGAGAAGGCGTCGCGGCCGTTTGACAACAAGCGCGACGGCTTCGTCCTGTCCGAGGGTGCCGGCGTCCTTGTTTTTGAGGAGTTAAGCCACGCGCTCAAGCGCGGGGCGCCGATCTACTGCGAGATGATCGGTTACGGCACGTGCAACAATGCCTTCCACATGACCGATCTGCCGGCGGACGGCCTGGCGATGGCGACGTGCATCAGGCTGGCTCTCGACGACGCCCAGGTCGCGCCGCGTGCCATTGATTACGTCAACGCGCACGGCTCCTCCACGCGCATGAACGACGTCTTTGAGACGAACGCCTACAAGATCGCGCTGGGTGAAGACGCCTACCGCATCCCGATCAGCTCGCTCAAGTCCATGATCGGCCATCCCTTATCGGCGGCCAACGCCATCGAGATGGTCATCGTCTCGATGATGTTCAAGCGTCACCTCATCCCGCCGACCATCAACCAGGAGGTCCGGGATCCGCAGTGCGACCTCAACTATGTCCCCAACAAAGCCGTCGAAAAGAAGGTGGACACGGTCTTAAAGACGAGCAGCGGTTTCTCCGGGATCCACTCGAGTCTCGTCGTGAAGCGCTACGGGGAGGGCCGGTAATGGTGCGCATCGCGATCACGGGGTTCGGCATCGTCGCGCCTCCGGGCATCGATAAAAAGCCCTTTTGGGCCAACGTGAAGGCCGGCCGTTCGTCGGTCAGGAAGATCGAGCGTTATGACACGCACCTCTATCCGTCCCACATCGGCGGGATGGTGCACGATCTGGACGCCTATTCGCACGTCTCCTCGCGGCTCCTGCAGAAGATAGACCCCTTTTCCCACATGGCCTTGATCGCCTCGGAGATGGCGCTTAAGGACGCCGGCATCGACCTCGCCAAGGAGAACCTTAACCGTGTGGGCATCTTCATGGGCAATGCGCTGGGCGGGTGGCTCTACGGTGAGACAGAGCTGCGCGACCTGTATATCGAGGGTCGGTCGGGCGTGAGCCCGTATATGGCCTCGGCCTGGTTTCCGGCAGCGCCGCAGGGACAGGTCTCCATCTATTACGGGATCAAGGGATACTCCAAGACCGTCGTCTCGGACCGCGCCAGTTCCCTGATGGCGATAGGCCACGCCACGAAGATCCTTCAAAAGCAGAAGGCCGATCTTATCCTTGCCGGCGGCATGGAGGCGCCGCTGTCGCCGTACGGCCTTTTGTGTTGTAACACGAACGGCGAGCTCTCGACGAAGAATGAGACGCCCGAAGAGGCGTATAAACCTTTTGACAGGCGCCGTGACGGTTTTGTCGTCGGCGAAGGCTCAGGGATCATGATCTTGGAGGGTGAAGGACGCGCAGAAAAGAGGGCCGCGCACGTTCTGGCCTTCATCACAGGGTACGGCGCGACGTGCGACGGCGTTGACCGCATCAAGCCTAACCCCGACGGCAAGGAGTGCGCCCGCGCGATCCGCATGGCGCTGGATCAGGCGGGGGCGAAGCCCCAAGACATTGATTACATCTCCCTGGACGGCGCCGGGACACAGGAGGGCGATATCGGCGAGGCCGCAGCGATCCGCGAGGTCTTTGGCGAGGCGGCAAAAGAGGTTCCCGCCAGCGTTCCCAAGACGATGTTCGGCAACCTGCTGGGGGCCTCTGGCGCGGTGGACATGATCATGACGCTGCTCGTCATGGAGCACGGCCTGGTGCCGTCGACGCTGAACCTCGAGGAGCTTGATCCGCGGTGCGCGGGCCTGGACTATGTCACGGGCAAGGCGCGGCCGCACAACGTCAAGAAGGCGCTCGTCATCTCCCGCGGCCGCGGGGGCATCAACTCGGCCTTGGTCATGGAGAAGGCATAACATAAACAGCCAGGCTGGCAAGTCCCAGTCGGAGCGTAGGCAGTTCAGGGGGAGGGGCAATGGCGACAAAAGAGAAGGTCAGGGAGGTCATCGTCCATCTATTGAAGGTGAAGCCCGAAGAGATGAAGGACGGGCAGTCGTTGGAGCAGGCACTGGGCGTGGACTCGACCGAGATGGTCGAGGTCGTCATCGCCCTGCAGAAGGCGTTCGGCATCCAGCTCGCCGAAAAAGAGGTGGCCAAGCAACAGACCCTTGACGAGATCGCCCGGGTCATCGACAGCAAGAAGGTTTCCTAGCATGCGCTTTATCGATTTGAGCCTGCCCATAGACGATACCCTTGTCGAGACGCACGCCGCGCGTATCGAGCGCATCACGCACGCGGCCGGGGTGGAACACTTCAATGAGGTCGTCATGACCAAGCAGCCGGACGGCCGAGAGCGTTTTGCCAAGGGCGAGCGCGTGGCCAGGCCCGAGGAGATCCCGGACGCCGAGATGCTCTCTTTGGAGATCGTCCACGCCTCGGTGCACATGGGCACGCACGTGGACGCGCCCTTCCACTATGGGAGCACGTGCGAAGGCAAACCGGCCAAAAAGATCATGGACGTGCCGCTGGAGTGGTGTTACGGTCCCGGCGTCGTGTTGGATTTCACGCACCTGAAGTATCCGCAGAACATCACCAAAGACGAGGTCGTCAAGGCGCTCAAGAAGATCGATTATAAACTCAAGGCCGGCGACATCGTGCTCTTGTATACTGGCGGGGACAAGCTGTTGGGGACACCGGACTATGTCCATAAATACGTCGGCATGCTGCCGGAGGCGCTGACATACATCCTCGATCAGGGCGTCAGGATGCTGGGCATAGACACGATGGGACTCGACCGGCCGTGTTTTGAGATGTTCAAGGAATTTTTACAGACTAAGGACAAGGCCAGGATCTGGCCGTGCCACTTTCTGGGACGCAAGCGGGAGTACTGCCATATGGAACGGATGGGCAACCTGGGCGCCCTCCCGAAACCTTACGGGTTTACGGTCTCCTGTCTGCCCGTGAAGGTCAGAGATACCGGCGCG